>JADHED010000365.1_pt1 | contig 56229 bp, 57 predicted proteins | sample 8952041 | NCBI WGS metagenome assembly JADHED01 (sample SAMN16124423, study PRJNA663239) | bioreactor sludge metagenome | isolation source: sludge (control) | place: India:Bengaluru | collected 2018-09-08 | reverse complement strand
CTATAAGGTACTTCCGAGAAATCAAAAGTCTCCATTTTGTATTATTTTATAACTATCTGTAAAGGTAAGCAGAATAAATAAGAAAAAGGATAAATTATTTATAGTTTAAGATTGAATATCTCTGGAATTATTGCAACTTACTTATTTACCATTAGACTAAGCTAGAAGAATGCTTGCCATATACGCCTAAAATGAAAAGAATTGAATGAAAAAACGACTGTTTTTAAGGATAAAATCGCACGGTAATTTCTTACTTACACCTACAAAAAGACACATATATAAGGGGCACAGAACGATTTGTATATAATGCAAAGGAGTGATGAACACGGCTACAACACCGAACAGCACGAGGATTGAGCGCAATTTAATAAGAGAGAGGAAAACAAAACGAATTGTGACATTGAGTTACATTGGCTTTACATCTGAATAGAACATGAGGCTTTTCTAAACAGCTAAAATTTACATTGAGACAAATATAGGGCTATATTGACACTTTTCCAAGCGCAATATGGCCCTTTTTCTGTGGCAGACAGATTACCCTACTCTTTGGTACTACGAATCAACTCTGCCTGCCTTATAATGGCTCTACGCGTCATTTTAACGCCGCCATAAGTCAGTCCGGAATGGGCTAATGAACTTTGTTTGATACCTATTTCAGCCTCATTCAGACGGCTGTATATGGCCGGAATAGAGCCAAAATAATAGTCCTTTTTCTCAAATATCAGATGGACGTGTATAACCTTCATATTGCTGCTTATTTTGAATTATTATAATCGCAAATATACTAAATAATACCTATATAGAAGTTTTGAATGAAATAATGTACTGTTTAAGCAGTTTAGAGATAACTCCCACAATAAAGCAAATATGACCGATAAATGACGCTCATATATGGCAGGAATATATTTTGTATAACTGTTAAAAAAGAGTCTGCGGATACGGCTGGAGATACGGCTGGGGATACTTAATTGGTCGAAGTTTCTCTTTTATGTATGTTTCTGGGGATACCCTTTTAACAATTAAGGTGTATAGTCTTTCGGGTGATGTTTACTTCTATCTATGTATTTTAGGGTGTTTTTGTACTATTTAGGGGGGTGGTATTACGCGTGTTTTCATTATTGAATGCAATGTGAAGGTATTGTAACTGATTGATTATTAGTGATAATATCGGTAATAATGGGTATATTGCGTGCGTAAACGCGTGTGTGTGCGCCAATATTGCGGAATAGAGCAGTTGGAAGCTCGTTAGTCTCATTGGCTAAAGGTCGGTAGTTCGAGTCTATCTTCCGCAACAACAATTTTGATGAATAGAGGCCGAAAGGCAAGAAGATGTAAGCGAAAGCCGTGCTTGCACGAAAAATGGGTAAAAAGGTTTGTTTGGATAACAAGAACGGTAGCCTCCGGTATTTGCCGGAGGCTTATTTAACTTTCAATGAACAGGGATATGCTTACAAAAAAAATTACACCGATAATCAACAACCAACAAGGCTTACGCGATGCTGTAGTGGGTACAAATGTAGAATACCGCTTATTCGGCATTTTACTTTATAAAAAACAACTGTTTCTTCCTTCTTATTACGGCCTAGGGAGGTATGAATTTCAGATTTCGATTTGATTTATAATCTTATTTGCCTCCTTTTTGAGTTCCTCAACATAACTTTGAAAAGGGCGAGAGTGGAACCCTCCATTTACTTTATCTTCTAATTTTTCAAGTCTTTTCAATAAAAGGGCTTGCTGAGCAATAATTCTTTTTAATAGTTCTTCATCCATAATTCTATTCTCTATTTATTTAAGCATTATCATTCTCTAGAAAAGGATATGTTTCTTTTTCTATTATATTATAACCATCATCTATAATATATCTACCAACATAGGTAGAATCGCCAAAATCAGTAGAGCACTTATATTTATGATATATGAGCGTGCCAATATAATGAGGTTTATATTTTTCCTTAAGGGCCTTTAATTGAGACTGAATTTGTTCTCTTTCTTTAAGGAGCGACTCATCACCTTTATATTTAACATGGAGAGGTTTATTCAGGTAAGAAAGATTCTCCACATAGGCTATGGAATCAGCGATTAGAGCCGAGTCAACAGTTATTATATCTTTATAAATCTTTTGGTATTCAGGTGTTTCCGCTACATCAGACATCGCACTATCCATATCAGAATAAGATATTGGCGTATAGGTGTGATATTTAGGCATACTATTTTGAATATCCTTGGAGATGATTGTTTCCAATTTAGACCGATCTACCTTGGAAGTACAAGATAGCAGAATTAGAAATACAGCAATTAGTATAAAGATGTTTTTCATATATTTAATTTTTAACGGTTATTCGTTTGATTGGACACTGACAGAGGTTGCAGGTTTTTTCCTTGAAAGCGATTTTGTGGAAGAAACAGCCTTGACAGTTGGGACAGATGACTCACACCTTTTCAACCTTTCTTCTAGGCGGCCTATTTCCTTAAGCAAGGCTTTGTTCTCTTCGTCCTTTTCTTTATACATCTTATATAACAGAGATTCATCGGTTCTTTGATATTCCAGCTGATGCGCTGCAACCATCATCGGCTTTCCCTCTTGCTTCTCATATTCCTTTTGTGATTTAAACATAAGACCTTCTCCTGTAAATAACCATTCTATATTAATATTCTCAATAGAGAATACAATCTTTTCTAAAAGGTCATAACCCGGTTTGCCCTTTCTTGTGCCCACTATATTTTCAATAACTGTTGGATTAACCCCTATCAACAAAGAAAAAGCTCTTTTATTACCTCCACTGACGGCATCAATTAACTGCTGTATTCTTTCATTTATCATAAAAATATTCTCAAATGAGAAAATTAATCTATTAATATTTTGTTTTATTCGCAAATGAGTATATATTTGCACCATGTTTAACTGAAACAGCACCAAATATAGGGAATAATTTAATACGCAGAATATGATTAGAAGGAAAATTGAATTAGATGCCACAAGTAAGGCAAAGCTGGCTACGCTATTCGGAGTCAGCATACAGAACGTTAGTCAGGCGCTTAGTTACAAACGGAATAGTGCCAATGCTGCCCGCATTCGTGAGGCCGCCATGCAAAACGGAGGGCGGATGCTGAAAATAGAGGTTGAGGAAACACCTCGCACTGTCAAGGTGCTGAACTCTAAGGGAGAAGTTGTAAAGGCGGTTGTAATGGAAAATCAAATGACTCTTTAAATTATAAGACTATGACATCAACAGCAATTAATGCAATCAGTTCAAAGTCTCATTATTCTTTTTCTTTTGTAGATTTTCAACAACTGAAGCCGGAACTCCAATCTTTATTTGCCCATCAATATGATATTCCAAACAGGGATAATCTAAAGGATGATAAAAATCATCTTTCGGGAACGGGAACTTTGACAAACTCTCCAGAGTCTGTGGATAAACAGAAAAAGGCATTCCTTTCTCATAAATTCCATACACACAATGTCTGTCAAACAAAAGCCCCATCAGCTTCCGAAACTCTTTTATGGAAGATAACGAGTCTTTTGAAGAGCGGAAATGAACAAGGTCTGCAATCATTTTTATCGGCTGTATACTCTGATCTTCAGAAGGCTCATATTGGAATGGGTATTCTTCCTCTATCGCATAGTCGATTCTCCGCAGAACTGCTAAGTTTTCTAAGGCGTTCAAAATTAACGGACGATAAAAATTTGCGCTTGATTCGTCAATGTATTGGATAACATAGTTCAGTTTCCATTTCCGAAAGGAGTTTTTAGATAGGCTCATGATATTTAATATTTAGTAAGTGAAGCTACAAATGTAGCAAACTATCCCGGTTCGGGAGGATAGGGATAGAGTTTTTTGAGTATCAACCTTTAAAATTTATAGATATGAAACTTTTACGAACGATTCAAAAGGTGGCCATTGCCGTGGGATGTGTATACGGCTTTTGGCTGGGTTGCCAAAGCGAGGCAACGGCGAATGAAAATACCAGTGCTTTCCTTATTGTGGCACTCGTTATCGTGATTGTGATCTCCCTGTTTTCCGAAGATATACGGAAAGAGGAACTTAACGGCAAGAAAAGAGCTTAACGGCGGCTTTCGCCCCGGTTCGATGCCGGGGCTTGCGCTAATTGAAAAAGTTATCTGAACATGGAACTGTATGGAAGAATACAATGCGTGACTTACGATGAGCTGGTAGGTAGTGGTATCATTAGCGAGCCATCCTATAAGAAGAAAGTAAGAAGCGGAATGATCAACGTAGTACGACGGGGTGGCGGTGGACATCCAGCTTTGATAGACTATACATCGCTGCCGTCTGACCTGAAGGCAGCCATTAAAGATGCTCACCCTGATGCCGAAAAGGAATTAATCAAGAAATATATGAGTTGCACAATACAATCCGATGATGCTGCGGTGAAGTTCTACCGGGAATATCAACCGACTATATCAATAGAGCGCCAACAGGAATATGTCTTAACCGCTCAAGTTCTGAACGAAATGATACGCGTAGAGAAAGCGATGAAGGCGGATCATAAAATACATGGCAGCTATCTGCCTAAAGAGACTTGGAATGCCGTTATTGGTACTTGTGAGAATCTTCGCAAATCCTATGAACATAATTTACCCAAAAATGAAGCACGATTACGCCAAAAGTTTAACGCGTACAAGCGTGAGGGTTATTCCTGCCTCGTTAACAAGAACTCCGGCAACCAGGTGGCCCGTAAGATTTCCGGTGAAGAGGCGCGGCTTATCCTCAAGCTTCGCCGTAGCAAGTTCCCTATTTATACTGAGACACAGCTCTTCGAGGAATACAACCGCCAGGCGGTGGAACGCGGGCTGAACATTATCAAGTCACCTGTTACGTTGCGGAACTTCCTGTATGATCCCGCAAATATGCCTATGTGGTATGCTTCTGTACATGGTATGCAGGCTTGGAAATCCAAATATAGCACCATACAAAAAACAGAGCTTCCACAAATGCGTGACGCCCTATGGTACGGTGATGGCACGAAAGTTAACCTATACTACAAGAATGAGGCCGGGAAGATGTGCACTACTTCGGTTTATGAAGTTATGGATGCTTTTAGCGAGACATTGCTTGGCTATGATATCGCACCGAATGAAGCATTTGACAATCAGTACAGGGCTTATCGTATGGCTATAGAATTTGCCGGACGTAAACCATATGAAATTGTAACCGATAACCAGGGAGGGCACAAGAAACTGGTAACACAAGGTTTCTTTGATAAGATATGTCGGTTACACAAACCTACTATGCCATACAACGGACCGAGCAAAACCATTGAGAATGTCTTCGGCCGATTCCAGCAGCAAGTACTGCATAAGATATGGTATTTCACCGGGCAAAACGTGACGGCTAAGAAATTGAATTCCAAACCAAACATGGAGTTTATTGAACAAAACATATACGCATTGCCCACGCTGAGTGAAGTAATTGAAATATATCGGCAGTGTCGCGAGGAATGGAACAATCTGCCACATCCGGCAACAGGCATGGCACGTGCGGAAATGTATCGCATGAGTGAAAATCCGGAAACGCCTACCATTACCGAGCTTGATAAAGTTCAAATGTTCTGGCTCACCTCAAAGAACACCAACACCTACACCAATCAAGGCATTACGGTGGAGATTAACAAGACGGAATACCATTATGACGTGTATGGGCGTGACGGGTTGCGTGATGATGCTTGGGCACTCCGCAACACGGGACGCAAGTTCCAGATTATGTATGACCCAATGGATATGACGCACATTGAACTGTTGGAACCGACCGCATCCGGCCTAAAATTTTCGGCCGTTGCCACTCCAAAGGTCACCATCAGCCGTGCCACACAGGAACGTACGCCGGAAGAAAGCAGCTTCATGCGTCGCACGATTGATCGTAGCAAAGAAATTATGGCAGCCATCCAATTGGACGGCGAACGCTTCGATATAGACGAAAGGATTGCCGCTGAATACTACGGACTTTCCACACCCAAACCGAAAAATGTCAGCAAGAAGGAAATGGAGGAAGCGAGTGAGAAGTTTGAACGAGGAGAACTGAAATCTCCGCTACAATTGCCACGCAAAGAAGAGGCGGAAATTGTAATAGTGGACTACTCCACCACCGGAGAATATACAAAAGCAGTCTCCAACATGACGTATGATGACCTGTATGGCAAGTTTTAACCAGCATTTAAGAACCATTTAAACAATATCCAAACAATGTTTACCAATGAATTAAAAAATGAAGTTCGTGACGCACTGAGTGCGTATCGCGACAACTATGGAGGCACCAACCGTGCAGCCGAATCTCTATCCGGGGTATCATCAGCTACAATTAGCCAAATACTGAATAGTAAGTACACCAACATCTCGGACGATATGTTTACGCGTATTGCCATGCAGATCGGGTTTAACTTTGATCGTTGGCAAATTCATGAAAGCACTGCCTTCCGTGAAATAACCTTTGCAATGAGTGATGCGCAGCTGTATAAAAATTGTACGTGGGTGGTTGGAGATGCTGGGTGCGGAAAGACAACAGCTGCCATTGAGTACCGTCGTACGCACAAGCATGTGTTTTACATCCTTTGCAGCGAGGATATGCGTCGCGGTGATTTTGTCCGCGAGATAGCCAAACAGGTAGGTGCGCCGACAGATAGCACCAACCTGCGTGATATATTGGAATATGCCATTCAGATGATTCAATTCCTCAACAATCCATTGCTGGTGTTTGATGAAGCCGACAAACTGACTGACAGCGTATTTACCTATTTTATAAACATCTACAACCGACTGGAGAACCGATCCGGCATTATCTTCCTAAGCACGAGCCATATAAAACGTCGTATGGAGTCCGGCCTTCGTTACAACAAAAAAGGATACCAGGAAGTGGACAGCCGTATAGGTAGGAAGTTTTTCGATGTCGACGATACCACACAGAATGACATCTATGCCATCTGTCAGGCGAATGACCTGACCAACGAGACAGAGATTAAGAAGGTGATTGCTGACGCTGCCACTGCCAAGTTTGACTTACGACGGGTTAAACGCAAAATACACGCTTGCAAACGCGCCATTGAGAACCGTAAAAAGGAGGGTAACGATGGAGAATGATGTACGCACTTTTGCCCGGAACGCCCGCGGTGTCCGCGAAGTGCTTAGCATGAAATACGATACTTTCCCGTTTGAGGGGGCATTTAAGGATGCTTTCAGCACACCGGAACGTCGTGGCGTGTGGTTTATTTGGGGCGACAGTGGCAACGGAAAGACAACCTTCGCCATGCAATTGGCAAAGGAGTTGTGCAAATATGGTCGTGTGGCCTACAACAGTCTTGAAGAGGGCTCCAGCCTTACTATGCGCAACACCATGCTACGCTGTGGTATGATGGAGGTGAACCGCCGATTCCTTTTGTTGGATGCCGAACCGATGGAACAGCTAAACATCCGTTTACACCGTCAGAAAGCCCCGGACATTGTCTTTATAGACAGCTTCCAGTATACGCAGATGAGTTACCGGCAATACATTGAGTTTAAAGAAGCTAATCGGAATAAACTACTGATTTTCATCAGTCATGCAGACGGCAAACAACCCAACGGCCGTGCAGCAAAGAGCGTGATGTATGATGCTACACTAAAGATTCGTGTAGAAGGCTTCCGAGCCTTTTCAAAAGGTCGCTTTATCGGGCCTGTCGGGCATTATAATATTGACAAAATCAAAGCTCCAAAATATTGGGGAGAAACACCTGATAATTATGAAAACAACGAAGAATAAGCCTATTACACCATTGCAGCTCCGTGCATTGCACGCTGCCTGCCACACCGCCAGGATGAATGAAGAGGCTAGGCATAGCATGATCTATTCGTTCACTTCCGGTCGTACTTCTTCCAGCAAAGAGTTGAGTTTTGATGAAGCTCGCGCACTGATCTCCCGGCTAAATGTACAGGAAGATGAACGTCTACGCGAATATCGACGTAAGGAAGGCGCCAAGCTTTGTCGCTCCATTTATGCACTGTCTTTCGACATCTCCTTTTTGAATAAGGGCTTTAGCTCTGATACAGAGGAAGAAAAACAAATGAACCTTGCAAAGTTGAACGTGTTCGCACGCAGCCGGAGCAAGTCCAGAAAAAACATCGCCCAGATGTCTCTTGATGAGTTGGCAGACCTTAAACGCCAACTTGAAGCGATTGCACGTAAAGAAGAAGATAACAAAGATTAATGGAGGTATATTCACATGAGAAGTCCATCAGAAATCAATCAAGCCATCTCCTACCTGAAAGGTAAGGGAGGCCAAATTGCCGCAGAACAGATAAAAGTTATCTCTACTAAAATGACCGAAAGCCAAGTCTTTAAAACTTACGTGGTGAACGTAGGTGAAGAAAATAAAGACGAAGCTTTGTACTTTGCGGCTCGTGAAGCAGCGCAATATATTGCCGGAAAACTTGCCATAGAAGATTTAATACCGGATTACAAAGCCATTATACCGGTTGTACAGGACGTTACAGAAAAGGCAAATACAATCACGCTTTCCAAGGAAGAATTTGACACTTTGATGAAGCGCTTTGATGACCAGGAACAGCGCATCCTGAAATTGGAAAAGCGTATAAAATCAGATCGTGAGATATTACCTAAACCGTTTGCAGCCAAGAATATGATTAACCAGCGTCAGGCTTGCGCATTGCTTGGCATAGGGCTAAATGTGGTAAAGAGATATTGCAAAGAAGGCTTATTGACGCCATGCGTCTACGGGCGGAACGTCTACTACCTGAAGAAAGAAGTGGAGCAACTAAAAAAAGAGAAACAAGATGGATATACCTGTAATTAAAAAAGAAAGGAAAGCATCTATAGAGCAGAAACTACAGGAAAGTGGGGAGCGCCTGTCTGCCCTTTCGGAATGGCTATATGAAAATACAGCGGTCTCCGGTACAGAATATGATTCCAAAGTGGCGGCATATCATGCAGAACTTCGACGCTATGACAGCCTAGAAATGGAATACAGGGAATTGACAGGCGAGCAAAAGCCGGAACTGAAGAAAGCCGAGCAGAATGCACGCAGCAATACCGATAAGAAGTATAAATTGAAATACTAACTTTTAATACATAAAGATATGGACATTAGTAAATTATCAAAAGAACAAAGGGAAGCTCTAAGACGGGAGCTTGCCGAACAGGAACGGGCTGAAAAGGCCGAAGTAGAACGTGAGCGAGAGACTTACAAGCAGCTCGTGGATAAGACGGTAGAAGCATCTGTAAAGAAATTGCAGATACTATCAGCAGAAATGATACGCGTAAAACAGGAAGTGTTTACGGAATTTGGGGCCGTCGTAAAAATGAAGAATGAACTATTCCGCACCAAAGGAGATCGTAAGAGTGACACGTTCACCACTACCGACGCCAATCTGCGCATAACACTCGGCAGCCGTATAAACGAGGGTTGGGATGATACAGTGGAATCCGGCATCGAAATCGTAAAAGAATACCTAGCTACATTGGCCAAAGATGATAACTCTGCCGCACTTGTGGATACCGTTATGAGCCTGCTTGCCAAGAATAACAAAGGTGCTCTGAAAGCCAATAAAGTATTGGAACTTAAGAAACTTGCTTCCAAGTCCGGTGATGCACGCTTCCTCGAAGGAATTTCTATTATAGAGAATGCCTATCGTCCTGTCCCATCTTGCCAGTTCATTCAGGTAGAGATTAAGGGTGAAAAAGAGGGATACGAAACATTACCGTTATCACTTTCAGCAATGTAATTATGGCAATGCACAATTGGTTCGAATGCAAAGTCCGTTACGAGAAAACAATGGAGAACGGGATGAACAAGAAGGTGACCGAACCTTACCTGGTGGATGCGCTTAGCTTCACCGAGGCAGAGGCGCGAATAATCGAGGAGATCACCCCGTTCATCTCCGGAGAGTTTACAGTATCGGATATCAAACGTGCTAACTACAGCGAATTGTTCTCTAGCGAAGAGGAAGCCGCCGACCGTTGGTTTAACTGCAAGCTGGCGTTTATTACGCTGGACGAAAAGAGCGGAGCGGAAAAGAGAACTACCGTTCATGTGCTTGTACAAGCCGCTGATTTGCGAGACGCGGTCAAGAAATTGGATGCCGGGATGAAAGGTACTATGGCAGATTATATCATCTGCTCGGTATCAGAAACGGCAATTATGGATGTGTTTCCTTATTTAATTCAAAAAGAAGAATGATATGGAAGAAAAGAATGGAATAGATAAGCTATGTTGTGAACCTTCGGGAGGATGCAATGGTTGCCTCTTGCCAATCTTCATAATCCTTATCATAACCTTGATTTATTTCAATATTACCTCAGTTTAATTATGATTATAGCAATAGATTTTGACGGCACAATCTGCCGTAGCCAATACCCGACAATACAGGGTGAGCAACCTTATGCCGGCGAGGTGATCCGCAAGCTACACGAACGTGGCCATTACATTATTATCTGGACATGCCGAACAGGAGACAACCTGCTCGAAGCCATTAACTGGCTTGCCGATCATGATATCCCGTTCGACCGCATAAATGACAATCACCCGGATAACATCGCAGAGCACGGAGGCAATAACCGGAAGGTGTATGCCGACTGCTATATTGATGATAAGAACTTCGGTGGTTTTCCCGGTTGGCCGGAAGTGGAACAGCAGCTTGTGCAGCGTGAGATTGATGAGGAACGGGCGTTTAATGAAATGATATTCCCGGGCTAATGCAACGTATTCCTGTAAACTACATTGTCCAGATAGATGGTTTCCGCCTGGCGGACTTCATCTACTACTGGAACTACTTTGAACAGCCTTGCAGCCTGTTAATCTTCAAGCCCAAAACAGAAGGACTGGCCGGTATAAAGCTTGTGGTTGACTCCGACGAAGCGGCTACCTTCCTCCTTCGGGCAAAAGAGCATACAGGCTGCAAGCTTTATATTAAAGAATAAAAATATCCACCAAGCGTGTTGGATTATAAAAAAGAATTCGTATGTTTGCGACGCTAAAGTTTTTAATCAAGGGGCAGAGTCATCTGTCCATACGTCGCGTTTGGGCATTTTTTATGCCTGCATGCGAACCATTGATATGGCGGCGTTCAACCCCGTGCATTCGTTGTAATGGCGTATGCAAGTCCCTTGATAAGACTTTAGCAACGGGTTTAGTTGGGCGCCGTTCTTTTTTTTCTGCCTGACACGCTAAAAAATTATCAATTATGAACAAAAAGACTAACCGGCTGCACAGCAGCCAGAAAAATGCGATGCTCCGCGCTCGCAATCGTGAACAAATCCGCCTCTACTTCGAGCAAGTATTAAATCTTCAGAATAGCGGTGAAGCCTATCCGGTAAAACTGGACGACGTATGGCCACTGGTTTATTCATTTAAAAAAGATGCCGTTGATGTTCTCAAGAGTGAATTTTATTCTGATATAGACTATATCGTACAAAGTCCTGATTATCAAAGATTGGGGCAAAATCCGCAAAACTTACGGGTCGGAGGGGACTTCCGTTCGCAGCACTATTATCTCACAGCTTCCTGCATGGAATATTTCGTAGCTCGTCGAGTTCCCGAAGTTTTTGAGGTTTACCGTAAAGTCTTTCATTTGCATGCTCAATCCATGAAGTCTATTGCAGGTGTCATGCCGATACTTTACAACGGTAATATATACTACCCCTACAACAAATTGCTTAGGGCTATAGGCTATAGCGGGCGTAGCGGTTCGGTATCAAAACGCAAACGTCAATATCCCAAATGCTTCATGAAGGACTTCGGAATCAATTTCATAACAACGGATATGGCGCAACTATTGACCGAACAAAGGAAGCTGTTTGTCACCATGCAAGACTTGAGACTAAGACAAATGGAGTTGATATTCAGTGAATAAGGACGTTCTTATGAAAAAGATGCGTTTTCGACACGAAGGCGAAGAAATGCGCCGATACCGTAATTCGATGAAGAGAATAGAACGTATAGTCGGTGAAGAAAGAGTTGATTTTGCCCGCGTGGGTTACCTTGAATCACTTTTGCAACGTATGGAGGCAACCTTGGAGAAGGCCAGACGCGAATATGAGTCTCTTACGGGAGAGGACGCCTCTTGTTGGCCGACTCTCAGCAGAAAGGAACTTGATGCAATATATGAGGAAGAGAAGTTGCCGACAGCGTATGAGGCGAATATTGAAACGTTCAATCTGAACTAACCTTTTGAAAGAGTATTAAATTAGCAAGGTGTGTAAAATGCTCCTTGGCTGATTTAGTGGAAGTTACATAAAAGCCGCTGACGGAATGACCGCAGCGGCTTTTATTTTGCGCATGTTCGCAAAAAGGTTATTCTCCCGGCTCTCCCAGACATTCAATGACTGCCTGATATTGCAACGGCGTAAGTGCCCGTTGTCGGGGATGGAAATAGAGGGCATCCAATCGTGCGGTGAGCTCGGCATTAAGAGCGAACCAGCGGTGCAACTGGCTCACGGCACTCCTGGGCGTGGAGTGAGGAAAATAGAGTTGTGCAAGTTCGCTCAGGTAGACGCTTCCCGCATGTTTCTTTTCGGTATGTTTAAGTTCCATTTATCTGCTGTTATAAGGTTAAAAAATTACCCGGTAGTAATGCGGTGACTACTACCGGGTAGTTGATTGATTACTACGTAGTAATTGATCAACCTAACGGGTCATCGTCTTTGCCGTCTCCTCCGGTACTTCCGCCTCCGGTGTTGTCATCATCGGGCAGTGGGGCTTCGCCTCGTTTGGCCACGCGCTTAAACGTCAGGCCTCCGTCGCCGCTACGTGTGGCTGCCTTGATTGGTTTGCCCGGCCGAAACTGGATGTGCGCTGCGGTGATGTTGGCGGCCGTGAATTTCTTTTCTGTCTCCGCGCCTTCACTTTGCAGCTGCAACTGGAAGGTACCGAACGTCTCGAGACGCACAATCTTGCCTGCTGCAAGGTGCTTGTTTACTTGCTTAATCAGCGCGCGGATTGCGTTCAGCACGTCGCCGTCGGTCAGCGAGGTGGAATAGGCTATTTCGTCAGCCATCTCGTCCATAGTCACTTCGCCATCAGCCTGGGCTTTGGCGTAATACTTTTTGGGGGCGGTGTCGTCGCCGGGTTTGGTGCTCATCAGCGCCAAGGAATACTTTACACTCATCTTTCTACTTTTTTGGTTATACAATATGTCTATTCGCGAAAAAGACGGTGCAAAATTGCCGTATGTGGCTATATGTGTGTGTTATGACGTGTTTTCCTGTCGCATTTTTGGTTTTTATCTGTAATTATCTTTATTTTTGTATCAATCAATCAGGGATATCAGGGTAACATGAAGAAAAGTCGGCATAAGATAGTTGGCAGGATGTACGCACACCGCGTGAGCGAGGTGATTCGCATTTACGAAGAGCACGAAAAGTCCGGGCTTTCCAACCGCGAAATTCTGCGCCGCTATATCTGGCCCGTCTATCCCATGTGTGAAAAGACTTTTTATAATCTTATCAACGCCAGTGCCGACACCAAAGTACAGGCCCAGCAACAGGAACTACAGATGTCACTTTTCAATTAGCCCACCGCAAAACCGCCGAAGCTCTCTATGCTTTCCACCAGTTCCTCATGGTCGTTATTGGTCTGGCTGCCTAAATGTATTACACCTGACAACCCGTTTTCGTTATAGAAGTGCAGTAGTTTATAAGGCAGGTCTAGCAAATCAAACCGGCTGTTTGCTTCATCCTGTCCATCATAGCGGAATTCCACGCTCGACACGATGTGCAGATGCACCACGAAGTTGGCACGGCGGACTCCCTGTCCGGTGTCATACTTTAAGTCCTGAAAGTCAAAGAATACGGCGGGCGTATTCCACTGGTTCTCTTGCTCAATAAACTCAACGTTGTGGTTCCACAGGTCGAAATGCCGGAATACATAGCTTACTTTTTCACCTCCGGCAGCTTCCGCCTGTTGCACGGCCTTCAGCTCGTCATCGGTCAGAATACGAAACTTGCCGTCGGCATCATACACTGCCCGTTTGAGCTGGGCAATAAGGGTGTTGAATATTTGTTTTCTCATTTGAATGTAAATTGAACGTGATTAAAATACTCTGCTAAACAATCTTCCGCCACTTCGCGGACAATCTTTTCCACTTCCGGGGACTTGCCGATAAACATACGCCGGGGTATCTGTATTTTGCTGCCGCGACGCTTTAGGGCCATTGCCCGGTAAAAGGCCCCTTCTTCGGTCATAGCCTTACCTTTCAAGTGTTTGGTTTCTTCCTTATACTTACGCCAGAAATATCCCTTCATACGTTGTGTCACGGCGATGGCACCGCCCTCATTGTGTATCTTGCTGTAGGGCATGGAGCTCGTAAATATAAGTCTGCGGCCCTCCACTTTGGAAATAATACTCCGTCTTAATGCACCTGATTGTGTAAGTATACCTCGCTCCGGATCCGAATCATAACGTCGGCGCTTCCATTTTTCAGAGAAAAATGCCTGGCGCTCGAAGTTCCGATCAAACTCATCATCCAACTTCATTTTAATGTCACTCAGGCATTGAGCTATCAATTTGGGCATATCAATATCAATTGTCGCCATATCTTTTGATAATTAAAGATTTAAACCTATATTTGCATCGGTTCCAAGCCGAAAGGCCGGGAGCCCCCCTCAGGCAGATTTGACTACGTCAGGTCTGCCTGATGTATTTTAAAGCCTTCCGAAAGAATTTCTTCCCTGCTGTACCTATGATCTTTCCCGTCACGGATAACCGTAACATAAGCTATGCTGTCGCTGCGTTTCACCCGTGGACGAAGGGCCGCCGTTAAATCTTCCCATTGAATATCCGATTCAATGGCTAAGACAATATCTCCGGCCTGTTTTTTGGCATCCCGTAGCAGCCTGTCTATGGAGTTTCTTGTTGGCGTTTCAGACCTCTTGTATTCCTGCTGTACGCCAAGAGTACGGTTGTAGGAATCAGCGCTCTTCTTGCCCTCTATATTTTCCAGCAAATCAATGTCATAACCGTATTTATTGGCCAGATAGGTGGCAATGTTCAAATTCTCATCCCTTTCATTCTTGCCGTGCTTTTCATGAATCCGTACCGTTCCGTTCGTTGTCGGATAAACGGTATATCCCGCCAGTTCCTGAATGACTTTGCAGGCGGCACACTGGTCATTCTTCGGATTCCGAGTACGCTTATACTCGCAGTCGGCACAGGCCTTCACGCTGTATGGATTGTAAGCCGGGAAGGTGGCCATTCGTTTCCCGGGATTAAAGCGGAACATCTCCTGATGCTTGCCTGCCGTAGACTGACTGCCCGCATTCATGGCTTCACGCTCATCCGACATAGTGTAATCTTTTGCGCGTACCTGCACAACGGTGCACCGGCAGCCCCAGCCATTGGGAGGAAAATACCAATCCCAGAACTTACTGGTCATTGGCAGCGTAATTCTGTTCAAGGCTCGATGGCTGATGCGCACACGCTCATCACCAACCGTCCGGTATTGCAGGTTGTAACGCTTATCCGGACTGAATGATTTCCATCGTGCGGCCATCAATGCGCTTTGCTTGGCGAAGTTATACTCCGCCTTCAAGTAGTATTTGTTATAATCTGTATTGATGCGCTGCACATCGTTCAAAAAGCGCTCAAACGGCTTGATATTGCCATCTTTATCCAGCAGTGAAGGGAAAGCCTCATTCAGCTCATGGAACGTCTTATAGCCGCTGAAAACAAAGTTGCTTTCTTGCAAACGCTGCACGCTGACTTCATCCAATGGCACGACTTTCAGACCTTCGTCCACGGCATCATTGAGTACTTTTGTCGTAGCGTCTATAAATTCCAATACGGCAGGCTCCTTCAGCATTTCCGGCTTAAATTCCTGCGGCTGTTGTCCGTGTAGCCATTCCATCATTTTGCGCCATTTGCGGCTCAGCAGTTTAAAGAAGGCATACGCTTCTTCATCCGCTTTATCCTCTGCCGCCAGTTTTAGCGTGTCAAGCCCGTAGAGTAGCTGCGCCCGGTTGTGCAGCCCTGCATAATCGGCAGGGCTTAGTCGAAAAAATTCTTCAGCTGCGTGGGTTGGGCTTCTGCCTTCTTAGGGCCCAGAATCGGCACATTGTACTTTTGGATAAAATATTCCGGGTCTATCTCATACTTTTCGCCTATCATCCGCTCGTAGGCTACCTGCTGTTCCGGCGTATATTCCACGCCCTCATCCCAATCGAAGCGGCAATCTTTCACGGGGAAGCTATGCAACACCATACGCGGGAGTAGCTGATAGTTAATCATATCCCGGATGTTGTCCGCATCGGTATCCACTACCTGCTTGAATATTTCAAGATGTACCTGGCTTTGTGAGAGTGATGAGCCATTATCTATAGTCATGGTCTGATTGAGGATCCCCTTACTTATATAGGCATCCGCCTTATCCAGTCGTTTGTCGTAGACATTGAAAGCATCTCCGCGAGTAGTTTCCTTGATTTCTATTTCCGTACCTTCCGGGAAGAGTCCCCAGGCGGCAGCCCCCATGGACGAAAGCATATTTTCCACTTTGGCATGTTCTTTGGGGTCTCGGCTGGTAGTCTTGCCAATCCGGATAGGCATACCGAAGATTTCGCCAAACTGATCCCAAAAGGCGAGCATGTTCTTTTTGGGTATGGTCTGCACAGCCAGTTTCAGGAAGAGGCCAAGATCACGCTCTCCACCTAATTCAATGAGCCAGTTGTAAATGGCCGGATCGCGATAATCATAACCTGCCAATTGGTCATCGAATGGATTTTTGACAATGACATGGAACTCCGGCATCACATGCCTGCGGGGCACAAGGCGTACGGCATCGTAGCCTAGCACGCCTGCCACGTCTACCACATTGCCGAGCTCAATCAGGGAGTGCCCCCAGTAGGGAGTATCAAGCGCCATATCCATCAGGGATTTAAACCACGGCCGCTCAAACATTTCGGTGATTTCCGGCTTTTCCTCTCCGGTTTTTGAATCTACAATCTTAAAGGCCTTACGCTTCACCATATTCTTTCGTTGCCCAATGGCACCGGTCACTTGCAGGTCTACATCCACATCAGTATAGATGTCATACAGCCGCGAGCGACGTGGAAACTCCATGTTGATGGCCGCCTGCCAGGCATTGCGCCAGTCCGCAATATCCTTCTTGGTGAGCATCTCCGTTTGCTGCATCAGATCCACAATGAGTTTGCGGACTTTGTTCTGTTGGGCCAGCGACATTTTGCCGCCGGAAGTTACCCGTACGGGAACTTCGCTGTCCGTTATCCTTGTTCTTGTGCGGTGCCCGGATGCCATCTTTTCGGACGGGCTGCCGCTCAGTTCCATTGCGCTCTTCTTACCAGTCATAACTGTTCTTTCTTTCTGATCCAAAGCGGATCGGGTTAAGTATATCCTGTTCGCCGTCCGGCCCTACGGGTGTAGGCAAGTCCGGCATAATGTTGCCTTTCTGCACATCTTCCAACCATTTGATGGCGCGTTCATAGCGTTCTTTCCGTATCTCCATGCCCTGCCGCTGGTTACGACTGGACACCAGGTGATAAAGTGCCACATCGCAGCAGCGCATTACGATCACTTTGTTACGTTCCTCTCCGGTGGCGGAGAAAATGGCATCCACGTCATACCGGCTGCGCAGGTAACCCGCCACTTCCTCTATGGCTTCCTTCTCCGCATTTTCACGGTTGCCGGCATCGGCCTGCTGCACGATTTCCAACGCAGATGTGCCGATCATTATATAATCTTCTGTGTTGATAAAGGTTACCATGAAAATCCTCCCGTCATCGTTTTATTGCCGAACAGCACGTGATGTTCCTCTGTGTCTTTATAAGATGGCTTTGAAAAAGTCTCTGTGACGAATAGTGCCATCTTCTCAATATCCTGAATGCTGGTACCTTTCTTGAAGTAGCGCCGACGAAGGAGTACCTGCATCTGCTGCTTGCTGATGACGCGCGGACAGCCACGCATGACAATTACATACTGTTTACGTCCTGTTTGAGCCTGACGGTCAAGGGCTTCTTTCTTCGCTTTTTTTAGCCGCTTATCAAACCGTTTCTTCCGGTATTGACCGGCTACCATTTTGTCAAGGTTAGCGACAAACCATGCCAGGCGATAGAATAAACTTTTCTTTTCCATGTTACCAATTGTATTTAGAGGAGTTCCGACGGCCGAAACTCGGGGTGAACGATTCTTCGCGGATTTGCTTCTGTAGTTTATAGATGGCTCCTTCATCCGCATCAGGAGCATCATCGTGGGCACGACTGCCTTTTTCGAAGGCCAGCGTCTGGTCAATACCGACTTTCATGTCGACATCATCTTTCTGCGCCTCGTTATACCACACGAAGCCGCGTTCCCATAGCGGACTCACCGCCTCGATACGGGCAAATTTATCCGGCTTCTTGCGTTTGTCCGGGGTGATAGGTAGTTGCCATCCGCGAATGTTGCCCTCGCGCTCAAATTCATCGAGGATGGTGTCCTGCATGAAGTTGGCCTCCATGTACACCATCATCACCACGTCTTCAGGCAGTTCGGCATAGCGGTCATACACCCAGCGAACCATTTCTCCCACGCTGCACTGGCGTACAAACGCCCGTAGGTGATGAAGCTCGTTGTGGCTTGCCGTCTTTAGTCCGGCTTTCGGGCGTGCCCACATCTTGGCGGCCTTGTAGTCGTTTTGGCTGCTGGATTTGAAAGAAGGGTCAATATAGAGTACAATGGATTCATACTGATTCAGAGGTAGCATCCGCTTCCACTGTATCCATCGGCTTTGAAAGACTGCCCCTGCCGTGATGGGATTGTTCATATACTCCTTCTGGAAGCGACGGTAACCCATGAACTGCTCACGGTCGCGTAGCTTTTCTATGGTATAGCAGGCAGGCCATGCCGGATTCCCGTTTTTGTCAATGGCATTGACAGAGCTGGTGTGCACCGTGGGGCTGTCGATAATCTTTTGTAGTACGGAATTCTTGGCAATAAGGTTACCCACCATGATAAAGCGCCCGTCCTTGCCACCGAAACAGCCAAAAAGAGCCTCTTTTATCCAGTTCTCCATTTCGTTGATACGTGCCTCGCTGCGGCACATCTCGTCATCATCAAGGTCATCTACTATGATATAGTCCGGACGCATTTCCCGGAAGCGGAGTCCACGCGGAGATTGTCCGCGACCACGGCTGAAGAATGCGCTGCCGTCCTGCGTGACAAACTCACCTTCCTGCCACATGCCGGAATTATATTGCTCGCCAAAATCGGAAATAATACGCTGATTGAATTGGAGTTCCGCCTGAAGGTCGCCAAGCAGTGTGTCGGCAGCGTCTTCGCTTTTGCCAACCAATACCATGACATGCAGCATACTTTTAAACTTGAGCCATAACGGAATACCGATATCCAAGTGTACGGATTTTGCATGTCCGCGCGGCCATTTGAAGACGGCCCGGCACTCAGAATGCTCTTCTATATACTTGGCTGCGGAATTATGGAAAGGGGCATTCTCACACTCGCAATAATGCTTCAGGTAGCGTTTGCAGAAGTAAGGATACTCACGCAGAGCGCGGGCTATGTTCTTATGTTTCTCCGCTTCCGATTCTTCCGCATATTGTGATGTCAGCGTAGCCACGCGCTTGCAGTGTTCCTGCCAACGTATCAAAGCTGATTTTTTATCCGCTTCGGTCATTTTGCTGCGCCTCCGCCGCTGAACTGACTATTCAGGTAATCCGAATGTAGCCGGTTAATCAGATTGATCATGTCCGGGGTAATATTCGGGTATTTCTCCCGATTTTTCATCAACCAGTTCTCGAAGTCGATGAGAGAATCAATGCGATCTACCACGCTGGAATTCTTTTCCAGTTTCTGTATGGCCGTAGCTGCTTTAATCAATTTATCACCCAATCCGGCAAGCATATCCTCATTACCCGGTTTATTGGCTTCCTCCATCATCTTGCTGATAGATGTCAATACGCTGTTGATGAGTTGCGGGCGCGTAATCGTCTTTGCGGCCCGCTGTTCTTTCCAGCCATTGGCGTTGATCCACCGGCTAAGCGTCTGCCGGGATACCGAAACTTTTTGCAGGATTTCGTCCTGTTGAAGCCCGGACATATATAAGATTTTGGCGAGCTCCTGTTGGCCGCCGTTTGCCTTTTTTGCCATAGTCGTAAACATTGATTTACGGCAAAGTTGGGCAGACGACTGTGGTAAACGAAAAAACGGGGGAACGGTTACCGACTAATACACAGTACTTACACACTACTGCGGAAGGATTACATAGTTTTTTTGATGCCGCAGCCTATAGTGATAAGTTTGTCACGATTTCGAGATAAACAAGTAATTGAAATAACCTATGGGCAAGACAGTAAGAATAAGTAATAGCAGTTTAAACAGTTACGGTACCCGCGTGCTGACAACCGGCGTAGATATGGAGCAATATAAGCGTAATCCGATCATCCTCTGGATGCATAATCGTGCCTTCCGTGGGACGACAGACGAAGTGCTGCCGATAGGGAATATGGCCAATATCCGTATAGAGGGTGATGATATCCTCGGAGAAGTAGAGATAAAGGCCACAACGGATTTTGAAAAGACTATCGCAGAAAAATGGGAAAACGGTACGTTGCGAATGGTTTCTCCCTGGTTCGACATAATAGCTGTAGATGAATCGTTAGATCTGGCTTTGCCCGGACAGACGCGGGCCACAGTAACGAAAGCTAAATTGGTAGAAATATCAATTGTAGATATTGGAGGAGGCGATGACAACCTGCAACTAGCCTATAATGGCAAACAACTGAAACTAACCGAAGGGGGCGACTGTCCTGACATTCCATCCCTTCACATTAATAACTCTAATAAAGACAAAGAAGAAATGGAACTGAAAACCATCGCTTTGGCTTTCGGGCTGAAAGATACGGCCACGGAAGCGGATGTCCTTGCCCTTGCCGCTGGCATACAGGCTAAGGATACCCAAATTACCGAACTGAAAACGCAGCTCGACTCGCTAAAGCTTGCCGGAATTACCGGGAAAGTGGATGCTGCCATTACGGAAGGCCGTCTGCCTGCCGATAAAAAGGAAAGCATGATTGCCCTTGGCAAAATGGATGCCGGAAAATTGGACGAAGTACTTTCCCTGATGCAAAAGCCGCTTAAACCAACCGAAATTATCGGTGGCGCTGCCGGTGCATCTGCCCAACCTGACGGATCACTGGAACTAAGCAAGGCTACCAAGCTGAGCGACGTGCCTACTGAAAAGTGGGGTGAACTGAGAGAGAAAGACTTGCCGCTATACAAGAAACTGTATAAAGGTGAGTATGGAATAGATTGTATAATTGCGTAAAAATTAATTTATGAAACAGAGTAAAAAGACAAAAGCAATCGGCGGCATTCTTTTCAATGCGGTGATGGGCTTTATCCTGGCAGCCTTTTGCGGCGTATTGCCTGCCATTGGTGCCGTGGCTGCCGTAGGAGGCAGCTTCCTTATGGGTGGTTTCTTCCCCAAAGGGGTCATAACCGCCGGAGTATATACCGAAGTGTGGACGGGCGAAATGGTGAAACAGCTTCGCGCGGATAATGAGGCTCCATGGCTGGACGGACTGCCGGATTATTCGGCATTCTCGGAAAATGAAATCATTCACTTGGTGGATATAGGTGCCGATCCAAACGTACTGATCAATAACACCACTTATCCTATCCCGGTAGTTAGCGTAGAAGACGGGGATATTCCTCTTAGCCTGGATAAATTTCAGACCGAAGCTACTCGCGTAACTGATGACGAACTGAAGGCTATTTCTTATCCGAAGATGCAGAGCGTTATTGAGCGGCATCGCGAGTCCATCTCCATCTCGAAGTACAGGAAAGCGATTCATGCGTTCGGCCCGCAAACCAATACTGCGAAAACGCCGGTTATTGCCACTACTGGTGCCAACGACAATGGACGTCGCCGTATTATCCGTGCGGATATCATCAACTTGAAAAAACGTTTCGACGAAGCGGGCGTACCAATCGACGGACGTCGCCTGGTGTTATGCTCCGACCACGTTGCCGATCTGTTGATGTGTGACCAGAAGTTTGCCGACCAGTATCACAACTATACTACAGGCAAGATTTTGAATATGTATAGCTTTGAGATTTACGAATATATGTCAAATCCGCATTACAGTAATGCTGGTGCAAAGATTGCTTTCACGGGAACTCCTTCTGCCGGACAATATCAGGCTTCTATCGCATTCTATACCAAAAGAATGTTCAAGGCTACCGGTACCACGAAGTTTTATTACTCGGATGCGGCTACTAATCCCACCATGCAGGAAAGTGTATGCAACTTCCGCCATTACTTCATTGCGTTGCCTAAAAAGCAAGAAGCCATCGGAGCAATCTACTCGGCTGCTTACGTGCCTTCCATACAGGCGGTGCCGACAACGGTAACATTCCCTGCAGCCGGTGGTATGTCACAAGTTGTGGTAGAGGCAACATCCGACTATCAGGTTAGTGGAGGTACAGGATTTACCGTTGCAAAAAGCGGCAAGAATCTGACCATTACTGCGGCCGACAATACCGGAGGTTCCGGAGCCAAGACGGCTACACTCACGCTCACACTGGTTGAGGATGTGACTAAGACAGCTACTGTAACAATCAATCAGCCCACAGCGGGATAAGGAGGAATAGGATATGAAAAAGATAATCGTATTGAAAACTTTCGTAGACCGGGAAGATGAGAGCATCTCTTATGCTCCCGGACAACAACTGGAGTTAGAAAATGAACGTGCCGACAATTTAATCAAGAGGGGGCTTGCCTCCCTTGATGACTCTGAAGAAAAAGCCGCTGCCGCTGCAAAAGCAAAGGCGGAAGCTGATGCAAAGGCTGCAAAACTCGCTGCAGAAAAGAAAGCGAAGGCGGATGCTGATGCAAAAAAGGAACCGGACGCTAAAACCGAACAGAAATGAGCAAGCTGCAATACCTTGTAATCCACTGTACCGCCACACCTGAAGGTCGTGAAGTGACGTCCGCGGAAATCCGCAAATGGCACACCAGCCCGGTAAGCAAGGGCGGACGTGGATGGAAGCAGGTGGGTTACACGGATATGATACATCTTGACGGCCTCGTTGAGCGCCTCGTTAAAAATAACGAGGATGCCAACGTAGACTCTTGGGAGATCACAAATGGTGTGGCCGGATATAACAGCGTGAGCCGGCATATTGTGTATGTAGGCGGGATGGATAAGACTAACAAGAATGCCAAGGATACCCGTACGGCTGCACAGCTCCGTGCGCTTGAAAATTACGTGAAAGACTTTCACCGCCGTTTTCCGGAGGTGAAAATCGTGGGACATAACCAACTGGCCGCAAAGGCTTGCCCGTCATTCGATGTGCCTGCCTGGCTAAAAACGATAGGAGTAAAATAAAGATGGATACAATCAGGAATCTATTTGCATGTAGTGTTGCTGCCATAGCAGCATACTTTCACCCGATACAGGATATTATAATGGCAATACTTGTTGTGTTGGCAGTTAATTTTATTCTTGGGTTGCTTAGTGGAATTTTAGTCAATAAAGAGGGCTTTAACTTTAAGAAAGCATTCATCTGTATTGTAGAAGGCATGGTCTATTTTGCGCTGATATCCTTCATCTTCTTTGTGGGCGATAAAATACATAACAGGGCCGGAGCTTTGCAATGTATATCTGCAATCACTTATGCGTTGCTCTACTTTTACGGGGTGAACATCTTCAAGAACCTGCATAGCCTGCTGCCTGCCAATAGACTGATTGCATTCCTGTATTATGTTGTTTCTTTCGCTTTTGTCGATAAGATTCCTTATCTCAAGGAATTCCTGAAAATAGAGAATAAAAAGGCATGAAACGGTTAATTTACATTTTTTTCGCCGTATTGCTCCTGGCAGGATGCCGGAGTTCTAAGCCGGAAGCTATCATCAGCATAGACTGGCAACGGTTGGATTCCATTACAGCCCTTATCAAAGAGCTGAGGACGGAAAATGTCCAATTGGAACAAGAGAAAACTGCGATCATTGATACACTCAGGCGAATGAAACTGCCTGAAGAGAAGTCGGTGAATGTAATCCCGGCAAATCAACGGTCGTTCATGACTACCACACTGGCATATAGTACCGCATGGGTAGACAGTATAGGTTTATTGCATCATACCATCGCAAATAAGGATAGTGCGGATATGCCCTATCGGAAGGAAACAAAGGATAAGGTAAAAGACAATTCTTCTGTAACGAACTCATCTGTCTCTACAACAACCAAGGTGACGGATCAAAAAAATAAATCGGAAAAGGAAACAATACCCGTAAAGGTCTATGTAGAACGCTTTGGCGGGAAATTCTTCTACACATCCGGTTGGGTACTATGGATTGGCATCGTAATCGGCTCTGTATGGTTTATGCAGACACGGACGCAGCTAAAACCCATTACCCGGATAATTAATTTTATAACCAAACTCTTTAAAAAGTAAAGAATATGTCAACACCAATCAATGACGGATTTATGATGTTGCTGGATGAGGTATCGTTCGGCGGCAAGGTGATAGGACTGATTTCGGCTGATGGCCTGACGTGGGGAGGCGATGATCCTACCATCTTTGACCTGAACGCCGCTCAATTGCGCAATGGCCCGGTCAAAAGTCTGGTGACATCGCCAGGTACCGACCAGTTTACATTCCAGATGATTCAGCTCATCGCTGAAAACATGCAGGATATCCTGGGCGGCGATATCAACGGCGAGAATTTCTCGGCACCTGAAACCGTGCAGACCAAAGAAGATGTGATGAGCATCAAGGCAGGTACCGGACAAACGATATCTATCCCCAAGGCTTCCATGTACGGTAAGGTACGCGGTCAGTTGGGAGGTACAAACAACCTCTACATCAATACCGTAGCCAAAATATTGGCGCAACAGGGAGTACCTCCTTACAGCATCGGGCCTACCGTACCGGATGTGAAAGCCGGTGAGAGCGAACTTTCGTTCCCGTCCGCAGGAGGCACACAGGTGGTACGAATATCAGCTTCGGGCGCAGTGGCAATCAGCGGCACTCCTGCCGGGTTCACACTCGCACAGGATGGCAACTACCTGGTGATCACTGCTGCTGCAAACGCGGGTGCTGAACGCACAGGTACGCTTACTATTACATTGGTTAGCGACAATACCAAGACAGCTACCATAACATTAACCCAAGCTGCCGGAGCGTAATGAACAAAACGGAATTAGCATCAGCCGAACTGCTGCTAGACGTAGGTGTCTCAGTGGCAGTTCGTCCGCTCCGCTTCCTGGGCAAACGAATAATACCCTTCCGGAGGCTGACAATCAGACGGCCATATATGGGGGGTATTATTGGTATCAACCGGTATTATGCCAAGATCGGCGTAACGCCTGAAGAGTTCAAGGCGTATACGGATGATCAGAAACTAAAATTCATCGCGGAGCATGGACAGACGGTCAGCCTGTTGGTGGCCTGCACCATTTGCCGGAGCTGGATTAGCTACCGGACTATGCGGTGGCTTGCCGCCTGGTGGTTGCGATGGCGGGTTCATCCGGACGTGTTAGGCGAACTGATGCTGATAATCTTGTCACAGGTTAATACAGCCCCTTTTCAGATTACTATCACCTCGGCGGAAGCGTTAAACCTGATGAAGCCGAGATTGAGCCACTAAAGAAAAAACGGGAGTCAAAGGGCCATATGGAAGGCTCTCATAGCCCGTTCGGTATGATATGGCAGATTGCATCCGCCACAGGATGGACAGTACATTACATCCTTTGGAAAGTGCCATACACCACTTTATTACTAATGATGCAGGATGCCCCGCACTGGGTGGATGATGAGGATAAACAGCCTACCGGAACGCCAAGTGTAATGCCAAAGAAAAGCAATACGGCCGCACTCTTTGAACAGCGGTTAAACAATAAATAAATACCAAATGGAGCCTGTAAAGTTTGAAATTGTAGCAGAGGATAAGACGAAGCCCGGGACGGACAGTGCCGGGCAGAACATGGATGCGTTGACGGTAAAGATAGAGACGCAGAAGGCTCTTATCCTTAGCTTACAGGATGAGATAGCACGCTTGCAGAAAGAAAGCTCAAAAGGTGCCGGTGTACGCAGTATAGAGGATGTTGCACAAATAGAGCTGCTGGAAAAGAAAATAAAGGAATTACAGGCTACTCTTCTTGAATTACAAAAGCAAAAGGAGACTACATCGAATGTTCCGCTGGTTACGCCTCAAACCAACGAAAATATACAGGCTACACAAAAGAACATACAGAATCTGCGATTTAATGTGCAGCAGGTAGCTCGGGAACTGCCGTCATTGGCTATGGGGCCACAGATGTTCTTCTTGGCTATATCGAATAACCTTCCAATGTTGAGCGACAGCATTAAGCGTGCTCGCGAAGAATTCAAGCTCCTGTCTGACGAACAGAAGAAAAACGCGATGCCGGTGTGGAAGCAACTGGCTTCCTCCATCTTTTCATGGCAAACAGCAATGGTAATTGCCATTACGGCGCTCGTGGTATATGGCAAAGACTTGGTTAATTGGACGGCTAATCTGTTTAAGTCCAAAGAGGCTATTGACGCCAATGCCAAAGCCATGCGCGACCTTGGAGATGCACGGCTGAAAGGCGCACAAAATGCACAGTCGGAACTTACCAGACTAAAACTGCTATATAAAGGCTTGACGGATGAGAATGTTGCCCGGAAAGACAGGCTGCGTATTGCCAAAGAATTGCAAGATAAATATCCCTCTTATTTCGGAAATCTAACGGCGGAACAGATGCTTGCAGGAAAGGCTACAGGGGCATATTTGAAATTGTCGACTGCAATATTGCAAGCAGCCAAAGCCAGGGCCATAGCAGATAAGATTACGGATAACGAAAAGAAAAACCTCGAACTTGAAGGTCAATATGCCATGGAATTGGGAAAACTTCAAAGGACACCGGCTACCGAATTACGCTCTTATGGTGGTAGGCAGTGGAATGCGGAGTCCGGAGACTATAAACTACAAAAGCAGAGGGTTGATGATATTGTAAAGCAGAGGGAACTCCTCAAGTCCGCCAATGAAAAGCTGGCAAAAAAAATAGAGAACCCTGCCGATCTCGTTGATGATATTCATAATAAGCCTAAAAAAGAAAAGGTAAAGGATATAGAGAACCTGTCCGACCGCATAGCCGATGCGGAGGTAAAAGCACAGCAGCGTATTGACGAACTGACGCTTGCTGCCATGCGTGACGGCTACGAAAAGCAGAAGGCGGAAGCCAAACGCCAGTTGCAGCAGCAGCTTGATCAGATTGATCAGGAAGAACGGGAACGCCGACAGAGGTTGGATAAAGCTCGTAAGCAAGGCGCAAATGTGACAACCAACCAATACGCCTCCGTTGGCACAATGGCCAAGGCGGAAAGAGACAAGGCACAGCAGGCCTATGACAATAAGCTTGTGGCTATGTATGAAGCCGAAATGGATAACCTGACCGGAAAATATGAAGATTATACCAATCAACGGATAGCTCTAGAAAAAGAATATACCAAGGAAGTTGAGCGAATGGCGGCCCTACGTGTGGAAGCACAGAAAAAGGGAGACACACAAGGTGTTGAAATGTTGGACAGGAGTCTGGCGGAAGCTACGGCCAAACGTGGTAAAGACTTGATGAAATTATCGTTTGAGCAGTTTCAGAAGTCCCCTGAATATATTCGCGCCTTTGAAGACTTGCGAACGGTCAGCACAGAAACCTTGCAGGATTTGATGAAGCAAATGGAAGCCTATAAGGGTGTTGCAGCAGAAACGTGGAATCCACAGGATTTAAGGGAGTATACCACCACTTTACAGGAGATTATCGATGAACTGATGAACCGCAACCCTTATGAAATGCTGATACAGAAGCGTAAAGAGCTTGCAAAAGCGGAGCAGGATATGAAGGCGGCACAAATGGCACTGGATGCCGTTCGATCCGGCGGAACGGTGATCAGCGGCATGACTATGGTAAAAGGAAAAGGCTGGGTACCTACTCTGTTGTCAGAAGATGCTGCGCTGAAAAACTTGAATAAGACAAAAGACAAATATAATAAACTCTCAAAAGAAGAGTGGGAACTTACAGAGGAAAATATATCTCACGCACATGAATTATACACCGTACTAGCATCAATAGGAGATGTGATCGGCGGAACACAGGGAGAAATAATTTCGCTTCTTGGAAGCTTCGGACAATTCACATCTAATCTTGTTTCCGGCATACTGAATGTAACTCGGACTGGTGCGAACGCATTAAGTGCCATGGAGAAAGCCAGCGTCATACTTACACTTATATCCACCGGCATACAACTCTTACAGAAGCTTGACGAGCTGACATCAGACAGCTACGACAAATATCTGAAATATGACGAAAAGATAGAGGAAATTAATAAGCTGAAGGATGCCGTGCTTGATTATGAGATAGCCGTATTGAAAGCCCAGCAGGCAGAAAAGGGATGGTTTGGCGAAGATAATCTGCAGTCTCTAAAGGACTATAAGGCACAGCAGGAACAGATCATGAATCAATACGTTGCCAAAGCAAGGGAACAGCAGGCCATTTATCAAAATCAAAAAGGGGGCGGTTGGTTTACAAACAGCCTCAATTATGGGATATTAGGCATTAGCGACTCTGTATTTGGCACTAATTTTCTGGGAAACAATTACAAGGAGGGCACGACAGAGGCGCTTAATAACTTAAGAATTGAAACCCGTAAAAAGTCTCATGGTTTTTTAGGCTCTGGTGTCGGTGCAAAAAGTCAAAAAACTGAAGATTTAGTATCGTGGGTAAAAAAGAATCTTGGAGAAGATCTTTTTTCTACCGACACTGTGACCGGCAAAGACGGAGAGGCTCCCTTGGTTAATTTACAAGTGGCGCAAAGCGTCCTTGATAAATTCGGCGATAAGCTGGTAGGCCAAACTAAAGAAACGCTGGAGGAATTGGTAGAACTTCGAAAACAATATGATGAGTTTGTGGCACAGCTTCGGGAGTATGTCTCACAATTGTATTCTCCGCTTGTAGATAATATGATTGACGGCCTTTGGGATTGGCTGGATGAGGGAAAGGATGCCCTTGACTCCTTTAAAGGCTATGCTAAAGATACCTTCCGGGACATCGTGTCGGACATGCTGAAGACAATAGTCATGAAAAAGGTGTTCGGAACGTTCGAGGATGACATCGCGAAGATATATGAGAAATACTCCGGCAATGACACAGATATGGCCTCTTTTGCCGCTGAAATTTCAGAGAAAGTAAAGAAGCTGACAGACCGGTATGCGGAGGAGCTGCCCTATTTGCAGGAGCTATTGAAGCAGATATCAACCTCTTTTTCTCAGTCGGGCATCGACTTGAAAGACAGCAGCAGCGCGAGCCAGTCTGCCAACACCAGCGTGGTTAGCCAGGTGACGGAAGAAACCATGACATGGCTCGCCGGAGGAATGGTGGCACAAACCAACCGGCTGATATCGGTAGATAATAATATTACAGAGTTTCGTAATCAGTTGGCTGCGGCGCTGTCTCCTTTGACCGAGATAGCTGCCAACACCAGGGAAATGGCCGAAAGATTGGCCGGTATAGCCGCCGATGTGCTGATATTGCGTCGGGATGGTACCTATATAAAAAATTAATAATATGGATATAGCAGATTTTCATGGCTTGATGACAATAAACGGTATAGACCCTTACGTGCTATGCCGGGCATGGCTGTTCGACAAACTAGGCGAACAGAGCAATCTGGATGCGCTAATGAAGCCTGCAGCTATCAAAACGAATACCGGGGTAAATCTTCGCGAAGTGAAAGGCCGCAAATATTCTGCCGATCTCCTTCCGGTGACGGATGAACGGGACTTTACGCTATACTTCGCCTGTCACGGTGATAATAACGCGGATTTCCTAACCAACTATGCCGGCTTTATCTCTTTCCTCAAGCAAGGATTAGCCGGAAAAGGTTGGCTTAATATTCAGTTGGCCAACATTCCCGGCTATACCTTCCGTTGTTTTGTAAAGCAGGCGGATGCTTATGAGGCAAAGACCTACATGGATGAATTTGACGTAGTGGTGGCTTGCTTTAAGGTGACATTTACCGAACCGGAACCTAACTTTTAATCAGTGTTTAGATAGTGTTTAAGGTATGATTTATTCGATATATACAGCAGCAGGAGTCAAGCGTGTGGATTTTGATGGTAATTCAAATAGTACACACGATCATAAGGTTCAGACCAACAACGAGCTGAGCCTTAGTTTTACGCTCAATGACTATGTAGCACTTGAGGTGAACGACTACATCGACATTGACAATATGCGTTTTATCCTGATGAAGCCGTATAAACCTGTGATGAAAAGCACGAAAGAATACGCCTATGACGTAAAGTTCTACGGGCCTGAAAATATCGCCGGTGCTGCCATCTTTTTGGACTCCGACTATAATCCGATATCCAGTTATTACGATACCCCCTCTGCACAACTGGCCTTTATCGTCAGTTGCATCAATCGCGCGGCCGGTGATACACATTACCATGTGGGCGAAGTGATCTCTTCGGAACCCATCAACGTAGAATATACACGCGGATGCACGTGCTTGGAAGCGTTGTCTACACTATCAAAGGCATGTAATACAGAATGGTGGCTGGATGGTGTGAACTTCAATCTTTCTAAATGCGAGCATGGAGAGCCGGTGACATTGGCTTATGGCCGTGGATTGCTTAATCTCACCAAGGAGATAGCCGATACGGATGAGTTCTTTACCCGCCTGTTACCTACAGGCAGCACGAAAAATATTGTCGCGTCCAAATACGGGCATACCACTTTACAATTGCCGGATGGCAAAAAGTGGATAGACCGCAACGTAGACCTGTATGGCATAAAGGAAAAATGGGAGGAAGATGCCTTTGCCGATATCTTTCCGCGGTTTACCGGAACGGTGGGTACCGTCCGGACGGAAGTGCAAACCATCGACGGAAGCGAAGTAACAGTGTATTATTTTAAAGCCCCGGACATCCCGTTTAATCCGAATAGTTACAGCATAGCGAATACCAATAAGCATGTAGTCTTTAAAAGTGGTGACCTCCTTGGACAGGACTTTGAAGCCAATTGGCATGAAGATACGGCGGAATGGGAATTGATAACCCAATATCCGACAGAGAATACTCAACTCCCCGGTGACAATGTAATACCGAAAGCTGGAGATAAATATACGGTATATAACCTTGATATGCCGACCGAGTATTACCCGTTGGCCGAGCAGGAGTTTGAAGATGCCGTCAATGCGCTGCTTGACAATGCCGCCATAGACTTTGCCACGTATAAAGCCCCGACGGATCACACCTATTTGGAGGATAACGAAATCGCTCTTACTTTAGGCCGCCGCGTCCGGTTGGAGAATGACATTTATTTCCCGGAAGGGTATCGCGATAGCCGTATCACGCGCATTGTGCGGAAGTTGAGCGACCTGAATGATATGGATATTGAAATATCCAACACCATCATACAAGGGCAATACGCGACCTTGAAAAGTGACGTAGCTGACCTGAAGAATACATTTGCTCAAACATTGGCTAATGAGATTCTGAACGTCCTTCGAACAAATTCGTCGGCTGATTTGACGGATGAGAATGTATTGTCTTCGTTGCGGACGCTGAAGGAAATAAAGAATAGAGCGTTGAGTAGGTTGAATGATGATGAAACGGCAGGACATATTATGGCTAATAGAGGTCTAACCGGTAAGGCATCCATAACAGGTCAGTCCGCATCAGGCACATTAGCTGCCGGAATAGAAGAAATAGCCGACGATGATGAATACGAAGGTGATGGAATAGTAGAGCTTCCCGCGGCAGATGTTGGCACATTAGGCACATTGGATAATGTAGAGGATGCCGTCGATAACACTACGGAAAACGCTGTAATCCTGTATAAGGATGCCTTATCATCAATGTGGGTGCAAAGAGCACTCAATATGTTGGGATTAAAGGGAGACCCCGGAAAATCTGTCTTATTTAAGGTACTCGGAAGTTACAACACTCTTGCAGAGTTACAAGCGGCTCATCCTGATGGCTCTGATTTAGAGGGGTTTTTTAAAGTAGGCAGTCTGATCTACATATGGACAGGAAATCAATATGAGCCTATCAATCTGGATGTATTCAAGGAATTTGTATCGGAGCAGTTTACCGATGTGTCTTTTTCGGGAGACACTATTACGATAGATCATAGCAAAACACCATACTCCAAGGTTACGTTAAACGGAACATCCGTTATTTTCAATCTCGCAATTAACAACACCGTTGACGGAAGTACTGGTAAAATCCTCGTTTTTCAGACCGGTTTCAAACAGATTGCCGTAGCAGATAACATAAAAGGGACAATAGATCTGCCCCTTAACTCAGGCACGGTTGCCCTGTTAACTTATAACCGTATCGGAGATGTTATTTATATGCACAGTAATATCGTATTGGGCGACGTTCAATATCCGGTACCGCAAAAGATATCGGATTTGCTTTTGCTCTATTCGGATGCAACAGCCTGCAAAGTACAATGGACAGCACCATACGCCAACAATATCTATGACAAGGCAACGCAATATGATATGCGTTATTCTAATTCTTCCGTAGATGCCAACGATACATCCGTTTGGAATAGCCTTAAAAAAATATCCGGACTTCCTATTCCAGGGAACCCCGGAGAAATTCAAACCATGACTATCTCCGGCCTTACATCTAGCAAAGAATATTATGTCTATCTTAAATCAATTAAGAGCAACTACGGAGTGTCGTATCTGTCTCAATCCTCTGATCCGGTTTATTTTAAGACGCTCGGAGCGGATGATACCAGTAAGGCATATCACATCAGCTTGACGGCTAAGAACCTGATTTCGCAGGATACGGTCGACCTGTCAAACATGGTTGATGAAACAGACCGGAATACTTTTTTAGAAGACGGATATGTAGATGCCAGGTTTCGCAATTTCGCAACCTACTTTATGGGCGGTAATTACAGCCGGTCAGGTATGCCTTATGATATCTTTATCGATTTATTCAGCCAATATACGCTTGATCGTTTATACCTATATGCTAACAGCATACACGTATCGGTTTATACTTTAAAGGATTTTGGCTATACATGGCAAAAGGTAGGAGAGTTTAATATTGCCTGGGACTCATACCCTTACATTTCTTTTAACGGAATAAAAGCCCGATTTATTAAAATCTCATTTGATTTGTTTACCGTACTGGAAAAATCCTATCCTAATGAGCCTGATGGCTTTGAAGGGCCTATGAATTTTGACGATTTTGCCAGCACAAACGGCATTAATAATATCGTTTTATTTGCCAGACCTTTAACGACTAAACCGGAGTCTATACAATCCCCTTTAAGTGATGCCTCTAATAAAAGGTCTGTCGATCAATTTTTTTGTACCAATGGCCATTTATATCAGCAAGGCAGGATCCACTCCATGTGCTCCGGGCAAAACGTTCGCTTGTACATACCACAAGGTTGGTTTGTACCCTTAAAAAGCGACGGCAGTGCCTATTGGGACACCGTAGATACCTCCAACTTTGATGTGGAGCATATAGGCTGGGTAACAGACAACGATGGCACCGGGCAAGATTTGGAAGATAACCTAAGAGATACTTTTAAGAAGTATGGGCTCAAACCCTATATCACATTTTCGGAAAATAGTACTCAGCCTATGGTCTACGATAATGACCACCAATGGAGACCCCTAGACTCTTACTTTTTGCCGTCTGCCACGTGGAAACCCCTTCCTAAAAAGGGTGTGGGCGGATTGGATGATTATTTTTCCCATACTTATAACTATCAGGAATATAAAACATTCGCCCGATTGATCTATGCCCTTGCTGCCAAATATGGGAATAATGCAGCATTGACTAATACGGGTATGATTAAGGATTATACCGGCAGAGGGTTAGGTGTTAATCTTATTTCCGGCATTGAATGGGGAAACGAGCCTGATGGAGATTGGCTTGGATTCCATCAATTTCACAGGCCGGAAGAACTGGCCGCTATTGCCTCTGCGTGTACTGATGCCAACGGAAATACCATGCAGGATGAGTCGGGAAACTCTTTCTTTGGAGTGAAAAAAGCAGATCCTAGTTTACTTGCAATACATCCGGGTTATGCCGGTATCAAGCCGGGTATGTGGAAAGCGGAAGTTACCCATTGGAAAGGTATCAGACCGTTGGGCGATATACCTGTAGACGTGATTAATGTCCATCAGTATTTTGCAAATACAGGCAATCAAAAAAATGGCAGTACTGAAGCGGTACAATATGCTGTTCCTATGGATTTTGAATTGGAAGTTACCGGTAACACAAGCCGTGGATTTCAAAAATTGGTGGAATTTCGTAATAGGTATGCCCAGAATAAAGAAATATGGCTAACGGAATGTGGCTTTGGTGAATCAGGTGGGCGGGATTCACAATCATCATTGCAATGTTTTACATTAAAGGGGCGCTATATCGGTGATTGGATGATACCCGATAGACACAGAGCGGACATAAAAGGAGCATACACCATTAGGACAACAATGTTTCTGATGTATATGGGCTTTAACCAGATCAACTACTATTCTACGGAGTGTGAAAACAACTATTTCGATACCGGCAGATATGGCACTGGTGCCGGCTTTGAGATGTTCCACTGGAAAGATATCGCGGATCTCACGCCTGGTAAACGCTATGACTATATCGAACAGTTCGAAACGGTCTATGACCGCGGAGGTTTTTCTTGCATGGGCATGTTTGGAAATTTATTGTCAAATGGAGCTTATCCCATAAGCCGTGCTTTTTGGTACATAGCCACTATGCGCAACCGTCTTAAGGATTATATCTATACTGGCAGAAAGTACATGGATGATGGGAAAATAATGATTTTCTGCTTTAAAAAACTGAACGAAGATAAAGGTGCCTATGTCGTCTGGTACAATGATATAGAAAATACAGGAGTTGCCAATGTTGAGATTCCTGTTCCTGAAGGTGTTACAACGGTAAAAGTAGTAAATACCTATGTCCCTGAGATTCCGAGCCCGGAAGAAGTTCCAAACACTATAGGGTTTGATTTGAACAGAACCGGTTTAGCGTGTGCTAGACATGAAATCTATAAAAACGGGCAGTGGATTTTAAATCCATTAATAAACAACACCGGAAATTACGCACAAGGAGCTGCCAATTATCCGGATAATCCGCAGGAAGGCGATGAGGTTGTAGTTCTTCCTGCCTTATCAGAAAATCCTTATTTCCCGATCGTTGGGGCCGTACAGGCTAAAGCTAGTGCTGCCGGTAATACCGTACAAGCCAACCAGTATGAGTACATACCACAAGGGCAAACAGTGCCGGTACTGGCTTATTCCCCGGCTTTAGCATGGCGTCAGGTGCATGCGGTATGTGATTACATTGATCATACCGATGAAGGACAAAGAGGGTCACATGGTGATGAAGTTGAACTTTCAGTTATCCGGGAAGCCATAACAATGAACGTCTCGGAAATTCCGGAATTTATATTGTTTGATGGTATTCCGGTTCCTGACTATAAGAGTGAGATTAGTGAATTATCTTCTAATACTTTATCATCTTCTGCCATTCAATTGTGGTGGAACAACAACAGTGTCGATGATACGGCATACCAGATATTCGTATCCGATCTGCCGGAATCGGGATTTACCTTACTGAAAGAGGTCACCGTTGGCGTGGAAAATATGGCATTGATATCCGGCCTAACACCCGATACAACCTACTATTTTAGGGTACGCCCTATTAATGGGGATAAAACAGGTACGTTGAGTGAAAGCATAAGTGCAAAGACTTACTCGGAGCTACCAGTGCCTACATCTCTATCCCTTACAGGCCGAACAGCTGCAAGTATTTCCATAGCTTGGGAATACACCGGTGAGGATTTATCCGACTTTTCTCACTATGCCATATACCGAGCAGGCAGCAACGATTCTTATAGTCAGATCTCAACGGTTACAGACCGTAGCATTAAGACGTATGAGGATTCAGGATTATCCGTAGGCGCTACTTATAAATACAAGGTTCGCGCAGTTGGTTTAAATGGCATGAGTGATTACTCCAATATACTGGAAACACGGACACTGTTACCGGAAGAAAGCTCTCCATCCGTAAAAACAGCACAAACCGACAAGCTGGGAACTAAAATAACGCTTACGTTCGATTTGTCCATTGCAGAGACAACGGATAAGACGGGGTTCACGCTAACCGAAAACGGCAATGCCCGCTTAATCTCATCCATTAAGGTAAATACGGCCAATGCTAAGGAGCTTATACTTTATGTGCCGGAAGATAGCCTCTCGGACTATGACAAAAAGTTACCCCTCTATGTTTCATATTCAGGAGGAAATGTGAAGTCTATTTACGGTGTTTCTTTGGCCGAATTCAATAAAAAGGTCGTTAATGTGATCGGCAATTATACTAACCTTGAAGCTATTTATAAAGTCAATTTTACAAAGGAGACTAATGCTATGCCTAGTGATACTTCTTGGAATAATTGTCAATGGAATGCGGAGGTTAGCAACGATTCTATTAATCTTAAGGACTCCGATGAAAGAGAGTCTTTTGTTATTCTTTCCTCTGTTAAGAATGACTCATTTTCTTTTGGTTATAATGCGGCTATTCATGGTGCATGCTCTTTCTCAGATATACCTTATGAAGTATACCGTACCGGATGGGACGTTAAGAATTACATCCCTGCAAGAGTTATACTAAGTGGACTTAACGCAGAACACCGGTACACAATAAGAGCCTATGCCTCTCAGGAAGGTGGCGAAAAATACTGTACAATGAAATCAGGCGATAATATATCTAATACAACTGATAATCATGATACAACGAATAATGCCTATATGATATTAGAAGATATTACACCGGTAAGCGGATCGATATCTTTAGATTTCTATACCCCGGCAACTAATTCGTCCGTCTTAAACTTCTTGATTATAGAAGAGTATCGCAGTAATGATGAGCCGGCAAATACCGATGTATTTCTCCGCGAACCTACGATTATAGAATCCGTTGATGGAATTGTACTTACACAGGCAATTACCGTGCATCTGAATGTGATCGGCACGCCTACACATTACCGCATTTCCGAAATCGAGGATTTTACCGGTGCGGCGTGGGTGGATCTTACGGATATGGATGTACCCTTTAACCTGTCTTCCGGATTCGGGATTAAAACTATATATGTACAGGTAAAAAATCAATATGGAGAATCCAACATCAGAAGTATTCAAGTGGAATATAAAGACGGTTATGTGGCAATAACCCTTAATTCTATTTATATCAATGATAATAGCGCCAGCACCACATCACCAAATGTTGCACTTTTCGCCAGCTATCTGGGTACTCCTACACATTATAGAATTGGTGAGACAGCAGATCTTTCCGGCGCAGCATGGATTGCGTGGCCGTCAAATTCGGTTATTCCTTATGTACTATCAGAAGGGTATGGCATTAAAACGGTATATATGCAACTTAAGGACTCCCTTAATACGAGCGCTATAAAAGCTGATGTTATTACTTATACCGACATTACACCCCCTGAAGAAGAATATAAGATTATCCTTTCGTTTGGTTCGGATTGGTGGAATAATGTATATACGGAAACCTATAATAGTGAGATAATAAATATCACGCCTGCTTATGTTGACCCTGACAAGTCCGATGAAGACTTGAAAGACACTAATAATGCCGTAAGGGGTAAGTTGGTAAGAAGTTCTGTTAATTTCCCGTCGGATACCTACTACCCGATCTCAGCTAGAGGTTACGGAGTTAATCCTTCAGGTTTAGATGACGCCGGTGTATATCCGGCTAAATACATTAAATATAATGTTAGTGGAGATTCAGGCATAATTCTATCTTCTACGATGAAAGGCTTACAGAGATTTACCAATTTGGCAGCCGGAACATATAAGATAAGACTATTAGTATCTACCGATTACGATATTTTATCAGCCGATTATTCTAAATATAAATATTCGGCTAATGATGTTCAGACTGACATTAATTTCAATCCGAAAAATAACATGACAAATTTCTTGGAATTAAATTCTGTGCACGTTTTATCCGACGAAATCCTAAATATAGAACTATGGAATACTTCTGAAGAGCATGAAAAGCCTGGGTACAATTTAATTGAACTAATTAAACTAAGTTAATATGGCAAAATTCTTGAATGGAGGTTTTCTTAAGTTTATCTGTTCCACTAAAAAGGCTAGCGGACAGTATATAGAGCATTTCCTAACAGGCTTTTCCGGTTACGGTTGGAAATTATGGGAATATACCGTAGGAAAATGGATGCTTGAAATAGATTCGTTGCGCGTCCGCGGCACCATGATCGTATATGAGCTGATTATCTCTAAGATAAGGGCTATTATCGGTGCATTGGCAATCTCACAGGGACAGGGGAAGATTAAAACCGTGTCCATGTCAGATGATGGAACGGAATACCTGATCACCGTCGAGGGGGATATGTCTTTTCAAGACAAAGATTTTATTCGTTGCCAGACCTTCACGGGCGGACAAAAGATGTATCACGTAGAGATTTCTTATATAGAAAGCAGTTCGATTATCCACATCCCTGTATCAGAATTTGCAGAATACACGTCAGTCCCGGAAGTTGGAGACGAAATAGTACAATTCGGCAACGAAGAAAATACCGCTCGCCAATCGGCAATCTATATCCACGCAGATGAACAGGATCAACCAGCCATTGACGTGATGTTCGGGATTAACTCCAAGGATTGGAGTAATTGTGTGAAGATACGTGTTGGCGGAAATATACCCGGCACTGACGGATTAAAGGGTTTATACGTGGAAAACGGCATGATTAAGGGTGTAGACTCCGAGGGAATAACTACATACTGTATCTATCCTGATGGTACGGCAGAGTTTGGAAACGGTTCGGCAAAGTTTAATCCGGATAAGTCAGGATATCTTGCCGGTGGTGCAATATCATGGGAATGGGATGCCGATAAGAATAAATATGTTGCCACACTAGGGGATGTAATCCTTACTTGGGCAAACATGGATGATGATGTAAAGGAAGCATTGCAGCCCACTATTGGAGAGAATGGTAACTGGTTTGTCGGTGGTGTTGATACCGGAGTAAAAGCGGAAGGTTCAAACGGACAGGATGCCAATTTGCTTGACTGGGTAGAAGATTGGAATACCAATAAAACGCTTATTGGCGACGATTACGTAGTTTCCCCAAAGATGTTCTCCGGGACAAAAGATAGTAATGGAAAACTAACCGGTATTGCTATGGGTAGAGACTGCATCACAGTAGGAGGAATAGCCAAAACCGGGATATTCGCGCTAGTGGAAGATCAAATTGTTTTCCAATTAGACCCTATATCCAAGGTTTATAAATTCACCGGAGAAGTGCAAGCTACATCAGGTGTATTTAACGGCTCTATCGCAACACCTTTTGTAATATATCGTGCTACTACTCCGGGGTTAAATACCCTAAATTTGGATACGACCTTTAATTGGGTGATTGTAAACACACTTGAAAGCTCCTTAGATGTCGCTTTATCTATAAATAAAAAGTATAATGGTGTGCATGCTTATCTGTACAATGGCTCTTTCGGTAGGACTGATCCGTCAATCGATGTCTTTAACTCAGGTTCTAGTACTTCGATAGTAACGACTTATCCTGGGGACATAGTCGAATTGGTAGGTATACCGTATGAAGTAGATGGAGAAATAGATTCTGTTCGATGGAATGTACTTGCAAAGCATACGGCGTAATAAATAGTATATAAAAAATAGGGGGATGGAGTTAAAAAGCCCCCGACCTGTTAGTAAAGACGCCAATCACATACTAACATAAATGCACAGTAGATGCAAAGCCGGGGGCTAATATCCTCGCTGCATCTACTGTGCATTCTGCATATATGTGATTGGCAATACAAAAGTAATAATTTAAAGTGATATGAAAATGAAAACACCTATTTCTTATTATGGCGGAAAACAAACAATGCTTAAATATATCCTTCCGCTAATCCCTGAGCATAAGCTTTATACCGAAGCTTTTTGTGGAGGTGCGGCTGTTTTATTTGCCAAAAGGCCATGTGCCGCAGAGATCATCAATGATCTTAATATGTCACTCACCACCTTTTATTGGATATGCCAGGTCAACTACCTAGAATTAAAACAAGAGATAGATAAAACACTCCATTGCCGGGATATACACGCGCATGCAGCCCACATCCTTAATTATCCAGATTTCTTTAGCCAATCCCAACGAGCATGGGCCGTATGGGCTATGTGCAAGATGTCTTTCGCCTCAATGATGGATGGCTCTTTCGGCTACGATTTCGAAGGGGGAATGCCAAAGAAATTATCCAATGCTAAGGATGAATTCACAGAGAAGCTTAGTCGCAGGCTTGAAAAGGTGACGATAGAGAGCAGGGATGCTTTAGACGTAATCTCCTGCTACGATTGCTCTGATGCCTTCCACTTCATTGACCCTCCCTATATCAACTCCGATTGTGGTCATTATGAAGGGGTGTTCAATGAGTACTGCATGGAACAACTTCTTCAGCTCCTAGAACAAATTAAGGGGAAGTTTATGCTCACCATGTTTCCCTATCAGCCAATAGAAAACTATGCGGAAAGGAATGGTTGGGTAATCCATCGAATCGAGCGGACAATATCAGCCTCAAAAACTTCCCGACGCAAACAAGAAGAATGGATGGTGTGCAATTATGAAGCTCCTCACGGGCAACAGACTTCGTTGTTTTAAAGGTGTTCAGGTGTTGTTTAGGAAGATGAAAAATGGAATAGTGACGAAATAAAAGACACAATTCGTTTTTAGTTAAATAGACCTAACCGATACAAAACGTTTTGAAATGGCATGTACAAAGTGTTTTGCGGTTTTTATATAAATCTGTATATCAGAATATTATCCTCAAAACCAAGCGGTGCAATTAAATTTAATTGCACCCTACTGTTTCGCTCAATTGCACCCGTGTATCATGCTATATATTAAGCTGTTAGCATCATTGGTGCAAGCAGTGCAATTAAAAACAGGAAAAAAACTCTAGGGGGAGAGTGTGAATTATCACATTATGATGAAGGAAACAACTAAAACGGAAATATTCTCGAAAGAAATATGTGATAATAAAATAAAGGCAGTATGAAAAAAATTAGGGGTATTACACAATACCCCTAATTTATATCCTAATCCAGTTTCTGTAAAAACTAACAGAGAAAATTATTAGCTATTCTCAGGGCGGAGCTTACGAACTACCGCACCTGCCTGCCACATTTCGCTTTCACGTAATGCTTTTAATTCTTCATTAAGTTTTTCACGATAATCAGGCTGAGAGTTAGAGTCAATGGAACGTTGAGCTTCATGTCCTTGTTTAACTTCGCTATATAATTTCTCGAATACCGGTTTGCTAGCATCGTGGAACGGACCCATCCAGTCGAGTGCACCACGTTGAGCTGTCGTTGAACAGTTGGCATACATCCAGTCCATACCATTCTTAGCAAACAACGGCATCAATGATTGAGTTAATTCTTCAACGGTTTCATTGAATGCTTCAGAAGGAGTGTGACCATTCTCGCGTAAAGTTTCGTATTGTGCTAAAAGTAAGCCTTGAATAGCTCCCATCAAAGTACCGCGTTCACCTGTCAAATCGGAATATACCTCTTTCTTGAATGTAGTTTCAAACAAATATCCGGAACCTACACCAATACCCAAAGCAACAACACGATCCCAAGCTTTGCCGGTAGCATCCTGGAAGATAGCAAATGAAGAATTCAAGCCGCGACCTTCAAGAAACATCGTACGCAATGAAGTACCTGAACCTTTTGGAGCAATCAATATAACATCCACATCAGCAGGGGGAACGATTCCTGTACGATCTTTATAAGTAATAGCAAAACCATGAGAGAAGTATAATGCCTTACCCGGAGTGAGATGTTTCTTTATTGCAGGCCAGCATTCAATCTGAGCAGCGTCAGAAAGCAATACCTGAATGATTGTAGCTTTTTCACAAGCTTCTTCTATGCCGAATAATGTCTCGCCAGGAACCCAGCCGTCAGCCACTGCTTTATCAAAAGTCTTACCCGGACGTTGACCTACGATTACATTAAATCCATTGTCACGTAAGTTCAGTGATTGTCCAGGACCTTGAACGCCATAACCAATTACTGCAATAACTTCGTCTTTCAATACTTCACGAGCTTTCTCCAAAGGAAATTCTTCGCGGGTTACCACATTCTCGACAACACCGCCAAAATTCATCTGTGCCATTTTTTACTTTGTTTTTAATTGGCTGCCTTACACAGCCTGTTATTACTAAATATTATTTTCAAATATCACTTTCGAACGACAAACCACTTCATTGCCATTCTTTCTAACCTCTACCTCGTAAATCCCCTCGCCCGTTTCATCTCTATAGAATGCAAGCTCATCACCATAATAGCTTTCAGCCACATAAGCCATCTCAAAACGGCTTATGCGTTTTTCTTTATAAAATGAAAGTGGAAAGAGATCGAGTATATGTTCAATATAACGCACACTGTTGAAATGTCCGTTAATGTCTATATCACTATATTTGGCTTCAATTTTACCTACAGGTTCAGTCGCGCTTACTTTTATGCGCGATGGCTTTTCAATGGGACAAGGCTCATCTTTGCAAATGTAATCGGTGATGCCCCCACCATGTAAAGCTAATAAATCAGCCGGTTTACGAGTGGATAGATTGATCATTGCCCAAACAGAACGGGCGTATCCTATATTTTTGCCGTCTTTGCTCATAATGGCAAAGTTACGATCGGTAAACAACCGATAGACATTTTCCACCCATGTGCTAATGTTGAATTCTTCATATTGATAAGGCATTTCATCCAAATCAATAGCCAAACGCGAAAGCACCCAGGTATAATTATCCTCATTAAGTGTTGCGATACCAAATCCACGCTCGGTGGCATGAAACCCGGCACAATTGAGCAAGTGATTGCCTAAGACTCCCATAGTCAGCCGACCCGTAAAATCAACATGAAACGGTTCTGCGACAAAATTATAGACTCCTATCTTGTTTTCTTCACTCATGCTTCTTCCTGCTGCTTACTTTGAAAATATTTGGCTTCACGGTCGGCGAGATATTCATTAACGCGCTCAAAGCAGCTGGTGGTTATTGCAACCCGACCGGAGCGGACAAACTGCAACACACAACCCATCTCACGCAATTCTTCATATAAAGAGGTAATATCTTCACTAATTCCATTTTTTTCCACTATAGCGAAAACAGGATTTACTTCGACAATACGTGCATTATATTTTCTGATCACTTTTGAAGCTTCGGGAGCTTGTTCCAAAGCCGGAGTAGCCAACTTATACAATGCTATTTCATGCTGATAGATTTCATCATCCGTAAAATAGTGTGCTTGCAACACATCTATTTTCTTCGCAATTTGTGTGGTTATTTTTTCTATGGTGTCTTTATCCGTCCACGTCGTAATGGTGTACTTATGTACCCCTTTGATGGAAGAAGCCGAAACGTTCAAACTCTCAATATTGATTTGCCGCCTTGTAAAGACAGCTGTCACCTGATTGAGTAATCCGGCAAAGTTTTCCGAGTGAACAATGATTGTATATAATGTCTTATCCATATCTATGTATAAAATTAAGAGTAATGAATATTCAAATGTACTAACATTCCAAAAGCATCTGATTCACAGAACCTCCCGGAGGAGTCATTGGCAATACATTTCCTTCTTCCATCACGCAAACTTCGAGCAAGAATGGACCGTCCGTTTCAATCATATCCTGTACCGCTCTTTGCAACTGATCACGTGAGGTTACCCGACATGAGGGGATATCGTATGCACCTGCAACTTTCAGATAATCGGGATTAGCCATGGGTGTAAACGAATAGCGACCATTGAAAAACATCGCCTGCCATTGACGCACATTACCAAGATAGTTATTATTTAATACGATGATCTTAACCGGAGCACGCTGTTCCATTATAGTTCCGAGTTCCTGAATACACATTTGCAATCCGCCATCACCCATAAATGCACATACTGTACGGTCAGGGCGACCAAAAGCGGCTCCAATAGCTGCAGGAAGACAAAAGCCCATTGTTCCAAAACCACCGGAAGTGATAATACTGCGGTCTTTGCTATACTTAAAATAACGTGCGGCTATCATCTGATTCTGCCCCACATCCGTAACCAATATACCTTCATGGTTCGTTGCATCGCTCACTGCACGTACAACTTCTCCCATAGTCAACTCTTTTCCCAAAGGATGCAATTCTGGACGGATAACTTTCTCTTCTTCAACTTTCTCATAAGTCAAAAAGCTGTCAATCCATTCCTTATGCTTAGCAGGTTTCAGTAATTCAGTCACTGCTTTTAGTGTATCCTTGCAATCACCAAGTACAGCAATATCCGCCTTCACATTTTTATTGATTTCGGCCGGATCAATGTCGAAATGAATAATCTTGGCTTGTTTGGCATAAGTATCAAGCTTCCCGGTCACACGATCATCAAAGCGCATTCCCACTGAAATTAAAAGATCGCATTTATTGGTATTGACATTCGGTCCCAAATTGCCATGCATGCCCAACATTCCCTTGTTCAAAGGATGCTCGGTGGGAAGTGCGGAGAGTCCCAATAAAGTACAGCCTGCAGGCATATCGGCTTTCTCAAGAAATGTCTTAAGTTCCTCTTGAGCATTGCCCAATTCCACGCCCTGTCCAACCAGTACCAACGGACGTTCGGCTTTATTGATAAGATCCGCCGCTTGAGCCACAATTTCTTGATCCACTTCGGGAACCGGCATATAACTGCGGATATAATCAACGGCAACCGGAACGTAGTCTGTCTTTTCGACTTGTGCATTCTTAGCAAAGTCGAGAACAACAGGTCCGGGACGTCCACTCTTGGCGATATAGAAAGCACGAGCCACAGCCCATGCCACATCTTCCGCTCTTCTAATCTGATAACTCCATTTTGTAATAGGTTGGGTTATACCGAGTAAATCGACTTCCTGAAAAGCATCTGTACCTAAGAAAGCTTTGCCTACCTGCCCTGCAATAACGACAATAGGAGTACTGTCAATCATAGCATCCGCAATACCGGTCACCGTATTTGTAGCACCGGGTCCACTCGTTACCAAGCAGACACCTACTCTGCCCGAAGCCCGTGCATAACCTTGAGCTGCATGAGCTGCACCCTGTTCATGACGCACCAAAATATGGTTCAATGTTCCAGTATGATCAAATAAAGCATCGTATGATGGCATAATAGCGCCTCCGGGATAACCGAATATTGTTTCTACTCCTTCATGTTCAAGTGAGCGCATCAAGGCTTCGGCACCGGTTATCAAAGCAGTATCTTTTCCATCCGGTCTTACTCCCAGTCTATCTTGAAAAGAAGGGGCTATATTTTTCTTTATATTATGTGTCATATTCTTTTCTCTTTATTAGTGAGATCTTTACATACTTCTAATCAATCAGTCTGACAGCTCCTTTATCAGCCGAACTAACCATGCTGGCGTATGCTTTCAGACTCTTTGAAACCTCACGTACGCGAGTTTTCGGGGTGAAAGGACGGCTGGAGAGTTCTTCATCGGTCAGACGTACATTTATCGACCGGTTCGGTATATCAATTTCAATAATATCACCATCTACTATCTTACCAATATTACCTCCGGCTGCAGCCTCAGGCGATATATGACCGATACTCAGTCCGGATGTACCGCCACTAAAGCGCCCATCGGTGATCAACGCACATTCTTTGCCCAAATGACGTGATTTAATATATGAGGTAGGATAAAGCATTTCCTGCATACCGGGTCCACCTTTAGGTCCTTCATGGGTAATAACCACCACATCACCGCTAACCACTTTTCCGCGAAGTATTCCATCACAAGCGGCTTCTTGGGAATCGAAGACCTTAGCAGGACCAACAAATTTCCAAATACTTTCATCCACGCCGGCTGTTTTCACCACGCAACCGTCCTGAGCAATGTTGCCTTTTAAGACAGCCAATCCGCCATCTTTACTATAAGCATGTTGCAGATCACGTATACATCCTTCAGCACGGTCGGTATCCAGTTCTTTGTAATATGTATCCTGCGATCCGAGTACCAGGTTGAAGCGTCTGCCCGGAGCACTTTTATATTTCTGAATAGCCTCATCACACACGCCGGTTTCAGTAACGGCGTATTTGCCGATGGCTTCAGCTAGAGTCATTCCATCCACACGATAGACGGAAGTATCGACCAAGCCACCTTTTGCCAGTTCATTCATGATAGAAATGATACCACCTGCGCGATTTACATCCTGGATATGGTATTTCTGTGTATTAGGAGCGACTTTACAAAGGCAAGGTGCTTTACGGGATAACAAGTCTATATCATCCATGGTAAAATCAGCCTCAGCTTCATGAGCCACTGCTAAAAGATGAAGCACGGTATTGGTCGATCCGCCCATTGCAATATCCAATGTCATGGCATTAAGAAAAGCCTGACGGGTTGCTATGTTACGGGGTAATACCCGATCATCTCCATCGCGGTAATATTTATAAGCATTTTCAACGATCAATCGTGCAGCGTCTTTAAACAATTGAGCCCGATTGGCATGAGTTGCTACGATTGTTCCATTGCCGGGAAGAGCTAATCCGATAGCCTCATTGAGACAGTTCATGGAATTTGCGGTAAACATACCGGAGCAGCTTCCGCAAGTGGGACATGCATGTTGTTCTATATTAGCTACATCCTCATCGCTCACGCTGCTATCCGCCGATTTTATCATGGCATCGATCAAATCGAGGTGCTGACCATTCCATTCACCCGCTTCCATCGGACCACCCGATACAAAAACGGTGGGAATATTAAGCCTCATAGCCGCCATCAACATACCCGGAGTAATCTTGTCGCAGTTGCTAATGCAAACCATGGCATCAGCCTTATGAGCATTAACCATATACTCCACACTGTCAGCTATTATATCACGAGACGGTAATGAGTAAAGCATTCCATCATGCCCCATAGCTATTCCGTCGTCAATTGCTATCGTATTAAATTCAGCAGCAAAACAACCCATTTTCTCAATTTCAGCCTTTACCTGTTGACCGATCTCGTGCAAATGCACATGTCCGGGAACAAATTGAGTGAATGAATTGACTATGGCTATAATGGGTTTTCCTAACTGTTCTTTTTTCATACCGTTTGCTACCCATAACGCACGAGCTCCCGCCATACGGCGCCCCTGTGTACTGGAAGAACTACGTAACTGATGTTTCATATCAAAGCGTCTTTTAATAAAAAAACCTTTCCCACTATGTGAGAAAGGCTCATAAATTTATTTCATAACGTACGAATACATACACAACCTTTCTCACACTCTTGATGACACCACCACGACGCGAATAATATGCAGGACTGCTAGGTTAATAGATGTATGTAAATTCATAATTAAAATCTCTTAATCAATATCTTTTTGTTTCATTGAATCGTGCCGCAAAGGTAAGGGCTTTTTTATAAACACCAAACAAATCGAATAAAAAAAAGACAGAAAAATAAATAATCGTAAGAAAACAAGGCCTTAAAATCTGTTTTTATCACTAAAACAGCTTCTTATATTCTAATCATTATTTATGCGTGGCTTCAATCAGCTGCAATATGGCTCTCTAGGGCGAAGAACATTTTAAGTTTTTAATTGTTGTTTTAAAATCGATAATTCGACTAATAAAGGATGAATTATCTATCTTTGCGGCTCTCCAAAGAGAAACACTATTGATTATTAACTAGAAAGACAAAAATGGGAACATTAGAAAACAAGTACATTACCGTAGCTTACAAGCTGTACTCTATAGAAAACGGAGAAAGAGATTTTGAGGAAGAAGCCAGCCCTGAGCATCCCTTTCAATTCATTTCCGGTTTAGGGCTCACTTTAGAGTTGTTCGAAAAGGAAGTGCAACATTTACAGAAAGGTGATAAATTTGACTTCACAATTGCTTGCACCGATGCATATGGTGAATATGATGATGATCATGTAATTGAACTACCGAAGCAGATTTTCGAAATAGATGGGAAGTTTGACAGTGAACGTATTGTTGAGGGTAATGTTATTCCCTTAATGACAGCCGAAGGTCAACGAATCAATGGTACTGTTTCTGAAGTGAAAACAGATGTTGTAATTATGGATATGAATCATCCTCTTGCCGGATGTGATCTTAATTTCGTAGGCGAGATTGTAGAAAATCGTGCTGCTACAAATGAAGAATTGGAAGAAATTGTAAAGTCCGTGAGCGGCGACGGATGTAGTTGTGGCTCTGACGGCTGCGGTTGTGGCGGTGGATGCGGAAGCCAAGACGGTGAAGACGAATGCGGATGTGGAAACAGCGGCGGATGTGGCTGCCATTAATCTAAAAGAATAGAACAAAGGCTGTATCAGAAAAACCTTTTTGCAATATCCTTATACCGAAAAAGTTATTTCATAATAAGGAATCTGCTTAGAAAGTGTTTTTGATACAGCCTTTTTATTTTTATACTTACCGACAGATCATTTTTTACCAGTCATAATATCAAGTACCAACTTATCCGTCTCATTCATACCCTCGGAACCTATACGGGTTAAATTCCGAATACTCTGATCAACATCCTCATCAATTATACCTTCCACTGAAGTGACGCAACGATATACTCTGATCAACATCCTCATCAATTATACCTTCCACTGAAGTGACGCAACGATTCTCCATCGCCATGATTGCAGAAAGAACAGCTGTAGAAACGCCCGTTGTGACTTTCAGTGCACAACTTGGTTTTGCACCGTCACAAATCATCCCCGTAAGATTTGCAATCATATTTTTCACGGCATAAGCAATTTGCTGATATGTTCCACCCATTAGATAGGTGATTCCGCAACTCGAACCTGTAGCAGCTACGACACATCCACACAATGCCGACAACCGACCCAAGCTTTGCTTAATATAGATGACGGTGAGATGACTCATCATCAAGGCTCTAATCAAGGCTTCTTCCGATTTGCCACTTTCCTCTGCGTAGACTAAAACCGGTAAAGTAGCCGATATGCCCTGATTACCACTACCGGAGTTACTCATTACCGGTATCATAGCTCCTGCCATACGGGCATCGCAAGCTCCGGAAGTATAAGATAAGATATGCGAGAAAATACTGTCACCAAGGATTCGATGTTCATAAGTACCTCTGAGCATTTTACCCAAACCATGCCCGTAATCTCCTTTAAAGGAACGTTCCGCTGCAGCCTTATTCAAGCGGGCGGTATCAAGAATAAAACGGATTTCATCAAGCGGAGCAGTCACAGCAAAGTCATAAACCTTGCGTAGTGTCAGATCGAGTTGTGTAGAGCTGCAACTGGCAATATGCTCGCACTTTTTATCTAAAAGTATTTCAGCGTTACGTTTCAAATAAACAAATGAGGTATGACCTCCTGCAATGACAGCAACAGCATTATCGTCACCATTCTCGCAATATACTTCTATATATAGTTTTTCATCTATATTCTCTTTCAACGCAATATTTATACGCTTCTCCTCAATGAATGATTTGCCTTCTTCAACAGCCTCAGGGGTGATATCGCGCAAGACCTCCAGTTGATAGTCCGACTTACCCACCAACGCACCCAAAGCGATAGCAATAGGAAGCCCTATCATTCCCGTACCAGGGATCCCTACCCCCATTGCATTTTTTAAGATATTTGCACTCAGAGATACAGTAATTTTTTGGGGACGCTTACCCAAAGTCTCTGTAGCCTTAGCCACGCATAGAGCCACAGCAACCGGCTCAGTACATCCGATAGCCGGAATCACCTCCTGTTTTACAAGATCGATAATACGTTGTCTTTCAACACTTGTCATATCACATTACATTCTTTACGCGCAAAAGTAAGCAATAGTTTTAATCTTTTTGCTATCTTTAAGCACTCAAAGTACATAAATCCTAAAACAGATACAAATATGTTCAATTCATTTGGTAACATTCTTCGTTTTACCAGTTTTGGAGAATCACACGGTAAAGGTATAGGTGGAGTTATAGACGGATTTCCTGCAGGTATTGAGATTGACCTGGATTTTATTCAAAATGAATTAAACCGGCGGCGCCCCGGACAATCCGCCATCACAACGCAACGTAAAGAAGCTGATCAGGTGGAATTTCTCTCTGGCATTTTCGAAGGTAAATCGACGGGAGTTCCTATCGGTTTCATTGTTTGGAACAAAGACCAGCATTCCAATGATTACGATAATATGAAAGAGCTATATCGCCCTTCACACGCTGATTATACTTATAAGATGAAATATGGTATCCGTGACCATCGTGGTGGCGGACGTTCTTCGGCACGTGAAACAATTGCCCGTGTAGTAGTAGGTGCTTTAGCCAAACTGGCACTTCAACAATTGGGCATTACAGTTACAGCTTTTACATCACAGGTAGGTTCCATCCGATTGGAAGAGAGTTATACTGCTTATGATTTGAATATGATTGAAACAAATGCAGTGAGATGTCCCGATCGCCAAAAAGCGGAAGAGATGGAAAGCTTCATTTCGAAAATCAAAGCAGAAGGAGACACGGTGGGCGGAGTAATATCCTGTGTAATCAAAGGATGTCCGGTAGGACTCGGTCAACCGGTGTTCGGCAAGCTCCATGCAGCTTTGGGCAATGCCATGCTCAGCATTAATGCAGTGAAAGGGTTTGAATACGGCGAAGGCTTCAAAGGAGTGGAAGCAAAAGGTTCCCAACAAAATGATGTGTTTTATAACAATAATGGCAATATTGAGATGCATACCAACCATTCGGGTGGTATACAGGGAGGAATAAGTAACGGTCAGGATATTTACTTCCGCGTTGCATTCAAACCGGTAGCTACTGTCCTGATGGAGCAACATACTGTGAATTCGGAAGGAGAAGATACCACATTAAAAGCTCGTGGAAGACATGACCCTTGTGTATTACCGCGTGCAGTTCCCATTGTGGAGTCAATGGCGGCAATCACCATTTTAGACTATTATCTGATTAGCAAAACCACAAAGATTTAAATAATTGTAAGTCGCAATGAATCCGTCTCAAGATCGGATTTCAAAGTGAAGTACACTTAAGGTATCTTCATACGAATAAAATATCGAAGAGATAAGACCTTCCCGACAACTAGAAGCTAAGGCTACTGGAACTAAATTAATTGTATAATATTGAGTTTATTGAGTGAAATAAGATGAATGATATCAAGCAATATATTATAGAAAATGAACAAGAGATGCTGGAAGATTTATTCAGTTTGATCCGAATACCCAGTATCAGTGCCAAACCGGAACACCATGACGACATGCTAGCTTGTGCCGAACGTTGGACGCAATTATTACTTGATGCAGGTGCAGACGAAGCCATTGTGATGCCATCAAAAGGAAATCCGATTGTATTTGCACAAAAAAATATCGACCCTACCGCCAAGACAATACTTGTCTACGCCCATTACGATGTAATGCCGGCGGAACCGTTGGAACTTTGGAAGAATGAGCCCTTCGAACCGGAAGTTCGAGACGGACATATTTGGGCACGCGGTGCCGATGATGATAAAGGACAATCGTTCATTCAGGTTAAAGCTTTCGAATACCTGGTTAAAAAGGGATTACTAAAAAATAATATTAAGTTTATTTTTGAAGGAGAAGAAGAAATAGGGTCTCCCAGCTTAGAAGCTTTTTGCGAAGATCACAAAGAACTGCTGAAAGCTGACATTATCTTAGTATCTGATACAAGTATGCTGGGAGCAGATCTACCTTCATTAACCACCGGATTGCGCGGATTGGCATATTGGGAAATTGAAGTAACAGGTCCTAATCGTGACTTACACTCCGGACATTTTGGTGGTGCCGTAGCCAACCCCGTCAACATGCTATGCCAACTGATTGCACGTGTCACCGATGCCGATGGGCGGATCACAATACCGGGATTTTATGATGACGTAGAAGACGTACCCCATGCCGAGCGTGAAATGATTGCCTCTATTCCTTTTAATGAAGAAAAATATAAATCTGCCATAGGAGTCAAAGAACTGTTTGGCGAGAAGGGATATAGTACACTTGAGAGGAACAGTTGTCGTCCTTCTTTTGATGTTTGTGGTATTTGGGGTGGGTACACCGGTGAAGGCTCTAAAACGGTACTACCTTCTAAAGCTACAGCAAAAGTCTCTTGCCGCTTAGTTCCAAATCAGGATCATCATAAGATTTCGCAATTATTCATAGATTATATTGAGCGCATTGCTCCGAGATCCATACAAGTCAAAGTGACTCCCATGCATGGTGGACAAGGCTATGTCTGCCCTATCAGCTTACCGGCTTATCAAGCTGCAGAAAAAGGCTTTGAGAAAGCTTTCGGCAAAAAACCTCTGGCAGTACGCCGTGGAGGAAGCATACCGATCATTTCTACCTTTGAGAAAGTATTGGGTATAAAGACCATACTCATGGGATTCGGATTGGAATCGAATGCCATTCATTCACCCAATGAGAACTTTCCGCTTGATCTATTCAGAAAAGGGATTGAAGCTGTCGTAGAGTTCCATATAAACTATAAATAGCCTACTTACCTTGGTGAACGTGTAAATGAATTTATCCATCAATACAAAGTACATCCTGATATTATAGCTTCCCACGGACACACCATCTTCCACGAGCCACAGAAGAAAGTGATGTTTCAAATTGGAGATGGTGCCGCTATTGCAGCAGAAACACGCATACCAACTGTTTCCGATTTTCGCAGATTGGATATTATGCTAGGCGGACAAGGAGCACCACTTGTTCCGATAGGCGACCGATTACTTTTCAGTGATTATGACTATTGTCTCAACATCGGGGGATTCTCAAATATTTCGTTTGAGAAGAATAATCATCGCATCGCATTCGATATCAGCCCGGTAAATTACGTGATTAATCACTACTGCCGGCGTATAGGACTGGAGTTTGATCGTGACGGAATAATTGCAAGCAAAGGTGAAGTTTGCCAAGCTTTATTGGATGAACTCAATGGCATGGATTATTATAATCAAGAAGGGCCTAAATCACTCGGACGAGAATGGGTGGAAACCCAAATATATCCTTTATTGGAAAAATATGGTTTGAGCCTGGAAGATATGCTAAGGACTTTTTACGAACATGCAGCCTACCAAATAGCACAAGTCATTATTGCCAATCCGACGAAGAACGGCGAAAGCAAGATGCTCATAACAGGAGGAGGTGCTTTCAATAAATTCTTAGTGAAACGGATAGAGAACTTATCTCCATGCCGGATAGTGATACCCGATAAACAAATTATTGAGTATAAAGAGGCACTTATCTTTGCTTTTCTGGGTGCACTATATATGGCAGGAGAGCCAAGCTGCTTGAGTTCTGTGACGGGTTCTCCTATCGATAATATAGGCGGAATGCTATTTAAAATATAAAACGTTTGCACAGCAATTGTCAGCGATATGGAAGAAAAAAATGAAAAGTGGAAAGTCATTTCCAGTGAATATCTACATAATGAACCTTGGCTTACCGTTCGCAAAGACCATGTAATGTTGCCCAATGGTAATCATATTCCGGCATACTATATATTGGAATATCCGGAATGGGTCAATGTAATAGCCATCACACGCGAAGATCATTTTGTTTTTATCCGTCAATACAGACACGGGATACAAGAAGTATCTTATGAACTATGCGCCGGAGTATGCGAGAAAGAAGATGCCTCACCACTTATTTCAGCACAGCGGGAGTTACTTGAAGAAACGGGTTACGGAAACGGGACATGGAAAGAATATATGGTACTCTCCCCCAACCCCAGCACTCACACCAATCTCACACATTGCTTCATTGCCACAGATGTGGAAAGACTATCAGATCAGCATTTGGAAGCAACAGAAGACTTATCCGTACACTTATTAACCCTTCAACAAGTAAAGGATTTATTGCAAGGAGATGCAATAAAGCAAGCACTAATGGCAGCTCCTCTTTGGAAATATATCGCCGAGAATAAACTTTTTTAGACTGTTTCAAAAGGCTCACGGAAAGTACAGCCATTACGCCATTCAGAACAACCATAGGCTGTTTTTCCTTTAATAATTACCCCTTTACCGCACAAAGGACAAGGCTGACCGACTAAAGATTGTGCATCAATCGCAGGATTGACAGGTACAGTCAATTCAAGCTTTGCAGCTACTTCTTTAGAAGCTTCTGTGTTCACAGCAGCAGAAGTGTCTACTTTTTTACGAGAGCGGGGTGTCCTCTTAACCTTTGTAGCAACACCATCTTTATCATTCGAAGCCTTATCACGTTTTGAAGACTTGCTTTTCTCTTCCGCATCAACAGGAGATATAATCGTGATACGACGATTGGTATTATCCGAGAGAACGCTGGTCACAATTTCAGTGACCATCTGTTTTAGCTCTTCCAAAAAACGTGAAGCATCATAAGTCCTTTTTTCTATCTCACGCAGCTTCTTTTCCCATAAGCCGGTCAGTTCCGCTGATTTCAAGAGTTCCTCATGAATCATCTGGATTAATTCCACTCCCGTAGGAGTAGCTATTAGATTTTTCTTTTCCTTACGGATATAGTTTCGCTTAAATAAAGTCTCGATAATTGCAGCGCGTGTAGACGGACGCCCTATTCCATTTTCTTTCAAAGCATCCCGTAGTTCGTCATTATCAACCAATTTCCCGGCAGTCTCCATGGCACGAAGCAAAGTGGCTTCGGTATAAGGGCGGGGTGGTTGTGTCCATTTCTCAAACAATTCCGGAATGTGAGGACCAGACTCACCTTTTATGAAAGCAGGAAGTACATTTTCATCACTTCCTTCTTCTTTTTCATCTTTATCCGCCACAGCACCAAACACCACACGCCATCCGGGACTAAGGATTTGCTTTCCTGTCGCCTTAAAACTTATATTTTCAACATCCCCCAGCACTGTAGTTGTAGCTACTTTACAATCGGGATAGAACACCGCAATAAAGCGGCGTGCCACAAGATCAAATACCCGCCGTTCCATATCCGTTAGATTTTGAGAGGACTGCCCTGTAGGAATTATAGCATGGTGATCGGTGACTTTTGAATTATCGAACACCTTTTTCGACTTTGGCAAAGGAATACCTGAAAGAGGTGCAGTTAATGTTTCATATTCGCGTAAGCCTTTCAGTATCGTAGGGCATTTGGGGTAAATGTCTTCACTTAAAAAAGTTGTATCTACACGCGGATAAGTGGTGACCTTCTTTTCATATAATGACTGTATAGTCTTTAACGTATCATCTGCAGAATAAGCAAACTTCTTATTGCACTCAACCTGCAATGATGTTAAATCAAATAGACGGGGAGCATATTCTTTACCTTCCTTCTTTACAACACGTGTGATAGTAAACAGAGCATCTTTTATCAATTCAACCAATGCTTCGCCCTGTTCCCTGTTCTCTATCGGATCTATTCCTGGATTATCAATGTTTTTTTGAACAGTATCCGCATTTGTCGTTTTTTTAGTTTCTTCCTCCAACACCAATTCTTCTTCACTCTTCTTGATCAGAGCGGAGAAAGTGGTATCTCTATATACGGTCTTCAACTCCCAGTATTGCTTGGGAGTGAAATTTTCAATATCCAACTGACGGTTAACGATAAGAGCCAGTGTGGGAGTCTGCACCCTACCTATGGACAGCACTTGCCTGTTTTGCCCATATTTCATAGTGTAAAGACGAGTGGCATTCATTCCCAATAGCCAGTCACCAATAGCGCGACTTAACCCGGCTTCATACAGTGATTGAAATTCTTGTTGATCTTTTAGTTTGGCAAAGCCTTCACGAATAGCTTCTTCCGTCAAGGAGGATATCCATAACCGTTTTACAGGACATCGTGCACCGGTCTTTTGCATAACCCAGCGCTGAATTAACTCTCCTTCCTGACCGGCATCACCACAGTTTATGATTTCATCGGCATGTTGCATGAGATACTCTATAACCCGAAACTGTTTTTCATAAGTCGGATTACTGATAAGCTTTATCCCAAAGCGTGGAGGAATCATGGGCAAGCTACTCAAGCTCCACGATTTCCACAGAGGAGTATATTCTTGAGGTTCTTTCAGTGTACACAGATGCCCGAATGTCCAGGTCACTTGATACCCGTTCCCTTCAATATACCCGTCTTTCTTTACTTTAGCACCTAAAACTTCGGCTATATCACGTGCCACGGAAGGCTTTTCAGCAATGCAAACAATCATCAGCAAGTTTTATTTTAGACAG
>JADHED010000370.1_pt1 | contig 56278 bp, 35 predicted proteins | sample 8952041 | NCBI WGS metagenome assembly JADHED01 (sample SAMN16124423, study PRJNA663239) | bioreactor sludge metagenome | isolation source: sludge (control) | place: India:Bengaluru | collected 2018-09-08 | reverse complement strand
TCGCCACCCACCGGGCGAGCCGGATCGACGAGCTCACCCCTCGCGGATGGGCGGATGCGCTCGCCGCGCAGCAGGGCAACGACCCGCCGGCGAACTGATCCTCGCCCCGCGCCTCACCGCGCACCGCGTCAGACCGAAGGAATACGAAAGCGGCCCGTGGATGCAGTTCGCCGAACGCTTACGTCCACCGCGCATCGGTGGGGTGGTGGCGGGGGGTGGAGCGGTTCAGAGGGGGAGGTCGATGTCTCCGGAGGCCGCCCGGGAAGCGCCGAGCGAGCCCCCTGTCCGCATGCCGGGCCATGATGAACCTGAGCGGAGACAAAAGGCTGCGGTCCGGTCATCTACAGCGGGGCGAAGATCAGGATCTGCACGCCAAACGGGTCGGTGACCGGGCAGGAGCGGATGGGCCGGTACATGAGCTGGTCGGATGGGGCGGGGCCCTGCGCGCCGGCTGCCAGGAAGGCGCGTTGGAGCGCTTCAGCCTCGGCGGGGGTCTCCAGTTCGAGAGCGATCTCCACGTTGGCAGGCGCGCCGGAATCGCCCTTGAGGAGGGTCAGCCAGCCATCACCGACGGGCCAGCCGCGCGTGTACTGCCCTTCGACATAGGCCGGCGGGCCGAAGACGCGGGTATGGAAATCGACCGCGGCGGCATAGTCGGCGTAGAAGAGGGTTACCCCGAAACTGCTCTTGAGCCGGAAACGGGGCTCGGGGCGCGGGGACGCGAAGTACGAGTTCCGGTACGCGTCAAAATCCAAACGGCACCTCCGGAAGATGACCCGGTCGTGACTGCCCGGTTCCCTGGCCAGTTCGACGGTCTGGCAGAAGTCTATCAGGCGGAGGACGCCGGGGACGGAGTGGTCGGAGGAGAAGAGGTAGCCGCCGTTCTCTCTCAGGACCGCGATGGCGCGCTCCATCTCGGCATGGTTGGCCCCGGGCTGGTCGCAGGGGGTGTAGCGTTCCTTCTGCGACTTCCCTCCGCAAGAGGGAGTCCCCGTGTCCTCCCGCCGATGCGAGCGTAGACGGGAGGACACCGGGCGGCGCCGGAAGGGAAGGACCGAAGGAGTGGCGGGCCACTGCCGATCTCCCGGGCAGATCGCCAGACCGGCACAGGGAGGCAACATGGCCCGCCGGCAACACGCTGTCACACGCGATGACCCGTCTACATCCGAGACCATCCTGCCGGTCCCCGACGACCACGGACGCGAAGCCACGAACGAAGCCATCCGCGTCCACGTCAACGAAGCCATGAAGCCTCCGGCCCCCGGATCGCCATGCGCCGGGAGGTCGCCGAGGCCCTGCGCTATGACTTCCAGGCCCCCGACCATGCCGAGGCCGATCGTCTCCTCCACTGGCCATCGACCGGTTCCGGGACCGCGTTCCCGTCTCGCCCGCTGGATGGAGGGCAGTGTCCTCGAAGGCCCGACCGTGCTCTCCCTTCCACCCGCTCCCCAGGGATGCACCCCTCCCGCGTCTCGTGAGCGCCGTTCCCATCGAGCACAGCGAAGAGTGGGAAACGGTCAGGATCTAACTGCCCCGGGTCGGCCGGTGACCATCATGGCCCGGGAGCGGAGTGCGGAGAGGCTGCCGCCTGCCCCGCCCGAAGGGCCCGTCGATGCCCGGGCCCGCCGGCCGCCTGCGGACGGGCGCGTTCTCCGTCTCGCACCACGCCCGAACCTCGAGCGGACCCGGGGACGTCATGTCAAAGGCCGGCCACGGACCGGCTCGAGCGCGGGTTCCGCGGGGTGAATGAACCGTGCGGGAGGAGGGCCGTGGCGGCGGAGGTTCCCACGAGAATCGCGATGAGATCCCCCGTCCTCTGCCGCGCCGCGAAGGTGGGCGCTACATCCCCCCCCGACGCACCGCCCGCCGACCGGGCGACCCTCTCGCCGACTCGCGTCCCGGCACCCCCGCGCGATCGGCTCGGTGCAAATGGCGAGCCGGCCCCGCTCCGGCGGGCCCCGCCGGGTGAGGGCCGGCCGCTTCGGGGGCGCGCGGGTTACGGCAGGGGGCCGTAGACCGCGGTGTTGTTCGTCAGGGTCGTTTCCCCGAAGACCCCGTCGGGGTTGACGACGGCGATGAAGTACCTGCCCGTGGTCGTCGTGCCGGCCGGGAGCTTCGGCTTGAGCTTGATGACCTTCAGGATGCCCACCTTGAGCGCGCTCACGTTGGCGGGCTTCAGCACCAGGTCGCCCGGGTCGGCGATCTGGTCCGTGGAGAGCAGGAGGGAGAGCGTCGTCTTCGGAGACGAGGTCGCCCCCGTGTTCGCGATCTCGAGGGTCCCGCGGAACTTCCCCTTGGCGAGGCCGAGGGAGAGCCAGCTCACCGCCAGGTCGATGGTCTCGATGACCGGTGGCGGGATCGGGGCGTTCTTCACGGTGACGTAGACGGTCGCGAGGTTGCTGTCCACGAAGCCGTTCGAAACCGCGAAGGTGAAGACGTCGTTGCCGAGGAAGCCTGCGTCCGGCTTGTAGGTCGCCTGGTTGCCCGCGAGGGCCACCGTCCCGTGCACCGGCGAGGACACGATGCGGTAGGTGAGCGTGCCCCCACCGGTCGAGGAGAGGGTGACGGCAACGGGCGTCTCCGGCAGGGTGGCGGCCATCAGGTTGCCCGCCACGGGAGGGGGATTGTGCGGCGGGCTTTCGCTACGCGGCCCGTCGTGGCAATTGTGGCAGCCGATCGTCTGCCCGCGCCAGACGTGCTTCGTGCCAAAGTCGTCTGCGTTCAGGGTCCGGTCGGCCTGGGAGCGCGACAGGACGGTCCCCCGGTAGTCGGTGCCGTGACAGGACTGGCAGGAGACGACCGACAGGGATCCCCCCTCGAGCAGGTCCGGATGCCGGTCCACCCAGTCCTGACCCACGGAGTGCATGCCGTGCGGGCCGCCGCCATAGGCGAGGGCCGAGACGTTCCCATGGCAGATCGCGCACTCCGCGAGCATGCCCGCATGTCCCTGGAGCCGCACGGTCGTCTCGTTGTCGTTGGCGCCGGCCGTCGCGGGGTACTCCGCATGGGTCGCGCCATGGCAGGCCTCGCAGGCGAGGCCGCCGTGGCCCTTCGACAGCCGGAAGAGCGAGAACCCCGGCGCGGGGGTGTCGGCGTTCGTGGCGAACGTCGCGTCCGCGGCGACGCGCCGGATGCCGGGGGACGAGTACGCGTTGGCATAGCGGATCTGCCCGCTGTTAAGCGTCGCCGTCCCCGTGTGGCAGTTCTGGCAGGTGGGTTCGTCGAGCCATCCCTGCCGGCCGGGCTGCCCGACCACCGACATCGTCCCGTGGCAGCTCTGGCACTGCATCTCGGGAGTCCCGTCCGTCGCGGTCGCCTTGCCCATGGCGCCCCGGAGGCACCTGGTCGCCGAGCCGGGGTGGCACAGGTAGCAGGCCGTGCGGTCCCCCGCGTTCAGCACGATACCGGTCGCGGGATCGGTCACGGACGCGTGGCGTCCGTGCATGGCCTGGGTGAGGGAACGGATCCCGCTGATGCCGTGGTAGCCGTACTCGTAGAGGGCGTTCGAGACGTGGCAGTCCGCGCAGAGGACGGGGTTGGCGTCGGTGACCACGGAAGCGTAGAGGCCGGAGGCGTTGTAGCCCTTCGCCGCGAGCGCGGCGGCGTACTCCGGCCGGCCGCCCTCCATGTCGTCGTGGTACCGGAGGATGTTCATACGGTAGTCCCGCTCGGGGTCGGCATCGTTCACCCAGCCGGTGCCGGGCTGTGCCACCGTGCCGGAGGCGTGGCACGCAGTGCAGGTCATCTCGGCGGAGACGGGCAGGACGACATCCGTCGTCGCGAGGACGTTCAGGGACCCGTCGCGGGCCGTGATCCGCACCATGGGGTACGGATTGACTCCACTCTGATCGTCCGTCGGCACGATCGGAAGCCCTTCCGCGGTCCACCAGTTCCCGGCGCCCTGGAAGTTCATCGCCCTCGGGGTGTTGCCGGCGCCGGGCATGGCGACGCCGAGAAGGCCGACGTCCGGCGCGGGGTCGAGCCCATAGAGGGCGTTGACCCAGGTCCAGAAGTTGGTCTTCCCGATGGAGGTCGTGTTGATGGACCCGGCGGGATCGGCCACCGCCTCGTAGGTCACGTTGTAGCCCGCAGGATTCGTGACGAGCAGTCCGTTCACCACGAGTTGCGCGTGGAAGGTGTTGAACGGCGGGAGCAGCGAGAACACGGAGTAGTCCCCGTCCATGCAGTGCATCCCGAGGTTGTTCCAGCCGACGATCCGCGCGGGTGGCGATGCGGGAGCGGCGGAGACGTCGGTCACGGGACCTGGTGAGAGCACGAGAGCGAGGCAGAACAGCGCGATGGACGGGGCAAGCAGGCGGGTGAAGTGGCGCGACATGGCAGGTCCCCCCCGGGAAGAGCAAAGAGCAGAGCAGCCAGTGTATCCATCCGGTTCAGTGGCGGTGCAGAACGGCCGCCAGAGAATTGCGGGGACCCGGCCTGCGGGCCGCGCCTCGACGTGTGACGGCGCACGCCGTCGCCCGCGCACGACCCGGCCCGGAGCGCAGTCCGCCGTCTCCTGCTGCGGGCCCTGCGGACTCTGGAGCGGCTCCCCGGGGAGCGCCACGAGAGGCCCCTGACCTGCGATCACGGGGCGGCTCCAGCGCCCCCGGGTCCGGAGGGTGTTTCCGTGCGACCCGCGGACCTGTCCTCGCTGCGGCCCGGAGACGAGGATCCTCTCCTGCCCCGCCGGCGGGGTGAGAGCGGGCCCGTTCCCGACCTTCCCTCGGATCCGAGTTCCCGCCGGGACCGCGGAGACTCTGGCCCCGGTTCTCTCCGGGCCGCCCCGGGCGCCGGTTCCCCAGGCCCGCGGAGCCGCGCGGGAGGTGAAGAGCGAACGGTTGACACCCCGGGCCTGCCGTCCTCCGCGCATCCGTGGGGCGGGTGCGCGGGGTGGGAAGGTCCGGGGGGGGGAGGTCCATGTCGGCGGAGACCTCCCGGATGGTGTCGATCGAACTCCCCGGCCTTGGACCGACCGCAGACCCGTGCCGGCGAGACCGAATTGACCTACCGCGGAGCGGGGGGCCCCGGGACAATGCGTGCCAGGCCACCGCAGGAGGATCCGATGAGACCCCTCGCGCTCGCTGCCGCCCTCGCCATCCTGTTCGCCCCCGCCCTCGCCGACGTGGCCGGTGACGTCTACGAGACCCACGGCGTCCTGAAGGGCCGGGTGTGCCCGCTGCCCGCCTCGGAGCTCACCTCGGCTCTCCTGATCGCGACGTTCGGCGTCAAGGGGGAACTCGCCGCCGGGGAGTTCTCGCTCTTCCTCGATGCACCGAACTACGGCTTCACGCTCGAGGGCACCTTCACGCAGGACGAGCGGGGCAAGCTCCGGTTCGAGCTGGCGCCGATCGCGGTGGCCAAGGCGCTGGCCGAGGACTGGCGAGACTTCTTCGTCGGCTGGCTCGAGACCGAGGCCGGCGGTCCGGTGACCAGTCTCCAGGTGTCGATCAAGAGCGCCACCGTGAAGGGCAAGGCGATCCTCTCCGGCGCGACCGAGGTCCTGAAGCTCGACCTCAAAGTGAAGGGCGAATACTCCGCTGTCCCGGTGGGCGGCGGCGATCGGGTCGTCATCAAGTTCGGGTTCTCCCGCAAGGGCTCGGGGCCGCGGCAGCCGTAGGATGCCGAGGTCCCCGGCCGGGCGGGCCGCGGGCGGGCGGCGGTCCGCGGGGCGCAAGCCTGCGCCAGCCGCTCGCGGGCGCCCTGCCGGCCCAATGTGCAGCCCGCGCGGAAGCCGTCAGGGACGGCCCTCGACGGCGGTGGGGCGGGAAGGGGCGAGGAGCGGGTCTCTCGTGTCCGCGGCGACCTGAGGCGCTCCCGCGCCCGCGGGATCGGCCGCTGCCCGCGCTCCGTGGGTCAGGAGTACTTCGCCAGGAGCTTCACCAGCGACTTCAGGGCCTTCAGGTACCCCTTGGACCCGGCGCCCAGGGCGCCGGCGTCCCACCGCATCGATGCGGCGACGGCCTGGTCGCTCGCCTTCTTCTCCGCCGCCAGCATCCTGGCGAGGTCCTCCGGGGACAGCGAGGGCTCGAGGTCCTCGAGCCCGGAGGACAGCCATCCCCCGAAGTTGTTGAACCAGATCCGCAGGGAGTCGACGGTCGAGAGGATGCCGGCATCCGCGGTCCCCGACTTCTCGATCGCCTTCGCGGCCTGCGCGAAGAGGTCGGCCACACCCAGAAAGGCCGACGCGAACGCGAGCGAGGGGGGAATCGACGCGCCGAGGTCGAGCCCGTCCGAGAGGACCGCCTCCGCCGCGAGGAGGGACTTCAGTTCCACCGCTTCGCCCTTCGAGGCGGGCGGCGAGATCGCGGCGATCCGGGCCTGCACGTCGCTGAGCAGGTCGGAGGTGGAGGGCGGCGCGGAGATAGCCGGCGAGAGGGCGAGCGCGAACAGCGCGACCACGAGGATCCGTGTCATCGCAGTCACCTCCGCACCGGATTCTGATCCGGCCCCGGATGGGGCGCAACACGAAAACGCCTCCCGGAGCCCGGTCCGCAGGCGACGGTGACGCACGCGGCGGCTCCGGTCGCCCCCGGCTCCCGCCATTGTCGCCGGCCACGCTCCGCCGTGGCCGCTGAGGGCTGCCGCCGGGGTCACTTCTCCCAGGCGGCGCGCCAGGTGAGGGAGGGCTTCTCCTTCGTGCTCTGGTACTGGTACTTCTCGACCTTCTCGCGGAGCGACGGGTCGATCTCGCGCCGGACCGGGTAGATCTTCGCGCCAAGGACGCGCGTGAGGATCGAGAGGGCGGCGCCGCTCGTCTGCTCGAGACCCTCCGCGGCGACGTTCTCCGCCCGGTCCCATGCGGTGTGGGCGCGGCCGACGGTCCGGCCGCCGAGCCGCGCGACGCTGACGGCGGGCACCTCCTCGTAGACGAACGGCATGTTGTCGCTCGAGTAGATGTCGAGCTTCTCCTCGAACAGGTAGCCGTCCTCGCGGGTGACCGCGCCGGCCCAGCCCTTCAGCTCCGGCGTCCCCGTGACCATGAGCCAGTTCCTGCCGATCGGCTCGCCGGAGAGGTCGAGGTTGACGACGAGGCGGCCGCGCTCCCGCACCTCCTCGAGGTGCTCGCGCACGTAGGCCCGGCTCCCGAGGAGCCCGAGCTCCTCGCCAGTGCAGAAGACGCAGCAGAGGTCGCGCTTCGGCGGCTCCAGGGCGAACCGCTCGACGACACGCATGAGGTTGACGGTGCCGGCCGCATTGTCGCCGGCCCCGTGAGTCCCCGCCGGGCAGTCGTAGTGCGCGACGGCCCAGGTCAGCGACCGGTCGGGCTCCCGGCCGGCGATCGGGACGACGATGTTCGCGGCGTCGGCCTCGAACACCTCCTGCTCGACGTGAAGCGTCGCGTCCAGCCCGGAGAGCGGCCGGAGGCGCACCGCGTCCTCGTAGGAGATCGAGACCATGGGCACCGGCGTCACGCCGGCGAATTCCGTCTGGGGGAGGTTGTAGCTCGTCGCCGGGTGGTCGGGGTTGCCGACGCGGACGAGGGCGAGGAGGCGGTTCTGGCGCTTCACGTCGCGAACCGGCAGCGTGGAGTCGAAGTAGACGACGATGCCGCCGTCGCACCGCCCGGGGCCGTAATGGAGCGCGTCGAGGTTCTCGACGAAGTGGAGCGGACCGGAGAGGTGCCGGTCGCCGCACAGTCCGAAGGGCTGGACGGCGAACTCGAGGCCCCCGGCGGCGAGTCGGCCGCGCCCGGTCCGGCTCGTCCGCAGTCGGAAGGTCTCCAGCCGCCACGGGACGCCGAGCCCGGCGAGGACGCGCCCGAGCACCTCCCGCGCCCTGACCTCGCCCTCCGTCCCCGCGACGCGTTCGAAATCGAGCTCCCGCAGCAGCGCGACCTGGTCGAGCATGGGGTTCTCCCGGTCAATCGATGGACTCCGGCCCGTGGCCCTCGACCCGACGATGGGCCTCCGCGTTCGCGGCGGCGAGCGGGGCACCGCAGCGGGTCGCCGTCGCCGCGATCATGCACTCTGCCGGCGCCCGGCGGCGACGACCTTCGGGGCGGCGCGGCCGGGCGGACGCGGTCAGCGTCCGGCGGCGACCTCGCGGTGGACGCGGACGCACTCGACCACCGACCGCCGATCGTCGGCGGGAGCGTTCCCGACGAGGAAGTCGAGGAGCCGTCTCGCCTCGGCGAGGTGCCCCGGCCGCCCGGTCGCCCGGTACAGGAGCCAGCGCGCGCGCAGCGCGGAGCCGAGGGTGAGGGCGGTCGCGTTCTCCGCCAGCAGGGCCTCCGCGGCAGAGGCGTCCTCGCCGGGGAGAGCGGCCCGTTCGGCCAGCGCCAGGACGCGAGCCTCGAGGACGCCCGTGTCACGCGCCAGGGCCTCGGCCTCGGAGAGGGCGCGCTTCGCCGCGTCGAGGTTTCCCTGCTCGGCGCGGAGGGACGCGACCTCGACGAGCGTCTTGGCGAGTCCGCCCCGGTCCCCGATCTCCGAGCGGACGCGGGCCGACTCCTCGAAGCGGGCGCCCGCTCCGTCGAGGTCGCCGGCCTCCCGCCGTTCCAGTCCGAGGCCGAGGAGCGCGTAGCCCTCGTAGAGCCGGTCGCCGTTGGCGCGGGCCGCCGCGAGCGCGGCCTCGATGGCGTGCGCCGCCTCCGGCCGCCGCCCGAGGTCGAGGAGCACCCGGCCGAGGTTCCCCGAGGCGCGGGCCTCGCCGCGACGGTCGCCGATCTCGCGCGACAGCGAAACGGCCTTCTCGATGCGCGGGAGCGCCTCCGCGGTCCGTCCGAGGTTCCAGGCGAGGACGCCGAGGTTGCCGAGGGCCATGGCCTCCGTCGCCCGGTTGCCGATGTCGCGCGCAAGGGAGAGCGCCTGCTCGTAGTGCGCGAGGACCTCGTCGTGCCGTCCGAGTTTCGAGAGCGCGCTGCCCAGGTTGACGGTGGCGATGCACTCCGCCCGGCGATCGCCGATCTCCCGCGCGAGGTGGAGCGCCTGGCGGTAGGACTCGATGGCCTCGTCGGTGCGCCCCAGCATCGCGGCGAGCATGCCGAGGTTCCCGGTCAGCCCGGCCTCCATCCGCCGGTCTCCGGTCTCGCGGGCGAGGGTGAGTGCCGAGGTCAGGAACGCGCGGGCCTCCTCGTGGCGGCTCCGGGCCGCGCAGAAGATGCCGAGATTCGCCGTCGCCGCGGCCTCGACGGCCCGGTCACCCGCGGCGCGGGCCAGCGTCACCGCCTCGGTGCACTGCGGCTCCGCCTCGTCGGGCCGGCCGACGACGAAGAGGAACCACCCGAGCGCGCGCCGGGCGCGCGCGCGGAGGCCGGGGTCGCCCTCTGCGTCGGCGAGGGACGCGGCCTCGTCGAGCGCGGTGCGCTGGGCGTCACGGCGCCCGAGGGTCTCCAGCCGGTCGGCCATGCGGAGGAGCATCTCCGCGCGCGCGCGGCCGGCGAGCAGACCCGGAGCGGCGAGCGCGCGGCCCGCGAGCTGGATCGCCGGCTCGTTGAGGTAGGACCGCTCGAGGTGGGCGAGGGCGGCGGGCAGGTGGACGAGGGCCCGTTCGCCGCGCGCGGCGAGCAGGAAGTGGTCCGCCAGCGCCACCGACGTCGCGCCGTCGGGCCGCGGCGCCCGCGCCTCGATCGCCTGCCCGATCGCGCCGTGGTATTCGCGCTTCAGCAGCTCCGGGATGGCGGCGTAGAGGGCCTCCTGCACCTGGTGGTGATCGAACACGAGCCGTTCGCCCGCCGACCGCACGAGACGGTGGACGCGCTCGATGCGGGAGAGCCGCTGCAGCGTGGGGATCCGCGGCAGGTCGAGCGCGGCAGCGAGGAGCAGCGGGTCGAACTCGAAGCCCAGGCAGGCCGCCACGTCGAGGGCCGCGCGGTCCTCCTCCGTCAGTTCGGCGATCCGCGCCTGCACGAGGTCGAGGACCGAGGACGGCACCACGAGGTCGCGGATGACGCGGGTCGTGATCCAGCGGCCGTCCGCGGAGCGGGCGAGGGCGCGGTCCTCCTTGAGGCCCCGGATGATCTCGAGGGCGAAGAAGGGGTTCCCGTCGGACTTCAGGGCGATGCGGTGGCCGAGATCGTCCGCGAGGGCCTCGGAGCGGAACGCGTCCCGGAGGAGGAGGGCGAGGTGCTTCGGCCCGAGGCGGGCGAGTTCACGGCGGGTGGCGTGGGGGAGCCGCGTCAGGTTGGCGACCCAGCCGCCCGGCAGGCCCGGGCGGGTGGTGCCGACGAGGAGGATGCGGTGGCCGGCCGCCGCCTGCGCGAGCGCCGCGAACAGCGCGCGGCCCTCCTCGGGCGCGAAGTGCAGGTCCTCGACGAGGAGGATCGTCGGCCGCTCGGCGGCGAGGCTCCGGGTCGCGTGGACGAAGCAGGTGTGCAGGGAGTCCTTGGTCAGCGGCTCGCGGCCCTCGGGCGGCGGGTCGCCCCGGAGCAGCGCGTCGAACGCCGGGGCGAGCAGCGGCGCGCCGCCGAGCCACGGGGCGCTGCCCCGATCGCCGAAGTGGTCCCGGAAGGCCGCGCGGAAGGCGCCGAGGGCCGTCGCCGCGCCGCCCGGCGGGTAGCTGCCGAGCAGGAAGTCGAGGTCCTCGCCCCCGACCTCGAGCCGCCCGACGAAGTCGTCGAGGAGCCTCGTCTTGCCGATTCCCGCTTCCCCCTCGAGGAGGAGGACCTGCCCGTCGCCGGCCTTCGTGCGCTCGAACAGGCCGGCGAGCACCGCGAGGTCCGCATCGCGTCCGTACAGGGCCGCCTCGCGCGGGATGCGGATCCTCCGGAGCGGCCGCTTCGCCTGCGCGCGGAGCTCGCGCGAACGCTCCCGCCACCAGTCGGATCGCTCGCCGGCGTCCAGCGTGTCGGCCAGGGCGCGGGCCGAGGGGAACCGCCGCTCGCGGTCCTTCGCGAGCAGGGCGTGGACGACCTCTTCGAAGAACGGGGAGAGCTGGGGGACGGATTCGCCCAGCCGCCGGGGTTCCTTCTCGACGGCCTGCGCCACGGCCTGCGCGAACCCCTCCGAGGGATAGGGGTGCGCGCCGGAGCACAGTTCGTAGAGCACGACCCCGAGCGAGTACAGGTCGGCGCGCCCGTCGAGCTCGGCGCCGGGCCCCGCGAACTGCTCCGGCGACGCGTACAGCACGGAGCCGACGAAGTTCCCGCTCAGGGACAGGCGCATCGCCTCTTCCGCGGCCCGGGCCACGCCGAGGTCCATCACCTTCACCACGTGGTCGCGCGTGATGAGGACGTTCTCCGGCTTGAGGTCGCGGTGGATGACGCCCGCCTCGTGGATGGCGGCGAGCCCGCGGGCGACTTCGCGCGCGATGTGGCGGCAGAGGCTCTCCGGAACGCGCTCGAGCTCGGTGAGGAGCGAGCGGAGCGTGGCGCCGTCCACGAACTCCATCGCGAGGTAGAGGCGCGGCGCGCCGTCGCTCTCGGCCGCTCCGCAGTCCAGGGTGGCGACCACGTTCTCGTGGCGGATGCGCCGGCCGATCTCGCCCTCGCGGAGGAACCGCTCGCGGAAGCCGGGAGTCGAGAGGAGGTGGGGGTGGATGACCTTCAGCGCCACGGGACCGGGCGGGCCCTCGGCACGGTAGACGGTCCCCATGCCCCCGGAGGCGATCGTCCGGAGGACCCGGTACGGCCCGATCGTCGTCCCCGGCGTTTCCATGCCCCTCCCCGGCGGCCCGCGGTGCGCGTGTGCTGCAGTATCCCGTCCCCGCCTGCGGCCGGCCAGAAAGCGCAGCGGGCCGGATCGGGTGGGGCCTCCGGCAGTCCTGGCCTCGACGGCTGGCCCCCTGCCGCCCCGAAGGACGGCGCCCCTCGTCCGGCGGTCCGGCAGACCGGTCGGCGGGGAGCGGTCGGACGGCGGACCCGGCGAGCCCGGTCGCCGGTTGGCGGGAGTGTCACTTGACCGGCTCCCGGCCGCCGCCGCTTCGGTCCGGGGGCGGGGCGTGCAACCTGACACGTCGCTCCGGATGGCGCTCCGACGGGGACCCGGACCGACCCGGCAGGAGGTGGTGGGGGAGCCCTGCGCTGGACCGCCGGCGTGGGGTGCCTCCCGGTCCCGGCGGGTCGGCGGTGCCGCGGAGGCATTCGATCTTCCCACCGCCACCCGCGCGCACCGCGATCAGGGCCAGGTCCGTGGGGAGTCCCCCGGGCGCGGGCTCCCTCGCCCGCCACGACGGGCTGTCCCGGCCGAGAGATCGCGGTCGAGCCCGGAGAGACCCGGTGCGACTCCTGTCGCAGACCGGCAGGGCCGGACTGGTTGCGGGCGCCCGGGGCCTGCGCCGGTCGGACGAGGAGTGGACGTGCGGAGGGGATCCTCCGCGGCCGGCACGAGCCGGAGGCACGTGGGCGCAGACCCCGGGGGGGCCCGCGACGGACCCGCGACGGGGAGCGTGAGCCGGTCCCTCGCGGGATCCGAACCACACCGTGCGAGGCGGTGAGACGGCCGGGCTGGCTCCGCCGGCGTCAGCGGACGACGACGCCGAGGGTGCCGTCGAGGACGAACACGTCGGCCGGCACGGCTTTCCCGCGCGTCTCGTGCGGAGACGTGCATGCGGGCGGGTGTCGTGGAGACCGTCTGCGCGGAGGGTGGGGACCGGCCGGGGCCGATCTCTCGACGCCGGTTACGGCGCCGCGGAGCCACGTCTCCGCCGGCGGTCATGCGGTCGCGGAGGCCCCGCCACGCGCACCCCGACGGGGCGCCGTGGCGGGGGCCGTCGCGCCGGACGCTATTCGCCGGCGCCCGCCAGCACCCGACCGTTGTACAGCAGGCCTTCCCCGCACAGCCGCCGGGTCTTCCAGCCGCCGTCGCCGGGACCCCACCAGAACGCCGCCGAGTTCAGCCGCGCCGTCGTTCCGACGGGGACGACCACGTCGCAGGCGTAGGTCTGCCCCCCGGCGGTCACCTGACACGACACCTTGCAGATGCCGGGTTCCGGGTCGCGCGGCAGGACCGGCACGAAGCCGCTGGTCGCGAACGGCCCCACGGACGTCTGGTAGGTCTCGAGGAGTCGCGGCGCCTGCCCGGGCGCCTCGGGATCCAGATACAGCATCACGACCGCCTGGATCGGCCCCTGGGTCAGGTTCGTGCAGGTGAAGTGGTCGAACCGCTTGGCGTTGTACAGGACGTCGTCATCGCCGTTCGGCAGCCCCGCGCAGCCGGTCAGTTGGGACAGCGCGGCGACGACCAGGACGGCGAGCGCCGCCGAAGCGGCCCGCCGGGCCCGCGGAACGGCCGGGCCATCCCCCGTGCGCCCCTTCCCTCCGTGTCTCTCCATCTTGGCACCCTCCGTTGCTATCCGCCGCGGGACGGCCCCGCGGCGTCGCCCTGCGCGGCGAGCACGTCCCGCCAGAGGCGGACGTTCGCGCGCATCGATCGTCTCTCCTCCTCCGACGCCGTCGCCTCCAGCGCGTCGAGCAGCCCGCGCGCCGTTTCGAGGAACGCCGGGTCTCCCGTCGCCCGCCACAGCGCGAACGCGGCCTCCGCCCCCTCCGGCGGGGTCAGGGCGCCGGACCGCTCCCGATAGGTCTCGCACGCCACGGCCGCCGCGTCCGGCTCGACGACGCCGAGCCAGGCCTGACCGAGGACGAGGGGGGCCGGGAAGCCGTGCTGCCGGCCGATCCCGACGGCATCGGCGAACCTCTCCCGCGCCTCCGGGAGCCGGCCCAGTGCGAAGAGTGAACGACCCATGGCGACGGCGGTCTCGCCCACGCCCGCCGCGTGGTCGATCTCCCGGTGGATGCCGGAGGCCCGTTCGAGGAGGGGCAGACCCTCCTCGTGGCGACCCTCCTGCGCGGCGAGCACGCCGAGCCAGTAGAGCGCGAGCGCCTCGATCCTCCGGGACTCGAGTCTCCGGCCCTCCGCGAGCGCCCTGTCGAGGACCTCACGGGCCCGCGCCCCGTCGCCGCGGGAGACGTGGACGTTGCCGAGGTTGATGAGGGAGGAGGCGACGCCCAGCCGATCCCCGATCTCCGCGGAGATGAGCCCGTCCCGTTCGAACCGGTCGCGGGCCTCCCGGTAGCGGCCGAGCGCGAGCAGGCACTGGCCGAGGTTCGACGTGGCGATGGCCTCGCCGCGGCGGTACCCGATCTCGCGGGACATCTCGAGATGGCGTTCGTGGAGCGCGGCCGCCTCCGCGTGGCGGCCCAGGTCGCCGAGGACGAGACCGAGGATGCCCGTGGCGTTCGCCTCGCCCCGCCGGTCGCCGATCTCGCGGAACGTGCGGATGCAGCGCTCGTAGTGGTCGCGCGCGCTCTCGAGCTCGCCCCGCTCCCAGGCCAGCAGACCGAGGTTCCCGACCGCGCTGGCCTCCGCCTGGCGGCGGCCGTCCGCGGCGGCGAGGGCGCGGCTGCGCTCGAAGCTCTCCCTGGCCTCCACGCACTTCCCGACGTCGTGGAGGAGGATCCCGAGCTGCATCCGAGCGCGGGCCTCCGCCTCGGGGTCGCCGGCCTCCGCGGAGAGCCGGACCGCCTCCTCGATCGAGGCCCGCGCGGCCTCGTTCTCGCCGAGCCCGTGCTCGAGCCGTCCGAGCTCGGCCCGGACACGCGCGAGGCGGCGGGAATCACCGGCGGCGGCGGCGAGCGCCTCTTCCAGAAACGGACGTGCTCGGTCCGGTTTCGCGGTGAGGTCGAGCAGCGCGGCGAGGCGCAGCAGGAGGTCGACGCGTTCCGCGCCGCACAGGAGACGGGGGTCGGCGAGCGCCCGCGCGGCCAGTTCCACGGCGCGGTCGTTGTGGTAGGCGCGCTCCAGATGATCCAGGGCGGGGCGGAGGTGCGGAAGGGCGCGTCGCGGCTGCCCGCCGCGAAGAAAGTGCTCGCAGACGTCTGCCGCCCGCGCGCCGGAGACCCGCGCGGGACCTCCCGCCGCACGCTCGAACCGCTCCGCGATGCCGGCGTGGTAGAGCTCCCGGAGGGGCTCGGAGAGGCTCGCGTAGAGCGTCTCCCGGATGAGGTTGCTGTCGAACGCGAAGTCGCGGCCCGCGGCATGCACGAGGCCGTGCGTTCGCTCGATCTGGGTCAGGCTCCGCAGGGTCTGGATCCGGGCCTGCTCCAGCACGTCGCTCACGACGAGGGGGTCGAAGACGGAGCCGCAGCAGGCCGCCGCCTCGAGGAGGCTGCGGGCCTCGTCGTCGAGGACGGCGAGGCGCGCCTCGATCAGGTGCGCGACGCTCGACGGCAGGGCGATGGCCTCGATCCGGGTACGGGCCTCGAAGCCGCCGCCCTCCCGCGGCACGAGCGCGCCGCGCTGACGCAGGTCACGGAGGATCTCGAAGGCGAAGAACGGGTTGCCTTCGGAACGGTCGATGACGAGAGGGCCGACGAGTTCCACGGCCGAAGGGGCGACGAGGACCTCCGAAACGAGCGCGCGCATCACGGGCGGCGGGAGGCTCTCGAGTCCGACGAGCCGGAAGTGCTCGAGGCGCTCGAGCTCGGCCTGCCACCCCTCGGCGAGGCGATGGCGCGTGGTCCCGACGAGGAGCACCCGGTGACCCGGCACGGCCATCGACAGGGAGGCGAAGAGGGCCCGCCCTTCCGCGGGGGCGAAGTGGAGATCCTCGGCGACGAGGACGACCGGGCGGACCTCGGCCAGGCCCTGCAGCACACGGCAGAAGGCCGTGGAGATCGACTCGCGCGGAACGGCCTGCGGTTCGCCCCGCAGGACCGCGGCGAAGGGGCCGGCCAGCGCCGGTGCCGCCGCGAGGCACCGGGCGGCGGCCGCCTCGAAGCCCTCCCCGGCCAGGTGGTCGGCGAACGCCCGGGTGAACGCCTCGATGCCGCTGGCGGCGCCCCCCGGCGGCCAGGCGCCGTAGAGCAGGTCGAAGTCCTCACCGCGCGCCGCGAACCGGGCGACCATCTCGTCGACGAAGCGGGTCTTGCCCACGCCGGCGGGACCGACGACGAAGACCGCCCGACCGTGCCCGACACGGATCTCGTCGTAGATCGCGTCGAGCGTCTCCAGTTCCGCCTGCCGGCCGTGGACCGTGGCCTCGCGCGGCATCGGTGGGCGGTGGATCGAGGGATACCGGTCGGTCCCGCCCGGCGACAGTCGGGAAGTCTCGAGCGCCGCGAGCAGGTCGGCCGCGGACTGGAAGCGGTAGCGGGGGTCCTTCATGAGGAGGCGGTGGATCACCTCGTCGAGGAAGGGCGATATGGCGGGGTTCACGCCACGGGCGCGCGGCACGTCACGGCTCGCGATCTGGTACATCACCGCCAGGACTTCCTGGCCCTCGAAGGGGTGTGAGCCGGTCGCGAACTCGTAGAGCATCGTGCCCAGGGCGAAGAGGTCCGCCCGCATGTCGAGCACCGCCCCGTGGCCCGCGAACTGCTCGGGCGCGGCGTAGGGGACGGACCCGATGAACTCCCCCGTCGACGAGATGCGGTCGTCGTCGGTCTTGGCGACGCCGAGGTCCATCACCTTCACGATGTCTTCGTTCGTGAGGATGATGTTCTCGGGCTTCAGATCCCGGTGGACGGCGCCCGCGGCGTGGATCGCCGCGAGGCCGGAGGCCACCTGCCGCGCGATCTCCCGGAGCTGCGCCTCGTTGAAGACCCCGTACTCGTCCTTCAGGGAGCGCAGGGTGCGCCCCTCGACGTACTCCATCACGAGGTAGCAGCACGGCACGCCGTCCAGGATCTCCATGTCGCCGTCCAGCGTGCGGGCCACGTTGGGGTGGTCCACCTGCCGGCCGAGCCGGACCTCCTGCTGGAAGCGCTTGAAGTACCCGTGCTGGTCGAGCAGGTGGGGGTGGAGGACCTTCACGGCGGCCCTGCCCCGGGGCCCCTCCGCGAGGTAGACGGTCCCCATCCCACCCCGACCGAGAGTGGAGAGCAGCCGGTATCCACCGATGGTCTTGCCGATCATCGGCCCTCCCCGATCCTCGACGGCGTCCGAGACCCTTTCGCGGCGGCATTCTAGCCCGGCACCCCGTGGCCCGGCAACAGGGCGGCCTCTTCCTCCGCGTGGCCCATCTCCACCGGGGGCGTGGCGGCGGACGTCGTCGAGGGGGGGGCCGTCCGGCGCCGCCCGGACTGGCCCTCCGCGCCGTGGCGTGGTGCGGGACGAGGTTCCTCGGGGGAGGCCGCCTGCGCGCCGGGGTCGTCGCCGCGCCCGCGGCACAGGCCGAGCGGGCTCTGCTCGCCGCGGCGGGGACCGCGGAGCGCCGCGAGGCCCGCCATGTCCCGGGCCTCCAGGGGGACAAGACCTGACCCGCCAGTCCCGGCGGCCCGGCGAGGGGCCCGAACCGGCCGAGCGGGTCGCTCCCGGTGCCTTCCGGGCGTGCGCGGCGCGCGGCGGCGCGACCCACGGCAACGGGCCCCGGGAGATCGCCCCTCCACCGGGCTCGTGGGGAGAGCGACGGACGAAGTCCCGGCCGGGCCCCGTGCGGGGGCGGGCGGTGTCGCGGGGGACGCCCACGGCGACTTTCCGTCCACCGGGGCTTTCGTCCTTGGCTGATCGGGTCGGGGGGCGGATGATCGGACACGGGGAGTCCGGAGAGAATCCGCCGTGCTCGGGCGGGGACCGCGAGCGAGGGGAGGGCAGGATGGGTGATCGGCGTGGTCTCCGGATCGCGTTGGCGGCGTGCCTCCCCCTGTTGTTCGCGGCCGGCGAGCCGGGTCTCGCGGGGCGGAGCGAAGGACCCGTGACCGACGGACGTGCGGAACCGCCCGCGGTCTCCCTCGACCATCTGCCCCTGCTGTTCGTAGAAAACCGCGGCCAGATGGACCCGCGCGCGGCGTTCTGCGCGCGTGGCCGCGACCTCGACCTGTTCCTGACCGCGCGCGGTCTGACGTGGTCGTTCGGCCGTCCGGGAGACCGCTACGCCGTGCAGGCCGACTTCCCGGGCGCCGCGGCGGTCGCGCCCGAGGGCGGGGCGTTCGCGCCCACCGTCGTGAGCTTCTTCCGCGGGCCGAGGGATGCGTGGCGGACCGGCATCCGCACCTGCCGCGAGGTGGTGTACCGTGGGCTCTGGCCGGGGATCGACCTCTCCGTCGCCGCCGTCGGCGACGCGCTCAAGTTCCTGTGGGTCGTGGCACCGGGCGCGGACGCCTCACGTATCGCGACCGTCTACCGCGGACCGGACTCGGTGCGCGTGACGGAGCGGGGCGATCTGGTCGTCTCGACGCCGGCCGGGTCGTTCGTGGACGGGCGCCCGGTGGCATGGCAGGAGCGAGGGGGGGGAGGACGGGATGCCGTGGAGGCCGAGTACGCGGTCGGGCAGGAAGCCGGGCCGAGCGCTTGGCGGACCGGCTTCTCGCTGGGTGCGTACGACCCGTCGCGGGCGCTCTACATCGACCCCGTCGTGCTCGCCTACTCCGGCTTCCTCGGCACCGGTGGGTACACGGACCCCCAGTGCATCGCGGTCGACGGGAGCGGGTGCGCCTACGTCTGCGGGATGACGACGGATGCGGCGCCGGCCTTCCCGGCGACCGTGGGGCCGGATTCGACGGCGAACGGGGACAGCGATGCGTTCGTCGCCAAGGTGGCCGCGGACGGCACGGGTCTCGTGTATGCGGGGTTCATCGGCGGAGCGTCATGGGACGGTGGCCAGGGGATCGCCGTGGATGCCTCCGGCGCCGCCTACGTCGTCGGCGGCACGACTTCGAACCAGAGCACGTTCCCGGTGGTCGTCGGACCGGACCTGACCGTGAGCGGGATGACGGGCGACGCCTTCATCGCGAAGGTGGCCCCCGACGGCACGAGCCTCGGCTTCTGCGGGTACATCGGCGGGAGCGACGGGGAGGTGGCGACCGCCGTGGCGCTGGACGGATCGGGGAACGCGTACGTGGTCGGCCGTACCGCATCGACCCCGGCGAGAGGCTTCCCGGCGACCGTCGGCCCGGATGCCACGTTCGGCGGCGACTGGGACGGGTTCATCGCGAAGGTCAAGGCCGACGGCACATCGCTCATCTACGCCGGCTACCTCGGAGGCACCGACCGGGATGATGCCCTGGCAGTCGCCGTGGAGAGCGGGACGGGCGTCGCCTATGTGGCGGGATCGACGCGGTCCTCGGACTTCCCCGTGCTCACCGGTCCCGGCCTCAGCCACTCCGGAGGGCCCGACGACGGGTTCGTGGTGAAGGTGGCGGCAGACGGCTCGGGTCTGACGTGGTCCGGGTTCGTCGGGGGGAGCGGCGACGACGTCGCCCTTGGCGTCGCCCTCGCTCCCGCCGGGACGATCGTCGTGGCCGGCCGGACCCGTTCGGAGGGCACCGGTTTCCCGGCGCTCGTGGGGCCGGACCTGACCTTGAACGGAGTCCAGGACGTCTTCGTGACGAAGCTCGACGCCACGTCTGCCGCGGTCGTGTGGTCGGGCTTCGTCGGGGGCTCGGGCGCCGACCACTTCGGCGGGCTCGGAGTGGATGGCGCGGGGAACGCCTGCGTGGCCGGCTACACGGAGACGGTGGATGGCAGTTTCCCCGTGCTCGCCGGTCCCGACACGGTGCCCAACGGCGGCAGCGACGTCTTCGTCACGAGGGTCCGGGCGGACGGGACCGGACTCGAGTCGTCCGGGTTCATCGGCGGGGCGAACTGGGAACACACCTACCAGAGCGGCGCACTCGCCGTGTCGGCCTCCGGCGACGTCTTCCTGACCGGGCGACCCGGTGGAGTCCCGCTCCCCGGGCAGGAGCCGTTCCCCGTGCTGGTGGGGCCGGGCGTGGTCCACGGAGGGCTTGGCTTCGTGGCGAAGGTCGAGACGTTGTCGAGCCTGGAGATGGCGACCGGGAAGGGCGCCCTGAAGGACTCGGCCAAGGCCGGCGGCGACTCGATGAAGGTCTCGGGGACGTTCCCGCGCCCGGTGGGATACGACTTCTCCTGGCAGACCCTGCCAGTCGAGATCCGCCTGGGCGATGCCGCGAACCCGGTCGTCATCGACATCCCGGCGGGCGACGCGGGCTACAAGTGGTCGAACGGCCGGCTCTCGTGGAAGGGAGCGGGGGGATCCCTGAAACTGGACTTCGTGAAGGGGACCTTCTCGGTGGCCGCGTCGAAGGCGACGTTCGCGGCGCAGCAGACGAACCCCATCCGGGTCTGGATCGACCTGGGGGGCCAGGTGTTCCTCGCGGAGGCGACGTGGACCGCGGACGCGAAGAAGCCGGGGACCTTCAAGTACCCGTAGGCGGCTCCGCTCCGGACGCCCCTCGAGGGGCGGGCGGTACGGACGCCCCTGCACCGGTGGCCCCTCGGCGCGCATGGCCAGGCCGTCAGCGCGTGACGACCTCGCCCATCCTGACGACCTCGAAGTCACGGCCCTTCACCTTCTTCAGGGCCTCCAGTTCGTCGTCGCGCCAGCGAGGGTCGGGGGCGCCGGTCACGAACCAGTTGCTGCCGTTGTCGGCGAGGATCATGCCGTAGCGCTTCAGCGCATCGAGGATGACGCGCGCGGACCGGGGGTAGCTTCGCGTGTCGAAGGCAGCCTTCAGCCTGACGCGCATGCCCATGGGCGGAAGGCCGGGATCGTCCGACCGGCTGGCGAAGTGCATCGCGGGGCTCACCCGGGCACGGCGGGTCTTCACGCACGTGAAACGGAGGGCATGGCCCACGACCTCGCGGAGGCCGACCTCGTCATAGCGCACGAGGCCGGGGAAGATCGGGAGGCCTGCCGCGTCGGCGCTGGTCCACCCGGCGGGTCTCAGCGCGTTGGACGAGAGGTCGAACACGGCGCCGGACCCGGCCTTCCAGGCGCGCCCCCCGTTCTGCGGGTATGCCGCGTAGAGCTCGTAGAGCCTCCAGGTGTCGCGGTCGATGACGAGCACGTGGCGGTCGCCGGAGGCGTCGGGACCTCCCTCGACGGGGGCATCGGGCGGGATCGGGTAAGGGCCGGGGTCGCTCTCCGCGGCGTACTCGAAGGCCACGGGGACCTTCGGCTGGTTCCCCGGCACGACGACGTACGGGATGCCGTAGCGGGTCCCGAAGTCGGGATGCAGGGAGATATCGACGCCGATGGAGGCGATGAGCCGATCGGAGTCCGGGTCCACCGGCGCTTTCGAGATGTCGGTGTTCCACGGATTGTCGGCCGGGAACAACCGCCGCCCGTGCAGGTCGGCGCCGGGCCCGAGGTCCGGCTTCGGGGTGGGCTTTGCCGCCGCGGAAAGGGCGGCCAGTGCGGCGAGCGCGCAGGCCAGGGCGGGGAGGATCCGCTGGTGTGGCATCGGCCGGATGATAGGCGGCCCGGGGGTGAACCGCAAGCGGCGCGGACGGTGGACAGGAGATCGTGGGAGGGGCGCACGGCGCGGGCCGAGACATGCGCCGGACCGCGGCGGGGCTGCCCGCGCAGTGACCCGGCCGGCGGGCAGGAACCGCCGGCGGTGGACCGGCCGGTGCGGGCGAGAGGGCAATCTGGTAGAGTCATGTCGGGTTCTCACCCGGGGAGGTCCGCCATGCGTTCCACCGCGTCCGTCGTGCTGGCCAGCGCGCTCATCGGCCTATCGGGCCTGCTCGCCACCTCCGGCTCCGAGCCGTCCTCATCGTGGCTGATCAACTCCACCGAGCCGTTCTATGTGTCGAAGTGGTCGATCGAGGACGTGGGGACCTCGAAGGTGGCCTACCTCCTGAACGGCACGGCCTCCGGGAAACTGCGATCCGCTGGCGCGAGTTACGGCTGCGTCGTGCGTGCGGACGTCCCCACGGGCACGGCCCACGCCGCGTCCATCGACATCTTCGCCGGAGCGAAGTCGAAGTTCGGGCCGCTCGGCGGCAAGTACTCCTTCGCGGGCGACCGGGAAGACCCGGTGTTGTTCGCGGGATTCTGCGATGCGTTGTCCTACACCCTCGAGGGACTCGATGACGCACTGCCCCTGGCCGTCCCGCTGGCGAAGGGGCCGCCGTTCATCCGGCTCGCGGGCGACGTTCTGGTGGAGGCGGTCAAGGCCTCCGGATCGACGAAGGTCAGCCCGGACGGGCAGGTCGGCAGCGGCAAGTTCAAGGTCGCCTGGGCGGGGCAGATCACGAGCGGACCGAACGCCGGTCGGCTGGCGAAGGGCTCGCTGAGCCTGGCCTATCGGGACGCTGCGTACGACGACGAGTAGCCGTCCCCGGGGTCCCGGCGGACGGTCCTGCTTTCGTGTCTCGCGGGCTCCGAAGGGGCGGAGGCCGCCGGTACCGGTAGGGGATCGAGGGCCCGGGCCCGCCGGGTCTCAGCCGGTCGCGGTCGCGGCCCGAGCCCCCCGGCAGGGAGGGGCATCCCGGACCACGCGCGGCGGACGGTGCGCGACCATGGGCGTGCGCGAACCGCCGCAGGCCCGGTGCCGGGTCGCGGGCGGCCGGGGGGCTCCGGGAAGCGGCGGCGCAAGGGGGGGCGACATGCGCATCCGCAGCTCCGTGGCGGCGGCGTTCCTTGACGCCGCACGCAAGGGAGCGGTCAGACCGGTCGCCGGGCGGCCGGAGGCGGGCCCACCGCGGTCTTCCCGTGGGTGAGCGCAGGTGACCGGGCCGGGACGCGGAGGCCGGCGGTGTGCGCCGCGCGACTCCCGACGTTCTCGGCGATCCCCGGTCCGGCGGGCGGAACCGCCGGGGGTCGGGCGGTCGCCTCGCCGGAGCGCCCCCGCGGTCGGGGATGGTGGCCGTCAGAACGGGAACAGCAGGGGCAGGAGCGCGACGGAGACGATGAGCACCAGCAGCGAGACGGGCGCGCCGTTCCGAAGGTAATCGGAGAAGCGGTAGCCGCCGGGGCTCATCACGAGCAGGTTGGCGGGGTGCGAGACGGGAGTCATGAAGCTCGAGGCCACCGCGTAGGCGACCCCCAGCACGAACGGGTAAGGCGAGACGCCCATGCCGCCCGCCGCCGCGAGCGCGATGGGCGCCATGACGACGGCGGTCACCGCGCTGGGGATGAACTGGTTGATGACGAGCGTGAACGCCGTGACTCCGGCCAGCACGCCGAGGGGGCCGAGCGGCCCCGTGGCGTCGACGACGGCGCGGCCGAGGAGGGCCGCGGCTCCGCTTCGTTCCATGGCGAAGCCGAGCGGCAGCATGCCGGCGATGAGGAAGACCGCCCTCCACTCGATGCTTCGGTAGGCCTCGTCCATCGTCAGGCTGCGCGTCAGCACGAGGGCCACCACGCCGGCGATCGAGGCCACCGTGATCGGCAGCCAGCCGAGAACGACGGACCCCACGACCGCGGCCATGACGAGCGAAGCGACCGGGGCCTTCCCGTAGCGCGGCGTCTCCTGGACTTCGAGATCGAGGACCACGAAGTCGCGGTCGCGGGCGAGGTGCTCGAACGCCTCGCGTGGACCGTGGCAGAGGAGGGCGTCGCCGAATCGCAGCGGCAGCTCTGCGAGGTTGGAGCGGTAGGGCCGGTCGCCGCGCCAGACGGCGAGGACGGAGACCCCGTACTTCTCGCGCAGGCGCAACTGCCGGAGGGTGCGGCCGGCGAGCCCGGTGTGCGGGGAGAGCATCACCTCCACCACGCCGAACGGGCCGTCCTCCAGGTCGCGGAGTTCGACGCGCGCGTCCCGGTCGACGACCAGCGCCTGAAGGCCCCGGAGGACTGCGAGGTCGACGGGCCGGCCCTGGACGACGAGCAGGTCGCCCTCCTCGATGACCGTGTCCGGAGCCGGGAGGATGTGCTCGTCCCTGCGCCGGAGGGCGAGGACCGAGATGCCGAAGGCGGCGCCCAGGCGGGCGTCCCGGAGGTTGCGGCCGGCGAGGGCGGAGCCCTCCGGGACGCGGGCGGAGAGCAGGGTGGCCACGATGTCCCGCGCGAGGGCTCCCGCAGGATCGAGACGCCGGTAGCCGGGGCGTCCGGCCAGCGCGTCGAGACGCTCGGGAGGGCCCTGGACGAACAGGGCATCCGCGGGCTCCAGCACCACGTCGCGGAGGCTGCTCGTCCGGAGGAGGCCGGCGCGGCGCAGCGCCACGACGTTCAGCCCGAAGGCCCTGCGGGGGTCGAGTTCGGCGAGTGTCCGGCCGGCGAACTCGGAGCCGGCGGACACGTCGAGCTCCGCGAGCACGATGCCCGCCGCGGAGAGCCGGTCGACCGGGACGGCGTCATTCTCGACCAGGAGCATCGGGCGGGTGGACAGCTCGCTCACGGCGTCGAGGCGGCCGAGGACGAGCAGGCGGTCGCCGCCTTCGAGGATGAGCCCGGGGTCCGCGAAGCGCCGGGCGCCGCCGGGCCGCTCGACGCGGAGGACGTTGAGGCCCAGGGCCTGCCCGATGCGGCTCTCGGCGATCGTCCGTCCCACGAGGGGGCTGGCTTCGGGGATGACGATGACGGCCAGGCGCTCCGCGAGGCCGTAGAGATCGACGGCCCGGTGCGGCGACCTCGGGGCCGTCCCCGAGGGCGCGGGACCGCGCGCGGGGAGCAACCGCCGCCCGAGGAGCACGGTGTAGACGATGCCGGCGGCGAGGATGGCGAGGGCGACGGGGGCGAAGTCGAACATCCCGAGAGGGGGGAACCCCGCCGCGGGCAGGAAGGCGGCGACGACGAGGTTGGACGAGGTCCCGATCAGCGTCAGCATCCCGCCGAAGTGCACGGCATAGACCATGGGGAGCAGGAGGCGGGAGGACGGAGTGCCCGACCGACGGGCGACGTCCACCGTGACAGGCAGGAACATGGCCGCCGCGCCGGTGTTGTTGACGAAGGCCGAGACGGCGGCCGCCGCGCCCGTGAGTATGGACAGGAGCCGCGTCTCCGACCGGCGGGCGAGGCGCAGCACGAGTCCGCCGAGCCACTCCGCGACACCCGTGCGCAGGAGGCCGGCGGAGAGGATGGACACGGCCCACGTGGTCACGACGGCGGGGTTCGCGAAACCCGAGATGCTCTCCTCGGTCGAGATGAGTCCGGTCAGGACCAGCGCCACGAGGACGAGGAGGCCCACGACGTCCGGACGGATCCACTCCGTGACGAAGAGGACGGTCGACGCGCCGAGGATGCCGAGAGAGAGCGCGATGTCGGTGGTCATTGGCGCGTCCGATCCTGGCCCAGGGACACCGGGAAGCACTCTCATACCGCGGGGGCATCCACGGTGCGAGGAACGTCGGCCGGTGGACGCCCGGCCCGCACCGCGCAGGGACCGCGCCTGCCGCGCCGCGGGGTACGAGGCGCAGACGAAGCAGCGTCTGGCCGGGGCGGGCCGGGGAGTGGCAGGCTCCTGTCGTGACGATTCGGGGCTTCGTCGCACTCACGGTGGCCTGCGGGATCTCCGTCGGGATCGCGGCGGCCCCCGATGGCTCGGACGCCGCCCGTCGGGCGGCGGAGGCGGAGGCGCGCGCGGACGCCCTTGGGGGGGGCCGGACGCGACGAGGAGGCCCTGGCAGCCGTACGGGAGTGGCTCGCCGCGAGCGAGGAGGCGTTCGGGGCGGAACACCCGGAGACCGCCGACGCGTGGCTCGACGTCGCGTACTACGAAAAGCGCCTGGGGCGACTCGCCGCCGCCCGCGCGGCGGCGGGGAGAGCCGCCGAGATCTACGAGAGGGCGATGCACCCGGACGTTGCCTGCGCCCTGGTGACCCTCGGCGAAGTGGCGCTTGCGGAGAAAACTTCGCGCGCGCGCGGACGCTCCTGGAGCGCGCCCTCGAGCGCTTCTGCGAGACGGAGGGGCCCGGATCGTGGGCCGTCGCGTCCACTCTGGAAATCCAGGCGGACGTGGAGGAGGCGGCGGGCTCCGTGGCCGTCGCCGTGCCCCTGCGCCGGAGGTCGCTCGAACTGATGGAGGCCCTTCTCGGTCCGGAGGACGCCCCGGAGCGGTTGCGGCTCCTGTCGCGGTCGCTCGCGATCCTCCGGGGCGCGCGGGGTCCCGACCATCCGGAGGTCGCCACGGCCCTGACCGGTCTCGCGCGGGCGTACCGGGTCGCCGGTCGAGGAGCAGCGGCGGAGGCGATGTGCAGGGAGGCGCTGCGGCGACGAGTGGCTCGGTGCCCGGGCCGAGGTGGTGTCCGCCGACGTCGACCCGCTGGCCCTCGCCGGCCTCGCGCTCCGTGGTGCGAACTCCGGCGACGGCGGGGCGGGCGACGACGGACTCCTGACGGCCCTCGAGGCTTCGCACCTCGACCTCGACGGGACGGACCTGGTCGTGCTGTCCGCCTGCGGGACTGCGGGCGGACGTATCGAGTCGGGGGAGGGCGTGCTGGGACTCGTGTCGGGGTTCCGGATGGCCGGCGCAAAACGGGTCCTGGCGACCCTGTGGCCGGTGGAGGACTCGGCCGCCCGGCTGTTCATGGAGGCGTTCTGCCGTGCTCTGCTGCGCCCCGGCGCCCCGTCCCCGCCGGGCGAGGCCCTGCGGGAGGCGGCGGGCGCGCTTCGCGGGACCATGCCCGCGCCCCGGCACTGGGCGGCGTTCGCTCTCTACGGACGCTGAGCCGACGGCGGGCGTGTCCCGTCGCCTGCGCTTGTGCCGCGCGGCGTGAAGCGGTGGCGGACGCCTACCTCGGCGTGACGCGGCGGAAGTTGTCCTCGTCGAACGTGTCGCCGCGGGCGAAGTCGCCGGTCTCGTAGCCGAGGCGGAACCACGCGGAGCGCTGGGCGGACGTCCCGTGGGTGAACGAATCGGGCACCACGTAGCCTCGGGCCCGCTTCTGGAGTCGGTCGTCGCCGATGGCGGCGGCGGCGCCCAGGGCCTCGTCGATGTCGCCCGGCTCGAGGACGTTCTTCGTCCGCTGCGCGTGGTGCGCGAACACGCCGGCGAGGAAGTCGGCCTGCAGCTCCAGTCGCACCGACAGGCGGTTGGCTTCGACCTCCCCGGCGCGCTGCTGTGCCGCGTGGACCCGGTCGGAGATGCCGAGGAGGTGCTGGACGTGATGACCGACCTCGTGGGCGATGACGTACGCCTGCGCGAAGTCGCCTCCCGCGCCGAACCTGCGGGCGAGGTCTTCGAAGAACGACAGGTCGAGGTAGACCTTCCGGTCGGCGGGCATGTAGAACGGGCCCATGGCCGCGTCGGCCATGCCGCCGGGGGTCTCCACGCGGTCCCGGTAGAGGACGAGCACCGGCGGTTCGTAGGTCCGGCCCAGCAGGCGGAACTCCGCGGCCCAGACGTCCTCGAGATCGGCGAGGACGACGGCGGAGAATTCCGCGAGGCGGTCCTCCCCGGGCCGGGGGGCGGAGGGTGATGCGGCCCCGCCTCCGGAGAGGCCCCCGAGCATGGACAGGGGGTTGCCGCCGAGGAGCATGACCACGAGGGCGAGGGCGAGGACGCCGATGCCACCCCCCACGGCAGCGCGGCGCGGGGCGAGGCCGCGGCGATCCTCGATGTTCGTGCTGCGACGGCGGTCGGTCCAGCGCATGGCTCCTCCTGTCGGTCCGTCCGCGGGATTGTAGCGCGGTTGGGGGTTTCCCGGGCCCGGGATGATGGAATTGCGCGTGGGGCCGCCGGTTTTCCTTGGCGTCCGCGCCGGGTCCGTCGAGAAGGAAGATGCGGACCCGGCCGCCGCGGGAGGCCTCTCCCGCCGGCCCCACGGAACACGGACCGCCAGGGGGGGACATGGCACACCGGACCGTCGCGGGCATCGCCGTCGGCATCGCCATCGCGTTCGTCGTCCTGCCGGCCTTGGCCAGGCCGCGGGGTATTCCCTTCGAGCCGGGCAACCTCCTCGCGGGGCAGATCTCCTCCGGCGAGGCCGAGGACACCTTCCTCTTCGACGCGCTCGCGGGGAGCCTCTTCGACGCCTCCGTGGCCGGCGACAAGGCGGGCGGGCTCTTCCCGGCGGTCGCCCTGCTCGACCCGGAGGGGGTGGAGATCGACCTGACGGGCCACATGCAGGCGAAGGGCCCGAAAGCCTCGCTGAAGAAGGTGCCGCTGCCGGACACCGGCCGCTACGCGCTCGTCATCTCCGGTGCGTCCGGCACGAGCGGCGGGTACGTGGTCAAGACGAAGATCAAGGTCGCGAAGGCCCCGGCGATCGCCCCCTCGGCCCTTGCCCCCTATGCCCGGCGGGACCTGCCGATCCCCGGCGTCGGAGGCGCGGCGGTGTCCTTCGCCCTTGCCGTGACGAGCGGGTCGACGCCGGCCGTGCCGGACGTGTTCGATCCGGACGGTCAGCCCATGGCCGGGGACTGGGCCGGAGGGCTGGCCTCGTCTCCGACGGGGATCAAGGGACGGTTCACGCTCGCCGGCCCGCTGGGGACCTACGGCCTCCGCCTCGAGAACGACTCCGACCAGACCGTCGAGTACGTGGCGAGCGTCTCGGTGAAGCTGCCGAAGGCCGCCAGGGCCACCGTCTCCGCCACGGACCCGGAGCCGCGGGTCACGACCCTCTCGAAGGTCACCGCCTTCGCGGGCGACACGCTGACCGTCTACGGGACGGGCTTCGCGGCGGGTTGCGGGGTCTGGTTCGGCGACGTCGCCTCGCCGTGGGTCTCGTTCGTGCACAGCGGGGAGGTCCTCGCCGAGGTCCCCGACTGCCAGGGGCTTCTGCCCGTGGGCGTCGAGAACCCGGACGGGCAGGAGAACCCGCTGCCGGACGCCATCAGCGTCAGCGGCCCGGCCATCATCGAGTTTCTCTTCCCGCCGGCGAACGGTCTGACCGACGGGGATTCGCTGCACGTGTCCGGCAGGTCGAAGTTCGTCGCCGCCCTCGCCGTGAACGGCGTGCCGGCGACCTTCGAGCCGGACGGCCGCACGTTCGACGCGGTCGTTCCTCTCGCTCCCGGGGAGAACGGGCTCACGCTGTCCGGGACCACGGTCGACGGCGTGCCCTTTGTCGGCATCGGGCCGGTGGCCACGATCACCCGCACGGGCGCGATCCCGGTGAACCTCGACGGGATCGCGGCCGATCTGGCCAATGGCCGGGCGTTCCTGTCGGATGAGGCGGGGCAGCAGATCCTCGCGGTCGACCTGGCGAGCGGGTGGCGGACGCTCGTGTCCTCGGCTCTCCGCGGCACGGGTGTGGCCGACTTCCGGCCGACTCATCTCGCCTTCGACGCCGTGAACGGCAGGGTGCTGTGCACCGACCCCTCGCTCGGCCTCATCGGCGTGGACATCGCGACCGGGAACCGGACGGTGCTCTCATCGAACACCGTGGGCTCGGGCCCGCTGTGGTCGCGGCCGGCGGGCGTGGCGGTGAACGCCGCCGGGACCCTCGCCTACGTGGGCGCCGAGTCGGGGGAGCCGATCTACTCCGTGAACCTGGCCAGCGGCGCCCGGACGGTCGTGTCCGGCAGCGCGGTGGGCGCGGGACCGGCGATCGCCGGCCCCATGGGCATGGTCCTCGATGCGGGAGGTACCCACCTTCTCGTCGGTGTGGGGGGAGGGAGCGCCGTCATGTCCGTGGAGTTGTCCACGGGCGACCGCGTCGTCGTGTCGAGCTACGAGGTGGGCGTGGGGCCCACGTGGAGTCGGCCGCTGGGGCTGGCTCTCGACGCGGGCGCCGGCCGCCTGTACGTGGCGGACGAGCAGGGGGACGCGCTGTACGTCGTGGACCTGGCATCGGGGAACCGGACGGTCGTGTCCAGGTCGGGCACCGGCACGGGGCCGCTGTTCCAGAGCCCGACCGGGGTGGCGATCGACCCGGGCACCGGCGTGGCCTTCGTCACCGACCGCGAGCTCGATGCCGTTTTTGCGGTGGCGACCGGGACGGGTAACCGTACGGTCCGTTCCGACTGGTTCCGCGGGACGGGGACGCACTTCGTCACCCCCGGCCCGCTGGCGCTGAATCCGGCCGCGGACAAGCTCTTCGTGGGCGAAATCAGCGGCTGGATGGTCTACACCGTGGACGTGGCCTCCGGGGCGCGGGCGCTCCTCGCGGACGAGAACCACGGCACCGGCGGGTTCTTCGAACCGGTGTCCCTGCTGTTCGACAGCGGGGAGAACCGACTGCTCGTGGGGAGCAGCTACAGCCTGCTGGCGATGGACATCTCGAACGGAAACCGGACCGTGCTGTCCGGTTCCTCGGTGGGCACCGGTCCAGACCTCATGTACCTGCAGGGCCTGTGCGAGGACAGCACGACGGGGAGCGTGCTCGCGACGACCGCCCACCAGCAGGGCGTGTTCGCCATCGCCCTCGCCGGCGGGGACCGGACCGTCGTCTCGGACAACTCGGCAGGGACCGGGCCGTCGTGGTACAGCCCGCGGGGCGTCGTCCACGACGCGGCGAGGGACCGGTTCCTGGTCAGCGACTCGAACAACAACACCGTGCTCGCCGTGGACCGCGGCAGCGGCGACCGCTTCCCGCTGTCCGGCTGGGGAGCGGGGTGGGGACCGGATGTCGAGTCGCCCCGCGGGATCTGCCTGGCCGGGGGTTCGGCGGTGGTGGCGAACGCCGGCGGGGGGAACCTGCTGCTCGTCGATCCGGACTCCGGGGATCGCACGGTTCTCTCGGGCCGGGGCGTCGGTGCCGGCCCCCTGCCGTCGATCCCCGAGGACGTGGTTCTCTGGCCCGGCGGCCACGCGGTGGCGGTGTCGGACGCCAGGCTGAACGCGGTGCTGGTGGTGCACCTGCGCTCCGGCGACCGCCTGGTTCTGTCGAAGTGAGGCCGGCGGGAGCGGACGGGGAGCCGTCAGCCCTCGTGTCCTGAGGAGCGGATCCCGGGCACGGCGGGACGCCTCGCGTGGAGCCCCGGGAGCTTCGCCGGCCCGATGGTCCGGGAGGAGGAGCATGGCGCTCGTGGTCCTCTTGAGGGGAGTCAACGTCGGTGGTCGGCGGACCCTCCGGCCCGCGGCCCTGGCCCGCGAGCTGGCGCACCTCGGGACGGTGAACATCGGGGCGGCGGGGACCCTGGTCGTCCGGAGTGCGGTCTCCCGGACGCTCCTGCGCGCCGAGGTGGCGCGGAGGCTTCCGTTCACCGCGGAGATCGTGATCTGCGAAGGGCGCGAGATGGCCCGGCTGCCGTCTACGACGCACTTCGCCGAGGCGCCCGCGAGCCCGGACATCGTCCGTTTCGTCAGCGTCCTCGCGCGTCGTCCGCGCTCCGCTCCGGCGCTGCCGCTCCGCCTCCCCGCCACCGGCGAGTGGCTGGTGCGCCTGGTCGCCCGGGAGGGGCGGTTCGTGTTCGGTGTCTACCGGCGCCGAGCGGAAGCCGCGGGCGCCCTCGGCCGGCTGGAGGCGCTCTTCGGAGTCCCCGTGACCACCCGGAACTGGAACACCGTCTGCGCCGTGGCCGCGGCGCTGGAACTCGGGGGTGCGCGACGGACCGGGCGGTCCCGCTGACGGGGACAGGCGGGCGCGGGGTCGGCCGTCCGCCGCGGACGGTCAGCGGAGGAACCGGACGAGGCCGCCCCAGCGGGCGTCGGGGCGGAACTCGCGTGCGGAGAAGAACCTCCGGAACACGAACCGGGTCCGGACGGCCGACACGCCCGTCGCGGCGAGCCGCGCGCAGAAGTCCTCGAGGAGGGCCGAGCCGATTCCGCGGCCCTTCCACGGCCCGGAGACCGTGAGTTGCTCCAGCGAGGCGGCGGTGGGCTCCGGCAGGCGGTACCGCAGGGCGGCGACGACTCGCTCGTCGCCGTCCAGGGCCAGAAGGAAGCGGTCTTCCGGCGACAGCCCCTCCGCGAGCGGGGCGGCCTCGAGGAGCACGCGGAAGAGCCGCCCCGTCTCCGCCGCGCCCACCGGCTCGCGGACCTGATGGGTGACGCCGCGGTGGTCGGCGATCGTCGTGCGCACCACGATCTGGCGACGGTCACCCTCGCCGACGTCGAGGAATGCGGGCGGCTGCGGCGGGCGGGTCCGTGGGAGGAGCATCCGCCCGAAGACCTCGCGGTCCTCGGCCGAGGAGAGCGTGGCCTGGAGCCGGGTCAACTCCTCCATGCGGAAGGGCGATGCGCCGCGGGAACGCGCGCAGGCGGCGAGGAACGCGTCGAATGCGGCGCGCGTCGCGGCGACCGCGTCCGCGAAGAAGGTGCGGCGGTAGAGGGCGAAGCGGACGAGGTCCGGGCGGCGGGAGAGACCGTAAAGGTCGATGAGCTGGCGCACCTGGTCCTCGCGCGCCTCGGCGGCCGCCCCGGGATTGAGGGCCGCCCAGTCGCCGTAGCGCTCGACGGCGCAGTCGAGGGCCAGGGGCAGCGCCGGCTGTTTCGAGAGGCCGTCGAGGAACGCGCCGAGCGCCGCGGCCATGTCCGACGCCTCGGCGGAGTGGTCCGTGCTGGCGAGGTCGGCGCGGAGAGCGCCGAGGAAGGCCTCGCCCTCGGCGGGCCCGAGTCCTTCGAGACTCGCCTCGAAGAGCCACTCCGGACGCAGGTGGGTCCGGCTCGCGGGCCACAGCGCCGCCGTGCGGTCGAGGAAACCGCGGGCCAGGGGCCCCGCGAGCGACCGCGGGCCCGCATAGGGGCGGGCGCCCGCGAGGGAGAGGACGAGACCGCCCTCGGAGAAGTCCGCGGCGGGGGCCACGGCGTTGCCCGGAGCGAGGGCGCCGGGCACGAGGCGGCAGCCCGACAGGCGCCACAGGCGGAAGAAGGCCGCCATCCCGCGGACGAGAAGGCGGCGCCAGCGGTGCGCGTCGGGTCGCGGGAGCCACGCGACGGGCTCGCCGGCGAGGTCGCGGATGCGGGCCTCCACGGGGAGTTCGTCCACGAAGGCCGTGGAGAAGGCGCGAAGGTCGGGGCGGGCGACGCCGAACCGGGGGAGCACGCCGGGATCCTCGGGCGGCACCGAGAGCGCCTGCATCCACGCCACGGTGCGCGCGCAGGCGGATTCGGCGAAGTCGACGCCGGCGGCCAGGAGGAGATCGAAGCGGCGGCCCCCGGCGCTCTCCAGCGCCACCCGGCAGAGGAGGTGGGGGCGACCCGAAGGGAGGCGCGAGACGCGGACGGCGAGGATGTCGGGGCGCGGGTCCTCGAACGCCGCGGCGACGGAGGTCGCGAGAAAGCAGGGATCGAGAAGAACGGGCGCCACCAGGTCGCGGTCCGCGAGCGGGAAGTCCTCGTCGAACTCGATGCGCGGGGGGGCGGGCGTGGCCGCGAAGGAGGAGGAGAGACCGTCGAGGGCCGCCGCGGCGGCCGCGGCGAGGGGCGGGTCCCCGGTGAACAGCGACCAGAGGGCGAGCTCCGAACGGACCGTCGCGAAGTGCCCGGGTTGCTCGCGGGCGAAGCTCGCGAGGAGGGCGAAGATGCGGACGAACTGGTCGCGCACCGGTGAGGCGGCGGGCCACGGGAGGCGCTCCCGGTAGTCGGCGAGGCGACGCCGGAGCGCGGCGAGGCGGCGGGGTCCCGGGTCCGCCCGCGCGATCTCGCGGACGGACTCGTCGTCGAGGAAGGACCGCCCGGACTCGACGAAGGCGGGCAGCGCGCGGCCGTAATCTCCGGCGGGTTCGTCCAGGAGGAGCGCGCGATAGGCGCGGCACCGGACGGCCTCGTCGGGGTGGCGGGAGAGGGCCTCGAGGCGCCGGCGCAGGACCGCGCCGTGGCGGGCGCCCGCGCGGGGGAGGTCGGCGGCCATCTGCTCCACCGCTGGACGGGCCTCCGCCGCGGGGGCGAAGAGCGCGGTCGCGCAGAGGGCGTGGAGCCGGGCGAGGGGGGTATCCGTGCCGGCCGGAGCGTCCGGGGGGGGGCCGCCCGAGGCGGGGAGGCGCACGCGGTCGGAGAGAGAGCCGGGCGGCAGGTCCCAGCCGTCCTTCACGGGGCAGAACGCCGCGGCGGACGGGTTGCCGGCCCACAGGAGCGGCTGCCGGGCGAAGTGGCCCAGGTCGAGCACGTCGTCGGACAGCGGATACTCGAGATCGCCGATCCGGACGAAGCCGTGGGAGTCCCGCCGCGTCAGAACGAGGCGCCGGCCCGTGGCGGTGTGGACGAGGCCCTGGGCGTCCAGCGCGAGGTCCGTCTCGAGGACGCCGAGGTCACGGAAGAACCAGCGCGGGATGCGCACGGTGAGGCCGTCCCGGATGAGGTCGACGTGCGGCCGTTCGTAGAGACGGTCCACGACGGCGCGGAAGTTGTCCTCGATGGCGCGTCGCCGGAGGGACCCCTTGGGCGTGAGCTCGCCCCGCGCCTCCTCGAAATCACGATCCAGAAGCGCGAAATTCACCACGCGCTCGCTGGGGGCGAGCCCCTCGTTGGCGGCGCGCACGACGTGCCGGAAGTACTCGTCCACGTCGGCGGGGGGGGCCGCGAGGACAGGGTCTCCTTCCCGCGGGACGATGAGCAGCACGTTGTAGTCCCGGTGGTCGCCGACGAGGAAGGCCCGCTTGACGCCGGGCACGTCGTCGAAACGCTGCTCCACGCGCCGGGGCGCGACGGTCTGGCCGCGCGTGTTCTTGTAGATGTCCTTGACGCGGTCGACGATCTCGAGGTAGCCGTCCTCGCGGGCGCGGAACAGGTCGCCCGTGGGGAGCCAGACGTCCTCGCCGGGGACCAGGCGTGGCAGATCCGCCGGGTCGCCCTCCTCCGGCAGGTAGCGGGCGACGTAGTGGCCGGAGATGTGCATCTCGCCGTCGGTTCCGAGACGGACGCGGATGCCCGGGAGGGGAACGCCCACTGTGCCGTCCACGTACGCGCGGGGCGGCGTCATCGTGATGCCGCCGGTCGCCTCGGTCATCCCGAAGCCGCTCGCGAGGTCGACGCCGTGGCGGTGGAAGTAGCGGAAGACGCGCGGGTCGAGGTACCCCGCCGCGGAGAGCCCCCAGCGCAGGCGGCGGCCCACGACCTGCCGGAACCCGGCGGCGTCCTCCCCGGCGGCCTCGGCGACCTGCGACCACCGGAGCGGGATGCTCACGAGGCCGGTGGGCTCGACGCGGCGGAGACCGGCCAGCAGGGCCTCGGCGGAGGGGTTTCCGGCGAAGACGTAGGTGGCCCCCCAGTAGATGGCCCCCAGCATCTCGAGGAAGCGGCCGAACGTGTGGTAGAGCGGCAGGTAGCAGAGGAGGACCTCCTCGGCCGAGCCGACGGCGGGCAGGGCGGCGGCCCGGGCGAACCGCTTGGCGACGAGGTGGTAGGGGGAGAACAGGACGCCCTTGGGGCGCCCCGTGCTGCCGGAGGTGAACATCGCGGTGGCCGCGGCGAAGTGGTCGGGGCGGTCCCGCGCAGAGAGGGTGCGCTCCGCGGCGGCGAGATCGAGGCGGGCGCACGCCTCATCGAGGGTCCCCGTGCGGAGCACGCGGAGGGGGCGGCCGGCCTGGCGGGATGCGTCTCCGATGCGGGCCGTACGCTCGTCGGTGTCGGTGACCACCGTGTCGATGCCGAGGCGGCGGAAGATCCACGCCAGCGTGGGGGCGTCCTGCTGGACGTTGAGCGGCGTCACGAAAAGACCGTGGACGAGGCAGGCGAGGTCGGCGCAGGCGGCGTCGAGGCCGTTCTCGGCGCATATCGCGACGCGGGGCGCCGGTGACCCGGCGAGGAAGAGCGCCGCGAGACCGCGGAGGCGCCGGGCGGCGGCGGCATAGGAGAGCGCGGGGGCGCCTTCCTCGGGACCTTCGACGAAGAGCGCGCGATGGGGGTGCGTGGCGACACGGGCCGAGAGAAGGTCGGCGAGCGAGTAACGCGTCGCATCGATGGCGCGGAACGCGGACTCCGCCCAGCGGTGGCGCGACTCCCGATCCGGCAGTGCGGAGAGGAACGCGGAGCGTCCGCTCGCTTCGAGGTAGCGCCGCCAGAGCTCGGTGTCCCGGGGACACGCGGCGAACAGGGCCTCGGCGGCGGCGAGGACGGACATCGCGGTGTCCGCCGTCCAGTGGTCAGCGGACAGCGCCGCCCGGAGTGCGTCGGCATCGCGCATGGGGGAAGTATCGCACCGGGGTGGGGGGCCCGGAGCGTATAGACGACCCGCTCCTCCGGCCATGGCCGCGCGGTCTGCTTGACGGGTTCCCGCCCGAGTTCCTCCGCCACATCGGCATCCGCGTCCGCGAGGAGCCCCAGGTAGCGCCGCTGGGCGGTCCGGCCGTGCAGTCCGGCGTCGACGGCGCAGGCCGACTGGTGGCGGAATGTCCACCCCTCCCCGGAGCGGGGCCCGACCACGTCGGCCGAGCAGGTCTCCCGTTTCGCGTTCCCGACGTGCTCGGGCAGAGTCGGAACGGGACGCGGGCGTGGTTCGGCGACCGGGCCATCCGGCCGGCCTGGGGGGAGTGGCGGTCCCGGCCGAACGAGGGGCTTGGCGGCGCCGGGGCCCAGTCCCCCTCGAGGAGGCTCAGGACCTCCGCGGGGAGTGCGTGCGGTCCCGGCCGGATGCCGGCATGGGCGACCGACGACGGGCCTCCCCGGATGCCGCGCGGCCCCGGGCGGACCTGGGCCTCTTCCTCGACCTCGGAGGGGATGACCGCTGCGTAAGCCCGGCCGGCGGGGGCGACGCAGGCGGTGGGTGGACGAGCGGACCCGGGAAGGTGTCGGTCTCGACCGGTGACCCCGCGGGGATCAGTCGGCCGCGTACTTCTGCGCCATGGCGGTGGCCTTGGCGAAGGTGGCGAGGGCCTTCGCGCCGGTCTTCGTCGCCTTGCCGAGCTCGCCGTTGACGAACTGCAGAATGGCCAGGTTCTGCAGGTCGAAGGACTTCTGGGCCATGCTCTCGACCTTCGCCTCCTCCTTGTCCGACAGGGACGGCGCCGCGGCGTCGTAGAGGGCGTCCAGCGCGTCGCCCCACTCGTCCACGGATTCGTAGAGGTTCTGGAAGGCGAGCAGGACGTCGGTGTCCGCCGTACCGGACCTCTCGATGTACGCCCCGGCCTTGGCGAGCGTCTTGATGGGGCCCATGTCGAACAACCCGGCGGGCTGGGTGAGGGCGAGCAGCTGGGGGCGGACGACGGCGAGGACGGCGGCGGCGCCGGCGAGGCCCTTGGCTTCGGTCCCCTCGGCCTTCGTCGCGGGCTCACCGATTTCGGCGAGCCGCGCCTCGATCCGGGACTGGAGGAGTGCCGCCTCGTCCTCGATGGTGTCGAAGACGGTGACGGCGTAGGCGAGCGGCGCGAGGAGGAGGAGCGCGAGGACGACGGCGCAGGCGCGGTGGGGTGTGAGGTTCATGCAGCCATGTTAGGCCGCCGCGAAGGAGGACGCAACTGCGGCGCGGCCTTCGGCGGGCGTCAGGAGCGGCGCCGGCGGGCACGGCGCAGCACGTGGATCGTCACCGCGAGGCCGACGGCCGCGAGCGCAAGCCGCCACCACCAGAGCCGGGGCGGGATGCAGAGGAAGGCCGACAGGGCGAGGCCGGTCCAGAGCACAGCGAGGGCGGCGAGCAGGAAGCGGGGCGAGAGGCCCCGACCCTCCCGGTAGGCGGTCAGGTAGGCGCCGAAGAGCCGGTTCGTGGCGAGCCAGCGGGACAGGCGGGGGGAGGACCGTGCGAAGCACGCGGCGGCGAGCAGGAGAAACGGCGTCGTGGGCAGGAGGGGCAGGACCGCCCCCACGAGACCGAGCGCGGTGCAGAGCAGCCCCCCGCCGACCAGGACCGCCCGGCGCAGCCGTCCGGGAGGACGAGGGAGGGGCGCCGGGCGCCGTGGCGCGTGGCGTCCGGCCCGGGTCGCGGGCTCGACGACGGCCGGGTCGGGGCCGGATCCCTCAGCGGGCCCGCTGCGAGAAGAGATCGAGGTCCTCCTGGAGGCTCTGCAGGTCTTCCTCGTGCTCGACTTCCTGCTCGAGGATGGTGAGGGCCATGTTGTACGTCACCATGTCCTTGCCGAACGTGGCGTCCATCATCGCCTTGTAGGTCGAGATGGCGCATTGCTCGCCGGCGATGTTCTGCGCGAGGAGGACGGCGACGTAGGGGTCCGCGGGCGCGTCGTACTTGCAGGGGCTCATCGGGCCCCAGCCCTCGGGCGCGAGGACCGGGGTGCCCCCGAGCTGGATGATGCGGTTGGCGAGGAGGAGCGCGTGGGAGAGCTCCTCCGTGGCGTGCAGGTCGAGCTCCGCCGCCACCGCGTCCTTCATCGGTCCCTTGATGAGCTTGGCGCCGAGCCAGTACTGGTAGTAGGCCAGCCACTCGCTGGCGTAGGCCCGGTTCAGCATGTCGAGGAGGACGTCGACGTCCATCCCGACGATCTCGCGCCCTCGAGTACCCATCGCGTGGTCTCCTTTCGGCGACTGCGCCGCGCTGCTTCCGGAGGGATAGTCTACCCGACCTCCGGTCGGGGCAGCCCAACGCTCCGGCCACGCCCCGGGTCGGGGCGGGCGAGTCCGTCGGGGGCCGGGGGGAACGGAGGTCGCGGGGGCGCGCACGTCTCGCGCCGCGTCGCGACCGTCCGCCGCCGGGCGCCTCAGGGTTGCCGCCGGCCGGGGCGCACGGACCGGGAGGCGAGGTAGGCGGTGAGCATCGACACGAGTTCCGCGGCGAACTCCTCGCGGGAGACCGGGTGCTGCCCCGGGTGGGCGGCGAAGCGGTGGGTGAGGGCCTCCACCGTCTCGACGAGGAGGGCCCCGGCGCGCTCCGGGTGGGGGTGGCGCACCTCGCGATAGGTCCGCAGCAGGCCGGCAACGGCTTTCGCCGCGCGGCGGCCGGCGAGGAGGAGCGCGCCGTGGACCCGCTCGGGGAGCGGAGTCTCCTCGAGGAGGATGTGGAGCAGGCGCGGCCGGTCCGCGTGGCTCCGCAGCATGGCGGCCACGTAGTCGGCGAGGGCGGCGGCGAGGCCGTGCCGCTCCGCGAGCATGTGGGCGATCCACTCCTCCACGCCACGCTGGGTCTCCGAGACGTGACGCTCGAGGAGTGCGACGGCGACGGCTTCCTTGCTCGGGAAGTACTGGTAGAGGGTGCCGATCGACACGCCGGCGCGGCGCGCGATGCGATTCGTCGTCCCGGCGGAGTAGCCGTGGGTTTCGAAAACCTGAGCGGCGGCAGTGAGTATGTCCTCCACGGTCGCCCTCGAGCGCCTCTGAACCGGCCTGCGGCGTGGCTCGAGGAGGGGTTTTGTGGCCGTCATTTGAAGCTCCTGAACGTGAGTAGACGAAACATGAATAATCCCTCACAATATGGGCTGGCGTCAAGCGCCGGAGCGGACGATGCATGACGAGCACCAGCAGGGCGGCGGCGGGAGCAAGGCAGGAGCCTGGCGGCCGAGCCGTGGCGTCCTCGACCTCGGCGGCCTCACGGGCCTCTCGGAAGCGGAGGCGACGGCGCGGCGGTCCCGTGACGGGCCGAACGAGATCCCCGCCCAGCGCGGCCACACGGTGCTCCGCACGGTGTTCGAGGTCGTGCGAGAGCCGATGTTCGTCATGCTGGTGGCCGCGGGCGTCCTGTACCTCGCCATGGGCGAGCCGACCGACGCGCTGCTCCTCCTCTTCTTCGTGACCGTGGTGATGGGCATCACCATCGTGCAGGAGCGACGGACGGAGCGGGCGCTCTCCGCCCTCCGGGACCTGTCCAGCCCGCGCGCGCTCGTGATCCGCGAAGGCCGGCAGCGCCGCATCCCCGGCCGGGAGGTCGTGAGAGGGGACCTGGTGGTGCTGGCGGAGGGCGATCGGGTGCCGGCGGACGGGATGGTCCGCCGGGGCATCGGACTCTCGGCTGACGAGTCGCTGCTGACCGGCGAGAGCGTCCCCGTGCGGAAGTCCCCGGATCCCGGGGCCACGATGGTCGACCGGCCGGGCGGCGAGGGAGGAGGCTCCGTCTACTCCGGGAGCCTCATCGTGGCGGGACAGGGCATCGTCGAGGTCCTTGCGACGGGGGGCGGGACGGAGCTGGGGCGGATCGGCAAGTCCCTCGGGGAGATCCCCGCGGAGGCGACACCCCTCCAACGGGAGACATCCCGCCTGGTGCGGGCCTTCGCCGCCGTCGGGCTCACCGCGTGCGCGATCGTGGTGCTCGCCTACGCGCTGACGCGCGGGGGGGGGCCGGCGCAGTGGAAGGAGGGTCTTCTGGCGGGGATCGCGCTGGCGATGGCGACGCTGCCGGAGGAGTTCCCGGTGGTCCTGACGGTGTTCCTCGCGCTCGGCGCATGGCGGATCAGCCGGAACAACGTCCTGACGCGGCGCATGCCGGCCGTGGAGACCCTGGGGGCCGCCACGGTGCTCTGCGTCGACAAGACGGGGACGCTGACGCTGAACCGGATGGCGTTGAGGGCGCTGAGGGCCGGAGGACGGTCCGTGGACTTCACGTGCCCGCCGGACACGCTCGGGCCGGAGATGGCCGCCGTGCTCGAGGCGGCGGTGCTGGCGTCGAAGCGCGACCCCTTCGACCCGATGGAGCGCGCGCTGCACGAGGCGGGGGACCGGTGGCTCCCCGCGGCCGGACGGTCGCATCCCGACTGGACGCTGGCCCAGGAGTACCCGCTGTCTCCGGAGATCCTGGCGGTAAGCCACGCCTGGGAGCGTGGGACCACCGGGGATCACGTCATCGCCTGCAAGGGCGCCCCGGAGGCCGTGGCCGACCTGTGCCACCTGCCGGCCGGGCGCCGGGCGGAAATTTCCGCGGAGGCGGAGGCGCTGGCGGTGCAGGGGTTGCGCGTGCTGGGGGTCGCCCACGGGCGGTGTCCCGCGGGGCGTCTGCCGGTGGCCCACCACGACCTGACGTTGAGTTTCGGCGGCCTGCTGGGTCTCGAGGACCCCCTGCGGCCGGGGGTGGCGGAGGCCGTGGCGGAGTGCCGGGCGGCCGGTGTGCGCGTGGTCATGATCACCGGGGACCATCCGGCCACCGCCCGGAGCATCGCCCGGCAGGCGGGCCTCGAGGGGGCGGACGCGGTGATGACCGGCGCGGAGCTCATGGCGGTGCCGGAAGCCGAGGTGGCCGGGCGGGTCGAGGAGACGCGAGTGTTCGCGCGGGTGGTCCCGGAGCAGAAGCACCGCATCGTGCGCGCCCTCCGGGACCGCGGGGAGGTCGTGGCCATGACCGGCGACGGGGTCAACGACGCCCCGGCGCTGAAGGCGGCGCACATCGGCATCGCCATGGGCGCACGCGGCACGGACGTGGCGCGGGAGGCGGCGTCGATGGTGCTTCTCGACGACGACTTCTCGTCGATCGTGGCCGCCGTCCGGCTCGGCCGGCGGATCTTCGACAACATCCGTAAGGCGGTGGCGTTCATCGTGGCCGTCCACGTCCCCATCGCGGGGCTGTCGATCCTGCCGGTGCTGTTTCCGGACTGGCCCCTGCTGCTGCTGCCGGTGCACATCGTCTTCCTCGAGCTCATCATCGACCCTTCGTGCACTCTGGTCTTCGAGTCGGAGCGCCCGGAGGAAGACGTGATGCGACGGCCGCCGCGGAGCCCGGGGGAACGCCTCCTCACTCGCGCGTCGGTGGGCTTCCCGATCCTGCAGGGCCTGAGCGTGCTGGCCGTCTGCGTGGCGGTGTTCCTACTGTCGAGGGAGCGCCACGAGACGGACTCGGCGCGGGCGCTGGCGTTCTCGACGCTGGTGGTCGCCTCCCTCGCGGTGATCCTCGTCAACCGGTCCTTCTCGCGGTCCCTGCTCGCGACGATGCGCATGAGGAACGGCGCGCTGCTCTTCGTGGCGGGTGGCGCGGTGGCGCTCCTGGCGGTCGTCCTGTGCATCCCCGCCGGGCAGCGGATGTTCCACTTCGCGCCGCTCCACGCCGTGGACCTGCTGCTGGCCTGCGCGGCGGGGGTCACGTGCGTCCTGTGGTTCGAGGCCGTGAAGGCCCTCCGCCGGCGGTGATCAGGCGGGCAGGGAACGGTGGGTGCCGTCGCACCAGGGCTTCGTGCCGGTGCGCTTGCACATGCACAGGGACACGAACTGCGTCGCCTCGACGCGGAACTCGACGGGCGTGATGCCGGTGCCCTCGTGCGTGCCGTCGCAGAACGGCTGGTTGCGGGACCGACCGCAGGCGCACCAGTGATAGGTGCCCGGGGGGAGATCCATCTTGTGCGAACGGCGTCCGGCGATGACGGGCTCGGTCACGGTCATTCTCCTTCGGGCGATGATCGGTCAGGGATCCGATGGCGGAGACGTTTCGCGACCCTATGATTCCCCGGGATGGCCCGCGGCGAAAGAACCTGCTTCTTCGTGTCCGACCTGCACGGGATGGACTCGCGCTACGAGAAGCTCTACGCGGCGGTGGAGGAGGAGCGGCCGCGCGCGCTGCTCCTCGGGGGCGACATGCTCCCGAAACCGTGGGCCTCGGACTGGCGGGAGTTCCTCGCGGACGTCGTGTTCGGGGGCTTGGCGCGCCTGTCGGAGCGCCTGCTGCACGAGATGCCCGTCGTGTACGCGATCCCGGGAAATCTCGATTCCCGGGACCTGGAAGCGGAGTACCTGCGGGCCGAGCGGGAGGGGACGCTGAGGTACGCCCACGGCCGCCGCCTGGACCTCTTCGGCCAGGCGCTCTATGGCTACGGCTGCGTGCCGGCCTCGCCCTTCCGGTTCAAGGACTGGGAGCGCTTCGACGTGGCGCGCACGGCGGATCCGGGGTGCCTGCCGCCGGAGGCGGGGCAGCCCACGATCGAGCAGGACCTGCAGCGCCTGACGGGGGGGGACGACCTGCATGACGCGGTGCTGCTCGTCCACACGCCGCCCTTCTCGACGAACCTCGACCGGGTGGCGGGTGGGGCGCGGCGGGTGGGGAGCGTGGCGCTCCGGCGACTGATCGAGGAACGCCAGCCGCGGCTGACGTTGCACGGGCACATCCACGAGTCGCCCCGGCTGTCCGGCTCGTGGCTCGACCGGATCGGGAACACGGTGTGCTTCTCCGCGGCCCACGACGGGCCGGAACTGGCGCTGGTCGCGTTCGACCCAACGCAACCGCTGGCGGCGACCCGGCGACTCCTCTGAATCAGTCCGCGGCGGAGGAAGCCAGCGGGAGGGCGCGCGCGGCGTCGGTGACGGCGCCGATCTTGGCCGCGTAGCCGCGCCGGGCGGCCACGTCATCGTCCGTGACGAACTGCACGTCGAGCAGGCCGCCGGGCCGGTGATAGCCGGTCAGCTGGAAGTTCATCTCGGAGAGGGCCTGGCTGAAGCCGGCGAGCCACTCCGCGAGGAGCGCCTTCTGGCGGTGGGTGCCTCGGAAGTGGACCAGGAGGTCCACATCGCTGCGCGACTGCGCGGTCAGGTTCTTGGTGCTGCCGAGGAGATACAGCCCGGCCACGCCGAGGCGTGCTCCGTCGAGGCTCCGGGCGAGGTGCTCGACGGCCTGCAGGCGCCAGCGCCAGTGCGCATCGGCGGCCTTCTCGGCGGGCGCCTCGGGCCCGGGTTCCGGCACGAACGACGCCCCGGGCGGGGAGAGGTAGGCCATCGCTTCGTCCAGATCGGCGTTGAGAACGATGCGCAGGACCTGCCCCTGGGCGGCCGCGGGCACGTCGATGACGCGGATGACGTCGCCCAGGTGGGAGAAGGACGGGAGGAGCGCGGGCAGGGCGTTGGGCGCGCCGCGGAGGAACGTCTCGTTGAAGCGGATCCCGGGCTCGTCCGGGTAGAGCGGCAGGTAGCGGATGGAGCCCTCGACGAGGTCCTGGAAGAAGTGGGTGCCGAAGGAGAGGTCCGGGGTGTAGTTGCCCTTCTTCCGGGCGATCTCGACGAGCATGGCCGAGTTGCTGATGTCGGAGTACCCGACGCTGACCCCGAGCTTGATGTCGCCGCGGCTGCCCCAGCGCCCGGGGCCGAGGAGGATGAACTGCCGTTTGGGCAGCACCTTGTTCAGCTTCCCGACGGCGAGGCCGACGGCTTTCAGGCGTTCGATGTCGGGGAGCGCGCTGTAGCGCTCCGGATCGACGTAGACGATGTGGGTGAGGTCCGGGACCCGGCCGTTGCTGACGAAACGGTTGGCGGTGAAGATCACGCGCGGCGCCGGGATGTGCCGGGGGATGGGCGAGGGCCCCTGGTCCTCGGTGCTGGACTGGACGCGGCACTGGAGCAGGAACAGGCGCTCTCCGTCGTGGGCGAACTCGATGTCCACGGGGTTCTCGAGGTGCTTCTCCAGCGCCGTCAGGACCGCCTGCATCCTGCGGGCGAAGGCCTTGTCGGACATGAGGCCTTCGAAGGAGGCGACGAGCGTGTCGGGCGGGGGCATCGGCTCCGCCAGCGAGAGGCGCTGGAGGGTCCCGTCGCGGAACACGCTCGCCACGAGGGGGAGGCCGTGCACCTCCTCGCCGTGGTGGGCGAGTACGTCGGCGAGCCGCACGGTCTCGAAGGTGTTCTTCTCGAGATTGATGACGTCGAGGTAGCGCGGCGAATAGCGCAGGACCTCGTCGGGGGAGACGCTGACCCGGAGGCCAGGCTGGCCGGGGGCGAACATGACGGGGAAGTCCTCGCCCACGCGGTCCACGGCGCGGGTGCCGAGGCCGGGCACGAGCCGGAGCAGGCCGTCCTCGCGGCGGATGCGCGGGGACCAGCGGAACTCGTTCCGGCTGAACGCGACGCCCGCGAACAGCGGGAGCCAGTAGGGCCCTACCCGCCGCCCGACCACCTCCTGGAGGAGGATGCCCATCTCCTCGGAGAAGTCGATGAGTCCGTGCTGCGCGCGGTACTCCATGGGGTCCGGGCCGAACAGCGAGGCGTAGATCTCCGCCACCGCGTCGAGGAGCGCCGCGAGGCGCTCCTGCTTGGTGCCCTGGTTGGCGAGGAACAGGCTCTTGTACTTGCCGGAGAAAGCGGCGCCGGCGCGGTCCTCGAGCAGGCTGCTGGAGCGGACGACGAGGGGTGTCTGCTGGAAGTCGTCCAGCGCCAGGGCCAGACCGTTCACCAGTTCGGGGGGGAACCTCGAGTTCTTGCACAGGTGGACGATGTGCGGGTACTCGAACCGGATCTGGGAGAGCTCCTTGTACTTCTGGTCCACGACTTCGTCGAGGTTGTTGTAGTGGAGGAAGTGCAGGTGGAGGTCGGAGGTGATGTACCACGTCCGCGGCGTCCGCACTTCCGCGAGGTCGGGGTTCGTCCGGGCTTCGGTGCGCAGGATCTGGGTCGCCAGGTACAGCCCGGCGGCCTTGCCGCCCAGGCGTCCGACGCTCTCCCGCGCGTAGATCATGGTCTTCACGAGCTCGTGGAAGTCGCGGATCCCGATGTGCTCCTTGGCGAGGCGGATGTAGTCGAGGTCGTCCGACAGGAAGCGCCGGATGAGCGAGACCCGCACGCCGGCGCGCACGGAGTGGCTGAGTTCGGTCTCCTGGGAGGCGAGCTCCGTGTAGCGCCGGATCGCGTCCGTGATCTCGGGCAGCGAGAGGTTGCGCTCCACGGCGCGGACGAGGAACCCGAGCTTGTCCTCCTGCATCCACTTCTCGATGCGGAAGAGGATGTCCTCGTCGGAGAGGTGGGCGGCGGCGATGCGGAAGGTGTCCTCGGACAGGTCGACGGGCAGGGCCGCCGGCCGGGCGCGGTGGGGACGGTTGACCTCCCGGTCGAGGACCTCGTCCTTGCCCCAGCGCGGGATGTCGGCCTTGCGGAGCAGGTCCTCGGCCTCGGCGATGCCGCTCCAGCACAACTGGTTCAGCATCTTGTGGGCGATCCGCATGTACAGGTTGCGGTCGGTCTTCCTGACGATGTCGAGGACGAGGCGCCACGACACCGACTTGCGGCTCCGGAGTCGCTTCTGCGCGGACTCCAGTTCGCGGAAGTGCTCGCGCATGAGCCGGTGGTGCAGGAAGAGGGCGAGGCGGTCGGCGACGGTGCGGATCAGGCGGGCCTCCTCCTTGAGGAAGGGCCCGTCGTCGGCCTCCGGGAGGCGCTCGCGGTAGGCGAGCGTGATCTCGCCGAGGACCGTCTCCTGGATGCGGATCTCCGCCGTGAGGCGCCAGGGGGACTCGGTCCAGTCGGGGCTGCGCCAAGTCTCGCCGCGGAGGGTGAGGGAGACCTCGGCGAGATCGGGGCGCGACCAGCCGGAGGGGAGGACCTCCACCACGCCGCGGCAGACCGTGGCGGGGTCCGCGTCCGGGTTGACCATGAGCTCCTCGATCCGGTACAGGCAGTCGAGTTCCCGGGCCCGCTCGCGAAGGGAGGCGAGCAGGTTCCCGATGGAGGCGTCGCGGGGGTTGTCGCCCGGGTTCATGGCTCGCTCCTTGTCGCGAACCGGAGAAGACTAGAAGGCACGGATCGTGGCGGCAAGAACGGCGTGGAAACGAGCCGGCCCCGGGGCGGCGAGGCCCCGGGGCCGGAGAGAACTCCCGGCAGAGGGAGAACTAGACCCAGCCGCGCTCCTTGCAGGCGCGCGCCACGCGATCCACGGAGATCTGGTAGGCGGCGTCGCGCATGTACAGGTTCTTCTTCTTCGCGAGGTCGCACACCGCGTGGAAGGCCGAGGTCATCTTCTGGTCGAGCTTCTGGAGGACCTCGTCCTTCGGCCAGAAGTAGTTGGTGTTGCACTGGACCTGCTCGAAGTAGGAGCAGGTGACGCCGCCGGCGTTCGCCAGGACGTCGGGGACCACGAAGACGCCGCGCTCGTGGAGGACGCGGTCGGCGTCGGGCGTCGTGGGACCGTTGGCGCCCTCACCGATGATCTTCACCTTCTTGCCGATGCGGCCGACGTTGTCCGCGGTGACCTGGTTCTCGATGGCGCTGGGCAGCAGGATGTCGACGTCCTGCTCGATCCACTTGTCGCCGGGGAGGACCTGGTAGCCGATGGTCTTGGCCTGGTCCTTGTCGATCGTGCCGAAGCGGTCGGTGATCTTCAGCAGGGCGTCGATCTCCACGCCTTCCTTGCGGAGGTACGTGTAGGAGACCTGGTCCTTCTGGTCCCAGCAGGACACGCAGACGACCTTGCCGCCCATCTGGGTGTAGAGGCGGACGGCGTACTGGGAGACGTTGCCGAAGCCCTGCACCGCGGCCGTGGTCTTCTCCGGGGCGAGGCCGAGGTGCTTCAGCGCCTCGCGGACGGTGTAGATGAGGCCGAAGCCCGTCGCCTCGGTGCGGCCGAGGGACCCGCCCATGCCGACGGGCTTGCCGGTGATGAAGCCGGGGCCCTTCTCGCCGTGGATGGCCTCCCACTCGTCGAGCATCCACAGCATGTGCTGCGGGTTCGTCATCACGTCGGGGGCCGGCACGTCCTGCAGGGGGCCGACGTTGCGCGCCAGCTGGCGGACCCAGCCGCGGCAGATGCCCTGCTGCTCACGGGCGGAGAGGTGGTGAGGATCGCAGACCACGCCGCCCTTGCCGCCGCCGAGGGGGATGTCCACGGTGGCGCACTTCCAGGTCATCCACATCGCGAGGGCGCGGACGGTGTCGATCGTCTCGGCCGGGTGGAAGCGGATGCCGCCCTTGCACGGGCCGCGGGCGTCGTTGTGCTGGCAGCGGAAGCCGCGGAACACCTTCACCGCGCCGTCGTCCATGGTGACGGGGATGAGGAAGTGGTACTCGCGGATCGGCCAGCGCAAGAGCTCGCGGGTGCCGGAGTCGAGCTTCAGCGTCTCCGCGATGCGGTCGAACTGGCCCTGGGCCATCTGGAACGGGTTGAAGGAACCTGAGCTCATCGAGACACCTCTCTGTTCGAAGTCACGTCGTCGGGGCGGATGCCCGGTTTCTGGCGGAAAAGGACATCTCGAGGACCGCCCTGCGCAGGGGAAGCGGCTTGTCGGCCCCCGGCGCGGAACGGTGTTCAGGGGGAGGCGTCCTCCTCGATGAATAGTCCACCGTTTCGACGCCCCCAGGGCAAGAACGATCGGAGGGCGGCAGGGCCGCCCTCCGAAGAACATTCCGCGGAAACCGGCCTGCTACTTCATGGCCTTCACTTCATCGACCGTCTTCCTGACGGAAGCGATGGACTTGTCGAAGGCCGCCTTCTCGGCGTCGGTGAGCGGGAACTCGATGATCCGTTCGACGCCGCCCCGACCGAGGACGGCCGGGACGCCCACGAACAGCCCGTGGACGCCGAACTCCCCCTCGAGGAGGACGCAGGAGGCGACGATCTTCTTCCGGTCGTGGGCGATGGCCTCGGCCATGTCGAGGGCGGCCCACGCCGGCGAGACGAAGGCCGACCCGGAGCCGAGGAGTCCCACGACCTCGCCGCCGGCGCCGCGGGTCCGCTTCTCGATGGCCGCGAGGACGTCTTCCGGCAGGAACTGCGTCACCGGCAGGCCGGCGATGCGGCAGGCGCTGCGGATGGGGACCATGTCGTCGCCGTGGCCGCCGAGGACCATGGCCTCGACGTTCTCCACGGAGACCTTCGCGGCCTGGGCCACGAAGTAGCGGTAGCGGGCCGAATCGAGCTGGCCGGCCATGCCGAGGATGCGGTTCTTCGGGAAGCCGGTCTGCTGGTAGAGGCGGAAGACGATGGCGTCGAGCGGGTTGGCGATGTTGATGACGATCGCGTCCGGGCAGTGCTGCTTCAGGGCGGCGGCCACCCCGTCCGTGATCTTCAGGTTCGTCGCCAGCAGCTCCTCGCGGGTGGGGATCGTCCCGTCCGGCCTCTTGGTGCGCGGGACGCCGGCGGTGTTGATGACGATGTCCGCGCCGGCGATGACGTCGAACTGCCGGCCGCCGATGATCTCCACGTCGGTCTTCACGACGGGGAGGCCCTCGGCGACGTCCAGGGCCTTCCCCTTCGCCACGTCCGGCTCCTTGACGTCGACGGCGGCGATCTGACGCGCCAGCGTGCGGCGCGCGGCCTCCTCGACGAGCACGGCACCGATGTTGCCGGCTCCGATGACGGCGAGTTTCCTGAGCATGCTCCCTCCCTTCGGTCCATTGGGCCCGCCGGCCGGAGCTGGGGCGCGAGCGGGCGGTGACAAGTGTGTGTGCGAACAGGAACAGTAATCGATGGCGACGTGCGGCGGCCAGCGAAAACGCCGTCCCGGGGATGCGGGGCGGGTCTACGCGTGGAACTCGAAGACGTCCCCGTCCTGGACGACGAGATCGCGGCCGACCGGTTGCCCGGGGTGGAACCGGGGGCCCCAGGCGCGCGTGAACTTCAGATGCTCCGCGAGGTCCTTGTGGATGACGCGGGCCACGTCGGCGACGGTGGAACCGCGCGGGAGCACGAAGGGCTCGTCGAGGTCGGGTTCGCGGCCGGGGTGCTTGGTGAACACCCGGAGGATCCCGAGCGCGTCGACCACGGCCCGGAACAGCGCCGGCAGTCCGGCCTTCGTCTCGAGCGAGAACGGGTGGACCTCGCGCGGAGCGGCGACCTCCTGCAGGAGGGCGAGACGGTCGGCGGCTCCGGGCAGGTCGGCGCGGCCCGCGGCGAGCACGGACTTCAGGTAGCGGAGGGAGAGGTCCCGCTCCTCGGGGGGTGGGGGCGGGTCGATGCTCACGGAGAAGCCCGCCAGCACCGCGAGGGTCCGCTCGTAGTGGTCGAGGAGTTCGTCCGAGCCGAGGTCGAACATGAGGAGCGCGAGGTCGGCGCCGCGCACGATCTCGTGGAGGAAGGGCTCGAGGTAGTCCCCCGTAACCGGGGGGAGGTCCACGAACTGCAGGGGGATGCGATCGACGCGGACGAGCCCCGGCGTGGGGACGCGGGTGGTGAACGGGTACTCGGCCACCTCCGGCTTGGCCGGCGAGTGGTCCGCGACGAAGCGGGACTTCCCCGAGTTCGGCGGGCCGACGAGGACGATCTGGGCCGCGCCGGAGCGCTCCACCTGATGCGTGGGCCCGCGGTGCCCGCCGCCCTTCTTCCTGCAGGCGCCCTCCTTGGCCTGGGCGATCTTCTTCTTGAGGTCCGCCTGGAGCTTCTCCGTCCCCTTGTGCTTGGGGATCGTGGCGAGCATCTCCTTCAGGGCCTCGAGGCGCTCCTCGTCGTCGCGGGCCTTCTTGTACTTCTCCTCGGCGGCGAAGTACTGGGGGGTCAGGTTCGCGGGCATCGCTCCCGGGATGATATCCTCTCTCCTCGGCCGGCAGAAGCCGGCGGGAGGCGAAGCATGAACCCCGCGGAGTTCGTGGCCCGGCACGCCGAGGTCGTGCGGCCGCTGTTCCTCGCCGAGAGCCAGGCGTGGTGGGGGCTCAACACGACGGGGAAGGAGGAGTTCTCCGAGCAGGCCCGGGATGCCCGGGAGCGCATCGCGCGGGTCTACGCCAACGGCGACGAGTACCGGCTGGTCAAGGACTGGGACAAGCGCGGGGCGGCCCGCGAGCCTCTCGCCGCCCGGCAGATCCGGCTCCTGCGTCTCGCCTACGAGGGGGCCCGGAAGGACGAGGAGACCATCCGGAAGGAAGCGGAGCTCTCGACCCGTCTGGAGGAGATCTTCGCCAACCATCGGCCGGTGGTCCGCGGGGAGCCGGCCTCGCGCAACGAGATGGTGAAGGTCCTCCGGAAGTCCACGGACTCCGCGCTCCGCCGGGAGATGTGGGAGGCGTCGCAGGCCGTGGGGGCCGAGGCGCGCCCCGTGCTCGAGGAGCTCGTCGCGCTGCGGAACCGGACGGCGAAGCGCCTCCGCCACGGAGACCATTACGCCCTGTCCCTGTCGCTCTCGGAGCTGGACGGGGACTTCCTCGCCGCGCTCCTCGACGACCTCGAGGCGCGGACGGAGGCGCCCTTCGCCGCGGAGAAGGCGGCGATCGACGGGGAGCTCTCCGCCCGCCTCGGCGTGCCCGCGGCGGAACTCATGCCGTGGCACTATGCCGATCCCTTCTTCCAGGACGTCCCGGACGCGGAGGGCGTGGACCTGGATGCGGTGTTCGCGAAGCAGGACCTGAAAGCGCTGACGATCCGCACCTTCGAGGGCCTCGGGCTCGACGTTCGCGGGACGCTCGCGCAGTCCGACCTCCTCCCGAGGCAGGGCAAGTGCGAGCACGCGTTGTGCATCCACATCGACCGCGAGGGCGACGTGCGCGTCCTCGCGAACATCGAGCCGAACGAGCAGTGGATGATGACGATGCTCCACGAGTTCGGCCACGCGGCCTACGACCGCTACGTGTCGCCGGATCTGCCGTTCCTCCTGAAGACGCCGGCCCACTCGCTGATGACGGAGGCGGTGGCGATGCTCCTGCAGCGCCTCGGGCGGGACCGGGTCTGGCTCCATCGGGTGGCGGGCGTTCCCGCCGCGGAGGCGGAGGCGCTGTCGGAGCGGCTCCTGCTGCGGGAGCGCCGCGAGAAGCTGATCATGATGCGGTGGATGCTCGTCATGTGCCGGTTCGAGCGCGCGCTGTATGGCGAGAGCGGCATCGACCGGAACGCACGGTGGTGGGACCTGAAGGAGCGGCTGCAGCGGCTCGCGCGCCCCGCGGGGCGGAGCGCCCCGGACTGGGCGGCGAAGATCCACCTGTCCGTGGCGCCGGTGTACTACCAGAACTACCTGCTCGGCGAACTGGTGGCCTCGCAGCTGGAATCGTGGCTGCGCTCGCTCTCGCCGGCGGGGGAGCTCGTGGACAACCGGGCGGCGGGACGGGCCCTGGTGGACCGGCTCTTCCGCCCCGGCGCCCTTCGCGACTGGCGGTCGGCCCTCGCGCACGCCACGGGCGCCGACCTCGACCCCGCGCACTTCCTCCGCCAGTACCGCCTCTGCTGATCACCGGTGCCAGGTCCTCACACCGGTGCCAGGTCAGATTCTGAGGACTTGCGCCCGCTCCGACGTGGTGAGGGAACCCCGCACTCCGCGGTTTGCGGTCCCGGTGCGACGGTGTGTCAGCGGCGAACCGGAGCCGCTCCGCGCATCGAGCACGGCATCCCTCCGGTCGGTGCTCGGTGTGCGTCGCACGGCGGCCTCGCTCGTCGTCGGTGACCGACTCCGCGGGGTCACCCTCCCATCCACGTGACGCTGCTCGCGCCTCCTCCCGGCATGGCCCGTGGGGGACTTCTCCACTGCTTCTCAGTCGCGCTTCACCGGCTCCTTGCCCTCGGCGAGGATGATGCGGCGGATGTCGTCTTCGGTGAGGCCCTGCGGCGTCTCGGCCCCCGCCATGTGCGTGATGCGCTCCTGCACGACCGTGCCGTCGAAGTCGTCCGCGCCGGACGAAAGGGCCTGCCGGGCCGCGGCGAGGCCGGTCATGATCCAGTACGCCTTGACGTGGCGCACGTTGTCCAGCATGAGGCGCGCCACGGCCACCTCGCGCAGGACGGCATCCGTGCCGGCGCGCGGGAAGGAGGAGAGGACGGTGTTCTCGGGATGGAAGCGCAGGGGGATGAAGGAGACGAACCCGCCGGTCTCGTCCTGCAGCGCACGGACGGAGAGGAGGTGGTCGACCTTCTCCGCGGCCGTCTCGATGTGGCCGAAGAGGAGGGTGGCGTTCGATCGCAGTCCGGCGCGGTGGACCTCGCGGTGGATCTTGAGCCAGCGGGCGGGGGGGATCTTGTCCCGGTAGAGCTTCTTCCACACGCGGTCCGAGAGGACCTCCGCCCCGCCGCCGGGGACGAAGGACAGGCCGGCCGCCTTCAGGTCCTCGATGACGTCGGGGAGCGGCCTTCGCGCGAGGCGGGCGAAGTAGTCCAGCTCGACGGCGGTGAACGCCTTCAGCGAGAGCGTGGGGCAGGCCGCCCGCAGGGCCCGGAGGAGCGCCGGGTAGTACTCGTAGGGATAGTCGGGGTGGAGACCGCCCACGATGTGGACCTCCGTGGCGCCCTCGGCCACGGCGGCCCGCGCGGAATCCACCATCTCGGCGAGCGAGAGCTCGTAGGCGCCCTCCTCGCCGTGCTTGCGGGCGAAGGCGCAGAAGAAGCACGAGTGCACGCAGACGTTGCTGTAGTTGATGTGGCGGTTGACCGCGTAGGTGACTCGGCGGCCGTTCTTGCGCACCGCCACCTCGTCGGCGAGGGCGCGGAGCGGGCCGAGGTCGGCGCGCACGTAGAGGAACAGGCCGTCGTCGCGGCCGAGGCGCGCCCCGGCGCGGACGCGCGCGGCCAGATCGTCGAAGGTCGTTGCAGGCATCCCGCGATTCTGAGAAGGGACCCCGGCGCGTGGAAGGAATGCCCCGGTGCCGGGGATCAGGCGCGGCGCCGCCCCCAGAGCAGCCACTCGAGGGCGAGCGCGGCGAGGGCGAGGAGGACGAGGAGGCGCCGAGCGGGGAGACGGGCCTCGACCGACTCCGGGGACGAGCGGTGCTCGCGCCCGCCGAGAGGCACTGACGGTGCGGCGGGGGTGCGCGTCTCCGCGGAGGACAGCAGCGATGCCGCCGCCAGGCTCCCGGCGGCGTTGCGGAACCGGTAGAACCCGGCGCGGCCAGTGGCGGCCAGCGCGGCCGTGCCGTCGGCGAGCGGCGTCGCGGGCACGGTCGTGCCGTCGGGCGTCTCGACACGCGGCGCGTCGCCGGGCGCGGCGGGCGCGGAGAGGAGGTCGCCCGTCCTCGCGAACGCCGCGGGCCCGCCGCCGAATGCGGCCTCGAGGAGGTTCAGGAGGAACACCGGGAACGCCGGGCGCAGGCTCAGGTTGGTGTCCGGCAGGCGGAATCCGGCGATGATGGCGGGAGGGTCGCCCGGCAGCTCGGCCAGGATGGGCCCCGCGGGGATCTCGAGGAGCGGCACGGGGCGGATGCCCGGATCCGCGGCCACCGGGGCGGCGCGGGCGAACAGGATGCCGTCCCAGTCCACCTCCCGGTTGAGAGGGTGTCCTCGGCGCCAGTCCACCACGGCGGGGGTCTCGACCGGTGCGGCGAAGCCGACGCCGCGCCCCGGTGGGGCGCACGCGAGGAACAGGCCCGGCCGGCGGGGCAGGCCGCCGTCCGGCACGACGCCGTCGTAGACGAGGAAGTCGAAGGACGCGGGGTCGGCGGCGGCGAAGTCCGCCGGCGCCACCGTGTAGAACTCGACGCTCGGGTGGAGATCCCGGAGGCGGGCGAGGACGGGGTCGCCGGGAGTGACGAGGAGGACGCGGCGGGTCGGCTCGGGGGCGAGGACGAGGAAGGCCCGGTCGTCCGCGGGCAGCGCGTCCGGCGGATCGAGGCGGACGGTCAGCGGCCCGGGGGGCGCGGCCGACAGGTCGAAACGAGCCAGGGGCGATTCGGCAGGGTCGAGACCGTCCACGGCGTCGAGAACGACGCCGTCCCGGAGGAGCGAGACGACGCGAGGTCCCGCCGCGGCGTCGCCTTCCACCCGCACGGTGAGCCGTGGCGCGCCCTCCAGCACACCGGCGAGGCCGAGGTCGACGATGCCCGCGTTGGCCGTCGCGCCGCCGGCGCCGACGAAGTGGAACGTGGCTTCGGCGAGTGCGGAGGGGAGCGCGGGGGGGGCGTCGAATGCCCCGTCGGAGAAGAGGAACACCTCGGGCCGGTCCGCGTCCACCGCGGCCACCGCGGCGAGGGCCGCCGTGGCATCGGTGGGGAGGTCGGCGGGGACGAGGGCCGCGAGCAGCGCGCGGACGGGGGCGTGATCGTCGGTGGGCGGCGCGAGGACGCGGGCGGTGCGGTCGAAGGCGACGAGCGTGACGCGGTCGCCGGCGCGGAGAGTCTCGAGGAGCACGCCCGCGCGCTCCTTCGCGGCATCGAGGCGGGTGAGCCCGCCGGGGCCGTCGCGGGTGCCCATGGAGGCGCTGGTGTCGATCACGATGGCGACACGGCGGGCCTCGGAGCGCAGCCCGAGCGAGAAGACGAGGTCCGCGGCGGCGGCCGCGAGGAGCAGGAGGGCGGTGATCTCGAGCACCAGGAGCAGGCTCTGCTCGAGGCGGCGGAGCAGGGGCGAGACCCGTTGCTCCTCGGCCGCGCGCCGCCAGAGGAAGACCGTGGGCACTTCGCGAGGTTCGCGCCGCTGGCGCAGGAACCACAGGAGGATCACCGGCAGCGCCAGGGCGGCCAGGAGGAGCCAGGCCGGGGCGAGGAAGGTCACGTCAGCACCCCCTCCTCGCGGAGGTGCCGGAGGATCAGGTCCTCGAAGGGCACCGCGGTCGTGGCGAGGGCGTGGACCATGCCGTGGCGCGCGGCGAAGGACGACAGGGCTGCGAGGTACGCCTCGAGGCGCCGCCGGTAGGCCTCGCGGGTCCGCGCGGTGAGCGAGACATCGATGGCGTCGCGCTCCTCCGAATCGATGAGCCGGAGGTCGCCCTCGAGGTCGGAATCCGTCTCCTCGGGAGCGAGTATCTGGACCAGGTGGACGTCGAGGCCGGGCCGGACGAGGGGCCGGAGCAAGGCCTCCGGGCCGTCCCGGTCGAGGAAGTCGGAGAGGAGGACGAGGAGGCCCGCCGGCCTCCGCTCGAGGACGTAGCGGCGGAGCCCGGTGGTGAGGACGTTGCGGCCCGCGGGCTCGGCGGCGGAGAGGGCGTCGAAGAGGCGGGCGGAGGACTTGAGCCCCCGAACGAACGGCAGCGGCGGCGGGGCGCTCTCGGCGAGCACCTCGACGCGAACACGGTTGCCGGAGGCGAGGGCCACGTAGGCGAGGGCGGCCGCGGCCCGCCGGGCATGATCGAACTTCCGCGGCCGGCCGAAGTCCATGGACCGGCTCGCGTCGAGGAGGACGTGGACGCGCAGTTCATCCTCGTCGTGGTAGAGCTTCAGGAACAGGCGATCGAGACGGGCCAGCAGGTTCCAGTTGAGGAACCGCAGGTCGTCGCCGCGGGCGTAGTCACGGTGGTCGGCGAACTCCACGCTGCGCCCGCGCCGCCGCGAGCGGCGCTCCCCGCGGAACCGCCCGGGGGAGACCTTGCGGGTGCGGAGCGAGAGCCGGGCCAGCCGGCCGAGGAACTCGGCGGAGAGGAGGGTCACGGGGCCTCTTCCCGGGTCATGTCGCGGGCGGGGACGGCGTCGAGGACCGCCCGCACCACGCGGTCGGCGTCGACGCCGTCGGCGTCCGCCTCGAAGGTGAGGAGGACGCGGTGGCGGAGCGCGGCCGGCGCGACGGCCGCGAGGTCCTTGAACGCGACGTTGACCCGGCCGTCGAGGAGCGCCTCGATCTTGGCTCCGAGCACGAGGGCCTGGGCGGCGCGGGGACTCGCGCCGTAGCGCACGTAGCGCGCGACGTCCCCGGGGGCGCCGTTCGCCCGCGGGTGAGTGGCGAGGACGAGGCGGGTGGCGTAGTCGGTGACGTGGTCGGCGATGACCACCCCCCGCACGAACTGGCGCCAGCGCAGGATCTCGGGGCCGTCCATGACGGCCGCCGGCCGCACCTCCTCGGGCCGCGTGGTGCGGCGCAGCACCTCGTTGAGCTCCGCGCGGGGCGGGGCGCCCACGAGGATCTTGAACAGGAAGCGGTCGAGCTGGGCCTCGGGCAGGGGGTAGGTGCCCTCCATCTCGATGGGGTTCTGCGTGGCGAGGACGGAGAACGGCGCGGGCAGGGGGCGCGTCTGGCCCGCCACGGTGACGGAGTGCTCCTGCATGGCCTCGAGGAGCGCGGACTGCGTCTTCGGCGTCGCGCGGTTGATCTCGTCGGCGAGGACGAGGTGGGCGAACACGGGGCCCGGCTCGAAGCGGAAGTCCCGCCGGCCCGCCTCTTCGGCGAGGACCATCGTCCCCGTGACGTCCGCGGGCATCAGGTCCGGCGTGAACTGGATGCGGCGGAAGGAGAGGCTGAGCGCGGCGGACAGCGTGCGGACGAGCAGGGTCTTGCCGATGCCGGGCACGCCCTCCAGCAGACAGTGGCCGCCGGCGAACAGCGCCGTGAGCACCGCGCGGACCGCCGCGGACTGGCCGACGACGACCTTGCCCACCTCCGCCTCGAGGATCCGGAAGCGCTCGGCGAACTCGCGCGCCTCTTCACGGGGATCGCGGTCCATGGTCTCTCCTATCTCCCGGTGTCCTCCCAGCGCCGGGAGCGCCGGGCGCGGTCGCGCGCCTGCAGGAGGTCGGACAGGGGGGCCTCGGGGGCCGGAGCGGCCTCGGGTGTCGTCTGGACTTCGGGGGCGG
>JADHED010000369.1_pt1 | contig 56318 bp, 48 predicted proteins | sample 8952041 | NCBI WGS metagenome assembly JADHED01 (sample SAMN16124423, study PRJNA663239) | bioreactor sludge metagenome | isolation source: sludge (control) | place: India:Bengaluru | collected 2018-09-08 | reverse complement strand
ATTGCCGATGTTTCAGGTCACGGCGTCGGTTCAGGCCTGGTCATGGCAATGACAAGAACGCTGCTCCATACCTATTGCACGAAAACAACCAATACAAAGAAAATAATCGAGAGCATCAATGAATATTTGAAAAATAACACCGCCAGCGGTTATTTCGTAACCATGTTTTACGGAATACTTAACCTTAAATCCTTGAAAATAACCTACTCCAGCGCCGGACACTTCGGACCTATTATTATCAGGAACGGAAAAATACTCAATTTAACTGCGGGGGGCATCGCACTGGGAGTTATTGCCGGCGAAACCTTCTCAAAGGCTATTGACATAAAAGAGTTCGCCTTGCAAAAGGGTGATTATTTCGTGCAATATACGGATGGCGTTGATGAAGCCATGGACGCCGACAATAATGAATTCGGACTGGATCGTTTTCAGAAAACTCTGCTGGCAAGCGAAGGCAAACATCCGCAGGATATGATAAAATCAGTCATCAAAGAAATAGATAAATTCACCGGCGCCATACCGCAGCATGATGATATTACCATGATAATCTTCAGAATACCATAAAAGGCTTTTTTTTCTTCCTTTTTTTCCGATAATATATTAATGGAGAAACTGGAAGCATGTAATATCATGAGTATCAAGAAACTGGCCATCACTCTCGCTGCGGCTGTCATATGTTTCTTACTGACAATTCCCGCCTTATCACAGGTCGCCGAATCAGAGGATTATATCAGTCATTACTCCAACGGGAATTATGCCAAATCCCTTGAGATTATCAATAAAAGGCTCAATGATTTTTATCTGACCCGCGTCGATGACAAGCGTATTCCCACCGGATTCATCACCATGAAAAACGTCATGAAAGATGTCGATCTTAAAATGCTTTTCAGGAACCGCAAGGCTGAACCGTTCTTCATCGAAGATAAACCTGACGTCTCGTCCCTTCACCTGTACGCCGCCCGCAACTATTTCAAGTTAACCAATTTTGATTATTCCCTGAATCACTATATTCAATGCCTGCGTTTTAAGAAAATTGAAGATAAAAAGGATGATATCATTTATTATGAAATATCCCAGATCTTCAAAAAGCGGAACCATTTTACCGCCTATATCGACGTTCTTGAAACAGCCAGTTCCCTCAACATGGATAATTTCGATTACTCCCTGGAGTTGGGCCGTGCCCTGTACAGGACAGGCATGAAAAAACGGGCCATCTATCACCTTGAGAGGTACCTCTCGGGTACCGATAAGCCACTGTCGCCTGAACTCTATCTCATGCTTGGCAATCTCTATGAAGATATTGCCAAGTATCTTGAAACGGAAAAATACTATATCAAATATCTTGAAAAAAAACCGGATGACGGTCATATTCAATTTGCTCTTGGCCATATCGCGTATCTTCGTACCGGGAACTATGCTCTGGCCCTTGAGTCATTGAATAAAGCCCTGCAGTTTCTTCCTAAAAACGAGATATTTAAAATATCCAAAACTTATGAATACAAGGCAGATATATCCTTGCAGGAGCTCGAGTTTGACGATGCCGTTCGGTTTTATACCGAGACCATCTCATACCAGGAAAAAATATCCGTTGAAGTTAAAAATAAAAAGAATGAGATCGCCGAGTTGACCTTGAAAATCAGGAATTTGAAATCAAACCTCCTTAAAAATGAGAATTTTGAGCAGTATGAGGAATATGAAAACCTGATGGACATCAAAGGTAAAAAAGAAACAGAGCTTCGCCAGATTGAGAATGAATATACCAAGCTAAACGCCGGCAAAGTACGATGGAATATTGCCTCTGCGCTGGAACGAATGGATAAGCTGAATGAAGCCATCACGTATTATCGGAACGCCATCGCCTTTGATTATAAATCCAATCAGGCCAGAAATAAAATTATAAATTTAGAGTTGAAAATTAAACGTGGTTATTAAATGGTTGCCACATAATAATTAATGCTGTATTTTTAATTCAAACCCGCTCTTATACATTATTCTTATTCTTGAGTAACGCAACTATCCAGGTGAAGAGGTAATACAATGTCCGGTCATTCCAAGTGGGCAACCATCAAGAGGAAAAAAGGATCCCTAGACGCAAAACGCGGGGCCCTTTTTACCAAGATAATCCGAGAGATTACCGTTGCCGCCAAAAACGGCGGAGATGATATAAACTCAAACCCGCGGCTCAGGACCGCCATTACCAAGGCCAAGGCCAATAACATGCCCAACGATAACATAGAACGGGCGATAAAAAAGGGCACCGGGACCCTCGAGGGAGTAACCTATGAGGAGATACAGTATGAAGGATATGGCCCCGGCGGCGTCGCCATCATGGTGAGTTGTCTCACAGATAACCGCAACCGTACCACGGCTGAGGTAAGGGCCGCCTTTACCAAGCATGGAGGCAACCTCGGTGAGACCGGGTCAGTGGGCTATCTTTTCAACCGCAAGGGATACATGTTGATCGAGGCCGGGCAGACCACCGAGGACGCGGTCATGGAGCTTCTCATGGACAATAATGTTGAGGATATCAAGACCGAAGACGGCAACATCGAGGTAGTGACTCCTCCCGACGGTTACAATGAAGTACACGATGTGCTGGGGAATAAGGAATTCAAGCTCATTGAAGATGAAATAACCTTCATACCTCAAACAACTGTTACGCTGGACGAGAAAAAAGGATCCCAATGCTTAAGGCTCATTGAAGTACTGGAAGACCTTGATGACGTTCAAAATGTCTATTCCAATTATGATATTCCCGATGACGTCATGATGAAGATCAGCGAGGCGCAGTGAGGGTCCTCGGCATAGATCCCGGCTATGGCATACTGGGCTGGGCTGTGGTAGAAAAAAGCGAACGTCTGATAGATTACGGCATTATTTCAACTGAATCGGGTTCATCCATCGAGGACCGCCTGTTCGAGATTCATTCAAGACTTACGGAAATAATAGAGCTGCACAATCCTGATCATGCAGCCATTGAAAAACTTTTTTTTGTAAAAAACATCACCACCGGCATTGATGTGGCAAAAGCGATCGGTGCCGTGATCCTCACTCTCAAACTGAAAAATATCAGTTACTGTGAATATACCCCCTCCCAGATCAAGCAGGCCATTACCGGTTACGGCAAGGCCGGCAAAGAACAGATGAAATTCATGATAAAATCGATTTTTAATCTTCGCGAAATCCCTACCCCTGACGATGCTGCTGACGCGGCAGCCATAGCCTTATGCCATTCCCTCAGACAGAACAATCCGAAATAATCTCTGAAAGGAGAAAAAAGTTCTCTCAGTCTCCATTTTTTACAAAAAAAATCATAGTGCTTGAATAATTTTATAATATATCCAATCCTGTCATGGGGTTGATAAGGGCCTTTGCGTAATGATTGCAAGGGTATAAACAGTTCTTTTTAGCCTTACGGTTCATTATTAGGGAGTCAATCATGAAAATAGAATTTCTCGGAGCGGCTAAAACAGTCACCGGCTCATCATTTATTATAAGCGACGCGGATTTTACCATCATGGTTGACTGTGGCATGTTCCAGGGGACAACGCAGATTCGTGAACGAAATTACTTCCATCAGAATTATATCCCGAAGAAGATAGACGCATTGCTACTGACCCACGCCCATATCGACCACAGCGGACTCATCCCAAAACTTGTAAAAAACGGTTTCTATGGAAACATCTATGCGACCAAGGCAACAGCGGACCTCTGTTCCATCATGCTTCCCGACAGCGGCCATATCCAGGAAATGGACGCGGCTTTCATAAACAAGAAAAATCTGAAACTCGGCCGCAAACCGGTGGATCCTCTCTACACCGGCGAAGATGCTGTTGAGTCTTTAAAAAATTTCGTTCCTGTCGCGTATGATGAAGTAATCCAGGTTCATCCCAGGGTGGAAGTCAGGTTCCGGGACGCTGGCCATATTCTGGGGTCATCCTTTATCGAAATGTGGATCGATGAAGGAAATAATAAGACAAAAATTGTCTTTTCCGGCGACATCGGACCAAAGGAACAGGCCATCATCTGCGATCCGGCGATCGTTGAAGAAGCCGATATACTCCTGATGGAATCAACCTACGGCGATCGTCTCCATAAGAATAAAACCGACACCTATCAAGAATTCAAGGATATCATCATTGAGGCATACAATAAAAAAGGAAATATTATCATTCCTGCCTTTGCCATTGAAAGGACCCAGGAGATCATCTATACTCTTTCCAAGCTTTTTAAGGAAAACCAGATACCGACCATGCCGGTATATATCGATTCACCCCTTGCCATATCAGCTACGGAAATCTTTAAAAAGAACAAAGACCTGTTTGATGAAGAGATGCGGAAACGGATACTTTCCGGCGACAGTCCCCTGGCATTCCCCAATCTCCATTATACCCGGTCAACCGATGAATCCAAATGGCTCAATACCGAAGCGAAGGGCTCCATCATCATTTCAGCGAACGGCATGTGTACCGCCGGCCGCATCAAGCATCATCTGAAATACAATCTCTTCCGACCTGAATCGAGCATCGTCTTCGTCGGCTACCAGGCCGAGGGCACTCTGGGCCGCCGCCTCATTGAAGGGGCGAAACAGGTCCGTGTATACGGCACGGACGTATCGGTAAAAGCCCAGATCCACACCCTCGGTGGATTCTCCGCCCATGCCGACCAGGAAGGCCTGACATCATGGGTCAAAAACATCAAAAATCCGAAACTCAAGGTTTTTGTAATCCACGGCGAAGAGCAATCCGCGCGGACCTTTGCCGACAAGCTCCACAACGAGTTTGGCCTTATGACCCATGTGCCGGACTGGGGCGAAACCATTGATCCGGCGACAATGAAGAGCGAGGTGGCGACCTTTACTGCTATGGATACGACACCCGGCCTTGATTCAGAGATTGACAAACTTTCCCAGACATTTAAAGTTCTTATCGATAAGTATAATAAAGTGAAAAGCACGAAAAAAGCGGGAGAAATGCAGAAAATCCAGGAAGATGTTCACGATGCACAGGCGTTATTGAAAATGATCATTGATGAAATGTAGGATTTTTGCCCATGACCGATCCATTGATCACCACAGCCCCGGAAAACAGGAGCTATGACAAGGCGTTCCTCATTGACATGGACGGTGTCATAAACCGCGGAAGTTCCCTCATTCCCGGATCCCTTCAATTTGTCGATCGACTCCAGAGGGCCAATCACAAATTTCTTTTCCTGACGAATAACTCGTACTACACCCCTGAACAGCTCAACCGTAATCTCTGCAACCTAGGCATTGAAGCGGGAGAGGATCACTTCTACACGTCAGCCATGGCGGTGGCGAGCTTCTTATTGTACCAGAAACCGGGCTGTTCCGCCTATGTGATAGGCGGCAAAGGCCTCCAGGTTGAGCTTGAAAAGGCGCATATTACAATAACCCGGGACAATCCTGATTACGTCATTGTCGGTGAAACGGAAAAATATGATTATGCGAAGATAGTGGAGGCCACCCTGCTCATCGGTGAAGGGTCCCGTTTCATTGCTACCAATCCTGATATCACCGGTCCGACGGAACGCGGCCCGGTTCCTGCCTGCGGAGCCCTGGTCGCGCCCATTGAAAAAGTCACCGGCATGGCCCCCTACTTTCTCGGCAAGCCCAATCCGGCCATGATGTACTGGGCCCGGAAAAAGCTCGGGGTGCACTCGGCTAGCTGTTTCATGATCGGCGACCGGATGGATACCGATATCATTGCCGGTATTGAATCGGGCATGACCACCTGTCTCGTCCTATCGGGGATTACGACCCGTGAGATGGCCCACCGGTTTCCCTATCAACCCGATTATATTTTCATGAACATTGGGGAAATAGATCCCGATTCCATCCTTCCCCGCCGGGACCGGGTCGAATAATCCGACAGGGCGACCATGCCAATACAATTTTTTTTCAGCAACTCCATTGAAGCATTGACTCATAACCTTGCCGATGAAATAGCTCGGCACGGGGACCCCTTCGATCCCTTGACCATAATTGTGCCAAACCCCTATGTTCAGAAATGGATTCAACTCAAGATCGCAGAGCGTAACGGCATTTTCATGAATGTCACGTTTCGTTTCCTCAATGACGGTCTATGGGAATTGCTGGATTATCGGAACCCGGACAAAAAAAAACCTTCCCTCCTGGATCAAAAAGATATACAGCTGTTGCTGTATCATGCGATAGCCTCCATCAATCCTCAAAATGAACATTGCAGGCTCATACGACAATACCTGTTCGACACTGATAATACAAAGAAAAGCGATTATGATTATAAGATATTCCAGTTATCATCAAGGCTTGCCCGTTACTTCATGGAATACGAATTGTACCGTTCAGACATGATCCATTCCTGGATGATGGGTGCCCTCAATTTGAACAACGACATTGAGTCAGCCCAATGCCATCTCTATCGAACGCTTTTTTCAAAAGGTGGGTACCGGGATTCAATTCTTAAAACATGGTTTACCCTTCCCCAGTACTGGAACCACCTCTCAGGAAAGCATTCAGACTGTTCTCCCAAAAGGTGTATCATCTTCGGCGAATCACATCTTTCACCATTCCATGCATCGATGATTTTCGAACTCGGGAAAAATAATTCAATTGTCATGTATCAGATCAATCCCTGTTCCGAATTCTGGGAAGATATCCCCACCCCCGGTGAAGAGCGGTGGCAACGAATTCGTTCTATCCCCATAGAAGAAACGCAGGATGGATCAGCATTATTCTCTGATGAAAATGAAAATCCGCTCCTCAAGCTATGGGGTAAGACCGGAAGAGAAACCATAAAACTCCTGAGCGTTATTGAAGAAGCCGGCAGCAGGGACGGTTTCTGCACCTCTCACTGGATTGCTCCGAAACAAAACCAACCGGCTAGCACAACCCTTGCCATTGTCCAAGATCAGATTTTGCGAAGGTCAACGTGGATTGATCCCGACGCCCGTATAAATCAGGATACCACCATTCAGATTGCATCCTGTACCGAGCTATACCGCGAGGTGGAAGCCGTATTTAACAGCATACTGTATAACCTTGAACGCGACAGTACCCTCAGAATGACCGATATTGCCATAATGGTCCCTGACATGGCCCTCTATGGGCCGGTCATCCATTCCATTTTCTCCCGCGAGCCACGACGCCTTTCCTACAGCATAATCGATTCCACCGCCATCACAGACAGCCTCTTCGCACAGGCGGTGGTGTCCCTTATTGAAATCGCAGCCGGGTCCTTCACCCGTTCAGAGGTGATCTCTCTCGTTCGCAATCCCTGTTTTTACAAGGCCCACGCCATGACCCTTGACGACATCATGGATTGGCTTTCCTGGGTTGAAAAACTCAATATTTACCGCGGCTTTGAAAAAAACGAAGCGCTAGACCCGGAGCAGAATTTATTTACCTGGCGCCAGGGACTTCTCAGACTCCGCTATGGGAGAATAATGGAAACGAGGGCATCTTCAATCCACGAGGGCAGATTTCTTGATTTCAACAATATCATTCCATTTTCGGATATCGCCAGCGGTGACCAGCGTCTCATTGATACGTTCAATGACGCCATTGAACTTCTCCATGTTAAAACTAAAGGGCTCGGTTCCCTTGAGGCATCGCCTCTCGAATGGGTCAATCATGTTAAAACACTGATAGCAGAATTCCTGACCATTCCAGCGGATAGGCCCGATGAAACCAATGTCTATTCCAGCCTCATGGAAGATCTGAACCGATTTGCCATCCTCGAACAACTCACTGTTACCAATGAACGGCCATTGCTGTCCATCACCGCTCTGAAAGAATTCATCATTGATGCCCTCACCGGCATTACCAGTGCTCAGGGAAGCTATTTAACCAGCGGTATAAACATATCAGCCCTGGTTCCACAGCGGCATATTCCTTTCAAGATCGTCTATATCATGGGCATGCAGGAAGGATTGTTCCCAGGCCCCAGGGATCTTTCGACCCTGAATCTGATGACCCAGGCTCGAAAGATCGGCGATACGACACGTCCCGACATCAACCGGTATCATTTTCTTGAAATCCTTCTTGCCGCAAGAGAAAAGCTCTATATCACCTATATTTCCAAGGACCTTCAGAAGGATCAGGATTTTAATCCTAACTCGGTAATCGGTCAGCTTATAACCTATGTAAGCAATCATGTCGTAAAAAATACATTTAATATAATTACCATTCCGCCATCTGGAAGCAGTATTGACTACCTGCGTCATGGTCCGGCTTTCATTGAATATTCAGACCTGATTCAGGCCGATTTACGCGGCTCATATCAACCTGTTAATTACAGTGAATCTGACAGACTTATTATGCTCAATAAATTATCACGCCTGTATTCATTGGATGAACGAGTAGCCATTCAACTCTCAGACCGCTTGCAAAACAAAACTCCTGATTTTTCCATCCCCCGGGCTAAAGAAGCAACACAGCCTGTAACTGCATCCGTTTCATTCAATGACATCAGATCATTCTTGATGAACCCGGCCGAATCTGCCCTGCGGTGGCATCTTTCAATATATGACACTGAATCAGATGATCGTGCCGTTGAAGCCACTGAGCCCTTTTTCTCCGTCTACCCGTCAAATCATGAATTTATCATCAATTCTCTTACATTTGCTCTCAGATCAAAAAATGCCACTGATCTTAAAACATATATGGGCAACTATTATCGGCACTTGAAGCTCATGGGTTTTATGCCGATCGGTGCCTTCAGTGATATTGATTATAATTCGTTGCAGGCAGATGTGCAAAGGCGCTTCTGTAACGGCCATAATCTCCTGGACTTTATTCTTGCCCGGAATTCCTATACCTGGCATCAGGCTGTGTCAATCGGCCCAAATAAGTCAGGCATAGTGCCAGACAAGTTTTTTCCATCAATTCAATGTCCTGTTACCGACCATGATCTAACTATTACCGTAGAGCTGAGCGGATCACTCCCTGCAATTTGGAAAAACCCAGAGACAGGCGATTCTGAAACATTGGTTATGACCAACAGTTCAAAGCCTTCAGTTCTTCATCTCATCCTTCCATTCATATTCTATGTTGCTGCCGCATCCAATTACAATGCGGATTTTGGAGAACTTATAGGCTCAGGATCCTTTACCATCCATGTGTCGCATCAAAAAGGGATATCGTCCTATCCCTTTAAACTGACCGAATCAGAGAGCAGGCACTACCTGCATTCTCTTTTAAAAGATTTCCTTAACGCAGAGAACTTCGACCTGCTCCCCATTCCGATACTGAGTGATAAAAGAATTATACACATTCCCACCGTGCATGAAGACCCTGATGAAGAAGGGATAGCCGGATACCGTCAGACCCTCGTGGACATGATCGACGATGATGCCGAGAAGATGTATCCGCTCTACCGGCCCATGGCGCTTCTCGATCTTGTAGAACCAGAGGTTCCCGCTGATGCGTACATTAAAGTCCGCAACCGTTTCGGGATCCTTTTCACCTCATTTATCGGGAGTGACCATAGTGACGAATGATCCCCTTAAAGATCCGATCCCCGTTCACAGCATTGATCAGATAGATCTGGATTCCCATGCTGTTATAGAAGCCTCGGCAGGCACTGGAAAAACATATACCATTGAAAACCTGGTTATTGAGCTGTTGAAAAGAGGCAAGGTCGTCAATCTTGAAGAAATTCTCGTTGTAACCTTCACGGAAAAAGCGGCGGCTGAAATCAAAAAACGCATACAGGAGAACCTAACGGCAGCGCTGGATACATATCCATCTGAAACGCTCAAGATGTCCCTTGACAACTTTGATTCTGCATCGATTTTCACGATCCACGGTTTCTGCAACAAGCTACTCCAGGAATTCGCCTTTGAAAATGATGAGCAATTTCAAGGGCAACTGACCGATGACAGGTCCGTATACAAGGATGTTCTGCATCATATAATGCGAGACCTATGGCCGGATCGATTTGTTGAAGATTTGAGCAAGATACTCAGGATATCCCTCTATCCGGGATCGACCGCCGGAAGTCTCAGTTCCTGGGAAAATGAAACAATAGAAATAGCGTTGCGATTCCAGTCTTATGGCAATGACGTTCTTATCCCCAGCCATGAGATAGACATTATTTCAACTCTGAACGAAATTGAATTACAATGCCAGACCTGCCTTCATGAATTGGAACAGCTTATAGGTTTCATCGATCCCGGCGATATCTCCAAGAGTGATTTCCCGGCCCGCTATGCTTCGCTCAATATCAATAAAAACAGCATGGCCAAGCGGCTTCGGATAATAATGCGAATTGTTGAACTAATCGTGGAACATAAAGAAAAGTCCTGTGATCCCAATGCTCTTGATGATTTCATCACAGGCCTTAACCTGGGTGACCAGGGATTTTATGAATTGAATACTCGTTGGAACAAGGATGGCTCCGACTACAAAGAAAAACTACCGCGTCTTATTGAAATCATTGAGGTTCTGGAAAAACTGAGAGCCCTTGATATCGCCACGCTTCGCCATGCCCTCACCACAGCCACCGTGAATGAGCTGAAAGAATTAGCACTTCAGCATAAAAAAGGAAATGGATTATTGAGCTATGATGATATGATAACCCGCGTCTATAGCGCTCTCAGCACGAGGACCTCCCTTTTGAAGAGTGCGCTGCAGAAAAAATATCGCTATGCCCTGGTTGACGAATTTCAGGATACCGATATGCTTCAATGGCGCATATTCCGCACAATCTTCCTCGATTCAGGAAAGAACAGGCTCTTCATTATCGGGGATCCCAAGCAATCCATATATGGATTCCGCGGTGCCGATATTCATGCCTACTACACCGCCCGTGATGATATGATTTTTCACTTCAATGCCGGGTATTATAGTCTTGATCAAAACTGGCGGTCCACACGTTCACTTATTGCCTTATACAATGCTATTTTTGCCGAAAAAAAATGGTTTTCCGACGACACTATTCATTACCTGCCCAACCATTATCCGCAAAGCAAAAGCGATGATACTCGCTGTATTGACGGGTCCCTTACTGTCCTGGATTGTGGAACCTGCAGCGGTAGTGCTGCTAAATATAAATCGGCCCGTTATATCGCCCATGAAATAAAGGCTATGATTTCCGCCGATCCGTCAATTAATCTCAATGAAATAGCAATTCTAGTGACGAAATGGAAGGAAGCTGAAGCCATCGAAAAATTCCTGAAAAAGAAAAAAATCAATTATTCCCTTTATAAAAAAGAAGGACTATTTCAATCAAAGGAAGCCCTTGAAATACAGCTGCTCCTTTCTGTTATAGCGAGCCCCCATGATTTAATGGCCAGAAAAAAAGCGCTGCTCACGCGTTTCTTCCGTGTTCCCGTTCAACAGTTGCTTGATTATACCGGCATGCTCCATGATCATCCGGCCGACCGACTTTTCGCGAAATGGATCCGGCTGGGATCGGAAAAAAAATGGCCTCTAATCTTTCAATCGTTCCTTGAAGATACCGGCATTGTCTATTGTTCCGATCTGGACGATCATGACCGGGCGCTTATCAACTATCGCTCAATATTGCAAAACCTCGACATGGAAGCATACCGGAACAATTACTGCATCCAAGATCTTGTGGACCATCTAGCAGGCCTGCGACGGAATGATGCATCATCCCACGATGATTATAATATACACGCCATCGATATGGATAATCCCGGCGTTCAGATTCTCACAATTCATACCAGTAAAGGCCTTCAATTCAAGACGGTATTCATTGCCGGGGGATATACAAAAAAAAAGACAGCGCCATTCTGGACATATCACGCCAATTCCGGCAGGGTCTTTGACCTGGTCATGAGCTCTGATCATCAGTCACAGTACGACCGTGAGGCCAACAGCGAGGAGGAACGCCTTTTCTATGTTGCCCTAACCAGGGCAAAGGAGAAGCTCTATGTTCCCATATTCCAGCCGGGCAGCAGGTCGCAGAGCAGTGCCGGTATATTGGGCAACAAACTTCTTACAGCCTTGAAACAGCTGCGCAAGCAGGACCGGGTGGACTGGCGCTCCATTGAGACAAGATATGATGAAAATGCACAACAAATCACTGAACAACTCAAGCCTGCCTTTGATATGGCAATTCCTGAGCCATTAGTCCCGGAATATGCGCAACAATTATATGACCGCAGAATACGTATTGATTCGTTTTCCGGACTAAAAGCAGCTATGTACCATGAACCGATCGATCAGGAATCTCCAAAATTCGGCAATACCATTCCTGATGCCAATGATTATGATGAAACATTCCTTGTCGCCGGATTCGCCTCATCAGATCATCAAAACACGCACGATCTTCCCCATAGCAAAGATACCGGAATCATGCTCCATAGCATTCTTGAGCAGATCGATTTTCAACTCGCAGGTAACGCCACCGATCCGGCTGAGCTGACCGCCTCGGGCACAGAAACCGGAACGGTAATCGAAAAGTCCATTCAGCTCCATATGAGCCAATTCATTTCAGCAGATATAAATATTCTTCGAGAGCAGACCGCACGAATAATCTGGCATACCCTTAATACGCCTTTGAACGGCTCGGATCTGATTTTGAAAAATTTAAAAAACAGAATGCACGAAATCGAATTCTATTACTCCGTCCCCGCTGGTACTCATTTCATAGTACCTGAAACAGCTGCCTGCGGCGATTTCATGCACGGATTTATCGATATGATTTTCGTCTTTAATGATAAATATTATATTCTTGATTGGAAATCGAATTTTATCGAAGAAGGATATTCCTGGGATGCCATTGAAAAAAACATCCATGACATGGGCTATGATTTACAGATGAATATCTATGCCACAGCACTCCTCCGTTGGCTGAAAAACCTGATTCCTGATTTTAACTATGAACGTCACTTCGGAGGCATATACTATCTGTATCTCAGGGGCATGGATCGCAATAACCCACAGAGCGGCATTTATTTTTATCGGGCTGACAAAGAAGAATATATAGCACGATAGTGAGCCAACTGATTCATTTCAAGTCATCATCTGCATTCATGATTAGGCTTGACTTCCCATACTCCTCTATGTAATTTATTGATACAGATAATATGGAGTGGTTATGATAAAGAAATTAATCGTTATTCTTATACTCTTATCTATCGCCGGCCTGGGTATCGGCTTTATTCTCTATACGGACATCGCCATGGTCCAACTGCCGGTTTTGATACAAAAAAATCCAAAAATTACTTTTGTCCTCGGTAACGCCTCATACAGGAAATCCCCGTCGGAAAAATGGGAGATAGCAATCGTGGGTCAAACACTCGGCCTGGGATATGAAGTAAAAACAGAGAATAATTCGCACATGGATATACGTTTTCACGGCGACATGGCCATCCGTGTTTCTGAAAACAGCATGATGAGAATTGATGAAATGTCTGTCAGAAAAATACTGCTGAAGCTGAACAGCGGATCCATGTATGGAAAATTCGAAAAGCTATTCAAAGATTACGATATAAAAATAAAAACACCGACCGTCGTAGCCGCCATCCGCGGCACGGAGCTTGGTTTCGATATACAAGAAGATACAAAGGAAATGAAAAAGCTGCAATTAAAACAGAAAAAATCGGCACAACAACCGGGTGAAGAGCAGGTGATCGAACCCCTGTATATGTCGACCGTATATTCACTTTCCGGCATAACGGAGCTTAACAACCCGGCTTTTGTAGACCAGAGAGTACTTTTATCATATCAGAATAAAATACTGATCAAGGAAAAAGAACCGCCGGCAAACCCCCAAAAAATGACGGATGATGAAATTGCGACCATGCGGTCCATACTTAACTCCATTCATACCGAGGAGGTTCTTTTTATATCAGATAAAATCAATTTTGAAGTGAATAGTGCAACAATCCTTCCCGATTCATACAAGGAATTGGAAAAAATTGAAAAGATCATAAAGGAAAAGAACGTCAACGTACGTATCGAGGGGCATACCGACATACAGGGCACGGCGCCATTCAACCAGACATTATCAGTTCAAAGGGCTGAATCGATTAAAAAATATTTAACCCAAAAAGGGATTGATCCCAAACATCTCGAAGTGGCCGGGTACGGTTCAAGCAAACCGATAGGAAACAACCGCACGCCCGCTGGAAGAGCTCTCAACCGCAGGGTGGAATTTATCATTATTGAATAGCATCACCGAATACTATCAATAAAAGATGCAACGGAATAGTAGAATTCATCGGGATTGTCATTCATGGGAAAATGCCCGCTTTTAGAAATACAAATTGCTGGCAGGTCTCCCAGCATACGCAGCACCTTCATGAATGAATTAAATTCTCCGTACACATAGACCTTTGAGCAGGTCAGCTCCAGGAATTGTTTCAACAAGATACCGCTGTCAGACCATTGGACCAGCGACCGGGCAGAAAGGTACAGAGCACGGGGATCCGCCTTTTTCATCAGGACCGACCAAAGCCTCCTTCCCGGTTCGTCAGACATGGCCATGGAATGGATCATTGCCGGCAGCTGCTTTGTTTTAAAATTCTCGAAACTGCTCGATGATTTCCGACGACTCACCGTGCAATCCTGGCCGATCAAATTTCCCTCAACATTAATAAATGAGGCTACCCGTTCATGGATGGAATCTGCCAGTAAAAGTCCCACGGCGCCGCCCATGCTGTGTCCGATTATGTGCACCCTTTTATTGGGAAAATGCGAAAGAAAGGAACCGCATACCGCAGCAAGCTCTTTCATGTCATAGGAAAAGTCATCCAACCCGGCTGAATTGCCAAACCCGGGCAGATCAAGAGCAATTATGGAATACTCGCTTAACGCCTTTTGCGACCAGACATCATGATAATTTTCTTTCGCACATCCAAGGCCATGGATGCAGAAAATCAGGTCATCACCCCTGTCCCTGATTCTTGCAGCCAATTGTATTGGACTGTTATTGTACTCGAGTGACACCATCTGCGTATGCATATTTCAGTATACAACAGCACAGATACAGTTTCAAGAATATAAAATACCCCCGCAGCAAAGCTCAAGGCATTTTGCGTGCCTCGATAAAAAAAAATCGTCCCCAATCTGGAGGACGATTGCATATTATTATTTAATAATCAATGCAGTGTTTCATCCCTGTCAGGATAGTAATGCTTTCGGGCCCATTCAAGTTTTTTCTTTTCCTGCGGTGTCAGGGAACTCATGCCCTGGCGCGCAATTTTTTCCAGAAGCTCGTCAATAATTTTTTTCGACTCTATTCTCGTCTCTATCACCTTTTTCTTTCTTCTAATCCTCATTTTCTTAAAGAAACTTGAAAGGAATCCCCCATCCGTCTTCTTTTCAGATACCCCGGCATTGGCTGATCGCCGTATGCGGAGAAAAAAGTATACCAGGCCCGTAATGAGGCCGCCCAGGTGCCCAATATGGCTTACGTTACCGCCGGTCCCGGCAGCTGAGGAAAGCATGCCTAAAAATTCGATCAATCCAAAAATCATCACCAGATATTTAATCTTGATGGGGATGACAAAATAGAGCAGCACTTTTCTATTTGGCCAGGTTACGCCATAGGCAAGGAGTATGCCGTAGATAGCGCCGGATGCTCCGATAGTCACGGGATTTATCCCACTCCTGGCATACATGAGGTAGTTCATGAGGGCAATGAAAAATCCCGCGCCTATCCCGGAGATCAGATAATACCTGAGAAAAACGGCGCTTCCCCAGTTCTGTTCCAGCTCTCCCGCAAACATCCATAATCCCAGTAGATTAAAAATAATATGAAACCACCCGCCGTGGAGAAACATGTAGGTGACTATCTGCCACAGCTTGAATTCCTGTATGAATCCGACATGATTCATCCCGAAGAGATGCTCTACATACCCGGGATAGAATATTCCTAGGATCTGCTGACAGATAAAAATGCCCCCGTTGATGATCATCAGCTTTTTCACCATAGGGGTCAGGGGACCGCCGATTCTAATATTGACATTCTGCCCGTACATAACAATGCTCACGATTATTGCAAATCAGAAATGAATCGCATGCGGATTTGATCAAATTCTTCAGCGTTTTCCATGAATATCTTCAATAGCTCAGGATCAAATTTATTCGATTCGTTTTTAAATATATCCAGTGACTCTTGATGAGTGAAGGCTTTTTTATAGGGCCGCGCCGTTGTAAGAGCGTCATAGACATCGGCTATTGCAACAATCCTGGCTGACAGAGGTATTTCAGTGCCTTTTAGGCCATAGGGATACCCGCTGCCATCCCAGCGCTCATGGTGGTACAGGGTGATATCAAGTGCCATTTTTAAAAATGAATCCTCTCCCAGGTCCTTGGACGCTGTTTTCAAGGCCTCGTAACCGATGGTAGCGTGCCTCAGCATGATCTGCAACTCTTCATCGGACAGCTTATCCTTTTTAAGCAAAATGCTGTCCGGGATACCCACCTTCCCAATGTCATGAAGTATTGAGGAATCATACATGTCCCGGATGAATTGGTTGGTGATCTCATTATTGCCGGAATATTTCATTATCTGCGCTATCAATACGCAATAGCTTCGAATGCGCTCAAGATGGTCGCCGGTTGTCCTATCCCTTGTATCGGCGATTTTGCTCAGGGCAAATATCATGCTTTTTTGTGTCTTGAGTATTTCCTTTGTGCGAATCTCGATGGTATGCTCCAGGTTTTTCGTATATTGCTCGATCTCAGCTATCAGCTCGCCCCGTTCTATGCTGAAGGAAATCTGGCCGCCAATGGATTCGAGAAACGTGACATGGCTTTTTACAAAGGCTTCCACGGATCCGGATGCGAACAGAAGAAATCCTCGATTCACACCTTTCATGATCAGCGGCAGGATAAGAAGCGATTTGTATTCTCCCTTGATGAATTCTTTGATGAACTCTGATTCCGAATAAGCCTTGGGGAAATCCTGTACATCATCAATTGACAACAAGGCCTTGGTCATCGATACATCATTGAGAATCGGGTCATCCTTGGAAAACTTTGAATCGGTTGTGAATACTGACTTCCGGTCCGAATCCACAAGCTTGACCCCGACCATCCCTGTTTCCTTGTTGATGATGAGAAGAACCAGAGTATCGAAGGGTATGATTTTTTTCAACGTGCTGTTGAGGGAATGGAAGATATCATCGGTGCTTTTGCCCTGGTTCAGCATGGTGATAATTTCGTTGATCTGATTGACCTGCTGCAAGTACCGGGTTCTCTCATCATTCAACTTTTTTCGCTCGATCGCCCTTTTTATTGAATGATCAAGGATCCCGAAATCAGTTATCGGTTTTGTAAGAAAATCATAGGCGCCGGTCTGCAGGGCCAGTATGATGTCCTCACTGGTGCCATAACCGGTGAGGACGATCTTTGGTATGCTGGGAAAATTTTCCGACATGATCTGCAGCAACTCTCGGCCTCCCATCTTGGGCATCCGCAGATCTGTCAGGACAAGATCAAATGGTTCAGAATTTAACTTATCTATCGCGACTTCGCCATTATCTGCTGTTTCAATGATATAATTCTTTCCGATCAGATACTTGGATAATACCTTACGAATAAAGGGCTCATCATCCACTATCAGTATTTTACTTGCGTCCTCACTGGTGAAGGGATTATGTTTCATCGATCTCAGAAATAATATTTTTGTTTTGATTTATGCGCAGCATCAAAAGCCCGCTGGATAAACAAAAATTAAAATATGTGAAGAAGTCAAGGATTTTATATCGCCGGTGTCAATTATTCATTCACCCCGCAATGGCGAGGCACGAAAAATCAGTTTCGTAGATCCAATGGTTATTTCATCCCAGTCATGGAGAACTTTCGGCCGCAGGAGCTTTTTATCATTTAAATAGGTACCACGATCGGAGATCAAATCAAACAGCGTATACATCCCCTGGATATTCTTTATCTTGGAATGCTTTTCCGACACGGATGAATCGTTGATAAAAATGGTGCTGTCTTTTCCGCTGCCGATGATAATATCCTGATATTGAATTGGATATTTCTTCCCGATTGCAGATCCGTTTTTTTGTAACAGCCAGGCGCCACCGATACTCCTTTCAAATGCAGCGCTCGCATCTTCGAGAGGCGTCATGGACGCCAGATCATCATGGACGGGAACAGATCTCTGCGTATCTTCTGTCCTTCTCTTCAACAGCTCTTTTTCCCTGTATAAAAAGAAACAAATCACAGAGAGCATGATAATCAAGAGAATAATGTTGAGGACGATAATTGCGTTGTTCGATATGATGGGGCTGCCACTCCCCTTCTTATCTAAAAAGAAAACTTCTGAATCCCGATCCCGTATTTCCTTATGCTTTAACCGCAATTCGATGCGGTGGTTCATGCCGTCTAAATTCAATTTTGTAGGATAGGATACCGTATACCTGTTTTTCATAATGGATATGATAGTTCGATACATTCCGGAGACGTCATTGCTATTGCTGTATATTAATTTGCCGCCCGTGCGCTGTGAAATCCGGGCCATGGACCGGATATTTTTTGAATCCTTGCAGCAAATAAAATAGATGGGGACCATAGCATTGCCGGCGAACTGAATGACGTCCTCCTCATCGACGCTGCTCCCTTCGTCCTTGCCGTCGGTAAAAACTATTACCTTCTTATTAATCAGCTTGGCCTTATCCAATAATTCAATGGAATCATAAATAGACGTGTAGAGGAGCGTTTTGCTTCCATGACGCTCAATTCCACCGATGTTTTTCATGATTTCATCAGTATCATGAGAAAAGCTATTCAACAATTCAACATTGTCATTGAACCGGTACACCGCGATTTTGTCATTAGCGCCAATGCTTCCGGCAATGTCCCGAGCCGACATTTTTATTTTTTTTAAAAATTTTTTACTGATGCTTTTACTTGAATCAATTGAGAATACGAGGTATAAATAATTTTCCGGTTCAGGGGCTCTCATGATTGTCAGAGGTTCTTCAATTCTCAAACCATCCTCATCAATGATAAGGTCATTATCACTCAATGCACCGGATGAACAGTCAATTCCACCTATTGTTACTGATACTTTTACTTTAGGGAATTCAGATGTGGCGTCAATTTTATCGATCTTAAGATACTGGCCGGCCATTGCCGTTGAGGAGAAGCTAGGAGCCAAACAGACAAATACGATTGCTCCGACGATAATTCTGATCATGCTATTACTATAATTTCCCATGGCTCATCACAGTGATATCAGTTTCCATTAAATTCTGTCGTTATTGATTACAGATATCTGCTCCCAAAAGAATGGGAGCATACAACATCACCCAGGAATCATACTCCCCGTACCTCTATTATCGGTCGTTATAATTATTTTAATTATCAGAGATATTTTTAAACTGCTTTTAAAAAGACGCTTTCTGTATGCCTTTCATACAGGCAAAATCCAATCTATTTTTTCAATTATCTGGCTTTTTATCTATTCTATGCTGGATAAGCTGCAAGGCTTTATCGCGCATGATACGCGCCTGAATGTGAGAATGACCTGTATCATCCGGATCAATTCGGCCTACGCGCTCAACGGTAATTCGATTCTTCAGACATGTATTGAAAAAGAATTTGCCCGGGGTAAATAATGTATCTGAATTATTGATATATAAAACCTCTACGGGCATCCGACACTGGGCGGCAATTGAAAATGCTCCTTTCTGAAAGTGCCCCAGTGCCCCGTCTCGACTCCGCCGTCCCTCAGGAAAAATAAAGAGGACGCCCCCTTTCTGGAAAAAGTGAGACATTCCCTGTATTCCCTCTCTCATAATCTCCCTGGATTCGCTTGATTGAGCAAAGGGTATATACCCGCCGGACTTCATAATCCATCGCATGATCGGTATGGTAAAGAAAATCCCTTTCACAATCGTTCTATGCCGTGGAAAGAGCGATATCAATAGAATTGGATCAAGGTATGATCGATGGTTTGCTACAACCACCGCAGATTTTATTTGCATGACCTCAGGGCTAATATCCAGGGAAAGCCCCGGAGTGATGATTTTGAGAAGCATGAAAAACACTTTATAAAAGACATGGTTTATCTTCTGAAATAGCGACTCCTTATCAGAAGTAAATGGATTCAAAACAATAAGCAAGGGTATATAAAAAAAAAGGTATCCAAAAAGAAAATAAATCCAGCATATAAGTGTAATTATAACATCAAGGGGAGCTTTAATGACCCTGTAAATGAATGACATACAGAATCATTTCCATTTTTGTATGAACAGGCAGGTATTAACTCCGCCAAAGGCGAAATTCTGTATCGATGCTATCTTCACTTCACATTCCTTTATTGTGGACACATGTTGTATCATATCGCACCGCGGATCAACCTCCTCCAGATTCAGAGTAGGAACAATGACGCCCTCCTGAAGCATGTACAAGGTAAAAATGACCTCGATGACCCCGCAGCTGCTCATGGTGTGACCGATATAGCTTTTAAGTCCGGATACCAGCGGCCCGGCGCCGTATTCCGAGTGTATCGCCTGGGCCTCAACGACATCACCAACCTTGGTGGATGTTGCATGGGCGCTGATAAAGCCTACTTCATCGTGATTGATCCGCGCGTTTTCCAGGCCCATCCTGATGGTCCGTTTAACCCCATCAGCATTGGGCAGTATCAGATCGCCGCCGTTGCTGCTGCAGGCAAATCCAATAACCTCGGCCAGGATCGTTGCCCCCCGCCGTTTCGCGTGTTCATACTCCTCGAGGAGGACAGCCCCCGCTCCTTCGCCGACCACCAGTCCGTCACGCTTCACGTCAAAGGGCCGCGGGGTCAGATGGGGCCTGTCATTATAGGCCGTGGAACAGGCCAGCAGATTATCGAAGACGGCGACGGTTGTGGTATCGTATTCGTCAGCGGCGCCGCAGATCATCGCATCCTGGAGACCGTATTTTACCGCTTCGTATCCGTATCCAATGGACTGGCTGCTGGTGGTGCACGCGGTACAGGAGGATATAACCCGTCCTGTGATGCCGAACATCCGGGTAATATTCACCGCTGTCGTGTGCACCATGGACTTCAGATAATCCGTGGCGTTTACTTTCGCGTAACCCTTTAGCTCCGGATCGAAAAAAGCTTCATATATATGGCGCTGAACCGTGGGGCTTCCATGGGTAGATCCAAAGGCTATGCCTACTCTGCCGGATGAGAGGAACTCCTGGTCCAAACCCGCCTGTTCAATTACTTCCTTGGCGACCTGGCAGGCATAGTATGAAACCGGTCCCAGGGTTTTGGTGAATTTTCGGGAAAACTCATAGGCGATTTCATAATCGACCAGGCCAAAGACTTTCGAATGAAGGTACTTGGAGAGCAGATCGTCTTCCTGCTTGATATTCTTTATACCTGACACGCCGTTAATCAGGTTGCTGAAAATGGCTTTCTTCCCGTGCCCGATCGGCGTTATGGCTGATTCCGCTGTTATGACGACTCTACGTTCCATGTTAGTTCTGGCTCTTTACCTGATTCGGGTTATTATCTTTTTTTCATAACACCTTCGATAAAATCGCAAATCTGATTGATCGAGCGGATTTCCATGGCCTGTTTTTTTTCTTCCTGTGTCAAGGGAGACGCGATAAAATCCTCAACGTATTCAAGCAATGCAATGGCATCGATACTGTCGAATTCATATTTTTCAGTGAGATTATCATCCAGATCCGGATTCTCTATTTCAAATTCATCCCTCAGTAATTCAAGAATCTTTTCTACAATTTCTTGTCGAGTCATGTAACGCTCCTGCAAATTTATGCCATGCATATTCTCCCAGAGACATGCCTGACGCTCTTATAGCATTTCTTAAGATATAGTTATGTACAGATACAATTCATAAGAAATCTACAAATCGTGAAAAATGAATAGACCCACCACAATTTGCGACAAAAAAAAAGTCAAGACAAATTAAATGTATCATCAGACACACTCCGATAACAGCTTGACTGAAAGATACATCGGTTCCAGATATGTTTTCATGATAGAAAACAATCTTAACATACCGGAAATACACGGCGCCATAGCCATCATGGTTCGCCATGCAGAGCGTCATCCCATCAATAAAATGGCAAACGCCCTTGACCTGCTGCTGACGAGCAAAGGCAAAGAGGATGCGTACAACCTCGGGCAAAGCCTGGCGCGCTATAGCCCCATTGCAATATACCATAGTCCCGTACCCCGGTGCAAGGAAACTGCTGACTGCATCCGTGAAGGTATCTCAAACGCCAAGCAGGTCGCGACCCTGGAGGGTTTTATCTTTGATCTGGGAGGTCCCTACATAACCGGTATTTGGGAATCAGTGGTTCGCGCTATTGAAGAAATCGGCCAGACGAAATTCATTCGAAAATGGTTCGATAATGAGCTGCCCGCCGATCTAATTATGTCTCTCCCTGAGGCTGCTCGGATACAATTATCGATACTGGTCAACCAGCTTAATTCACAAAGGCATTCCACTGTCAACGTCACCCATGACTGGAACATCATGATCATGCGGGAATACTACTTTAATTTGCGCCATGAGGATATCGGCGATCCAGGGTACCTGGACGGCCTGTATGCATTCTACGAGAATGATAGATTATTCCTCGGCTACCATAACCATGTCATGGAGATCAATCCGCCGCCATGGTAGTCATGATTCTTATTATGTCCCACCGCAGTCAGAGACCTTGTTCTTGAGTAATTCAACGGCATGGGGAATAGCAGCTTCGATGAAACCCAGGTTTTCCCGAACCGCCTTGGGACTCCCCGGCATGTTTATTATGAGACTCCTTTTCCGTATACCGGAAACGGCCCGGGAAAGCATGGCGTGGGCCGTCACCTGAAATGACTTCATTCGCATTACTTCGGCAAATCCCGGGGCCTGTTTTTCCAACACATCCAGGGTTGCTTCCGGCGTAACATCCCGCGGCGCAAAGCCCGTTCCTCCTGTTGTAAGGATCACATTGATATCAGCATCGGAAAGCTCGATCAACGCTCTTTTTATTTCCTCATATTCATCGGGGACAATCAGCTCTCTCTGAACAAGATACCCTTTACCCTCGGCCCACTGCCGGATGGCAGGTCCTGACAAATCCTTGCGCAGGCCCTTCGAAGACCTGTCACTCACGGTTATTATGCCAATGGAAATCATATCACTTCCCTATTTCACCTGTTTATTAATGAGATCCACAGGAATAAATCCCGCCTTCTTCATCATATCCTGGCCGGTTTTACTCGTGCAGAAATCAATAAATGATTTCACATCCCCGGCATAAACCTTCTCGTTTGCGTAAAGGTATAACTCACGGGAAAGTGGATAATATTTCTTTTCTGCATTTTCCACTGTTCCGCTGAACCCGTTGATATTGACCGCCTTGACGCCGGTAGTGAGAAATCGTTTGCTGACATAACCCACGGCAGAGGGGTGCCTGGCGATATAATTTACAACATCGACATCGGATTTGACCTTGACGCTCGTTTCCATAGGTTTCTTAAGCTCGAAGAATCTCTCATTCATGAGCAGTTTTGTTCCCGAATTGTCATCCCTTTCGACAACAATGATTCTTCCCGGCTTGATCTCTATAACCTTCCAATCCTTGATCAGCCCGGAATACATGTCGGCCAGCTGACCCTGAAATAAATTTTTGATCTGGTTTGATGGATGCACGATGGGAACAATTATATCATAGGCAATTATAAATTCTTTTACGATGACGCCCTTCTTCTGGGCTTCCCACACCATCTGGGCCGGCATTTTAACCGAAGAACTGGCCATGTCACAGGTTCCATCACTCAACGAGGTCAATCCCTTCAGAGAACCTGTCGATATAATTTTAATAGCTGCTCCATGGTTTTTACTATACGATTCAGCAAGACTGGCCAACGCCGGTTCCATTGTCCTTGATCCGCGTATCTCTATTTCCTTCCCGTTTTTCTTTCCACAACCGGAAACAGATAACCCGATAATAATGATTGAGCACAATGCATAAATAATCTTTTGTATCATTATAGAACCCTCATATATTTTTCCGTGATTTTTTATTCTCATTATTCATTGGTTAAAAGTCAACAGACTTATTCTAAACCCGGGATAATTATTCCAATAGTCACCGTCTATTACGCCGGACAAGGCAATGATGTGGATATTCAATTATTGCTCATGTCATGCGTTTTTCATCATAACTAAAAGCATAACACTTGTTATTTTAAACTGGTTCCGTCACCTCTGCTGCCGGAACCGCACCATGGAATATCCGGCAGTGCATTATGGACGCCAAAAATTATCTGGTTTCGCTGGTTTCCCCCCTAAAGACAATATAGAAATCTATTGAATCATTCATGCCATCGTCCGCCACGGCTGTGCCCCGGTCAGGATAGATATAGACAGCATTGGAATCGCTCTTGACCAGATAAAGATTTCTCTTCCCGTAATTGAAAATGAAACTGTTAATACCGCTCCGTAAATTGACGGAATCAAGGGTCACCCTGTTATTATTCAAGCCAATAACGGCGACAACTTTCCCATGGAAGACACAGGCTGTATACTTGTTCTCTTCATGATAATAGAGTGTTTCAAAATATATTTTTTTCCTGCTGTTTACATTGAATACATTTTTAAAAAGTTCTCCGGTGGCGCGGGGCTTTGATACTTTGTATTTCATCCGACCGACACGCTTAAAAACATCCTCAATGTCCTCATTTATGAGAATCCCTTCAGCGCCGATTCCAGGCACAATGAGTGTGCTATCACGCAAAATCCTATCATAGGGGATCGTGTCCTCTTCTGCTTCTGCAATAGACATAGAGCAGATCACAATCAGCCCAATGAAAAATAGTATAGCTCGTGTCTTCATCAAATTTATGGGTCCTTATGCCTTTAATCGGGCTATATCCCTTTTTATTGCAGCCGTCTTCCTGGGATACCTGCTCTCTGTTGCTCCTGACTTAAAAAAAAGAAGACCGGTATCGCCGAAGCCATACTCAGTATATCTGGACCGTTGCAGCAACGTCAATCCCACCTCTGTTGCGTGATTACACATAGAAGATGACAGCTCTTCAGGTGCAGCATGAGAATAAACATACAATAGCCCCTGCTTCTTTAGAAGAGGAGCACCCACTTCAAGAACAAAAAATATCTCTCCCAGAGCGCGCGAAAATACGTAATCACAGGTTTCCCTCATCTCTCCCCTGGCAAGATCTTCTAGCCTGCCGTTATGCACCTGTAAATTTTCTATCCCGCACTTCTGGATCACGGATTTCACAAAGGAGATTTTTTTACTGTTTGAATCAATGCATAGGCCTTTCCAATTTTCATTGAATATAGCAAGGGGAACTCCCGGGATCCCTGCCCCGGTCCCGATATCGGCAAATAATGTTCCACGTGGAACATTCAATGAAAACAGGGGATCGAGGCTTCCTACAATCAAATTCTTAATTATATCCTCAACTGTTTTAAAACCGGTAATATTAAATTTTTTATTCGTTTCATGGATCAATTCAGCATACTTGATCAGCTTAACCTCCTTATCAGAATCAATGGTTACTCCGGTCTTATTCTTCCATTCCATCAGCAACACGTGTTCCACGTGGAACCTCTCTTTCACTTTTTCAAAGATTCAATATGTACAAGCAGTATGGATATATCCGTAGGATCAACCCCTGAAATTCTCATGGCCTGGCCCATGGTTTCAGGTTTGATCATATTCAACTTTTCCCGCGCTTCCTTTTTTAATCCTGTAATGGAGCCATAATCAATATCCCTTGGTATCGATTTATGCTCCATCCGTTCTATTTTTTTTATACGCTCCTGGTCCCGCGCAATATATCCTTCATACTTGATCTCCATTTCAACAATCGGTGCAAGATCCGGATCAAAATGCTCATTAGAAATAGCCATTATGTTCTGTATGGTAACATCAGGCCTCTTTAACAGCTTATCTATTTTATATTTACCCGGTGATACGGGATTCCCATCACCGCTCGTAATAATCTTTTTGTTCAACTCATCTATTTCTATTGTTCTATTCTTGAAGCTGTTGATCAAGGAATAGATTTTTTTGTATTTTTCATCCATTGCTTCGTAGATCTCTTTCTCGATCAGCCCGTTTTCATAGCCGTACTTCATCATTCTATAATCAGCGTTGTCCTGGCGAAGTATCAACCGATGCTCTGCCCTTGATGTGAACATACGGTACGGTTCATTGGCTCCCTTTGTGACAAGATCATCGATCAATACTCCAGTATATGCTTCATAGCGCTTGATGATGAGAGGCTCTTTCCCCATCAATTTATTCCCGGCGTTTATTGAAGCAATGATGCCCTGCGCCGCTGCCTCTTCATAACCGGAGGTCCCGTTTATCTGGCCCGCGTGATAAAGCCCGGCTATTCTTTTCGTCTCAAGGGTTGAATATAATTCCGTGGGAGGCACAAAATCGTATTCCACAGCGTAAGCCGGCCTCATTACTTTGACATGTTCCAGCCCCGGTATCGTTCGTATCATTTCAAGCTGGACATCTTCCGGAAGGGAACTGGAAAACCCATTGATATAGAATTCCCTGGTCTGATATCCTTCAGGTTCAAGAAAAAGCTGATGGCGCAATTTATCAGAAAAACGGACCACCTTATCCTCAATGGATGGACAATACCGTGGGCCCACTCCCTTGATGACTCCCCCGTAGAGCGGGGACCTGTGCAGGTTTCGTTTAATAATTTCATGGGTGTCGACAGTGGAATAAGTAATCCAGCAGGGGACCTGTTGCTGCACGATCTTTTCCGTGGAATAGGAGAATGGCACCGGCTTTTCGTCAGGATGCTGTACTTCGCATTGTGAGAAATCTATCGACTCTCCATTAACACGGGGAGGCGTCCCGGTTTTCAAGCGCAACACCGGAAATCCCAGCCTTCGCAATGAATCAGACAATGTCTCGGAGGAAAAATCTCCCAGCCTTCCGCTTCGCTCCTGGTACTCTCCAATGTGTATGAGTCCCTTTAAAAACGTTCCGGTGCATATAATGACAACTTTCGCGCAATGCTCCTGTCCTCTTTTCGTTTTTACACCGGCAACAGCCCCTCCCTCTGCGATGATCTCCTCGACGATATCCTGTATCACCTCAAGGTTTTTCTCCGATTCGAGAACGTGTTTCATCCTGAACTGATAGTTTTTTTTATCCGCCTGGGCCCGCGGCGCCCATACCGCAGGCCCCTTGCTTTTATTGAGCATTTTAAAATGGATCCCGGTCTCGTCGATGGCCCGCGCCATTTCGCCTCCCAGCGCGTCTATCTCCTTGACGAGGTGTCCCTTGGCCAGGCCGCCGATTGCCGGGTTGCAGCTCATCTGCGCAATGGTGTCAAGATTGCCGGTGAGTAGCAGCGTTTTGAAGCCCCTCCTCGCCGAGGCCAATGCCGCTTCCACACCCGCGTGACCGGCGCCCACTATCACTATGTCATAGTTCCGTATCATCCAGTTCCCTATTTCAACTAATAGTTACAACAGTTATTGTGATAGACGGTGATTTTGAGTCAATTGATTAATACATTCTTGAACCAAGGGCTTTGTATTATAATTAAACATCGGTTGTTTATCATGGACTCAATGTACATACGTTTTTTTTAATGACCCGGCCAGACAAAATACCCCCGTCCCGATGCATCGGGACGGGGGTATTTTGTCGCATAATGTTTTGCGCACTCTAAAACTCCGGAGCAGACCTCCGGGGTTGGCACCCGCTGCGATCAAATTAATATTTTTAATAATTGACATTTTTTTTTCACCCCATCGTTACTATAAACCGTAATATATTAAATATGAAAATACTATTATGTCCCGTATGCAGACACTACTTGATCACATCCATATAAAACAGGGTGACATAACCCGCGAAGCGGTTGATGCTATCGTCAATGCCGCCAATCCAAGCCTTCTTGGCGGCGGCGGTGTCGACGGCGCCATTCACCGTGCTGCAGGACCGGGTCTTCTTCAGGAATGCCGAAAGCTGGGCGGGTGCGCCCACGGAGAGGCGAGAATCACCGGCGGCCATGATCTCAGGGCCAAGCATGTCATCCACACGCCTGGTCCTGTATATAGAACCGGCAGGAGCGGGGAGCCGGAAATACTGAAAAAATCATATATGAATTCCCTACTTCTTGCAAAAGAGAATAACCTGAAATCAATATCCTTTCCTGCCATTTCAACGGGAGTTTACGGCTATCCCAAAGAAGCAGCCTGCAGGATCGCCGTGGATACCGCCCTTGAGTTCATGAAAAAATATGATTATGTGATTGAAATTTATTTTGTCCTTTTTGATAAGGAAAATGTCTCGATTTATTCTGACTATATTAACAGCTTAAAGGGCTGATGCGTACATAATACCAACAATACAGCAAAGGACACTACCATTGGATTATCTTGATTCATTAAAACTTTCGTATGATAAATTCAACTCCATCATTTGCCTTGGCCTTGATCCCGTCATTGAAGACATTCCCCTTTCGGGGGATCCTCAGTCAGTCATTGTCGCGTTCTATGAGGAAATACTGAATAAGATCCTGCAGAAAAAAATATATCCTTCAGCAGTGAAGCCCAATTATGCGTTTTATGCCCAGTATGGCATGGCGGGCATCGACGCATTATTGAAGATAATCAGTCTATTCGGTCACGAGGGTTTTCCTGTTATCCTGGATGTAAAACGGGGAGACATCGATAAAACAGCTGCAGCCTATGCGAGGGAGGCCTTTGATTTTTACAAGGCCGATGCGGTAACTCTCGCACCCTATATGGGCTTTGATTCCATCCACCCTTTTATTGAATTATTTCCTACCAAGGGATATTACGTTTTAACAAAAACATCCAACAAGAGCTCCATCGACATACAGGATCTCATGCTTGATAATGAGCCCCTCTACCTTCATGTGGCAAAAAAAATTACTGAATGGCACCAGCCCGGCCTCGGTTCAGTTGTCGGCGCCACCTATCCGGAGCAGCTGTCGCAGATAGCCCTGACCTATATCCGATCGGGAAAGGAAATCCCGCTCCTGATACCGGGCATAGGAGCCCAGGGTGGGAGCCTGGAAGAAGTTATGGGTGTTTTAAAGCAATTCCACGATATTCGCATTCACCGCATTAACTCTTCGAGCGCCATCAATTACGCCTACAAAAAGCATAAAAAGCTCCACTACGCCGAAGCGGCTGTCAAGGCCCTGAAGGAACTGAATGATGCGGTCGCGTCCTCTCTTGAATCATAGTTTTGCATCGTCATGGAAGTGTAGCACCTTAAAGGTATAGGGCATTTTGATGTAGTCATATCCGATCATCTTATAAAACGCCTCTTCCTCGGAATAATCCTCAAAGGCGATAGACTCGATTGAATCGGCGAATTTTTTCAGTTGATTCTTAACCCTCTTAAATAAGCCTCGGGCAACAAGGACATTATCTTCATAGTCATGAATTAGCGATAAAGCATTATAGTTGTCATCATGTATCTTGAATATTGGTGTTATGAATGAATATATTGATTTTGCCGCGCAATACTTCTCGTACTCATCGATGATCTGATACACCCGCAAAGTAGAACCATCTTTCCATTCATGGAATATATTGATTCTTTCCATGAACGTGTCGTTAGCGCAGTTCTGTACCGCATCAACGACCTTCGTTTCATCAAGAAGCGAGTTCTCATACACGATAATGTTATACAATTGGTTATCAGGACTCAGCTCCATCAACTCAGAGACGCCCTGGTACAGCCCCGTTTCATCATTCACCTGGATGAAAAAATCAAATACATTGGTTTCAATGCATTCCATAATACGATTAACGTACTTTAATAAATCATCGCTGGTACACGATATCCCCCTGCAATACAAGCCCTTCTCTGAACCGGTGAAATCAGGCAGCTTCCTGACGATATGGGAAAAACCGGTAGCATCCTCAAGGGACTTCGTTATGTCACGAAGGTCATCAAAGGACATTCCCCAGCCATAATTATAGTAATAGGGGGGCTTCTTCAAATAATTGATGCCGCTTCTGTCGGCGTTATCCCGAATCAGAGTGCCCGGAAGGATCATTAAAGGATATAGTTCAATATTCTCCTTGAATCCTATTTTTATCAACATGTCCGCCATGGCCAGAAAGGAATCCCTTGTATCCCCGGGAAGTCCCGGCATCAATCCGATTTTAATATCAATACCGGCATTCTTCAAATGTTTCATCCCTTCCAGTTCACAGGCGGGGCTGCTGTTTCGCCCCACTTCATTCAGGGAAGAAAGATTCATTGTCTGAAGGCCGACTTCCATGCTCCTGAATCCGGCTTTATATAATAGCTGCGCCATCTTTTTATCAACACCGCCGGCCCTCATTTCCGAATGAAGGCGTATACCATGACCGATTGTTTCCAGCAGCTCTAATTTTGTTTCAAACTGCCGTGTCGTATTCAAGGCAGGAGAGAGAATGTAGAGTTCCGAAAGGATCTTTTTCGTATAGTCATTTGTCAATGCGCCAATTAATGCATCAAAGGGGAGTTCCCGGATCAGATTGACATTCTTTGAATACAAACAGTAGCTGCATCTATAGGGGCATCCGCGGGTCAGCTCAAAAAAAGCGGACCCGTCCGCCATGGGATTGAGCCTCCTGTTGCTGAATGGCTCGACGATCTTCTCAACCGGAACCAATTCATCCGCCGGCTGTGTTGCGACCCTGTTACCGTTTATCAATGACGTATGCCTGTTGAGATCATCGTCACACAACAATTTATGAAAAAACCATTCTCCCTCTCCCGTGACAAAATAATCCACGTATTCCCTCGGCACCGTCATAGCGATAGATCCTGGATTTATTTCCGAACCGCCGAAAATGATCTGTATGGAGCCGTCCATTTCCTTCACTGCTCGGGCTATTGAGAGGCTTCGCTCAACGTTCCAGAGAAAACAGGTAAATGCAAGAATATCCGGTTTTACATTGAGTATGTATTTTACAATAATCCTGTTCGCGCAGAATTGCGTTATGACCGAGGGCACCATTTGAATATCAACATGTGCTGTCACATGCCTGATGATATATCCGGCAATGGATGCTGAGGCATATTCAATATTTCCCTGGTTGTAATCATGGGAGTGGCTTGTTAATGGAAGCTGCACAAATAGTATTCTTTTTTTCTTCATGATCAGGATTATGTCATATGATTTTTCTGCATATATTTCTAATAATTAATAGTTGAAATAATATCAACTATTAATATAGATATCAATATTTATTAAGAAAGGCAGAATAGTTGAACTATATATCGCGATATTGTAAAAATAACCGGATAGCTGCATCATTTCTATGACACTGAATCTCGATTATCTGAATCTTGAATGGAACATCCTTGTTATTGACGATAGCAAGCTTAACAGGGCCATCATCAAAAATACTCTTTCTGAACTTAACATGAAAGTTGATGAAGCTGTCGACGGCATTGACGGCCTCAACGCGCTGAAGAATAAGAAATATGATCTCATCCTTGTCGATATCATCATGCCGAAGCTGGATGGCTTCGGTTTTTTGTCAAAATTCAAGGAGATCATAGGAAACAATTTCGTCCCTGCCATCTTAATGACCGGTTCCGATGACCTCAATTCAAAAATCAAGGGTCTCCGCATCGGCGCAGACGATTTTCTATTGAAGCCTCTTAATGAAAAAGAACTGACGGCGCGGGTGCTCTCGCTCCTCCGTCTGAAAAGTGTTCACAGCGAGTTGTATGAAAAAAATCTCCAGATCAAAAAGGAGCTTGATATAGCGAAACGCATCCAGCAATTCATCATCCCGAAGGATTTTTCCCCGATACCCTATCCCGCCGTGAGCGGCTGCTACCTGCCTATTGAGGATATCGGCGGCGATTTCTATGACTGCTATTCACTCCCCAATGACAGATACGGTTTCCTTATCGCTGATGTCACCGGCCACGGCATTCCAGCCGCCCTGGTCATGTCCATGGCAAAGATGATCTTCAGCATTTACTCATCCCGCTATGATTCGCCCCACAGTTTGTTCGAATCGGTCAATGAGCAGATGAACGGTCTTCTCCTTGATACGCAGTACATAACAGCCTTCCTTGTCTTTTACGACAGCAAGGCCAAGACGATCCACTATTCCAATGCCGGCCACACCAGGGCCCTCTATTATCGCGCCTCAAAGAAGAAGGTTCACGCCCTTGACACCAAGGGCTTCTTCATCGGTCTGGCCAAGGATACATCCTATGAAGAAAAAATGCTGCCGGTGGAGCCGGGTGACAAGTTGCTCTTGTACACGGACGGCATAAGCGAGATAAAGAATTATGAGGGAGAAGAATTCGGAGAGACCCGATTGGCTAAATTTATTTCAGAAAAATTCTCGATCAAGGGTGACGGTTTCTGCAAGGCACTCCTTGATGAAGTGAAGTCCTTTTCACCCCTTGAGAACAGGGTTGATGATATAGCCTTTCTGAACATCGAGTTTTAACGATCACATGGGGATTATTGCTCTATTGTCGGTTTATTCCTATGCTTTTCAATCATGCCTCAGTCATCATATGTGATCTTCTTTTTCCGGACATGGGCGATCTTCTGCATGATCTGCTCCATGGGCGCAACATCGCCTATTCTCCCATCATGGATTGTTCTTCAACATCAGATCAGATACAGATGACCCTCTGTTTGCAATCACTCTCAAATAAAATCAGCATCCATGTCTCATTCCACAATTTTTCCACGGATGAACAGAAGATATTTCAACATAAGACCGCTGATATGATTCATGACATAACCACCACCTTCAATGTTATATGTAAAAAGCATGTTACCATCACACTTGTCCGCAATCTTCAACAAACCATTTACACATCACACTTAAAAGAAATTTCGATTTCATTTTCCGTTTTCGGAGAGGATAGGGAGATACATATTTTTTTCCCAATTGAGTTTTTTAGTTTTTTCTCAATTTCTAAATCATCTGCCGTATCGGCCCTTGACATTGAAAAAAGCGTCATTCGTTTTTTTGGCAATCCACTCTGGATGCTTCCTGAAATACATTATCTCTTCAGATCTCTGGACAGAATCGAGCTCCGTTCATTGATACATTATCTTCAAAAAAGCGGTTCCTTTACGCCATACCAGATCTTTCTTGTTATCAACGCATTCCCTGATTTAACCGGTAAGATAAAAAATACTTTATCGCAAAACTCCATCGATGATGTCATTCTCTTTAACAAAGATAACAATCTCAAGATAACAAAACGCGATATTGCAGGGGGCGTCTATTCCGTCGAAGAATCTATCTCTATGCTCATGAGAGACGGCATTGATCTCAGCTACTCCGCGGTGCTCAGAAATATTCAGCGCGTGGTACAGCTGTCTCTCGCCAGTGATCTGGCGTTGAAAAAAAATTTCCCCGCCTGGCTTTCTGAGATGCGATCTGAGGATTTGCTGCAGGCCACTATTTCATCAACCGAGGAACCTATCATAGCCGCGGCCATCGGCAGAGACATCGGTTCTATACAACCGATTCTGTCAGAAGTGATAACGCAAAGGAAACTGGACGATATTCAGAAACTGTTACATCCTTCACTGTCATATGATGACATAATGAAGGGCCGCATAGCCTTCATCTCACAGTACAGAAAACTGAAAATGAACCGTATCAAGTTACATTCGGAGCGTTTTGCTTATCTACTATCTTCCTTGACAAGCCCGACCGATTATCAATATCTATTATTGTCAGTGGGCTGGTTCACTCTATCAACAGCGATGAAAGGTATTCAAAAAAAAATCGTTTCCTCCGTGCTTCGCCATCTCCCTTTTTCAGCCGGGATACTTATCGAAGACGTCCTGAAGGGTGTTGTGAATCCAAATATTCTTCATGACGAAATGCAGATCAATAAAGCCAGAATGGTCTGTGTGGATTCGATTGTGCGGTTATATTTCGATGCCCTGATAAATATCGAATAGTGGGTCAATCATCGCAAACAAGGCTCTTGATGCTCCCTCTCGCGTAACGTGGCATAATTTTTTTAATCATCAACATCATCCTCAACTTCAGCTTCCTTTTTTTCTTTTTTCTCAGCCTTTGCTTTTTTTTCTTTATCCGGCTTTTCTTCCCCCGGCTGCTTCGGCTTGTTGCCGGTAAGCTGATCCTGTATATAGTTACCGAGTTTTTCAATCCCATCCTTGAGCTCTTCAAATTCAGCTATATTCAGTGTAATTCCTTTTTGCGTCGGTTTGTATACCAGGTCGCCGCTGCCGCTGTCGATGGCCTGATACCATATTCTCACATTGATCAGCTCACGACCCTTGAATTCCGATACCTCGATACGAATTATTTCATTGTTATTCTTTTTAATGTCTTTGATAATTACTGACATATATCCCTCCTATGCTCTCTCACTTGATTAAATTCGTCCGTCAGGATAACTTTTCCTTTAATTTATGTAATACCGAATCAGCATACAATTCATGACCCCGCTCATTGGGATACCGGCAATCTTCCAGTACATAATCCGAAATTGCTTTCCCTTTTTCTTCGATAATCCCCATCCATAATACATGGACAGGAACCATGTCGCACTGGAGATCAACAGCCACTTCACGGATCACCCGGTAGTAGATGTAGATCATTTCCATATCATAGGGATTCTCAAAAGGATGTGAGGTCAATAAGATTATTTCAGGATTGAATCTTTTTCTGGCAAGCCTGACAATCTGCACAAGGTTCTCCTTGAATTCTGACCGGTAAACCGGCTGGTACGCGTCGTCGATGCCAAAGTGAAGCACGAAGATATCAGGCTTATAGCGATCAATATCTTCAGAAAAAGTCCATACTCCCTGAAAAGAATTATCCTTTACCCGTGATCTGTTGATGATTTCAGCGTCCTGTATCTTTTCCCGGATGATATCCACATAGGACTTATCCACACCATATCCGGCGGGGATGCTGCCGCCTCGGATAAGAATCTTTTTTTGTATCAATTCTGTTACTACCAATTACCACGTTTCTTCTATTGAGCGGATGATGCAGATTCCATCTAACAGTATCCAGAAAAACTCCCTCCTTGGAGTTTTTGCCGACGCTTTTTAGCGCATCCTGCGCTGCGTCGGCATTCGGACATCCTGTCCAGCACATGTCGGTTTTACGAAGTGAATTCGTCAAACGTCACATTTTTCTCGGCCAATGTCTCGAAAAATGGCGGTACATCCATGTATCGTTTAGCAGTTTGCTGTTTTTCAGCAAACAGCTAAAATTTTTTATTCGTTATATCCTTTGGCAATAAAATAAATGATTCTGTCATAAATGAATATTATGCGGTTATTCAGCTCAAGGGTGGTATATATCTCCAGAGGCGATGCAAGGATTCTCTTTTTTATCACATGGGTCCATATGGTCCTTCTGCTGAGGGCAAGGGCTGTCAATAACTCCGGCAACGGCACACGGGCATTTAGAAGGTCTCTGCCTGTCGGAATAAAATCCGAATAATCGTTCCCCTTGATGACTCCCTGGAGGTGGTTCTGGATGGACTGAATAATTTTGCCATTAATATCCACAAGAATGTCCAGATATGGTTCCAAAACCGGAACTTTCACTGATATTTCACTGCTCCATCGATGTGTCATTTCCACGTTATCGGTATTAAGCATCTTTATCAGGACATTTGACAATAATTGCTTCTGCTCATCGGTGACCTGCGTGAAAGAGTCACGGGCATTGAGCTCAGGGTAAAGCTGCCTGAAGGAATCCACCATGGCCCAGGAGTCTTTATACAGTTTGATAAAAATAGTGATCGCCTTTTCATTGGAAGACCATGCCAGGGGGGGGAGTTCTAAAATGGGGAAAAAGCGGGCATCCGATGCGTCATCTCCCGGGCAGACCTCACCGCCCGTCACTTTCACTTCATAGGTTACGATGGCAAGGCTGCCATAAAAATAATTATCGACAGTATCCACGTCGATGAGCCTGAGGATCTCCCCTTCAACACCGGCCTCTTCCTGTAATTCCCGCAATGCAGCTTCAGTCACTTCCTCTCCGGTTTCGGCAAAACCGATGGGGAGGCACCACATTCCCTTATAGGGATCCTTTTTCCTCTGTACTAGAAGAACCTCTCTTTTATCGTTTACCACGATCGTGCAGGCAACGGGAAGGGGATTGTCATAGTAAAATATATTGCAAGAGGGACAGAAATCCCGAGATTTTCCGTCCTGTTCTTTCGTTGTCACGGGCTGCCCGCAATATGAACAGTATTGTCTTCTTTTTTTCATTGGCGTGATATCGGTTTATGGCATCTGAAAATCGCGTCATCTTTATTTAGCATGATTTTCCCATTCATCTTAACATAATCGAATATCTTCGTCTCAACGCAAGCGAGCACATCATCAAGTCTATCTGGCATCAATTCCATGACTTCTTTATAAATCAGGTTCTTCTTTTTGTTAATATAAAAAATGAAATCATTGACATGCTCTGCCGGAAAAACCATGGCATTGGGAAAATCCAGGCGTTCTATGCTATTAAAATATTGTCCCAGCTGATAACGGCCATCTTCCATGGAAAATGCTGAAAATAATTTATTGAGAGACGTTTCGTTCATATTATTAAAACCCACGGAATTCATACAAGCGCATATAAAATTCATTGCTTCCTGCAGCGTATTCTTGCTATGGGTTATGGCAATGAAAACTCCGTCCGGAGCCAGAATTCGTGAAATCTCCGGAATAAGATGGGGAAAAAAGTATAATGAATAACTTGTTATTATCATATCAATGGATTCTTTCGCCATTTGTTTAATTATATCTGCATTCCCTGTTATGAATTCACCTTTATATTGTATTGACGAAACAGAATGTAGAAAGGGCTCCCTATTGTTTTCCACCATGTCAATCCCTATTATCACCGCCCCATCATTAAGCCTATTTTTAAGCTTTTCAATGAAAAAGCCATAGCCGCATCCCAGTTCCAGCACTTTTTTAATATTTCCGCAATCAAGGTCTTTCAGCGCGACATCACGTATGTCCGTCTTATTCATCGAATATGTTTTGATGATATATCTTGTGAGCAGGAGATCATGAACCTGTTCATAGGTCCTTGTTATGTCATTCCGTGAATATAGCATATTTAATTAATATAGCATTTCATGGCTCGGAACAATGATTTTTGGAATTTAAGCTTTGAACAAATTCACTAGTATCTAAAAAACTGATATTCATATATTATAAACAAATTATCAAGCAGTTATCAACAATTAATCCATTTTATTAACAGGTTATCAGATATTTATTAAGAATTGTTAAATTTTTTTTTCCCAAAAATAAATATGTGAATTAATTGATTGCCAAAAATACTTTGCTTTTTTATTAACAAGACATAATATCCGATTTGTGAAAATAAAAGTCTTATCTCTATATCTCTTTTTGTTGTAGCCAATTATTCTGATAAAAATATATGAAACAGTTAAATGTTTAATAAAATTTATAATACTGAACATTAATATACTTATACACATAGTTATTAACATTTGTGGATAAATGTGGGGGTTGTTGTGCCCAGAGAATTATGGAATAACGTGCTGGAATCGCTTGAATCCAGTGTTAACAAGCAATCTTTTAATATGTGGTTGAAAGATACAGAGCCTTTGTCTATTTCTGATAATATATTGAAAATAAAAGTCATAGATGAAGTTACGAAGCGGCACATATCTGAGCAATACTCGAACCAGATTTCATTGAAATTAAAAGAAATCACCGGTCTGAATTATATTTGTGAATTTGTCACTACAAATGGCTTTTCACCTGAACAAAAAGACAAGAGCATAGGTTCACAACCTGTTAATAGTAATTCCTATTTTAAGAGAGAACAGATGTCATCAGTATCATCATTGAATCCCAAATATACCTTTGAGAACTTCGTTATAGGTCCCAATAACCAGTATGCCCATGCTGCGGCTTATTCTGTTTCACAGGCCCCGGGCACACAGGTTAACCCTCTCTTTATTTACGGATCCACGGGTCTCGGAAAAACCCATTTACTGCAGGCCATCGGCAATTATATCAATATGGAAAAGCCGTATTTAAAAGTTCTCTTTGTTACAACCGGCGATTTTGTCACGGAATTCATTAATGCGATCCGTAACCGGACCCAGGAAAGCTTTCAAATAAAATACCGGCATGTGGATATCCTGTTGATAGATGACATCCAGTTTCTGGAGAACAAGGAAGAAACGCAAAATGAGTTTTTCCAGGTATTCAATTCACTCCACGGCAACAAAAAGCAGATCGTAATATCCAGCGACAGACCTCCAAAACAGATTGCAACCCTGGCAGATCGTCTGAGGACACGGTTCGAGTGGGGTATGATTACCGACATCCAGGCGCCGAACCTGGAAACCCGCGAGGCCATTCTGAGGGATAAGGCTGAAAAAGAAAAGCTGGTCATATCCGACGAGGCTTTCAATTACATAGCCCGTCGTATTAAATCAAATATCAGGGCCCTCGAGGCCGCAGTGAGCAAGTTGAAAATGGTATCCCAGTTCAGCAGGGAGGAAATCACCATTGACCTTGTTAAACTTCATCTGAAAGAACTGTTTGACGTTGATTCGAATAAAATGGTGTCTATCAGTGATATTATCAGTAAAGTATCGGAAAAATTCAATGTCTCTCCCGATGATTTAAAATCAAAAAGCAGGCAGGGACGAATAATCCAGCCTCGTTTCATCGGCATGTACCTTGCCCGAGATCTTGCCGGAATGACACACACCGATATCGGAAAGGAATTCGGTGACAGGGATCATTCAACAGTGATCAATGCCTGCAACAAAATCATGGACGATATAAAAAACGACCCTGAATTTAAAGAGCTGATCAACGACCTTATTATCGAATTAAAAAGTTAATACAGTGTTAATAAATCTCGAATTCTCTGTTAATAAATATTCGAAAAGTCTCAAATCTCATAACCTTTGTTATTTATATCGTTTATAGTGCCTCTCTCGTTGTATTATAAAACGTTATTAACATTGTAATAATATCATAATTACTGGTATTTCCAGGGGTTATAAAGATATCAACAAAATTATGTTACTACTACTACAACTTATTAATTTATGTTATTAATTAATTGTATAAGAAGGAGCCTGTAATGGTTATAAAGATCGATAAAGAATCCCTGTTAAAATCCATAAATATTGCCGATTCTATTATTTCGACAAAAAATATCAATACGATTCTTGCCAATTGTCTTTTTAATGTTTCAAAGGATTCGATAGAATTGATATCGACCGATAATGAGATAGCTGTCCGGACAAAGGTTGATGCACAGGCGGATAAAAAAATATCCTTTGCCGCAAACGGAAAAAAATTTTCCAGCATCCTGAAAGAACTTCCCAATGATGAGCTGGCCATCACTGTCAACGAAAACCTGTCGATCAATATAACCTCAAAGTCGAAGGATGTGAAGGGCCATTATACGCTGATAGGTCTTGCTGCGGACGAATATCCGGAAATCCCGCATTTCATCGAAGAAAACTCCATTGAACTCGATCAGGGCATATTGCGGGAAATGATCAGGAAGGTCATCTATGCCGCGTCAAGTGACGCGATCAAGCCGGTGTTTAATGGCGTATTTTTTATTTCTGATTCCAAGGGCAATGTTACATCTGTATCCACTGATTCCAGGAGACTGGCCCTGATTAGCAGGACTATACAGAAGGAGATACAATTCGGCGATGGCATCATCATTCCGCTGAAAACAATACACGAGGTCTACCGTCTTCTTGAAACATCCGGCACGTGCCTGTTTTCCTATAATAATAACCAGTGCTTTTTTAAAATTTCCAATACTGAGATCATATCCAGGATCGTCGATGGCCAGTTTCCCAATTATCGCCAGGTCCTTCCCAAGGAACATATGCTTGAAATCGAGATTGAAACGAAGAAGCTCTTTGACTCAGTGAAGCGGGCCATGATTTTCACAAGGGAACCGGCCAATAAAATAATTGTCAATGTTTCAAATAATAAAATGGTTATCCAGTCGAGCACGCCGGAGCTGGGAGAAGCGGAAGAAGAGATAGCGGTGAAAACCAGCAAGGATGAAAAGATTTCCATCGGTATAAACGCGCAGTTTCTCATTGATGCGCTCAAAGAGGTTGATTCTGAATATATCAAGTGCGGTATAACGGGACAGATGAGCCCTGTCACCATTACGCCTCTACAGGACAGCAACTATATATCAATAATAATGCCGATTCAGATCAAATCATCTCAAACTGATTAATATCGATCTCTGATGATTTCATATCAATATGTTACTAATAATGTTGAATGATATATGTATGTACGGGAGCTGACAGCAAAGAACTTTAGAAATTATGATACCTTGAATATCTCGTTTGCGCCAGGGATAAATTTTATCATAGGCAATAATGGTGTCGGAAAAACGAATATCCTTGAGGCCCTTTCCATTGCATCAAATATAAAGACATTCAGAAATATTCACGATTCAGAAATAATAAAATGGAATGAGAATGCCTATCATTGTTCGGTTGTTGTTGGTGATTCAGATGATCGCATATTTGAGGTTGGATGCACCGCTGGTCAGGATGCGGTAAAAAAGCGCCTGAAAATAGACGGCAAGGAGATAAAAACGGCCGGCGGTTATTACGGGAGATTTCTCACCGTTGTCCTTTCTCCCGGCGATATCAACATTATCAATGGAGCTCCTGAATCACGGCGGAGGTTCTTTGACAGCGTCATTTCAAAGATCGATGTGACATATTTTGACGCCCTCAATGAATTTAAAAAAGTCCTTGCTTCGCGCAATAGAATATTAAAAGAGATCAAGTTCAACACCATAGCAAAAAATCAGCTGGATGTATGGGATGCGCTTTTCAGTGAAAAGTCGAGTATCATTACAAGTAAACGCCATGCATTTATTGAAAAATTTAACGCTGTTTTTCGCCAATTTTATGTTAATATTGCCGAGAGCGATGATCCGCCGTTCATAGCCTATGACTGCACAACGGGAAAGAATGATGCCGCTGCAATTCTTCAGCAGCTGCATGACGCGCGGTCCCGTGATTGTATCCTCGGATCCACCGGCCTGGGCCCGCAGAGAGACGACTTTATCCTTGAAAATAAGGGCGGGAATCGTTTCATACATTATGCGTCCCAGGGGCAAAGGAGAACGGCGGCCGTCACACTGAAAATCGCCGAGTGCATCTTGATAGAGGAAGTTATGGGAAAAAAATCGGTTATCCTTGTCGATGATATTTTCTCAGAACTGGATGAGCGAAGGCGATCAAAGATGATCGATATTCTTCGACGCGGGAATCAGATTATTTTCACCATGGTGCATTTTAATCCAGAGCAATTGGATAAGTTTGGAGAGTATAAGGGATACACCGTTGGACCCAATGGTCTGATCAAGGAATTTTGATTATTCTAATCATCGTATTTTTTATCGCACGGGAAAAGCGCTTTATATGAAATTCAGGATACGGGACAAGAGAAAAAACGGCATTAATTCATTTGAAAACATCCTTCCTGACATAATTCATGAATTTGAATTAGAAAAATCGTTTACAATTGAAGAATTAGTAACACAATGGTACTCTATTGTTGGAGACATAATATCAACCCATAGTAAACCGGACCGTATATACAAGAACATCCTGTTTGTGACGGCTGATCATTCTGTGTATGCCAACGAGATAATCATGATGAAGGATATGCTCCTGAACAAGTTGCACGAACAATTTTTCTTTCATGCCATCCGGGATATCAAGGTGGAAATTAAATCGATACGATGGTAAGGCTGTTCCGCATGTTTATTCATATCGGAAATAACATTTGCGTTTCAGATAAAATCCTGATGGGAATTTTTAACCGGGACACATTAATTCTGTCCCATGATAATGAGTATATCACCAGCAGGGTCGGCAGCGATGATAAAACGATTGCCGTTGATCGTAACAATACAATAATGTCCAGCAATGTCAGTCCTTTTACCGTGATCAAACGTACATCCCTGGAAGAAGATTTCGTATGGAGAAGAACCAATGACCAAGAATTATAATGCTGATAAAATACAGGTCCTGGAAGGCCTTGAAGCGGTTCGTAAGCGACCTGCCATGTATATCGGCTCAACCGATGGATACGGTCTTCACCATCTGGTGTATGAAGTAGTTGATAACTCTATCGACGAAGCCCTGGCCGGTTTCTGTGATTCCATTACCGTGGTTATTCGCCAGGATAATTCAGTGGAGGTCGTTGATAACGGACGCGGCATACCCGTTGATCCCCACCCAACCATGAAAGTATCAGCCCTTGAAGTGGTGTTAACAAAGCTTCATGCGGGCGGCAAGTTTGATAATGACTCGTACAAGGTTTCAGGCGGTCTCCATGGTGTCGGGGTTTCGGTGGTCAACGCCCTATCTAAAGAGCTCACTGTTGAGGTATCCAGGGACGGTAAACGATATACCCAGTCTTATAAGCGGGGGGTCCCGACAGCAAAAGTGAAGGGTGTTGGAGAATCCAACAAAACGGGCACCCGGGTTATATTTTTACCTGATGATCAGATTTTTGAAACAACGGAATTCAATTTCGATACCTTATCGAAACGGATGCGTGAATTGGCGTTCCTTAATGGTGGTATAAAGATTACGCTGCGAGATGAACGCAAGAAAGGAAAGGAGCATGTTTTTCAGTTCAAAGGCGGCATTGTTTCCTTTGTCCAGTATTTGAACGAGTCTAAAACCCCAATCATTAAAAAGCCGATATACCTGCACACGGTAAAGGGGAATGTGGATGTAGAGGTTGCCCTTGAATACATCGACACCTACACTGAAACGGTTTTTACCTATGCCAATAACATTAACACCCGCGAGGGCGGGACACACCTGGTCGGTTTCAAATCCGGTTTGACGAGGGTCATCAACGATTACATGAAAAAGGAGATCAAGGGTGATAAGAATGTGACCCAGCTCAGCGGCGACGATGTACGCGAGGGTCTGGTAGCCATCGTAAGCGTGAAACTGCCCAATCCCCAGTTTGAAGGGCAGACCAAAATGAAGCTTGGCAATGGTGAGATCAAGGGACTGGTCGAGTCCATTGTCAATGAAAATCTGAGTCTTCACTTTGAGGAGAACCCACAGGATGCGAAAAAAATCATAGAGAAATGTATGCAGAGCGCGCGCGCCCGTCTTGCGGCAAAGAAAGCCCGCGATCTGACCAGGCGTAAAAGCGCCCTGGAAAATGACACGCTTCCCGGCAAGCTGGCTGATTGTTCCGAGCGTGAAGCGTCACAATGCGAGCTGTATCTGGTCGAGGGCGATTCCGCCGGCGGTTCGGCCAAGCAGGGCCGTGACCGAAACTTCCAGGCGATTCTTCCCCTGAGGGGAAAAATTCTTAACGTGGAGAAATCGAGGCTTGACAAGATCCTTTCCAACGAGGAGATCAGGACGATCATTACGGCAATCGGAACCGGTATCGGGGAGGATGAATTCAGCATTGATAAGGCCAGGTATCATAAAATCGTCATCATGACCGACGCGGATGTTGACGGTGCACACATCAAGACTTTGCTTCTGACATTTTTTTTCCGGTACATGCCGGAGGTTATCAAACAGGGATATTTATATGTCGCCAAGCCTCCTCTATACAATATCAAGATCAGCAAGGAATCATATTACGCGTATAACGATGATGAACGCGATAAGATTATAAAAGGCCATGATAAATCAAAGGTGACAGTACAGCGGTATAAAGGCCTTGGCGAAATGAACCCTGAACAGCTCTGGGAAACGACAATGGATCCCCAGAAACGAACGCTTATGCAGGTGTGCATTGATGACGAGGTGGAGGCTGAAGAGGCTTTTTCCATTCTTATGGGTGACGCCGTTGAGCCTCGGCGGAAATTCATCGAAGAGAACGCAAAGAATGTTCAGAACCTGGATCTGTAGGATCCAGGCGGTATTGCCGTTCAGATGAGAGCGGAAACCGATTGATATAATTACATGCGGAGTGTAGCGACGTGCCAAAGAAAAAATCTGAAGGCGGCGAATTATTCAAGGAGAATATCGTCGCAGTTGAAATAGAAGACCAGATGCGAAATTCCTATCTCGACTATGCCATGAGCGTCATAGTCGGCCGTGCCCTGCCGGATGTCCGGGACGGACTCAAGCCGGTCCACCGGAGGATACTCCACGCAATGAACGAACGGGCCTGGCGGAGTGACCGTCCCTATGTCAAGTCCGCCAAGATAGTCGGTGAAGTTCTCGGTAATTACCACCCCCATGGGGACACTGCCGTGTATGATACCATGGTTCGCATGGCGCAGGATTTTTCAATGCGCCTCCCGATCATCGACGGCCAGGGAAACTTCGGCTCCGTTGACGGCGATCCTGCTGCAGCGTACCGGTATACGGAGGCTCGCCTCAATAAGATCGCCGAGGAATTATTAAAAGATATCGACAAGGAAACGGTAGATTTTAATCCCAACTTCGATGAAACAAAGAAGGAACCGCAGGTACTGCCGGCTTCATTCCCCAACCTTCTCGTCAATGGCTCGGAAGGCATCGCGGTAGGCATGGCGACCAAGATTCCGCCCCATAATCTCGGCGAGGTGGTCGATGCCACCATTGCTCTCATAGATGATCCTTCACTCAGCGTTAAACAGCTCATGAAGCACATCCAGGGTCCGGATTTTCCCACCGGAGCCACCATCATGGGCACTGACGGTATTTTCAAGGCCTTTACCACAGGACGCGGCAGCATCATGGTACGGGGCAAGGTGGATATTGAGGAAAACAAGAAAGGCCGTGAAAATATCATCATAACCGAGATCCCCTACCAGGTAAACAAGGCGGTTTTTATCAGCCGTATAGCCGAACTGGTCAATGAAAAAGTAATAGAAGGGATAGGAGAGCTCAGGGATGAATCGAATCGGAAGGGAATGAGGATCGTCATTGGACTGAAGAAAGATGCCAATACCAGCATTATCATCAACCAATTGTACAAGCATACGGCCCTGCAGACATCATTCGGCGTCATCATGCTGGCCCTGGTGGACAACGTTCCCCGTATCCTTGATCTGAAAGGTATCATCAGCAATTATATAGGACACCGGAAGGAAGTCGTTATCAGACGAACCCGGTTCGAGCTGAAAAAGGCCGAGGAGCGGGCCCATATACTGGAAGGCCTGAAAATCGCCCTGGATAACATCGACGAAGTCATTAAAATTATCCGCGGGTCCAAGGATCCGGATGAGGCGGCCAAAAAGCTCATCAAGCGCTTTTCATTGTCGGAGATACAGGCCAAGGCCATTCTGGACATGCGCCTGCAGCGACTCACCAGCCTTGAAGTTCACAAGATCGTTGAAGAGTTGAACGCACTCCTCAAGCTCATCAAGGAGCTCAAGGCGATCCTCAAGAGCGAAGCCAAGATATTTGAGATCATTAAAAAAGAGCTCCTGGAAGTAAAACAAAAGTACGGTGACAAGCGGAGAACGGAGATCATGAAGGGTGGAGAAACTTCCACCGATTTCGATGTGGAGGATCTCATCGCCGACGAGGATATGGTCATTACCATAACCAATGACGGGTTTATCAGACGGCTCCCGGTGGACACTTTCAAAAAACAACGCCGGGGCGGCAAGGGCGTCAGCGCCATCACCTCCAAGCGGGAAGATTTCATCAAGATGATGACCATCGCATCGACCCATGATGTCATATTCCTTTTCTCGAATAAAGGGAAGATATTCGCCCTGAAAGCCTATGAGATACCCCTGGCGTCAAAAACGAGCCGCGGCAAATCGCTGAAGGGGATCATCAACCTGTCTACCGAAGAGAATATCACCGCCATATGCTCGATCGATAATTTTGAAAGCGAGAAATATCTCTGCATGGTGACCAAGTTTGGTATCCTGAAAAAGACCGACCTGAACGTGTTCCAGAACGCCAAGAAGGGCGGCATCATCGCGCTGAATTTGAAGAAGAACGATGAACTGGTGGACGTCAAGGTCGTCGACAAGGGTGATGACATCGTCATTGCGTCCCGGGGCGGCAGTCTCCTCAGGACGAACCTTATGAAGATGAGGTCCATGGGTCGCAACGCCGCCGGCATCATCGGCATGCGCCTCGGTAAGGACGACGTGATCATGGGCATTGACATGGTAAAGAAGAACTCGACACTCTTTGTCATTACGGAAAAGGGATACGGCAAGAGGGTCGATTACAAGAATTTTGCCAATAAGGGCCGCGGCGGCAAGGGCATGGCCTATGTCAAGGTCACCGATAAGAACGGCTCGGCCAACGGGGTTAAATCAGTGTTTGACAGCGATGAAATAATCATCACGTCGAAAAACGGCATGGCCATCCGGCTTCTGGCAGAGGATGTTTCGATACAGGGACGGGCGACCGTCGGCGTCAAGCTGCTTGATCTGGGCGATGACGATTTCGTGACTGATTTTGCTGCTATCAGCGAATAGAGCTGAAGGGGTCATGGACAGCGTGATACCCGCAAGGGAGCTCTTCGGCTATTTGAATTTTTCCTGGAACATTTCCTTGTTGAGGATGATGTAGGTGTAGCCCTGTTCAGTCAGAAAGAGCTGCCTGTTGTGGGCGAATTTTTCTTCAACTGAATTGGATGTAATTATCGTATAGAAGAAGGCCTTGTTATCACCCTTCTTGGGCCGCAGGATCCTTCCCAGGCGCTGCGCCTCTTCCTGCCGCGAACCGAAGGTCCCCGATATCTGTATGGCGACATTGGCATCGGGAAGATCGATGGAGAAGTTTGCGACCTTCGATACTACCAGTATTTTTATGGTCTCTTCCTTGAACAGGCGGTACAGTTCTTCGCGTTCAGTTATGGAGGTGCTTCCGGTAATCATCGGGTAGTTGAAATGATCGGCTATTTCTTTCAGCTGGGATATGTATTGCCCGATAATGAGTATGTTTGAATTGCCATGGTGCTCGATGATGGTTCCCACGATCTTGTTCTTTTCATGGTTCTCAGAGGCAATCCTGAATTTTTCCCGGTCCTTGGCCAGGGAATACTTCATCCTCAGATCTTCCGGGAGGTCGATCCTGACTTCCGTGCAGAGTGCCTTGGCGATCCAGTTTGATTTTTCCAGGGTCTTCCAGGGCATGTCAAATTTCTTCGGGCCGATGAGACTGAACACATCCGCTTCCATGCCGTCTTCGCGGATAAGGGTTGCGGTGAGTCCCAGGCGCCGTTTAGACTGGATTTCCGATGTCATTCTGAATACCGGCGCCGGCAGCAGATGCACTTCATCATAGATGATAAGGCCCCAGTTTTTCGAATTAAACAGGTCGAAATGCAGGAAGGGACCGTTTTTGTCCTTCCGATAGGTGAGGATATTGTACGTTGCTATGGTGATGGGCCTGATCTCTTTCTTTTCACCGGAAAATTCGCCGATCTGTTCCGGATCGAGATGCGTCTTGTCGAGGAGCTCCTCCTTCCATTGGCGGAGTGCGATGGTGTTGGTGACCAGTATCAGGGTTTCGGTCGAAAGCAGGTTCATGATGGCAATGCCGACAATGGTTTTACCGGCGCCGCAGGGCAGAACAACGATGCCGCTGCCTCCCTCGGGACCGCCCCCCCGGTAGAATGCATTGACAGAGCTCTGCTGGTAATCGCGTATGTTAAAGGGCTGTCCCTTCGAAGATACATCTTTCATCCGGATGTCGCAGGGATCGCCGTCCTCGTATCCTGCAAGGTCCTCAACGGGAAAGCCTATTTTTATCAGCGCCTGCTTGATGTGGCCGCGGAAGTTCTTCCTGATTTTTATCTCGTTCTCGTTGAGGCGGGCGTCTATATATTGCTGAATTTTTTTCGTGTTGCAGATTTCATTCAGGAGTATGGCGTCGCTGGATATCAGAAAGATGTCGTTATCCCGCGGTACCAGCTTGAGGAGGCCGTAGCGACGCATCTGGTCCTTGATGGTGGTATTGACGATCTCGGGTATTTCGTAGCGTGAATACTGCTTCAATATTCCAAGAATATCCAGATAGGTCAGGCCCGATGCAGCGGCGTTCCACAGGGAAAGGGGGGAAACCTTGTAGGTATGGATGTGCTCGGGGCTTTTTACCAGCTCGGAAAATTGTGCAATTGAATCTCGGGCGTTTTCAAAATTAGGATTATCCACTTCCAGAAGAAGGGTGTTGTCGCTTTGAATAATAACGGGCTTGGACATGAATGTTTCTGATCACCTCACGCAGCATGAATACTGATGCTGCTATATTATAACACTCCTTTAAACAAATGTGACAATGCTTAAAAGAATCAATTTGTACTACTGATAGTCGTATATTTGTCAATCTATAAATTGCGGGGCATGGAAAAATATTTAAGATGTTTTGATCGCCCCGCGCAAAACATTATGCGTCAAAATATACCGTGGCTTGCTGAGGGGTATTTTATCAGGAGCGCAGCCATGGGGTTGAAGGAATGAAAAAAATCGAATGATCTCTCGATGACGGTAGCAATATCACTCAATTGATGCTTTAGTGCTCGGTATTATCCTTTTTTGGATAGAGAATTTTTTCTGTTTCCATGAGCGCAAGAAAAAGACCCATCGGATCATCATAGATGGTCAACTCCTCGCCAAATCCTCTGCCTGACTGTGCTGGAATCTCAATAATGGAAAGACCGAAATAGTGCGCCTGAATCCAGAGCTGAAGCAGGAGGCAATGATTGAATTCAGTAAGCTCCATATTCTTCAATACGCTGGTCCGTATGGCGAGAATTCCCGAGAGGGGGTCGGTTATATCAAAACCGGTTATCTCCCTGATCTGTGATGAAAGATCTGATGTTATTGAAATGAATTCGGGCGGTATATCCTGAAAACTGAAATTTTCAAGGATCCTGCTGCCGGTGACAATATCATAGCCGTAGTTGATGTTCTCCATGAGCTCGGTTATTTCTTCTTTAAACTTACTATTTTCGATTTTGAGCATGATTATTGTTTCATAATTCATGTCACGGGCATATTCATATCCTGTTATAATAGAAGCGCCTATGCCCAGGTTCAGTTCATGCTTGATATATCTAAGCCACTTCTCATCCTTGATTATTTCATAGGTGTTGTCGGTAGAACCGTCATCAACCAAGAGAACGTCATGGTTGAGCTCTTCAAGAAGAGACAGGCTTTTCTTTATCTGAGAACCCTGGTTATACACAGGGATGATTATAAGCAATGACGAGTCCATAGATTGCCGTTAATAAATATGCTATCAAATACATCTTGAAATTCCATGGAAGCCCTTAGCCTGTCAATTCATTTGCAGATTATTATATTAATATGCTGAAGTAATAAATTGTTGACGAAGGATTACGTTCATATGATAGTATTGTCTAAATTCATCCCGGCATGACGTATAATAACAATCAGGAAAGAAATGGATCTAAATTATCGGTTTTATGAGCAACAAGGGTTTGGAATATTCGAGTTTTTGCATGATAAGCTGATAAATGATGACTCGAGCGAGACAATTGAGACTATAAAATCGTTAATAACCAAGAAACATGTCCAAAATTTCATTCTTGATCTGACAAAGGTCACGGTTATCGATTCAGTGGGAATCGGATATTTAATTGCAATAAAAAATGCCGCAGGAAAGAAGGGAATAATTATCCATCTTGTAAGTGATAATACATTCGTATTAAAGGTATTCAGCATTACTAGGGTTGACACGTTTTTCAGGATTTTCCGAAATTTGGCTGACGCGCTTGCATCAGTCTGAATTGTATTAAAACAACTGTCGTTAATCGATGTAAGGCCGCCTTGCTGGTACGGCGATACCCTTAATATGTTACTGAATAATATTGAATAGTAGTAATAAGCATAAAGACCATGATTGATACTAAACGGGATATCAGTATCCTTATCGTTGATGACGATCCGCTGGTATTACGCACCATTACGAAAATTCTCGAGGTATCAGATGAGAATTATTTCATTGAAACTGCGACTAATGTTCAAAAACTGCTGGATCTGGTAAGCAAGACCTATTGGGATACGATATTGCTGGACCTGTCAATTCCCCTCCATGACGGTGATAGCGCAGATCCTAAAAACGGGTTACATGCCCTGGATGTCCTTAAAGCTGAATATAACGTGAGCACGCCGATAATCGCCATTACAGGCTATAATGAAGTCGAGCTTTCCGATATCGTTCTTGATAAGGGCGCCTATTATTTCCTGGATAAACCTGTCCGTGCAAAATACCTCTCCGCCATCGTGAAGAATTCAACGCGCTTTCAGATGTCCGGATTTGACGGATTGACAGGAATTCTGAACCGCAAGACATTCGAGGAGCGGCTCAAATCCGAATTCGAGCGTGTCATAAGAAAAAACAGAAATTATGAGAATCAGCCGCAAAACAACAATGGTCCCAAGTCATATCTTTCTATTATTTATCTTGATTGCGATAATTTCAAGGAGATCAATGATACCTACAATCACCTGGTCGGTGATATGGTATTGAAAAAGATATGCAGCGCCTTTATCGATGAAAGTGTGTATCGACCGATAAACGGAAACGGACAGTCTTACAAATTCATTATTCGTCCCTATGACCTTGCGGCACGATTCGGAGGCGACGAATTCTGCATTTTCCTGCCTGAAACTGATCATCTCAGTGTTCTGACCGTTGCTCGTAGGATACGCGATATGCTAAAGAATATCAGTATCGCCGATATAGTCGGAACAGACTATAAGTCAACCGGCCTTAACACTATATCCGTTTCAATGGGCATTGCCACGTATCCTTATCCGAATGATATTACGAATTACGAAGAATTGGTCACTCTTGCCGATTACGCCATGTATGGATCAAAAATAGAGAAAAAAGGCGATATATTCGGATATAACCAGTCAGGTTCCCTGGTAAATTTTGATCTATAACAAAAAAAAGACCTTAGCTAACTGATCAATGCTAGATCCCATGCCTTTTTGAAAATTCTTGACAACCTTTGATGTATTCATGTAGCTATACAGGTGCAGGTACTACACGGATTGATATAATGACAGAAAAAAGTAAAACATTTGTTTCTTTTGATACAGCCCACTGTATGATTCTGTCCTCTGTTACGGAGCTTGGCTTAGAACGAGTTCCATTGAAAGAGGCTTACGGGCGTATCCTTTACCAGGATATTCGTTCTGAAATCAATATTCCTCCTTTTGATAATTCTGCCATGGATGGATTTGCCCTTCACTGGGACGACACCGGTGGCGCACATCCGGATAGTCCCGTGGAATTATTGATATGTGGTGAGATAAAAGCAGGCGTCGAGTTTCATACCATTAAAGTTGAAGGGAATTCAGCTGTCCGCATTATGACCGGAGCACCAATTCCCGATGGCGCTACTGCGGTGGTCCCGGTAGAGCATACCAGGGAAGACGCCACCCGGGGGACTATAGCTGTTTTCGAAGAGATCAAGCAGAATGAAAACATCCGACATGCCGGTGAAGACATCCGGGTTGGACAGGTAGCATTGAATAAAGGCACACAATTAAAGTCGGCTGAAATTGGTTTGCTGGCTTCATTGAATGTAAACGATATTCCTGTGTATCAACAGGCGCGGGTGGCGATCATTTCCACCGGTGATGAAATTGCCGAAGTGGGGGCGGAATTAAGGCCGGGACAGATACGGAATTCCAATGCCTATACGCTTTCTTCGGAAATAAAAAAATATCACTGCATACCTCATTATATCGGGATAGCCAGAGATTCTATATCCTTTACAAAGGAAATGTTCGCAAAAGCCCTCGAGTATGACATGGTTATTTCCACCGGTGGCGTTTCCATGGGCAAGTATGACCTGGTGAAGGACGTGCTTGTTGAGCTTGGTGTGGATATTTCATTTGAGACTATCAGGATGAAGCCGGGGAAGCCCCTCATCTACGGTACCAGGAAAAATACCCTGGTCTTTGGTCTGCCGGGAAATCCGGTATCGACTATGGTATCATTTATTGAATTTGTCCGCCCGGCTCTGTTGAAAATGAGCGGATCAACAAAGCTCAATAAGCCGTTGGTCCATGCTGTGGCAGATAACGATATTGATAAAAGAAGCGGCAGGAAAGAATTTTTCCGAGGTTACTTTACGATCATTGACGGCGTTTTTCATGTATCGACGACGGGCCCTCAGGGATCGGGGATACTCCGTTCGATGAGCGTTGCCAATTGCCTGATCGTGATGAATGAGGAATCGACCGGATGCTCAAAAGGAGACCGGGTGATGATTCAGCTTATCAATCATGAGGAAATTGATTGAGCAAGGGCAAGGGGGTCGTATTAATTTCCGGAGGTCTCGATAGCCTTCTGGCTGCACGGGTACTCATGGACCAGGACCTGGATCTGATGGGTTTTCATGGCGTGCTCCCCTTTGTCGCACCCGATGCACTTCCGGAAAATTTAAAACCCGTTCAACTGGCCTCCCGCATTAACCTGGAGACGCGGGTGCACAGATGCGGTAAGGAATATATTGATATCATCCGCAATCCTGCCCATGGCTACGGTAAGCATGCTAATCCCTGTATTGACTGCCACATCTATTTCATTAAAAAGGCCGCTGAATTAATGCATGAGCTGAAGGCTGATTTTGTCGCAACCGGAGAAGTGGTGGGACAACGCCCCATGTCCCAGATGCGTCACACCATGAATCATATCGAAAAAGAGACAGGTCTGAAGGGACGGCTGCTGCGACCTCTATCCGCGAAATTGCTTAAACCGACAATTCCCGAGGAGGAGGGGATTGTGGACCGCAACCGGCTTCTGGGGATCAACGGCAGGTCCCGTAAAGAGCAGTTTGAGTTGGCCGGCAATTATGCGATCAATGAATATGAATCACCATCCGGCGGGTGTCTTTTTACGGATAAGTTCATATCGCAGAGAGTGAGGGACTTGCTCGAGAAACACAGCGAGGTTGACGCCGTTGATATGTATTTGCTGACGATAGGCAGACATTACCGGATCAGCGATTTGGCCAAGATCATTGTCTCACGAAATGAAAGGGAGAACAACGAGCTTGATAAATACCGGGGCCGAGCGGATTATTTTTTTCTGCCGGCATTCAAGGGGCCGGCGGTACTAGTCAAAGGAATTATTAATGAAACCGAAATTGCAATAATCGGGTCGATCATACGGCGCTATGGAAAGATAGAACTGGATGCGCCCCGCATCGTTGTTTTTAAAAACGATGTCGCGATGACAACGATCTCGGTGTCTGATTCCGCATCAGATGAATTCCTTGAACGGTTGAGAATATGAAGCCATGGCACAGGAAAAAAGTCGTATCGTTTCTCGCATCCACGAGAGGGCTCCTTTTTTCATCCGTTGTGAATAAGATCATCAACAAGGAGATACGGGCCAAATCAGGTTGTGTAATAACTGATAATCCATCAGCCCCGGTTCTTGACAGGGCGAAACAATTGTATGTTCCTGCCTATGTTGTTGATCCGGAGCAGTATTCTTCACGAGAAAGCCATGAGGAAGACATTGTTTCGCTGCTAGATAAGTTCAAAACCGACCTGGTTGTTACCGCGGGATACTTGCGCATGCTGTCAGAATATTTTGTGAAACAGTACCGGAACAGGATTATAAATATTCACCCTTCTCTCCTGCCTTCATTTCCGGGTATTCATAGTCAGAAAAAAGCCCTTGAATACGGTGTTAAAATTACCGGGTGTACCGCACATTTTGTGGACAAGGGTATGGATACCGGACCAATCATAATGCAGGTTCCGGTAATGGTGCATGAACAAGATACCGTTGAAACATTATCAATGAAGATCATGCGAGAGGAATCTGTTGTTATCTCGGAATCAGTGCGCCTGTTCTGTGAAAATAAATTAGATGTTATCGTGAATAAAGTAATCATTCGCGGATAACAGAAGGTTCTGGTTACTGGCGTTGAAACTTCTTTTTTAATCCTTTATCCCGGATCTGATAATATATAGTCAATTCATCAGGGATTTGCTGCCGTTTTACGACAACACCATTTCTCAACGGCATATCAAATTCATCCCGGATTTTAACGATGTCTGTATATCGGCTGTTATTTCTGAGCCGCACATCGACTATGTCTTTCAAAATTTTATGTTTCGCAACTTTTATTGCATCATCCTCTGTTTTATCTGTAACTTTCACCGTATAGGTGTCATCATCGCTCCAGCCTGTGGTAATGGGCGCTGTATTGGTATTTGTCTGTGAGAGTTTATTGCTGGCACACGATATGGTGAGCATTACTATTGCAAGCCAGATCATTTTTTTCATGGTAAGCACCGCCATTACAGAAAAATTTAGAACCAAAATGAAGTGGTAATAGTCTAATATACTAATTAAGAATTACAAGAAGAAAACATTAAAGTGTCTTCCTCTGGGGGGATTTTTGTGAGTATAATCATGGTATAATAATAAATGCATTTTGTGCTATAGGGCGATGTGAAAGGATAAAATGATCAAAAATAGTTGACTTTTTATTTTACATAAGAGGAATTATGGTAGTAAAATCCCCCATAAGGAGCGCCCCGTGTTAATCGAAATTTTTTTTATTTATATTTTTTATCTGATGATTATAGTCCTCGGCAGTTATTATGTGAATTTATACCTGTCCAAGGACAGCTTTACCAAAGAAGAATTGAAAGAAGTCATGCCTTATATGATGAAATTGTGGAACAAGATCAGCAATAACTACTCAATGTCCGTTTTATTGATTAGTCTTTGCGTCGCTTCCCTGATCGGGATAATGCTGGCAATGCTTTCTCAGCACTGGTTCTTGAATTCAGCGATACTATTCGTGGTCATGTTTTTTGTCTTTCCCCTGGCTAAGAAAAATTTCGATAGCGTTATGATAACCACCGGAGGAACTTTTTCTGATACAGCCATGAGTATTTTTGTAAAATATCATTCCATTATTTTAGTCGGATTCGGCACGGGAACGGCTACGGGGCTTATGTATAATTGGGGAGTGTATAAATCCATTAATTTCCTATGGTTTCTCGTTAATATTATCGTGATGACAATTCTTATAGGTATGTGCATCAATGAGATCAACAATCAGTGATAGGTTTTAGTTTCATCCAGGTTCAATGGTATGGAAAAAAGGATGCACTTATCGTGAGTATACCAGTACAATTGATTGTCACCCAAATGAAAAGAATTAGATGAAATTGCAATGATTTTAAGTTGACATTAGCCAGAAATGATAGTATTATGATAATCGTTTAAAAGGTGTAAACAATTTATATTGGTCTGGGACTGCAGGTCTCACATATAGATTTCATGGCATGTCAATCACTGCCAGATTAATTTAATTAAAAATTATTAGGAGGATGGTAGATGAAGAAGTTATTAATATTTGGATTAATACTCACTGCTGGTTTTCTTATCACACTGACATCATGCAGTAGCAAGATCGGGGGAACCGTTGAAGGTCAAACGTATACCACCGAAGGCTGGATCGATGATGACACATTTCAACTCGCGGCCGCCGGTGTTCCGACTAAAACGCTGACCAATGTTGTTCAGAGAAAGGAAGCCTCCAAGAGAGCCGCAATTCTGAATGCGCAGTATCAGATTATTGAAAAATTCAAGGGTTCCTCGGTGGAAGGCGCATCGGGCATGGAAAATTTTGAGATGACCGGCATTGCTGTAGCGCAGGAATTGAAGGCCGTGACAAAGGGCGGCTCTGTGAAAAAAGTAACCTGGGACGATGAGCAAAACTGCGAAATTATTTATGTGGTACATGCCAAGGGCCTGAAGAAAAAAGTATCTGCTGCGAAGTGGGATTGACACTGAAAAGATCAATATAAAAAATAAAAGCCATGATTCGCATCATGGCTTTTTTCATTATATATGATTTCAAGTCCTGGCAGCGTCCTACTCTCCCACACAGTTACCCATGCAGTACCATTGGCGATGAGAGGCTTAACTGCTGTGTTCGGAATGGGAACAGGTGTTTCCCTCTCTCTATAACCACCAGGACTTACCATATGAATTTTATTCGTAAAATTGTCAATGATATTAATTGTATTTTTTTAAATTTTTTTAATAATTTATAATTTATTGTAGAATGGGTGTAAAATAGCATTTCGCTCTTGCAGTTAAAAATCCTGTAGGGATGCTTGCATGAAACTTCACCCTATAACCCTGAAATAAAAGAATCAAATTTGCAATACATTGAATATACAGAAAATGTTAATTACCATAATTCTTTTTAAATTTAAATAAATAATCAATAGCCGTATCTGTGTCTCCTTTAAAAAGGTGACACAGACTGAGGGATATCAGATTATCGCCGTTGCTTTTATTAGTATTCTTCAACGCCTCTATTTTATTATCTATAGTGCCGTATTTGTCTGTCAAGCAGTCAACC
>JADHED010000368.1_pt1 | contig 56391 bp, 45 predicted proteins | sample 8952041 | NCBI WGS metagenome assembly JADHED01 (sample SAMN16124423, study PRJNA663239) | bioreactor sludge metagenome | isolation source: sludge (control) | place: India:Bengaluru | collected 2018-09-08 | reverse complement strand
CGCCGGAGGATACTTCCTGAGAAAGGGATGGAGTCAAGTATGTGTAAAGGTCAGGAGCGGAAGCCATCATGAAACACGACGGCCACTTTGTCGGGTGGACAATATCTGCGAATGCGACCATATGCGGCAATATAATAATTTTTCAGAAATTCCGTATCAATATCCCAACGTGGTTCATTTAACACCTCAATGGCGCGCAGGGCCGACGCCTGGTGATAACGCTCGGCTAGCCACTCAATGAAATTTAAGGTGTGGTCGATGTATTCCTGGCGGGTATGCCATTCGCACACATCCATGATGCCGCCATTATCGAAGCCATTTTGACATCCCGGTGCCGCGTGCAAATCGAGGATCAGGGCTATTTCGCATTCCTCCGCCCATAGCATCGCCTGATCAACAATCGCTAAGCCACCTTCGACATAGGGATAACGGCTACCACCATAAGCTGGGTGATAGGGATAGTTTTTTCCAAACAGCCAGTGTCCAATGGGTAATCGCACGGCATTCAGTCCGACACTGGCAAGCCACTGAAAATCTCCCCTGGTGATGAATGTATTCCAATGCCGCCGCAGGCGTTTGGTAGCCTCCTCAATGCCCAATTCCACACAAAGAGAGGTCTCGTCCCTCGCCGCAAGCCCCTCGAATATACTTGGAGTGATCCATTTTTCTAGAACCAGCCAGCCACCCAAATTAACGCCGCGAAGTTTTTTTGGATGAGACATATTATTCCCCCGGGAAATATAACGACCTGTCGTGGAACATGGGCGCGGTTTCCAGGTGAGTGATGCTTAATAAGGTTGCATTGGGCAAGTATTGATTAATTAAACGTAACATCTTTTCTTCACTGTCAGCATCCAAGGAATCAAAGGCTTCCTGCAGGAATATCCAACGCGGTTTGTTGAGCAACAAACGCACCATGCCCAGGCGTTGCTGTTCATTTCGCGATAAACTGCGCGCCCAGACATCAACGTTGTCCAGTTGTTCAATCAGATGCACTAACCCGACGATCTTGAGCGTTTGGATTATTTCATCGGGAGAAAAACAAGATTTTGACTTGGGATAACAAATTGCTTCACGCAGGGTAAAGTTCGCGGGGAGATGAGGACGCGGCGGCATGAAGAATAATTTATCATTAACCGGTAATTCTATTTTTCCCGTCCCCCAAGGACGAAGTTGCGCAATGGCACGGAATAACTTGGCCCCCGTGAAGGTGTTGCCCGTGATCAACACATGGTCACCTTGCTGAATTTCCATGTTAATGTCACTTGCCAGTACGGGACCGTTTAGTTTAGCAATGGTCAAATCCCGAAACGCCAAAACAGGTTTATTGCCTTGCTCAACCACTATCCAATGATTTTCCGGCTTGGCGATCTCATCATCCACTGCATCCAGGGCTTTAATTAATCCCAGAACCCGCTCCACGGAAGCACGCCACAAGGCAATACTTGCCAGATTGTTCACAGGCCAGGATAAAGCCGAAGCCATTTCCTGAAAGGCCTGGGCGGACTGCATCAAGGCACCCAGGGTGATCGCGCCTGAAATATAGCGCGGCGATGAAAGTAGGACGGGAAATGCCATCGACAATAAACCGTAACCCGTACTGAACGCCAAGATATATTGCCACGCCGCCGTTTGCTGCACCCATACTTCCTGGATCTGGGTAAATAATTTTTTAAAACGCTTTTTTTCGAAGCTTTCCGCCTCGATCAAGGCAATGGCTTGACTGTTTTCCCGGGCATCAATCAAACCGGAACGATAATTGGCTTCCGCTGTTTGATTGACATTGGTGGCTCTGGTTAAAGGGATACCCACCAACCACCCTAGCCAGGAGGCCAGGCCCGCATAGATAATGGCTATCCACACCAAATGACCGGGTAGATCAAAGGTGACACCAATATCCAGGGTGATGACGCCCGACAAGGACCAAAGAATCTGCGTAAAACTGATCAATGACAAACAGGAATAAAACAGGGAGTGTCCCAACGAAATCGCTGATTCCGTGGCAATTCGGCAATCTTCTGCAATCCGTTCATCCGGGTTGTCATGCTCCCCCGGCATATGTGAAACCAGGTAATGGCGACCATCGCTCATCCAACGGTCAGTGACCTTTTCGGTCAACCAGGTGCGCCAGTCAATCATCAATCGCCGTTTAACGGTTAAATGGGATACCGTAATTAAAATACTGGCAAGCATTATTACCAATAGCAGCATGATCTGTTTGGTCAGGCCAGACATCGAATGCTGCTCTATCGCATCAAATAATGCCGCGTTCCATTTATTCACCAGTACCGCCATGACAATCTGCAGGATTGTCAGACCCACAAGAGTCACCGTCCAACGCCAGATGGCCTTTTTGTTTTCTGAAAACCAGAATCGTCCCGCAAAACGGACAAAATCCATAAAAAAACTTTCAGAGAGTCGCACGGAATTGCACTCTTATTTATTTTCAGGTGCTTATATTAACTGAAAACCGCGAGCGGTGAAACTCAAGTTTTCCAATCTAATACCCCAAGCAATGGATAATGATCCGATGGATAGAGATCAATTTCATGGTAATAATCTATACGACTGCTTTTCGTTTTGAAATGGATGGACGTCAGTATCCAATCAATCGGCCAACCCCGATCAATCTTGCCATAGTCGTGAAATGTATTATCATCATTTGGGTGAACATCGACTAACTCACTGGTTAAAATGCGATATGTTTCAGACTGTTTATCAGTATTAAAATCGCCAGTGACAATCAAAGGCATATTGGATTTTTCTCTAATCCAGGCCTGCAACACCTTAGCCGACTCAAACATGGCATCCGGTTGATAATCAAAATGCGTGTTTAAAAAAATTAATTCCTTACGCGTAGTAAGATGGCACAATCGAAACCACAGACAAGTACGAGGGAATGCCGCGTCCCAACTCATGCTACCTGATTGCTGTGGCGCTTCACTCAACCAAAAGGCACCAGATTCCAACACCCTGAAACTTGATTTTTTAACCAACGCCGGAGCCATCTCCATGGCGGCACCACTTTGCCCGCCTCGATGCACACCATAAAATTCATATCCAGCCAAATGCTGCTCTAAAAAACCAGCCTGGGCCTCATTATCATAGCACTCTTGTATACCGAGCAAATCCGGTTCAAAGGCATTAATTCGCGCTAAAGCTAAAGACTTTCGATGCCGCCAATGATTTATGCCGTCATTGGCCAAACCCATGCGAATATTAAAAGTCATTATTTTAATCATGCGCTGGTCTCGGGCAGCATAGCGCTTAGATCGGCGGGTGGCGTCCAGGTTTTACCGGGCAATGGTAAATTAAAGACGGGAGGAGGGCCGTAAATCCACTACCGAGAATCCTACCCCGGCCTTTGTCATGTCTCTTCGGACTTACGCGCCCCCGCCGCAGACCCGGGAATACAGGCCAATATGAGGTTGGTCTGGTCGCATTTTGCGGTCATCACCTAGTGTTACGCTCCCGGCAGTAGAGGGTCTGATTGGCCCGCCGGTTAATTCCCGGCCAAGTAACGGTCGAGGAAGGTATCGAAATCGAGATCATCCTCCGCCTCGATTCGCGCCTGGCGCAGCAGCGAGGACCGGCTCAGCTCCTCCAGCATCGCCTGCCGCTCCGGGGCCAGGGGCTGGGACAACAAGGCACGACGATGGCCGTGGGACAACCGCTGGGCCAGGCCGAAGAAACTCTCCCCCCGCTCCCGCATCTCCGCCAGCATCCTCGCCGACGGGGTCAGATCCGGCTCCAGGACCTTGGCGCGCTGCCGCGCCAGACTTCCGGCGCAGGGCCCAGCGGCACGCTGGTCAGCCGCCCCGGGACCCAGGCCACCGTCCACCAGGTCCGCCACCGGTGCCATCGCCTCCAGCAACTCCAGGGCCCAATCCCGCAGGGCCACCGGCTGGCCATCCCGCTCCAGGCACAGCCCCGGCTCCCGGCCGCGATGAGCGACCAGTAGGAGATTGTCATCGATGGCGCGCCGCTCCCGGGGCTGGATGGGCGGGCTATCGGCCAGCAGGCAAAAGCGGACGAAAGCCGCCATGAAGTGGAGTTGCTCCGGGTCCACCCCGTTGGGGACGAAGGCATTCACGTCGAAGGAGCGCACCTCGATGTAGGCCACCCCTTTGCGCCGCAGCGCCTGGGTCGGCTTCTCCAGCCAGTCCATCAACGCCTTGGGACGCACCGAGCTGTAATATTCGTTCTCGATCTGCAGGACGTTGGCATTGAGTTGCCGGTAGTCCCCCCCGACCTTGACCCCGATCGCCTCGTAATGCGGACAGGGGGTGCTGATGGCCCAGGATAGGCTGCGCACGTAGGCGTACAGACTGTCGTAATTGGCCTTCATCCCCGTGCCCTCTTCCTGGCGGTTCTGGTAGCCGATATCACCCAGGCGCAGGGAGGTGGCATGCGGGTAGAAGAGGGTGTGCTCGTCGAAGGGCACCAGGCCGCTCTGGGCCTCCAGGACGAAATCCTGGACAAAGGTCTTGCACACCGCGGGCGAGGCGCCAAACAGGTAGGGCACCAGCCAGCCGTAGCGCTGGATGTTGCGCACCAGGCCCAAATAGACCTCGGAGCGGAAGTGGCTGGCATCCGCCGCCGCCAGTTCGGCGAGCCGGGCCCATTCCTGAATAATCCGGCCGTCACCCGACCTCGTCGCCCCCGCCAACGCCGCCAGTGCCAGCCTGCCCACCTGGGCCTGATAGCCCGCCCAGAAGTCATCGCTGAAGGAAAAGTTGTAATGGACCCCGGCGATCACCTGCATGGTCCGGCCGTAGCGATAGCCCAAGCCCCGCCGGTACAGGGTCTTCATCCGCGCCGCGTTGGACGACCCATAACGCGCCAGGGGAATCCCCTCCCCCCCCTCCAAGATACAGGGCATGCTCGCCCCCCAGAGGATCTCGTCCTCCAGCCGGGCCAGGACGAAGCGATGCAGATCATCCAGAAAACCCAGAACCTCCCCCGCCTCAGCCAGGGGCGGAGTGATAAGTTCCAGCAGGGCCTCGGAAAAGTCGGTGGTGATGTAGGGGTGGGTCAGGGCCGAGCCGAAGGCGAGCGGGTGCGGTTTGGCCGAGATCGTACCCGCCGGCGAAACGCGCAGGGCCTCTTTTTCCAGGCCCACGAGCCCCCCACGGAACGGGTCCCCGTGCCCCGCCTCGGCAATGGCCCGCAGGCGGCGCCGATAGCCCGCAAGCTCCATCGTCATAAGTCTTTCCCTCCGTCCCCAACCGCCTCCCCCACGGGAGGACTAGCCAACAACCGCTATTGTCTCATCTTACCCCAGCCCAGCGCTGGGGCGGGCTGCGGGTAAGAAGCCTGTTGGCGGGTCAGGGAGGGGGGACGATGGCCGTCAGTTCCGGTTGGCCTCCCGCACGCGCTGGGCCTCGGCGCGCACGGCATCGGCCAGGATGCTGGCCGCCTCCCGCATCTGGATCTTGTCGACGATCTTCTGCTGGGCATCCAGGGCCTCCTCGTCCACATCCTCCGCCTCCTCATCCAGCGGGGTCACCCCCTGGGCGCGCAGGAAGGCATCCCGCTGGTCCTTGAGGATCTTCTCCCGCCGGTCCGCCTGCACGCGCCGGTCTGATTCCTTGAGGGACACCGTATCCTCATCGTCCAGTTCCTTTAGCAGCCGCTCCCGCGCCGTCAGCATGCGGAACCCCTCGTCGGCGCTGATCCGCTTTTGGGATGCCTCCCGATAGGCGCTTAGGTCCCCCAGCTTGTTACGGTCATACTTGGCCGGCAGGATGCTGTTCCAGGGCAGGGCGTTCTCCAGGGACCGCTCCCCGTGCTCCGCCCCCTGGGGCGCGGTGGGGAAGAGGATATCCGGCTCCACCCCGCGCAACTGGGTGCTGCCGCCGCTGATGCGGTAGAACTCCGCCATGGTGAGCCGCAGCCGCCCTAGGTCCTCGCCATTGCCCGGCACGTAGCGGTTGAGATCGATCAAGGTCTGGACCGTGCCCTTGCCGAAGGTCGGCTCGCCGATGACGATGGCCCGGCCATAGTCCTGCATGGCGGCGGCGAAGATCTCCGAGGCGGAGGCGCTGTTGCGGTCCACCAGCACGGCCAGGGGACCGGTGTAGGCGGCGCCTGGGGCGGGGTCTTTCTCCACGTCCACCTTGCCGAAGGAGTCCTTGACCTGAACCACGGGCCCCTGATCGATGAAGAGCCCGGTGAGATCCGTCGCCTCGGTCAGGGAGCCGCCGCCGTTACCGCGCAGGTCCACCAGGATACCGTCCACCCCCTGGCGCTTGAGGTCGTTGATCAGGTTCTGCACGTCCCGGGTGGTGCTGCGAAAATTCTTGTCGCCATCGGCCTCCGCCCGGAAGTCGCGATAAAAGCCCGGCACCTCCAGGACCCCGACGCGCAGCCCCGGGGCATTGGGCAGGTCGTCCACCACATAGGCCTTGGCCGCCTGATCCTCCAGTTTGATCTCGTTGCGCACCAGGGTCACCTCCCGGGTGGGGCCATCGGGACCGGCGGACTTGGGCAGGATCTGCAGCCGCACCACCGAGTCCTTGGGCCCGCGGATCTTGTCCACCACGTCCTGGAGGCGCCAGCCCACCACGTCCTCGATGGGCCCGTCCTGGCCCTGGCCAACCCCGACGATGCGGTCGCCGGCATGGATCAGGCCCGACACCCGCGCCGGGCCCCCGGGAATGGTGCGCTGCACCTCGGTGTAATCCGCCTCGCCCTTGAGTACCGCGCCAATACCCTCCAGGGACAGGCGCATGCTGATATCGAAGTTCTCCGCCGTGCTGGGCGACATGTAGCTGGTGTGCGGCTCTAGGGTCTCGATATAAGCGTTGATGAAGGTCTGATAGACATCATCGCTATCGAATTGCCGCACCCGCTTCGCCAGGCCCTCGTAACGCTCCCGCAGGACCTTGCGGATCTCCTCGTCCTTCTTCTTGGCCAGCTTGAGGCCCAGCCAGTCGTTCTTCACCCGCTGGCGCCAGATCTGGTCCAGTTCCGCCGGGGTGGCCGCCCAAGCGGCCTTGGCGCGATCGAAGCGGTAGTGCTCGTCCTGGTCGAAGCTGAAGCCCTGGTCCAGCAAGGCGAGGGCGAAGGTGGTGCGTTCTTCCACCCGCTGGCGATAGAGGCGGAAGACCTCGAAGCCCAACTCAACCTTGCCCCGCTTGAGATCGTCATCCAGTTGCCGGGCCTCCCGTTCGAAGCGCTCCACCTCGCCCTGGGTGAAGAAGGAGCGGTTGGCGTCCAGGGACTTGAGATAGGCGGTGATGATGCGGTCGGCGAAGGCATCGTCCAGGTTCACCTTGCGATAGTGAAATCGCTCAAGGACCTTGTTGATGACCTGGGTGGTCTTCTCCTGGCGGGCTTTCGGTTGCAGTTCCCCAACCGCCACCTCCTGGGCACGGGCCCCCGCGCAGCCGCTGGCGATGACCAGCAGGGTGGAGAGGATGAGACGGAACAGGAGGCGAGAGGTGTTACTCATGCGCGGGCGCTCTTGGGGCTAAGCCACATAAAAAAACTAATTGTACGGTCGACTTATCAATGGGATGACAAAGGGCCTGGGGGGTTGACCCATGGCGCGGCAGGTGGGATGACGGGGGACGGAACCTAGCATGGGCCAGCCCCCGACCTGAGCCCTAACCTGAGTATCCCGGGATCCCAGGGGTCGCCCGATCCGGAAACGTCCGGGAAACCCGATGCGGGGCGTTTTACCAAGCAAAACACTCAGACAAAGACCCGGGCTCAGGGTTCAAGCCGTCCCGGCGGTCTGACCTGCCTTCTGCCCGACGGCCTGACCTCCCTGCTGGAAGACCTTACGCCGGAACAGGTCGGTACGCCGGCTGACCACGCGATCGACGAACAGGGTGCCGTCCAGGTGATCCATCTCATGCTGGACGGCCCGGGCCTCGTAGCCTTCCATCTCGAACTCCAGGGGCTGGCCCCAGGGGTCATTGGCGGTCAGGCGGATACGCGTGGCGCGGATGACGTTACCGGTATAGTCCGGAACCGAGAGACAGCCCTCGCGGGCCATCTCGAAGCCTTCCCAGTGGGCGATCTCCGGATTGATCAGGATCAGGTGGCCATGGTTGGGGGTGTTCTTGCGTCCGGAGACGTCGACGATGACGATGCGCTGGAAGACATTGACCTGGGGCGCGGCAATGCCCACCGCCGCCGGTCCCGCCAGCCGGGTCTCTTCCAGGTCGGCGATGAAGGCGCGCAGTTCGTCGTCAAAGGTCGTGACCGGCGCGGACACCTGCCGCAGCCGCTCGTCCGGCAGGGTGAGGATCTTGAGGACGGCCATGCTTCACCCGATCAGGGTCTCGACGGCGGCGATATCCACCGCGATGCCGCTGGCCCGGGTGGGGGCCACGGCGGCCTCCAGTTCCTCGAGGGGACGGTCGGAGAAGCCCTGGATGTTCATCAAATAGAAGGGGCGCTGGGGATCACCAGCCACGTCGGTATCCAGTTCGAGGATATTGAAGCCCACCTCGGCGAGGGCGCCGGTGATCTCGGCGACGATCCCGGCCCGGTCCGCCCCGGTCACCCGGACCTGGACGTTGGGGATCAGGTGCTGATGCAGCCCCCCCGACGCCGGGTCGATATGCAGGCGCAGATCCAGCCTGGCCACCACCGGGGCCAGGGCTTCACGCAAGCGCGCCTCGCCGCCGTCCACCGCCGCCATGAGCATGATGGAGAAATTGCCGCCCAAGCGGATCATGGAGGCCTCGCCGAGGCTGCCGCCAGCCGCGAAGATGGCTTGGGTGACCGCCGCCACGATACCAGGCCGGTCCGCCCCCACCAGGGTCAACATGTACCAGTCAGCCAAGGGTCACCTCATCCGCCAATCGTGATTCATTTAAGGTCAGCATGGTACGTGAAAGCGGGAAGTGAGGAAATCACCGCGCCGGAGGGCCGGGTGGCCTGGGTGGCCTGGGTGGTTTGGGTAGCTTGAGTGGTTTGGGTGATTCGGGTGACCCGAGTGTCTCGAGTGTCTCGAGTGTCTCGGGTGTCTCAGGTGTCTGGGGTGTCTGGGGGGTAAGGGTGTCCTAGGGTATCTGGGGTGGTTCGGGTGGCCCAAGCGGCACGGGTGGCGAGGACTCCGAGGCCTCCAGCCAGATCAGGCTGGCCATGCGGCCGGTCACCCCGTCGCGACGATAGGAGTAGAACCGCTCCCGGTCCTGATAGGTGCAGTGCTCCCCACCCCAGACCCTGGCCACTCCTAGGGCGGCCAACCGCTGGCGGGCCAAGAGGTAAATATCGGCCAGCCACTTTTCCCCACCTAGGGGAGTGAAGGCGGCCGCGGCCTGGGCATCGGCGGCGACGAAGCGCGCCCGTACCTCGCCGCCCACCTCGAAGGCGGTGGCGCCGATGGCCGGCCCCAGCCAGACCAGCAGATCGCCGGGCGGGACCGCGAGCCGCGCCACCGTGGCCTCGATGACCCCCGCCACCAGGCCCCGCCAGCCGGCATGGACCGCGGCCACCCGGGTCCCGGCGCGATCCGTCAGCAGCAGGGGCAGACAATCGGCGGTCAGCACGGCGCACACCGCTCCCGGGCCATAGGCCACGGACGCGTCGGCCTCACAGCCCCCCTCGCCTGGTGGTTCTTCCGTCCCTTCGCCCGGCGTCCCTCCTCTCGCTTCGACTGGTGCTTCTCTTTCCACTCCTTTCGGAGCTCCTAACGTTATTACCCCTGCTGACGCTACGCCGGGAGCCCCTCGCGATGCTTCTCCCAGTGGCTCTCCTGCCGCTAGGGCCGAAGCACCTCCTGCGCTACTTTCTGCCGATGTGCCTAGTTCCGGACCTGCCTCCGCACAAGCCACGGCGCAGCCATGTACCTGGCGCAGCCAGAGGGGGTCCGCTGGCAGACCGAGGGCGGACCGGAGCAACTGGCGGTTAGCCAGGACCCGGACGGGGTCATCACCGACGTGATCGCCCAGATTGAACCCGGCATGGCTCCCCACGCTCACCCCGCCCCGGCGGGTCGTCGATACCGCTCGCACCCAGGGTGGCGCGGGCCAGTCCGGCACCAACCATTCCAGGTTGGCAAAATTACTGCCGGCAGTGACTTGCGTCATGGGGTGGGAGGTGAATCCCTCCTTGTGACCATCAGATGGTAAGAAGGGCGAGAGGGGATCAGGTGCACAGGGATCGACCACATCGGCATCCCGCACATCAACCATCTGCCTAAGCCTCCTCCGCTCGCAACAGGGCCAGCAGGGCCGCCATGTCCGCCGCCAGGGGCACCTCCCAGGCCATCTCCTCCCCCGTGCGCGGATGGCGCAGCCCCAGCCGGATGGCATGCAAGGCCTGGCGGGGAAAGGCGCGTAGGGCCGCGACCAGGTGCGCCGGGGCGCCCTTGGGCGGCCGAGGTCGCCCGCCATAGACCGGGTCACCCAGAATCGGATAACGGATGTGCGCGAGATGGACCCGAATCTGGTGGGTGCGCCCGGTCTCCAGCCGCAGACCCAAGAGGGCATGGGCGGCAAAGGCCTCCAGGACCCGGTAATGGGTCACCGCGGGACGTCCTCCGGCGACCACCGCCATCTGGGTGCGCAGGCGCGGATGGCGTCCCACCGGGGCCTCCACCCGTCCCGGGCCGAGGGGGACACCCGTGACCAGGGCACGATACTCGCGATGGACCTCACGGGCCTGGAGCTGTTCCACCAGGGACTTATGGGCCTGGAGGGTGCGGGCCACCACCAGCAGCCCACTGGTATCCTTATCAAGCCGGTGCACCAGGCCGCCCCGCGGGAGTTGGGCCAGGGCGGGGGAGCGATGCAACAGGGCGTTCTGCAAGGTCCCATCGAGGTTGCCGGCCGCCGGGTGGACGACCAGGCCAGCGGGCTTGTTGATGACCAGAATGTCCTCATCCTCATAGACCAGGTCCAGGGGAATAGCCTGGGGTTGACAGGCTGCATCCGGCTCCAGCACGGGCTCCAGCCACACCTCCTCCCCGCCCCACACCCGGTCGCGCCGCCGGCAGGGCTGGCCATCCAGCCACACCCGGCCGGCATCGATCCACTGCTGCAACCGGCTGCGGGAGAACTCCGGCAGAAACTCCGCCAGGGCCTGATCGAGACGCTGGCCACCCAGGTCGGCCGGCAGATGACGGGTGAGAATCCCATCAGGCGGCATGGGGCGGCTCCCCCGGGCCTGATGGCGCTTGCTTGCCTGAAGAAGACGCTTGCTTGCCCGATGGCGGTTGCTTGGCCGCTGGTGCCTGGACTTCGGCCCGCAGGCTTTCGCCCTTGGGGTATACTGCGGCGGTTTTCGTCTGGGTGAGTCTTCGCATGCGCTACCGGATACCTTTTCACTTGGCCTTGGCCCTGCTCCCGATCCTCCTCCTTGGCGGATGCTCCTTTTTTGGGGAGCAGGAAGATGTCACCAAGGACTGGAGCGCCTCTAAGCTTTACGCCGAGGCCTCCGCGGAATTGAACAGCGGCGGTTACGAGAACGCCATCAAATATTACGAAAAGCTGGAGGCCCGCTACCCCTTCGGCCGTTATGCCATGCAAGCCCAGTTGGACGTGGCTTACGCTTATTACAAGGCCGATAAGCCCGAGGAGGCCATCGCCGCCGCGGACCGCTTCATCAAGCTCTACCCCCAGAGCCCCTTCGTCGACTATGCCTACTATTTCAAGGGCATCGTCAACTACAATCGCAGCGTCGACTTCCTCGACCGTTTCATTCCCACCGATCGTTCCCAGCGTGACCCCGGCTCCGCCCTGGATGCCTTCAACGACTTCGCCGAGGTGGTCAAACGCTTCCCGGACAGCAAGTATGCCCCCGATGCCCGCCAGCGCATGTTGTACCTGCGCGGTAATCTTGCGCGCAACGAGGTCAACATCGCCAAGTTCTATGTCAAGCAGGGCGCCTACCTGGCGGCGGTGGACCGGTGCAACCACGTCATCCGGCATTATCAGCGCACCAGCGCGGTGCGCGATGCCCTGGTGACTATGATCGATGCCTATAAGAAGCTGGGCAAGGACGATCTAGCCACCGATGCCCAGCGCGTGCTGGATCTCAATGACAAGGAAGGCAAATTCGTCTCCGACCAGGAAGCGCCCCAGGAAATCAGCCTGACGCGCAAGGTCTGGGACTATCTGGAACTGGACAAGAACTGATCGCTTGGCGAACCCGTAACCGGGCGGTGATCGCCAACCTGCGACCACCGCGTCCGGGAAACCGCCGCCACACTCTGCCCCGCGCTCAGGCCCATCCCGAGCCTGGCCCGCCCGCGCGTAATCGCGCGCTTACTCTCAACCAGCCGACGGTAATTTCACATTCCGGCCTTGGTTCACATCGCGGCCTCGTTCTCCTCGCCGGTACGGATCCGCACCACCCGCTCCACGCTGGAGACGAAAATCTTGCCATCGCCGATCTTGCCGGTCCGGGCGGCACTGGTGATGGCCTCCACACAGGCATCCACCAGTTCATCCCCCAGCACGATTTCGATCTTCACCTTGGGCAGGAAATCGACCACATACTCGGCACCGCGATAGAGCTCGGTGTGGCCCTTCTGGCGCCCGAAGCCCTTGACCTCAATGGCGGTCATCCCGGTGATGCCAGCGGCCGACAGCGCCTCGCGAACGTCATCGAGTTTGAAGGGCTTGATAATGGCTTCGATCTTCTTCATGGCGGACTCCAGCGGCTAGCGAACGGTATTTGGGTCAGGTCCTTCGGGTCCCGGCCAGAACGGCACCAACGACCCTGCGGCCGATTATAAAGGACTTATCCCGCCCATCGAGAAACGAAAAAAGGCGGCCTAAGCCGCCTTATTCATTCTAACTAGCTGATATTATGGCGTCCCCACGGGGATTCGAACCCCGGTTGTCGCCGTGAAAGGGCGGTGTCCTAGGCCTCTAGACGATGGGGACTGAGACTGGGTGTGGCCTTGCGGATCGCTAGAGGGCAGATCGCGAGAGGTACGGGATTTGGTGGAGCCAGGCGGGATCGAACCGCCGACCTCAACACTGCCAGTGTTGCGCTCTCCCAGCTGAGCTATGGCCCCGATGAATCGAGAGCGCGCATACTACCCTGAGCCGCCCTTGCTGTCCAGCTTTTTGTGCTTTTGGTAGGGCCCTGCTTTCGTCCTCACCTTTTTTTCGCGAACCGCAGCCCTAAATGCTAGGTCAGAATGAAGGGCAACCTGCCCCATGATCCATACTAAGATCCAAAAATTGCCCCACGATCCCACTGGAGAGATCTCAACCGATGAAACGCATTTTTCTCTTCCTGGCGACCAACTTCGCCGTTTTGATAGTGATCAGCCTGGTCTTCAAGCTCCTGGGTTTTCAGGGCCTGCTCCAGGCCAATGGCGTCGACCTCGACCTGGGCGCGGTGCTGGTCTGGGCGGGTCTGATCGGCTTCTCCGGCTCGATCATCTCCCTGCTGATGTCCAAGGGCATGGCCAAGCGTTCCATGGGCGTGCAGGTCATCACCCATCCTTCCACGCCCTTTGAACAGTGGCTGTACGGCGTGGTCGAGCGCCAGGCCCAGGCCGCGGGGATCGGCATGCCCGAGGTCGGCATCTTCGACTCCCCGGACCCCAATGCCTTCGCCACCGGCTGGAACCGTAACGCGGCCCTGGTGGCCGTCAGCACTGGTCTGCTACAGCAGATGAACCGGGATGAGGTGGAGGCGGTGGTAGGCCACGAGATCAGCCACGTGGCCAACGGCGACATGGTGACCCTGACCCTGATCCAGGGAGTGGTCAATACCTTCGTCGTCTTTCTGTCCACCATCATCGGCCACATCGTCGACCGGGTGATCTTCAAGAACGAGGAAGGTCACGGCATCGCCTACTTCGTCTCCTCCATGATCGCCCAAGTGCTGTTCTCCGTCCTGGCGACCATGATCGTGATGTGGTTCTCGCGTTACCGTGAGTTCCGCGCCGATGCCGGTGGCGCCGGTCTGACCAGCCGCCGTCAGATGGCCTCGGCCCTGCGCGCACTGCAGCGGGTGCATGAGCCACAAGACCTTCCGGCGGGTGAGTTTGCCGCCTTTGGCATCAGCGGCGGAATGGGCGACGGGCTCAAGAAGCTCTTCATGAGCCACCCACCCCTGGAAGAACGGATCGCGGCCCTGGAGGCCGGCCGCTGAGGAGGTCTGAGTCCAGCCGTGTGATGGGAAACAAGTCAAAAAGGCCTAAAGAGGCCTGCGGTTAGACCAAGTCAAGTCACGCCGATCCGCACCAAACAACAGGGGCCGAAGATTGCTTCGACCCCTTTTTTCATGCAACCGTTCGGACCCCCTCACCCCAACCCTCCCCCACCGGGGGGGAGGGAGCAGGAGAATCAGCGCCTTGTGCCACAGAAGCTGTTCTGTGGCACGAGGGATCCGAACGAACACTTACTTTATCGGCAAGTTTAATATTGAAGAATTTTGCAGCCCGAAGCCTTCGGCTTCCGGTCGGGGCCCAAGGGGATCGAGGGAGGATCGGGGGGCGGCTGGCGGGGGTGTCAACCGCAGGGATGCGGTTGCCAAGCCTCCAGGGACGGATTCATGGCGTCCCCCACCAGCCGTCACCCGATCCGGGAAAGCCGGGCAAGGATGTAAAGTGAATTGTCCCCACTCACTACCGCCGCGGTCGGACAGCTCCAACCAAGATCGCCCCGCCACTTGGACAGGAACTGTCTGAACTCCGGGTCCCTCGCTCAGGCCATGAGCGCGGCATGGGCCGCCGCCAGGCGGGCGATGGGGACCCGCGGACCCGAACAGCTCACGTAGTCCAGGCCCGCCTCGTGGCAGAAGGCGATGGAGGCGGGGTGGCCGCCATGCTCGCCACAGATACCCACCGCCATCTCCGGCCGCACCCCCCGGCCCCAGTCCACCGCCAGCTTCATCAGCTTGCCCACGCCCTTGGTGTCCAGCACCTCGAAGGGGTTGTCCTGAAGGATGCCGGAGTTGTTGTAAAGAGGTAGGAACTTATTTTCCGCATCCTCGCGGGAGAAGGAGAAGGTGGCCTGAGTCAGGTCGTTGGTGCCAAAGGAGAAGAACTCCGCCTCCTCCGCCAGGTGCTCGGCGCGCATGCAGGCCCGCACCACCTCGATCATGGTGCCGAACTTGAAGCTCACCGGGTGGCCATAGCGCTCTGCCACCTCGGCATGGATGCTGTCCACCCAGGCCTTGACCTTGCGCAGCTCCTGGGCGGTGCACACCTGAGGCACCTTGATCTGGGGATGGACCTCGATACCCATCCGTGAGCACTCCGCCGCCGCCTCCAGGATGGCGCGGATCTGCATCTGATAGATCTCAGGGAAGGTGATGCCGAGACGCACGCCACGGTGACCAAGCATGGGGTTGGTCTCGTAGAGGGCGCGGACCTTGCGCAGCATGGTCTCCTTCTTGGCGATGGCATCCTCGACCAGAGCCGGGTCGACCATCTGGCGCAGGGCGTTGACCTCGTGGCGGGCGTGCTCGCTAGCCTGGAGCAGACCCAGGGTCCCGGCCAGGACCGTATAGCCGCGGGTGACGGCCGCCAGTTGGCGCAGCTCGGCCAAGTCGCGCTCCAACTGGTGTTCGTTGGGCAGGAACTCGTGGATGGGGGGGTCAAGGAGACGGATGGTCACCTTGTGCGGTGACATGACCTCGAACAACTCGCGGAAGTCCTTGCGCTGCAACGGCAACAGCTTATCCAGGGCCGCCTGACGCTGTTCCGGGGTCTCCGCCACGATCATTTCGATGACGATGGGCAGGCGCTCGACGTCGTTGAACATGCGCTCGGTGCGGGCCAGACCGATACCGACGGCGCCATACTTGAGGGCGCGACGGGCATCATCCGGGGTATCGGCGTTAGCCATGACCTTGAGCTTGGCCGCCTTGTCGGCCCAGTCCAGCAGCACGGTCAGTTCGTTGGTGAAGTCCGGTTCGACGGTGGGGATCTCGCCCAGATAGACCTTGCCGGTGGTGCCGTCGATGGTGATGACATCCCCCTCGCGGAAGCTGGTCTCGCCGACGTAGGCCTCGCGGCGGGCGACGTCGACGCTGATCCCCTCGGCCCCGGCGACGCAGGGCTTGCCCATGCCGCGGGCCACCACGGCGGCGTGGGAGGTCTTGCCGCCCCGGGAGGTCAAGATGCCCTGGGCGGCGAAGAAGCCATGGATGTCCTCCGGCTTGGTCTCCTCGCGCACCAGGATGACCTTCTGCCCCAGGTCGCGGCCCAATTGCTCGGCGCGGTCGGCGTCGAAGACGGCGACGCCATGGGCGGCCCCCGGGGAGGCCGGCAGGCCCTGGGCCACGGCCGTGGCGCGGTGGGCGGGGTCCAGGCGGGGGAAGAGCATCTGCTCCAGCAGCTCGGGCTGGATGCGCAGCAGGGCCTGGTCCTTGGTGATGAGGCCCTCCTCCACCATCTCCACCGAGGAACGTACCATGCCTTGGGCGTTCATCTTGCCGTTGCGGGTCTGCAGGCAGTAGAGGCGACCCTGCTCGATGGTGAACTCGAAGTCCTGGACCTCCTTGTAGTGGGTCTCCAGTTTGGCCCGCAGTTCCTCCAGCTCCTTGGCCATCTGCGGCATCTCGCTGGCCATGCGGTCGATGGGCTTAGGGGTGCGGATCCCGGCGACCACATCCTCACCCTGGGCATTGACCAGGTATTCGCCGAACAGCTTGTTTTCGCCGGTGCCGGGGTTACGGGTAAAGGCCACGCCGGTAGCAGAGTCGTCGCCCCGATTGCCGAAGACCATGGTCACCACGTTGACCGCGGTGCCGTTGGCCATTTCCGGGGTGATGTTGAACTGGCGGCGATAGTCGACGGCGCGGCGACCCATCCAACTGTTGAAGACCGCCTTGATGGCGATCTCCAGTTGTTCGAAGGGATCGGACGGAAAAGGCCGACCAGTATTCTCCTCCACCACCTTGAGGAAGCGCTCGCTAATCTCCTTGAGGTTGGCGGCGGAGAGTTCCAGATCGTCCTTGACCCCCGCCTGGTGTTTGACCCGCTCGAACTGCTTGTCGAACAGCTCGTCCGGTACGCCCAGGGCGACCTTGCCGAAGAGCTGGATGAAACGCCGGTAGGCGTCATAGCCGAAGCGCTCATCGCCAGTCTGCTTGATCTGCCCCCGCAGGGTGTCGGCATTGAGACCCAGGTTGAGGATCGTATCCATCATGCCCGGCATGGACATGGCCGAACCGGAGCGCACCGACACCAGCAGGGGGTTGGCGGCGCTGCCGAAACCCTTCCCGGACTTGGCCTCCAGGGCCTGCATCTGGGCGTGGACCTCGTCCATGACCCCCGCGGGCAGGGTGCGGGCAGGCGAGGCCAGATACTCCAGGCAGGCCGCGGTGGAGATGACGAAGCCCGGGGGCACGTTCAGGCCCAACTGGGTCATCTCGCACAGGTTGGCGCCCTTGCCACCCAGCAGCTTCTTGTCCTTGCCGTTGCCTTCCTCAAAGGCAAAAACGTGTTTCGTGACCTTGGGGTCCATGATGGTACTTACCTCTTGCTTAAAAGGAATTGGGGATGAATGGAGAGGGGGGAAAGGGGCTGAGTGCGTCCACAACAGGATCTCAGAATCTTGGGCCATCAGCGGAATCGGCGGCTTGGTGGGCAAGGTGGGCAAGGCCGATTAACGGCGGGCACTACCCAACCAGTTCCGGGCGCGCGGCGCATCTTACCGCCAAACGCACCCTCAGGGTGCCCCCAAATCGAGCTCGTCAGCATCGCATCCCTATGCTACGAAACGGTGACAACGCGATCACCGACCTTGAGCCAACCACCTGCCCTGAGGCGCTTGATACCCCTCGCAAATCACGTGTAGGTATTTCAGGATCGGATGGCGTCTGGCGGGTAAGCCGTCAGTAGGTCCTGGCAGGCCACACAACCGCATCCCCGCGATTGACACCCCTGCCAGTCGCCCCGATCCGCCTTTGCCCAACTGAAAACAGACAGGCGTTAGGTATACTGAACCCCTAAATTCCTTGGCGCCTCGTGCTCCCCCACCCTCACCGCTCATCGCCATCATGCTCGACAAGAACTACGACCCCCAGACCCTGGAACAAGCCTGGTATCGGACCTGGGAGGAGCGCGGCTATTTCGCCCCCCTCGCGGCCGTCGCGGCAACCTCGGCGGAGTTGGCCGGCGCCCCCTACTGCATCATGATCCCCCCGCCCAACGTCACCGGTAGCCTGCACATGGGGCATGCCTTCCAGGACACCATCATGGACGCCCTGATCCGCTACCACCGCATGCGCGGGGCGCCCACCCTCTGGCAGGCAGGCACGGACCACGCCGGCATCGCCACCCAGATGGTGGTGGAACGGCTGCTGGAACAGGAGGGCAAGACCCGCCACGACCTGGGGCGCGAGGCCTTCATCGAGCGCGTCTGGCAGTGGAAGGAACAGTCCGGGGGCACCATCACTCGCCAGTTACGGCGCATGGGTGCCTCCCTCGACTGGGAACATGAGCGCTTTACCATGGACGAGGGCCTGTCGGCGGCGGTGCGCGAGGTCTTCGTGCGCCTGTTCGAGGAGGGCCTCATCTACCGCGGCAAGCGCCTGGTCAACTGGGACCCGGTGCTGCACACCGCCGTCTCCGACCTGGAGGTGCTCTCCGAGGAAGAGGCGGGCCACATGTGGGACATGCGCTATCCCCTGACCAATGGCACCGGCTTCATGGTGGTCTCCACCACCCGCCCGGAGACCATGCTGGGCGACTGCGCCGTGGCGGTGAACCCCGAGGACCCGCGCTACAAACACCTCATCGGTGAACTGGTGGAACTGCCCCTGACTGGCCGGCGCATCCCCATCATCGCCGATGAGCACGCCGACCCCGCCTTCGGCACCGGCTGCGTCAAGATCACCCCGGCCCACGACTTCAACGACCACGCCGTCTGGCTGCGCCATCGCGACGAAAACGCCATCGCCAGCCAGGCCCATGGCGGCCTGATCAATATCCTTACCCCCGACGCCGCCATCCGCGCCAACGCCCCCGAGGAGGGCGAGCTCATCCCGGCGGCCTATGTCGGCCTGGACCGCTACGCGGCCCGCCAGCGCATCGTTGCCGACCTGGAGGCCCTAGGCCTGCTCGCCGGCGTCCGCGACCACAAGCTCATGGTGCCCCGAGGCGACCGCTCCGCCGCCGTCATCGAGCCCTATCTCACCGACCAGTGGTACGTGCGCATCAAGCCCCTGGCCCAGCCGGCCATCGCCGCCGTGGAGGAGGGGCGCATCCGCTTCGTCCCCGCCAACTGGAAGAACACCTACTTTGAATGGATGCGCAACATCCAGGACTGGTGCATCAGCCGCCAGATCTGGTGGGGCCATCGCATCCCAGCCTGGTACGATGGCGAGGGCAACGTCTATGTCGGCCGCTCCGAGGCCGAGGTGCGTGAGCGTCACGGCCTGGCCGCCGATTTCCCCCTGCAACAGGACCCGGATGTCCTCGACACCTGGTTCAGTTCCGCCCTCTGGCCCTTCTCCACCCTGGGCTGGCCGGAAGAGACCGACCGCCTACGGGCCTTCTACCCCACCTCGGTCCTGGTCACCGGCTTCGACATCATCTTCTTCTGGGTGGCCCGCATGATCATGATGGGCCTCAAGTTCATGGGCGACGTCCCCTTCCGCGAGGTCTACATCCACGGCCTGGTGCGCGACGCCCACGGCGACAAGATGTCCAAGTCCAAGGGCAACGTCCTTGACCCCATCGATCTCATCGACGGCATCGAACTGGAGCCCCTGGTGGCCAAGCGCACCAGCGGCATGATGCAGCCGCGCCTGGCGGAGAAGATCGCCAAGGCCACCCGCGCCGACTTTCCCCAGGGCATCCCCAGCTTCGGCACCGACGCCCTGCGCTTCACCTTCGCCGCCCTGGCCAGCACCGGCCGCGACATCAAGTTCGACCTGAGCCGCACCGAGGGCTACCGCAACTTCTGCAACAAGCTGTGGAACGCCTCGCGCTACGTTCTCATGAACACCGAGGGTCAGGACTGCGGCCTTTCCGGCCCCATTGAATATTCCGCCGCCGACCGCTGGATCCGCGACCGCTTGCAGACCGCCATCGCCAGCGTCGACGAGGCCATCCGTGGCTACCGCTTCGACCAGGCCACCCAGGCCCTGCACGAATTCACCTGGAACCACTTCTGCGACTGGTACCTGGAGCTGTCCAAGCCCATCCTCACCAGCCCCGCCAGTGCCGAGGCCGCCAAGCGCGGCACCCGTCGCACCCTGGTCCAGACCCTGGAGACCCTGCTGCGCCTGGCCCACCCCATCATGCCCTTCATCACCGAGGAGATCTGGCAGAAGGTTGCGCCTTTGGCCGGTACCCAAGGCGAGACCATCATGCTGGCCCCCTACCCCGCCGCCGACCCCAGCCTGGCGGACCCCGCCGCCGTGGCGGAGATGGACTGGGTCATGCAGTTCATCCTCGGCGTGCGGCGCATCAAGGGCGAGATGAACATCCCGCCAGGCAAGCCCCTGCCGGTTCTCATCGAACACGCCAACCCCCAGGACCTGGCCTGGTTGGAGGCCAGCCGGCCCTACCTGGACTTTCTGGCCCGCATCGAGTCCATCACCATTCTCGGCGTCGGCGACTCCGCCCCCGAATCCGCCATCTTCCTAGTTGGCGAGATGAAGGTCCTCATTCCCATGGCCGGCCTCATCGACAAGGACGCCGAGCTCAAGCGCCTGGCCAAGGAGATCGCCCGCATCCAGGCCGATGTCGAGCGCACCCGCGCCAAGCTCACCAACCCCAGTTTCGTCGACAAGGCCCCCGCCGCCGTGGTGCAGAAGGAGCGGGACAAGATCGCCGAACAGGAGACGGCCCTGGCCAAGCTGCGTCAGCAGGAGCAAAAGATTCGGGCTTTGTGAAGATGAATGGGCGGAGATGAGGCGGTAGATCCACCTGAGATCCTCCTGAAGTACTTTGCCTATAATCAGGACATAAGCACATCAGCACACTAGCATTTAACTCTAAGGAGCACCCCATGGGACAACCCGCCCCCTCACTCCGCGATCATTTCACCTACGGCGACTACTGCGCCTGGGACGACGGCGAGCGCTGGGAACTGATCGATGGCCAAGCCTTTTGCATGTCACCCGCTCCAACACGTATGCATCAGGAAATCCTTGGCGGTTTGCATGCACAAATTTACAACCAACTTGCTGGCAAGCCATGCCGGGTGTACATGGCCCCCTTCGACATCCGCCTGCCTAAGAGGGACGAGGCTGACGAACTGATCGACACCGTCGTGCAACCCGACATCTCGGTGATTTGCGACGGCAAAAAACTGGACGACCGCGGTTGTCGCGGCGCTCCGGACTGGATCATAGAAATCCTCTCCCCCAGCACGGCGCGGAGGGACCAGATTCGCAAGCGTGCCCTTTATGAACGCGAAGGCGTGCGGGAATATTGGCTGGTTCACCCCATGGACCGGGTGCTTTACATCTACCGGCTGGAAGGCGAACGCTATGGTCCCCCGGAGATCCTACCCACCGAGGGCATCACGGTGGTTGCATGCCTGCCCGGAGTAGAGATCGACTGGGACGCGGTCTTTATAGCTGAAGCTGATTAACGTGGGGAAGCGGTTTCGCTTGAAACCACCCACCATCAATGCGCGACGATACCCTCACTCATTGGGGTTTTGGCCGAATCTAGGCGGGTAAGGCAGGGTCGGGAAGGCCAAACCCGGCTTTACAATGCCTAACTTCTCGCCCCAAGCCTTACAACCCCAACTCCTTCCACCTTGCCTCGATCCGCTTCAAAGACACGGGATAAGCGGTGCCAACGCGCTGAGCAAAGAAGGAGATGCGCAGCTCCTCCAGCATCCAGCGGATCTCGTCCAGGCGCGGATCGCGGCGGCCGACCGCCTGGACGGCGGCGGCGCGCTCCCGCCATTTCTCCAGAAAGGGTGTTAGCTCCCTCAGCCGCTCCTGGTCCCGGCCGGCGGCGTGGAACAGCTTATCCAGGCGCTCCCGGGCGGCCTTGAGATAGCGCGGGTAGTCCTTGAGGCGCACATAGGGCACCTCCTGCAGGAAGCCGCGAAAGATCAGGCCATCGAGCTGGGCCCTGAGGTCAATGACCGAGGGCATCCAGTTGACCTGGGTGATACCCGCCAGCCCCTGGCGCAGGGCCTGATAGTCATCGAGGATGCCTCTGACCAAGGTAAGGAGAGCGGCGCCGACCGATGACAGGCGAGCGCGGCGGCTGGCAAGCCTTGCCTCAAAGCTGGCTCGGTCGCGGATGGGTGGCAGCCCCTCGACAAAGGTGAGGTCGATGATCAGGGCTAGGAGCTCATCGGCCAGATCCATGGGCTTGGGTTGGGGTTGTGACTGGGGTTCCGGCAGGCCGTTTGCTGGCACCTTCGACACCGCCGACGCGGACCCTCGCCTTGTCCCCGCTGCAGACCTGGGAGACGCCACTGACGCGGAACCTGGCGCCAGCCCTGACGATGATGCCAACCCCAGCACCGGGGCCTTGGCATACTGCAACCGCAGCCGGTCCAGGCCTGGCAGGTTGCGCCGCAACTGCCGCACCTCCACCGCCAGGCTGAGCATGAACAGCCGCCGTAAGCCGGCACGCTGGGCCAGTTCGGCCCCCTCCGGTGAATCCAGCACCCGCAGGGCGACACTGTCCCCCTGATCCACCAGGGCCGGGTAGCCGCGCAGCTTGATGCCGGCGCGGTCGAGATCAACGGACTCCGGCAGCGCGCCGAAATCCCAGCGGGTGATGCCCTCCCGCTCCAGCCCCTGGCTGGGGATAGCGGCGAAGGCCTGCCGGCCGCTACCACCAAACCGGCGCTTGAGATCGGCATAGTCGTCCCCGGCCGCCAGCGGCTGGCCGCCCTCGTCCACCAGGCGGAACTTCATGCGCAGATGGTCCGGGACGGCCGCCGGGTCCCAGGCATCCTCCGGGATCTGGTGGCCGGTCAGGGCCTTGACCTCTTCTCCCAACGCCTGGATCAGGGGCCGGTCGGCGGGTTTTAGGCGGGCGGCCAGGCGCTCGGCGGTATCGGGGATGGGAACCAGCAGCTTGCGCCAGGCCTTGGGCAGGCCGCGCAGCAGGGAGGCGATCAGCTCTGGCAGCAGGCCGGGGACCAACCAGTCACAGCGGTCCGGCGAGACCTGATTGATCAGGGGCGCCGGCACCACCAGGGTCAGGCCGTCGTCGGCCTCCCCCGGGTCGAAGCGATATTCCAGGGGTAGGGCTGAGGCCCCCACCTGGAGGCTGTCGGGAAAGGCCTGGGCGGTGACGGTGGCGGCCTCGTGGCGCATGGCGTCTTCCATGCGCAGATGCAGCAGTTTAGGGTCCTTCTGGGTGGCCTGGCGCAGCCAGCGCTCGAACAGGGGGGTGGAATAGATGCCCGGGGGCACCCGCTGGTCATAGAAGGCGTGGATGGCCTCCTCGTCCACCAGGATATCGCGCCGCCGCGACTTGGCCTCCAGGTGCTGGATGTAGGCGATCAGCTCGCGGTTATGGCGCCAGAAGGGGGCGCGGCTGTCGAAGTCGCACTCGGTGAGGGCAAAGCGGATGAAGATGGCCCGCGCCTCTGCCGGATTGATGGGGCCATAGTTCACCCGCCGCTTGGGCACCAGGGTGACGCCGAACAGGGTCACCTTCTCGAAGGCCGCCACATGGCCGGAGGCGGCCTGCCAGTGGGGCTCGAAATAGCTGCGCTGAAGCAGATGGCGCCCGGCCTCCTCGATCCAGGCCGGCTGGACCCTGGCGACGATGCGCCCGTACTGGCGCGTGGTCTCCACCCGCTCCGCGGCGACCAGCAACTTGGGCTGCTGGTCATAAAGGCCGGAGCTGGGGTGGATGAGGAAGCGGCTGTTGCGCGCCCCCTGGTACTCGCGGCCCTCGTCCTTGAAGCCGATGTTACCGAGCAGGCCGGTCAGCAGAGCCAGATGAAGGGCAGCATAGCGCTGTTCCTCCCCGCCCATCTCTGGGCCGGCACTTCGGCCTGGCTCTGAGCCGGTCTTCCCGTCTTGCCCCCTCCCCCAGGTTAGTGAAGGGTTGGGGAGGCGCTGCTCTTGCCCCCTCCCCCCTGGTGGGGGAAGGTTGGGGAGAGGAGGCTTCACGGCCAGTCTGACGGTCACCCCGCTAACGGCATCCTGAAGGTCCGATGCCTGCACCCTAAACCCCATCTCCGCCATCTGGGCATGCAACTGGGTGTGGACGTCGCGCCACTCCGTGACCCGGTTCCAGGACAGGAAGTAGCGCTGGCAGAGCTGGCGAAACTTGTTCTTGGTGAGATGCGCCCGCTCCTTTTCCAAAAAATGCCAAAGATTGAGGAAGCTGAGAAAGTCCGACTCCGGGTGGTTGAAGGTGGCGTGGATCTCGTCCGCCACCTGGCGCTGCTCCAGGGGCCGCTCGCGGGGGTCCTGGACGCTGAGGGCGCTGGCGATCACCAGCATCTCCGTTAGGCAGCCCAGCTCCGCTGAGGCCAGCAGCATGCGGCCGATGCGCGGGTCCAGCGGCAGGCGGGCCAGTTGGCGGCCCAGGACGGTCAGCTCGCCTTGGGCATCGATGGCGGCCAGCTCTTCCAGGGTGCGGTAGCCATCCGCCACCAGCCGCGGGTCCGGCGGGTCGATGAAGGGGAAGGCGGCGATATCGCCGAAGCCCAGCAGCTTCATCTGCAGGATGACGGCGGCCAGGTTGGCGCGCTGGATCTCCGGCTCGGTGAACTCCACCCGTGACTGGAAATTGTCCTCCGAGTAAAGACGCACGCAGATACCCGCGGCAACGCGCCCACAGCGCCCCTGGCGCTGGTTGGCCGAGGCCTGGGAGACCCGTTCCACCGGCAGGCGCTGGACCTTACCGCGGTGGCTGTAGCGGCTGATGCGGGCGAAGCCGGGGTCGATGACGTAATGGATACCCGGCACCGTCAGCGAGGTCTCGGCAACGTTGGTGGCCAGCACCACCCGCCGGGTGCCGTGGGCCTGGAAGACCCGGGCCTGCTCCGCCGGACTCTGGCGGGCGTAGAGGGGCAGGATCTCGGTGGAGGGGGGATGGTGCTTACGCAGGGTCTCGGCGGTCTCGCGGATCTCGCGCTCGCCGGAGAGGAACACCAGGATATCGCCACGCCCGGCCTTGGCCAGTTCATCCACCGCCTGGGAGATGGCCAACTGCATGGCCTCGTCGCGCTCCCCGGCGCTCTCCTCCTCGGGTGGCCGGTAGCGCACCTCCACCGGGTAGGTGCGGCCGCTGATCTCGATGATGGGCGCCGGCCGGCCCTCGCCGTCAACGAAATGGCTGGCGAAGCGCTGGGGGTCGATGGTGGCGGAGGTGACAATCACCTTTAGCTCCGGCCGCCTCGGCAGAAGCTTGCGCAGGTAGCCGAGCAGGAAGTCAATGTTGAGACCGCGCTCGTGGGCCTCGTCGATGATCAGGGTGTCGTATTCGTTGAGGAAGCGGTCCTGCTGGATCTCCGCCAGCAGGATGCCGTCGGTCATCAGCTTGATGCAGGTCTCGGGCCGCACCCGATCATGAAAACGCACCTTGTAGCCCACCAGGCCGCCGGTCTCGCTCCCCAACTCCTGGGCGACCCTGCTGGCCAGGGTGCGGGCCGCGATACGCCGCGGCTGGGTGTGGCCGATGCGCCCAAAGACCCCCCGCCCCAGCTCCAGGCAGATCTTGGGCAACTGGGTGGACTTGCCGGAGCCAGTCTCGCCGCACAGCACCACCACCTGATGGCGGGCGATAAGGTCCGCCACCTCGGCGCGGCGCTCGCTGACCGGCAGTTCCGGTGGGTAGTGGATCTCGGGGATGAGCAACCGCCGCTGATCAACCAGGGCGCGGGAAATGGCGATAGCCTGCCGCAACGGCACCAGCCCCTGGTCGATCGGCTGGCCCCGCTCCAGGCTTTGGCGCAGGCTGCGCAGGCGCCGGCGCAAGGTCGGGCGGTCGGACAGCAAGCAGCCATCCAATTCGGCAAAGGCAGGAAGTTCAGAATGGGTCATGAGTTGACAGGAGTAACTATCCCCCGGCAAAGCCGGGGGCTTTCGATCGCTGGCCCCTAAAAGGGGCCTGTTCGCGATCGGAAAAGAAACGGATTCACGGCATAGGCACGAACCTGGCGCCATCTCAAACAATGGGATACCACGCTGCCGCTCGCTCTTTCAGCGTAAGATCCCATTATCTGCTGAAGCGAATTCATCGAATCCCGGAAATGTCAAACTTTTTCAGTCCCCCGGCAGAGCCGGGGGTTTTCCCAGGATAATAACGCCCCTCGGGGACCTCTAGCGATCATGGCTTATACTGACTATCTATCAGATTCTTTGCCAGCAGCATCCGTGTTGCCATCATCTGCCCAAAGCAACCAGACCATCCCGTCCTCCGCTCTCATTTTCCATGACCCTTAACTTCAGCCCAGCGACAGCCAGGACCCTGCTCTGTCTGGCAGCACTCGTCGGCCTGGCCAACCCTGCCTCCGCCCTGGAGGTTAAGGCATGGCTTGACACCAATAGCATTCGCCTTGGCGAGACGGTACGCCTGACCCTGGAGGCCGATATCCTACCGGCTTCTGGCCCGGATCTGACCCCCCTGCAACGGCACTTTCGGATCGTCGGCCGTTCCAGCTCCCGCCAGGTCAGGGAGATCAATGGTCAACGCGCGGAACGGCACGAACTGCACCTGACCCTCAGCCCCCTACGCTCCGGCCGCCTGGAGATCCCCGCGATCGCCTTTGGCGAGTTAGCCACCAAACCGTTGTCACTAGAGGTCATTGCCCAGGCTGAGGTCAGTACCCATGCCGAAGTAAGTGCCACTGCCAACCTCTCACCACCGGAAGCTGACTTGTCACCTGCCACCACACACCCACCTGGGGAACCGGCAACCAGCTACAGGCCTGCCGCTGTCTACCCAGGGATGCGGCCACCAACCCCAGTCCCATCAATTACGACCCCACCCCCCTCACCCGATACTGAGCCCTGGTGGTCATCGATCCTGGCTTCGTGGCCAGCCCTTAGCGTTTTGTTAGCGATCCTAAGTGTGACGAGTTTGCTTTGGCAGTGGCGGCAGCGCTGGCGCCGCGTTAGCCGCCATCAGCACCCCCCAGACCTACCACGCCCTCCCGCGCCCCTATCTCCTGCCCCACCCACCAGCGGTCAAGGCGACCCCCTTAGGTCCGCCATCGCCGCGGTCCAGCGAGCCTATGCCGCCAGCGAGGCCACGACTGCCCGGGACACACTCCTCGCCTGGGCTGCCCTCGCAGTGCCCGATCAGCCACCCGCTAATCTGGCACTGCTCGCTAAGCGCTGCCCGGAACCACTGCGCAGCGACATCCTGCTCTTGGAGCAAGCCTTTTTCAGTCCTTGTCCCGTCGACTGGTATCACCGCCAGACCTGGGAACATCTGGCGGACTTCGTCTCTCTCCCACCAGAGCAACCCATTTCCTTCCGTCAGAAAAAACCCTTACATCGCCCACCGCGATCTCAGCCAGCAAATCGGTAGCAAGGTCCGCTCGTCGATGGGCCTGAGCCTAGGGCTAGACGCCGATGGGTTTGTTGTGTAGTAGCGCCCTATGTGGGCAAAACCGGAATTGTGGCAGGCAGCCGCATAATCCCCCACATCCAGGGCAGAATTGGATGAGGGGGCATCGATCATCGTTAACCTATCAATTGCGGCTTTTATCCACCAGCTTCCCCGCCTTGATCCAGGGCATCATCTCGCGCAGGCGCTCGCCGACCTCCTCGATGGGATGCTCCTGCCCCAGGCGGCGCAGGGCCTTGAGCTTGGGGGCGCCAGCCTGGTTTTCGAGGATGAACTCCTTGGCGAAGTCCCCGGACTGGATCTCCGCCAGGCAGCGCTTCATCTCGGCCTTGGTCGCGGCGGTGACGATCCGCGGGCCGCGGGTCAGATCGCCGTACTCGGCGGTGTTGGAGATGGAGTAGCGCATGTTGGCGATGCCGCCCTCGTAGATGAGGTCGACGATGAGCTTGACCTCGTGCAGGCACTCGAAGTAGGCCATCTCCGGAGCGTAGCCGGCCTCGACCAGGGTCTCGAAGCCGTTCTGGATCAGGGCGGTAAGGCCGCCGCACAGAACCACCTGCTCACCGAAGAGGTCGGTCTCGCACTCCTCGCGGAAGTTGGTCTCGATGATGCCGGCGCGGCCACCGCCGTTGGCGGAGGCGTAGGCCAGGGCGATGTCGCGGGCCTGGCCGCTGGCGTCCTGGTGGACGGCGATCAGGCTGGGGACACCGCCGCCCTGGGTGTAGGTGGAGCGCACCAGGTGGCCCGGGCCCTTGGGGGCGATCATGATGATGTCCAGGTCCTCACGCGGCTCGATGGCGCCGAAGTGGATGTTGAAGCCATGGGCGAAGGCCAGGGCGGCGCCGGGCTTGATGTGGGGAGCGATGTCCTCGCGGTAGAGGCGGGCCTGGTGCTCGTCCGGGGCCAGGACCATGACCACGTCGGCAGCGGCGACGGCCTCGGCGATGGGCTTGACGTCCAGGCCGGCATGGGTGGCCTTGACCGCGGAGGCGGAGCCGGGGCGCAGGCCGACGGTGACCTGGACGCCGGAGTCCTTGAGGTTGTTGGCGTGGGCATGCCCTTGGGAGCCGTAGCCGATGATGGCAACCTGGCGGGACTGAATCAGGGAGAGGTCGGCGTCTTTGTCGTAGAAAACGTTTATGGCCATGGTCATAACCTTAAGATGGACGCCGGCTTTGAGCCGGACGGGGTAATCTGGATAAGTCGTTGATTGAGGGGTTGTCTGGCGGAAAACTGCTTAGTGACGATGAAAAACCAGGTAAAGATGCGCGGGACTTCCCCCTCTCCCCAACCCCTCTCCCACGAGGAAATCGGGATTCACTTCACGGGGCTGGCGGATAAGATAGTCTTTTCAGCATCTTGGCATTCGCTTGTTGCCCAAAATCAGGCAAAAAAGCCGATTTAGGTAACCTCATGGGTAACAGCGGCGCGTGCTACGGCTTGTTATGCTAACCCTTGCGCGCCATGTCCGCCAGACTTCCCAACCTCGCTCCTCTTGTCTACCGGCTGGCCAGGACCGTCTAGGCGACGATGGCGGTGCCTGGCCTATGCCTTGACCTTGCCCACGGTGGCGCGCGCTCCTAGGGCTTCCTGTGGCCTCAGACAGGCGCCCATAAAAAAAGCCCGGACTGTGCCGGGCTTGGGATAGGTGCCCTGGAATATGACACCAGGGCGAGTGCTAGAGCCGATGGGAGGAGCATCCCTCTAGCTGCCCGTAGTGCTGTCTGAGGACACCAGGGCGAGAGTGCCAGCCGCCAGGCCGAATCATACCCACGGCTGGCAATTTCGGCCGGCTGTCCGAGCTAAGGACCGGCCAAAATTCTGTTAAAGGCCCATTTCCAACCGGCCTTTTTGATTCAAATCCGCCCACGTCGCAACCCGCCACGAATTGACCCAATTCGACGGTGGGCGCGCAGGTTCGGCCAGATCATCGCGGCAGTGATGAATTACCATATTCATCGCTGCCCTTAATGCTTCGCCTTCCAAGTCAAAAGCGTTAGCGATCGCTTTTTCAAGGAAAGCCGATACTACCGGGTGCAGGATTCCGGGCACGCCGTACATAATTAAGCCGGCAGAATTTCTCCCCGCCCAGAAATTAGGAAGTAATTCCAAGAATCGCGGCGGGAGAGTGCCGTCCCATTTCTTTTTAGCCGACATTGATAATCTCCACGAATGCCTTGCTGGCAAATGGATTTTCAATCGCCACGTCAGCGAAGGCGTAAAGCTCATGCGCACCATCGGCGCGCTGCGAATCGAGAATCCGCATTTCCACCTCGTCAGCGATGCGGGCGGTTACCTGGCCAAAGTCGCCAAACACCATTGAACCGACCGGGACATGGGGCAGGGAAAGGCATGGATACCCGCGGAATACCTGTCTACCGGGCGAACCTTGCATCTGATAGGACCAACTCGGCTCAGATTCCAGGGCATTTTGCGAGAGCCACTTGCGGGTAGTCGGATGGACCACAATCGAGAGTGATTCGGAATTTGCGCCGTTCAACTCCAGCTGCTCGATAGCGGAATAGAAGGCGGTTCCAAAATCCGCCGCTGAATCGAATTGCTCCAGACTGGAATTCAGGATGCCCGTCGGTTCGCCGCCGACACCGCTACCGACCAGAATCGCCTTGTCGATTGCGCGGGCGAGTGAGCGAGTCATGCTCGCCGCAAAGCTCCGCAGTCCACTATCACCCGTCTGGCGTAACAGGCGGCGGCTAAGGGCCAGGGCGGTGGCCACGGTGCGGAATTGCGTAGCGGTTCCGGCCAGGCTGACGGTGATACTGGGGAGTGGATCAGCTTCAGACAACCAATAGCTTTCGGGATCAGACAAAACAGCGATCATAGAATCCGACCGATCTGATCCAGCTCCAACGTAGCGGCATCCAATGCGGGAAAGTATGGAGTCAATGGCCAATGGGCCGATAACGCCGCGGAGGTTCTCCCGCGTCAATGCGCCACCTTCGCTCATTGGCACGGTGGACTGACCCACGCGCTCGATAGTCGCCAGTCTGAATCGGCGGGTCGCCGCGCCACGTTGAACGCGCCACTCTGATTCGGGATCGTCTGGCCTGGCAGGGCCGGCGGTGGTTTGGCCGTCCTCCAGCAAAAAGCGTTCGAGGCGCTTGATCTCCTGATCAATCGGCAAAGTGGACGGGTTCACGTTTTCGCCCATTTGGCGGACGATTTCCCACGTCGGCCTGTCGCGCATCAGCCGAATCAAACCGCTAACCGCGCCGTCAACTTCCGTGGTCCCATTTTCATAGCCAGCAATGGTGGAACGGGACCGACTGACTAAAATTCCAAGCTCCTCCTGACTAAGCCGATGCTTTGCGCGAAATTCGCGGATTAGCTCACTTTCTGACTTCGGAGAGGGTAAATTCCACAGGACTGACATTTTTTGCTCAAAATCTGATTACGATGCTTAGATTTTGAACAAAACTCTGTGCCGTTTTAATAGAAAATTGGCACGAATTGCTTAGACAGGTGGGAACTTAGTTCCCAGCAGTCTAGTTTCGGGAACCAAGTTCCCGAAACTGCCGATAATAGTGGAAACTAAGTTCCCATTGACGGATTTGGCAAACCGTCATTTTGACGCTTTGCCAAAAGATCATTTTGATCACTTGCCAACTGGGTGGGAACTAAATTCCCACCCAAATACGGGTGGAAACTTGGTTTCCTGCAGTCTAGTTTCGGGATTGTTCGTGCCTCACATGAGGCACAGAAGCAAGCCCGAAACTGCCAGGCATAAAAAAAGGACCTTGGGTCCTTTTTCCTGGCACCAGAGAAAAAAATCACCTGCCCGTTATCAGCCGGTAAGCCGTGCGCCGTTTCACGCCGCGGCGCATGAGGCTTTTAACGCTATCGGTAGGATTTACTACCGGATGATGCCGCGATGGCACATATATGGTTTCTCCGGGCGCGTATTGCCTTATCGCGCTGATAACCTTTTCCGCCATGTCTTTCCCAACTTCGGCATGGAGCAAATTAGATATTTCCGAAAAATTCACGCCGTCACCTCACGCTGACCACTTAGCTCCTCAAGTATCTCAATAACCGCGTCCCGCAAGCGCTGTTCCATATCGCGCTGGGTTTTGGTTCGTAGCAGATCAGACGATACCCGGGAGGGAAGACTTAATAGCCTGCCCTTGGCAATCAAAATCTGCTCCGTCCAGGCGGCGGCAACTTCTTCCTTCGGGATCAAATTGCCCTCGGCTTTTTCGTTCGCCATCTCAATCTGCCGACGCCGGACCCGATCAAGGGCGGCGCGCTCCTGGGCCGGATCAAGGCGCTCGCCACTGGCAAGATACAACAAGGGCAAGGCTTCCCGAGTTTCGTACAGGTACGCGCCACGCTCGCCAGTGATGGCGTTGACAGATTCTAGGCGGGTTTTGACGGTCCTCCGGTCGATACCCGTCAACTCGGATAACTGATTGATAGATTTAAGCATTTTTTGCTCCTGTGGTGGCGCTAAGAGGGGTCGCTATCTGGAAAGGAGGAGGGGTTCGAAATGCCCCTCAGTCCCCTTTTTTGATCCAGTACCTTGTAACTCATTGATCCTTGATGCCAAGTCATTGATTCTTCGTTCGGACGTTGAAAGATTTTGTCGTCTTCTTTTCACGCCGCCACCTCGCCGACAGATTCGGAAGACGTAACAGCTTTCAGCCGCGGCTTGCCCTTACGCCCGCGCTTGCGTCGTGGCCGCGCTGGTATGACATCGCAATACCGATCATCCTTCAGCCACGGCCGGAACTGCACCTCGCGTCCCACCATCGCCTTGATTAGCCGCACTCGCTCTTGATTGCTGGCATTGCTCGCCAGCTCGCCTAGCAGTTCGCTCACGGTGTGTGTAGCGGTCAGTTCCAGAAACTTGTCATTGCGGATCGTGAGTTTAATCCGCTCATCCTTTTGAAATTCTGCCGCCAGGACTAGGCCAGTCCGGGCGCTGCCAGGTTCGCCGGGAGCCAGGTCCAAATTCCTGACGATGCCTTCAGGAAAACACTCAAACACGATTTTGGTGTGCAATGCCAGGCGGGCGAATTCGCGCTTGTCCTGATAGCTGACTGGCTCGTGTAATCCCACATACTTGGTGAATCGCTCGCCGGTGTCGGTGTCTTCAATCTGGAATCTGAAGTAATTTCGGCCGAAGCTCACCTTGGTGATAACGCCGTTTCGAATCTGGATCATTTGGGCAATCTCGCAATCTTGGTTTTTGATCCGGTGAACTACCGGGTGGCTATGCCAATCCAGTTTCCAGATTGGCGCGATACTCAACAATGGCCGCGGCATACTGATCTGGCCATTGCTGGTAACTTGGGTCAGGTTCGCGGCCGGTACGCCGTAGCTCCTTGGCCCATGCTTCCAAGCCTGCCGCCTTGCGCGCGCGTAGCTCCGCCACTGATTCAAGTGGCCCACTGGGTATCTCTGGCTTCTCCAGTTTCCAACCATAACTAGCCAAGCCCAGCTTGACGCCCATCTCCGGGTGATAGTTGCGGACCATGAACCGCTCCGGTTCATCATCAAACGGTTTCCAGTTCTCGACTACCGGAGGGGTATGGCACGGCCAGGTGAGTCTTTCGCATGGGCCAAGGAAGACGGTTTTGGCTGTCACTCGCTCAATGCGGCGACGGTCAACGTGATGCCAGAAAACGTGCGCACCATCTTTACCATCGTCAGAATTTAGGTAGAGATAGTCGCCGGGCGAAAAATTTTTTTTCTTTGCGTCAGGTGCGTCAGGTGCGCTCGCCCCCCTTATACCCCCTTGCGCTGGCGCGCAACCTAGCGCATTCGCGCTAGGATTGGCGCTCAGTGCGTCAGGTTCAAAATTCACGGAACCTGACGCACCTGGCGCACCTGGCGCAAAATTTTGATCCGCTTGTTCGCCTTCGCCAGCCGGTAGACCAGCGAATTCCCGCCCCTTGTCAGTGATGCGCCACCGTTCGGCCGGATGCCGGTTTGGCTTGGCATACGCTTCACGCTCAATGAATCCGGCGCGCTCCATCTCGCGGAATAGGGCAAGGGTATCGGCTTTCTTCAAAGTTGAAGGAAACCCAGGTTCGCGGTTGAATAAGGAATAAGGGTTCGTGCCGGGTGAATTCGCGCTGGTACTGGCCCACTCTCCCCGCCGGTAGTAATCGTCAACCATAGCCAGCAAAACCTTTTGCTGGGTGGCACGGATCAATGCCTGCCCAGCGGCGAACTCCGGTGTCGCTGAATCGGTAAGACGCCAGCCGATTCCCTCCATGCGCTCGATCGTGAGCGGTTCGGCCTTGGCGTCGTAATTAGATTTTTGATGCTCCAGTGTCAGCACGCCGCTATGCTTCTCCTCACTGAGGAATAGGCGGGATCGGACCGCGTTATGCCACGCCACCGAATCGGCATAGTCATTCTGGTTACTGCGGGCACCAGCTGCGGTGGAACGGTTGACATGGGCCAACGTCAGGACCGCGCCATCCTGTGCCAGTACCAGGGCAGTCAACGCGCGGATAAATTGTGTCACCTGGCTTTTATCCCACCTGTCCGCGCCAAAGGTGTCTGAAGCATTGTCTATCACCAAAAAGCCGATTGCGTGTTCCTCGCAATAGCGGCGCAAGCGTTCATAGTTCGCTGTCGGAATCGCGCGCTTTGTTCTGGCGTCTTGCTCCCAAAGCAACGCGCTGTCTATTGCGTCAATCACGCGCAACGATTGCGCCACCTCGCGCGCGTGCCAGCCCATATTCCGACATAGCGCATGGAAGCGGCGGCGGATAACGCTGCCGTGATCCTCGGCGGAAAAGAATAGGGCATTGCGCTGAATCACTGGCTGGCCCAGGAAATCGGCCCCCAGGGCCACGCACGCCGCCAATTGAAGGGCGCCACCGCTCTTACCCGTGCCACCATCAGCGGATAGCAGGGTCGCGGCATACGCCGGTATACGCTGACTCCAGATAAAGGAGTGGGGTGGTTCCGGCCGCTCGAAAACATCGCCGATGGATACGTCAACGAATCCATCATCCGCTTGTTGATTGAACGGGAATTGAATAAGCGGCGGTTCCTCGTCCACTTCGCGCGCGGCTTTCAGGACCACTTGATTGAGTAGCCAATCCATCGCGCTGGCGGGATTTGCGCCACGGCGACGATAGGCCACGGCGCTGATACCGTTCGCCGGATCAGCCAAGACGCGCGCGGCATCGTCCACCGATAGGCCGGCACGGATCAGGTCTTTCGCGATTCCGAATATCGCCACGCTGCCATCGTCACCAGTATATTCGCCGGTAGTGATGACCTTGCGCGCATAGTCGCTGATATCCAGATTCGTTATGTCTACCGGATGGAATTCGCCGGATACCTTTTGACTGTCGCTTGCCTCGCCCTTGTGCGGAAAGTATTTGCGGCCCAGATCGCTCAGGTCGCGCTCCTCCACCGCAAAGGGGAATTGCTCAAGGTAATCGCCGGTAACGGTGAGGAATCGCGCGCCACCGCTCCCATCGTATAGTTCCACGGCGTTGTTGTTGTCGGTGCCGGAATAGCCACCAAACGAGCCGCGGGCAAAAAACCGGATGCCTGCCAGGCCTGGCGATACTTCGGTATAGGTGTTAGCGGCCGCTAGAATCGCCATAGCGGCCTCGCTAAGCTCGCCAGTATCAGGATTGCGGCAATGGTCCAGATCGCCGCCAGCAAGGCCACAGCGGGGCGTGAGAGCGATTCCCAGGCCGGTGCAACCGTTCGCCTCGGCAAAGTCGCGCGCTTGCTCGAATGTGCCTTGATTCGCTGGGTCAGTCCAACCTGTTTCGCGGCCGGAGATAGGCGAGACAGGTTTTTTCCCTGGCTTCTTTTCACCAGGCCGGTGTTCCAAGCGCCACGCCAGCCAGATCGGCAATTCCAGCAGATCGGGTGGTATCTCATGGCTATCTGGAATCCGGCGCGCGTATGGTTTACGCTTATCCATGCTGGCCACCTCGGCTAGTATTTGGCAATCTCTCATTCAGACCCATCCCCGGTGCCTCGGGGGTGGGTTTCCTTTTTTGTGGCGCACTCATTTTTTCGCCCACCTTTTCCTAGCTTCCTCGCGGTGATACTCCATCGCGCGGCGCGAAGTGTCTTCCATTTCCTCGGTAGTCATGTGGCGCCGATAGAGATTCTCACCGAGTAGATACTCGACTACCGAAGAGCCGCCTTGCCAATCCTCGCACCAGGGTTCAATGCCCAGTTCAATGCAAGCCTGATAGCGGTATTTGCCATCCAGTATCTTGCCTTGATAGAGAATGATCGGATAGCGAAGGCCAAAACCGGAAATATCCTCTAGCAGCTTCGCATACGATTCTGGCGACATTTCAGGCAGTACCGCCAGATTCGCCGGATGGATTTCTAGAATCATTGCTCGCCCCCCTCCCGCTTGGCCAGCTCGCGCGCCAGATAGGCGGTTGCGATACGGGCGCATTGAATGATGCCGCCAATGTGGGCAATGGTGGCGATGTGGTTCATATCGGTGTCCATCGGCTGATGGATGGTCAGCTCATCGGCCACTTCGAGAGCGGCTTCAATGCTGGCGGCAAGGCACGATAGCGGATAGCGATGGTCACTCATTGCCTTGATCCTCATCGTCGCGAATGGACACCAGCAAGTCACCCATCGCGAAACCCCATTTTTCCATGATGCGATACAAGGCCACTGTCGCCGGATGGGTCAGGATTAGAACGTTGTCATCGCTCCGTTCGGATACCTGGCCAATCAAATCCGTGAAAAGGATTATTTCGTCATGGATGGAATCAAGCTCGTCTTTTTGCTTTGCGGAGAGTGTTTTCACGCTGCCACCTCGCTACCGGATACGCGCGCCATGACGGCGGCCATGTCTGATTCGTGCCAGTAATTCCTTTTATTGATGGTTATCGGCGGCGGGAGGATGCCGGATTTACGCCAACGCCATAACGTCATGGCGGAGACACCGAATGCGCGTTTAACGTCAGCGGCCGGAACTAAACGATCGGAGAGCGGATTTTGCATTTTCTGCACTTCTGTTTTGTTGAAAGTGCATAAAGGTTATTCCGGGTTTTGTGATGAAACTAGGCACATTTAATCCCTTATTTTTTCCTAGGAAATTAAGGCAAAAAAAAAGGCAACCGTTTGGTTGCCTTTTCTCATGGGTGGCGATGATTATTATGTCATCATGACATAGTAAATCCTGGCCTATCCTCTTGTTCGCTTAATTCTCTGGCGGATAGCTGCAAAGGTCTTTCGCTCCTCCTGTGCAATTTGGTCAATCGCTGGCCACTTCTTCATACCGGCCGCCATCAGCTCATCAAGCCTATGCTCTATCGCGTCATAGTCCACCGCATTGGCGCGCTTAATCTTGACGCCACTGGCTGATGGTGACTTTTTGGCGCGCCACGCTTCTATCACCTTGGGCCAAGCGGTGATCCAGCTACCCAGGCCCTTGCGCTCAGTCTCATACCGCACCCGGTAGTTCTCGCCCTCCTCCAGGCCCTTGACGGCCGCTAGCACGTCGCCAAGCGGGAGGGTGATCTCTATCCCTTGCCAGGCGGCGGGATCATCCTGTAAGGCCAGCCAGCGGGCGTAGCGGGCTTCATCCGGTGGTGATGGTGTATTCGAGAGCCGCGCTTGGATATACGCGCGCGCGGCCGCCAGCAAGAGCCGTTCCTGTAGTTCGCGCGCACTCATGGCTTGCCATCCTTCGCCACCAGGGCCAGGACATGAGCCGCCCAGGCGTCAAAAGCCTGGCGGCGCTCATCCAGATACAGTGCCTTGTTATAGACACCAGCCACGCCGGCACGGAAACCGGAAACGTGATTGACCGCGCTCTCGACAATGTGCGGCGCGATACCTAAATCCTCGCTGGCGTGAGTAACCCAGGTGCGCCGCAGATCGTGTAACCGCCACGGCTCGATACCGATAGCGGCATCTAGCCGTTCTTTACCGCCACTCCAGTCATTAAACGCGGTCCCATTGCGCGTAGGGAAGACAAGGCCACTCGCGCTCTTGGGTATTGATCGCAAGATATCGAGGGCGGGAGCGGAGAGCGGGATAAGGTGCTGGCGACGATTCTTAGCGCGCGCAGCCGGTAGATTCCAGATCGCGGCATCCATATCCAGCTCGCGCCACTCCATGCCGCCCACCTCCTCGCGGCGCTGACCCGTCAGGATCAATAGGCGAACGATGTGATGGTAGCTATGTGGTTCGCCGGTAGCCTGCCAGACGCGGACCAGTTCATCCTGAGTTAATACCCGCTCCCTGGCTTGGGTCGCGCCACCTTTCACCACGTCGGCGGATGGATCATGGTCAATGATGCCGCGTGCCTTGGCCCACTTAAAAAACGTCCTGACATGGGCCAGGTAGCGGTTCGCTCCGGCTTCTCTACCGGAGGAGACATAGCCATCATGCCAAGCCTGGATATCGGCCTTGGTGATGCTGACCAGCGGGCGATCATCCCAATCCTTGAGGGATTCCAGAATCGCGCTCATGGCATGGAGTGTACGCGGCGCGGGCTGATACAGCTTCCCGCCACGCCTAACCCGGTAGACTGGCAAAAAGTCTGCCCGGACCTTACCGAATGAATTGGCGGAATCCTTGACGATGGCCGCGCGTCTTTCCTTGGCTATGTCCGCGGGAATCTGACCCGCGGCCGCGGTGGCGAGTGTCTTCTTAGCCGCTTCCCGCGCTTCGGCCAAGGTGACCTCGCCCACCTTGCCCAGGCCGATACGCTCTTGCTTCCATTGGCCCTGCCGCAGCACGCGCGGCATGACAAAAAAGGTCTTGGTGCGGATACCGACCCGCAAGCCAAGACCGGGTGAATGCTCGTCAAAAAATTCAGCACGGCCGGATGGACCGGGTTTAACGGATTCCACCCACTTGGCGGTAAACTGATGGGTAGCCATGACGGACCTCCTCACTAGGTTCGCTGATGGTCAGGACCGCGTGCCGGTGGCGACCGGCACATGGTCCGCCTAGGTTACCCAGGACCAGAGGTAACGAATGGGTAACCCAGGACTAGGTTACTTCATGTTACCTTCAACCTGCAACAAAGCGTATCTTAGCGGTCCCTCTAGCATCAAAATCAAGGCTTTATCCTGGCTTGCTTCTCTTCACTGAATCGCCTTGTTATGCCTTGTTTCGCTTGCCTTGCTAACACGAGGGGAGAGGGGGAAGAGCACAGCATCATCTTGGAACGTCAAGTCCTATAGCTTGGAGCGTCAGAACCTGCGCCAGGGTATTTAGGCCCTCAGACCTGAAAACTCAGGCCTACAGCGTCAGCCCCTTTTCGCCCCGGGCAATGCCAATGGGGCCAGAGCGCACCACCTCGATGATCAGCCCCTCGGGGACGGCCTGGATGAAGGCGTCGATCTTTTGCGAGGTGCCGGTGAGTTCGATCACGTAACTGGTCGCGGTGACGTCGATGATCTTGGCGCGAAAGATCTCAGTCAGGCGCTTGAGCTCTTCCCGGTCCTCCCGCTGCGCCCGCACCTTGATGAGCATCAGTTCCCGTTCCAGGTGGCGGCCCTCGGTGAGGTCCAGCAGCTTGACGGTGTCGACCAGTTTGTTGAGCTGCTTTTTGATCTGCTCGATGATCTCCTCGCTGCCGACGGTGACCAGGGTCATGCGCGACAGGGTGGGATCGTCGGTGGGGGCGACGGTGAGGGATTCAATGTTATAGCCCCGGGCGGAGAAGAGCCCGGCGACGCGGGACAGGGCGCCCGCCTCGTTTTCCAGCAGGACGGAAATGATGTGTCGCATGTCAGGCCAGCTCCCGTTCCGGCGAGAGGTGCATCTCGTGATGGCCCTTACCCGCCTCGATCATGGGGTAGACGTTCTCGGCGGGGTCGACGACGATGTCGAGGAAGACCAGGCGGTCCTTCATGGCGAAGGCCTCGCGCAGGGCGCCCTCCAGGTCGCCGGGCTGCTCGACGCGCATGCCGACATGGCCAAAGCTCTCGGTGAGCTTGACGAAGTCCGGCAGGGCGTCGACATAGGAGTGGGCGTAGCGGCTCTCGTAGAAGAACTCCTGCCACTGGCGCACCATGCCCATGTAACCGTTATTGAGCAGGATGATCTTGACCGGCAGGTCGTACTGCTTGCAGGTCGCCAATTCCTGAATGCACATGAGGATGCTGGCCTCGCCGGAGATGCAGGCGACGGTGGCGTCCGGATAGGCCAGTTGCACCCCCATGGCCGCCGGCAGGCCGAAGCCCATGGTGCCCAGGCCGCCGGAGTTGATCCAGCGCCGTGGTTCATCAAAGGGATAGAACTGAGCGGCGAACATCTGGTGCTGACCCACGTCCGAGGTCAGGTACAGATCGCCGCCGGTGACCTGGTAGAGGGTCTCGACGGCGAATTGGGGCTTGATCAGCGGGCTGTTGCGGTCGTAGGCCAGGCACTTGACACCCCGCCAGGCATCGATCTGCCGCCACCAGTCCTGGAGCGCGGCCGGGTCGGGTCCGGCCTTGGCCTCGCGAATGAGGCGCGCCATGTCAGCCAGGACGCTGCCGACGGGGCCGACGATGGGCACGTCCACCCGCACGTTCTTGGAGATGGACGAGGGATCGACGTCGATGTGGATTATGGTGGCGTGGGGGCAGAAGTGCTCGATCTTGCCCGTGACCCGATCGTCGAAGCGGGCCCCCACGGCGACCAGGACGTCGGTCTCGTGCATCGCCATGTTGGCCTCGTAGGTGCCGTGCATGCCCAGCATGCCCAGGAAGCGTGGGTCGGTCATGGGGAAGGCGCCCAGGCCCATGAGGGTGCTGGTGATGGGGTAGCCCAGGAGATCGACCAGCTCGCGCAGGGACTTGGAGGCCTCGCCGAGGATGACGCCACCGCCGGTGTAGATAACCGGGCGCTTGGCCTGGAGCAGGACATCCACCGCCTTGCGGATCTGCCCCGGGTGGCCCTTGGTCGCCGGGTTGTAGGAGCGGAGCTTGATCTCCTTCGGGTAGTGATAGGGGATCTTGATGTTGGGGTCGGTGACGTCCTTGGGGATGTCCACCAGCACCGGGCCGGGACGGCCGGAGGTGGCGATATAGAAGGCCTTGCGGATGGTCAGGGCCAGGTCGTGCACATCGCGCACCAGGAAGTTGTGCTTGACGCAGGGGCGGGAGATGCCGACCGTGTCGACCTCCTGGAAGGCGTCGCTGCCGATGACCGGGGTTGGCACCTGCCCGGAGAGGATCACCATGGGGATGGAATCCATGTAGGCGGTGGCGATGCCGGTGATGGCGTTGGTGGCCCCGGGACCCGAGGTGACCAGGGCAACGCCGCAGCGGCCGGTGGCGCGGGCATAGCCATCGGCGCCGTGGGTGGCGGCCTGCTCGTGGCGGACCAGGATGTGCTTGACCTTGTCCTGCTTGAACAAGGCATCGTAGGTGTGAAGGACCGCGCCCCCGGGATACCCGAAGACATACTCCACGCCCTCATCGATCAGCGCCTGAACGATGATCTCGGCTCCACTCAGTTCCAATGCAGGTGACCTCCCTCGGTCGCGCCGCCCCAAAAACGGCCTCCGCCGTCCGCCCCCGGATGCGGGAGGTCGGGACGACGAAGATGAACAGGTTGAAAGGGCGGAAAAGCTACAGGATTTTGCCTGGGTTGGTCAAGGTCGGGAAATGGTCGGGAAATGATCGGGAGATTGAAACCCGGACTATTTCCCGGGCTCTCTCGCCATCGATCTTCGCTGAGTGGCTATGAAAAAACCTCTCACACAGAATCCGAAGATTATTACTAACAATGAGATAGCGAGTCTTGGGCTGTGAAAATTCCCCATTTCTTCACAAGCTCCGACGCCGGGAACGATCTGCGCTTCCGCCAGGAAACGATCCCCGTTTAAGCCAGAAACCGCTGCAAGACCTGAAGCAGTTGATCCAAGTCGATCGGCTTGCTGAGGTGGGCGTTCATGCCCGCGGCGCGGGTCTTCACCACATCCTCCGGGAAGGCGTTGGCGGTCAGGGCGATGATGGGCACGACGGGGTCCAACTCCCGGATCTGGCGACTGGCCTCCAGGCCATCCATGACCGGCATCTGCACGTCCATCAGGATCAGATCGCAGGGGGACTGGCGGAACCGGTCGACGGCCTGGCGACCATCCTCGGCGATGGTGATGGTCAGGCCCTGGCCCTCCAGCAGGCCTAACACAATTTCGCGATTGATGGGGTTATCCTCGACGAGGAGGATTTGCCGGCCGGCCAGGTCCGGTCCAGGCGGGGGATGCTGGCCAGCGCCCGTAAGCGCCGGGTCAACGGTGGAGGCGGCAGGCCCGGGAGGAGCAATCCCAGCGGGACCAGCCGCGACAATCGCCTGCCCCACGCGCACCTTACCACCGGGGACCTCAACCACCGTTCCCCTACCCTCGGGAGCCTCCCCCGCGGTCGCTTCCCAGTCCGACGTCATCATCACAGGCGCATTCCCGTTGGAAACCTCCACCACATGAGCCTCGCTCAGGACTGCCTTGTCGGCAGGAAGGTCCCCCACGATTGAGATTCCCGCCGAAGTCATCGCCTCCGGTAGCGTGACCTCCCCGGGAGGCGGACCGCTGACGGGCGCGTCGATCTCGAAGCTGAAGCAGCTCCCCTGGCCGGGTTGGCTGCTCACCTCGATTTGGCCTCCCATCAACTCCACCAGTTGCTTGCTGATGGCCAGGCCCAGCCCGGTACCCCCATAGCGGCGCGTCGTGCTGGTATCCGCCTGGGAGAAGGGCTCGAACAGGCGCTGACATTCCTCCGCGTTCATGCCGATCCCGGTATCCCGCACCGCGAAGCGCAAGCGCCCGGGCGCGGTCCACTGGAGGGACAGGCAGACCTCACCCGCCGCGGTGAATTTGACGGCGTTGCCCAGCAGGTTGGTCAGCACCTGGGTGATGCGCAGGGGGTCGCCCTCCACGTAGGTTGGCAGGTCGGGCCCGACCTCGACCCGCAGCGCCAGGCCCTTATCCCGTGCCAGGATGTCCACCAGGCTCAGGGCCTTGTCAACCAGGGGGCGCAGGGCGAAGGGGGTGCGCTCGATCCCCAGCTTGCCCGCCTCGATCTTCGAAAAATCGAGGATGTCGTTGAGGATCCCGCGCAGGGATTGGGCGGAGGATTCCATCTTGCGCACGTAGTCCCGCTGCCGGGCGTCGAGGGCGGTGCGCAGGCACAACTGGGCCATGCCAATGATCCCCGCCAGGGGAGTGCGTATCTCGTGGCTCATGTTGGCCAGGAATTCGCTTTTGGCTCGTTCCAGGCGTTCAGCGCGCTGCTTGGCCTCGATGAGGACCTCCTCGGCGCGCTTGCGGGGGCTGATGTCGATCAGCGACGTGATGACCAGATCGTCCAGCCTGAGGCTGGTGAGGAGGACATCCCGCGGACTGCCATCCTGGCATCGGACCCGGCATTCCCGTGGGATGCCAGGATCCGGGGCCGGTCCCAAAAACGGCCCATATCCTGCATCCGGCGGCTGGATCTCGCCGGAAGAGGGCCTCTCTCCTCCCGAAGAAGGCCCCTCCCCCGCTGCCAGCAGGGGCACCGCTACGGCCTCCTCCGGGCAGTGGCCCAAGGCCCAGGGCGTGTTGGGGGGCAGATTTTCCCGGTTGTAGCCAAAGGCGGCGGTGAAACTGCGGTTCACAACCATGAAGGCCGTCCTCGGCACCAGCCGGGCGACGGTGATGGGAATCGGGAGGTTCTCCAGGATCTTCAGAATGACGGCGAGCTTACGCTCCGTGATCAAGGCCGCGGCCAGGCGGGACATCAGCATGACGCCAAACACCAGGAAGACCCCGGTGAGGGCATAGGTGATCCAATAGACGCCTTCAAAGTCGGACTGACCGCCCAGACGCATGACATCCAGCACAGTGATGGCAAGCACCCCCAGGGAGGCCAGGGTCACCACGACATGCAGGCCCTGCCGGGAACGCCAGGTCCAGCGGATCATGGCCACGACCAGGACCAGCCCACCCACGACCACGGGCAGATAAAGGGCAAACACCACCCAGCGATTGTTGCCGCTGACCCAGGTGACCAGGGGCATGATCAGGACGTAGGCCAGGAGCAACCGCTGCGACCAGCCCCGGGCGCGATCGAAAAAGGCCAGCAACATCAGGAAAAACAAGGGGGCGCTCACCAAGCGGATGGTGAAGACGTACCAACTGAACAGCTCGAACCCGACCAGGGGGGTGGTGACAAGGATGTTGAGATTACTCAGGGCATTGGCGATGCTGCATAGACCAAACCAGAGGTACATGCGCTCCCCGGGGAGGATCCAGGCCACCACCAGGGCCAGCCCTCCCAGACAGAGGACCACCCAGGTCAATCCGCGCAGCAGTTCGACCTGCCAGAGCCGCTGGTGCAGATAAGGACCCAGGTCCAGGGCCTGGGCGGAGCCAATCCAGACGGGTGACAGGCCATTCATCTGCCGCTGGTTGGCGTAAATCTCAAACTCGATGACATTGATCCCCAACTGCCAGAGACCCAGGGGCGGGACGAACAGATGGGGTTGATGCAGGCAGCGGAGGTCTTCCAGGGCCGCCAAGCCACAGGCCCCCACCCAGTGGCCGTTCAGGCTGACCTGACCGGAAAGGCTCAGCTTGGGTACGTAGATCCCCAGGGGCTCCCGCGGCACCGCTGGCAGATCCAGCACCAGCTGATAGTGGACCCGGCCTCCCGCCAGCGGCGTATCCCCCGGCTGGAGGACATGGGGCAATTGGACCGGATGCTCGCCACGCTGACTGAGAAGGCTGGCCTGGCTGAGAATCCGCCATGGTGCCTCTCCCGCTGGGGCATTTATCGCTAATGAGGCCTCAACCGCTGGGGCTTCTTCCGCGGCGGACGAAAAGACCGAAAAGGACAGCGCCAGCGCAACAAGGCACAGCAGAGGCAACCAGGCGGGCTGACGGCGGCGAGAACGCGATGAATTCATCGAGGATGGGCTTTGGGCAACGCGATCCCGGTGAGGAGGATTCCCTGGCGTGTCTAACACTCAACGTTTCTGGCCTATGGCCAGTCGCGTATTTTATCCGGCTTTACCAGCCTGTTGTGCCCGCTCCCGAAGGCTGAGGGACGGGCTAGGTTGGGCACCAGCGCCGACAGCACAGTCAGTATGTCGGTAACTGATGGCTACAAGAACGCGCCACCAATGAATAAGGGCTTACGGTTTCCCTGTAAGCCCTTGATTTTTAGGTAGCGGGGGCAGGATTCACGCACTAGAGTACAAAACTTTATTCGTAGAAATATAGTGTTGGCTTTAACCAGCACTCCTTCTGCCCCTTATGCCCGATCCTAGCTTATGAGTTTACACCAGACGACACCTCCCTTCATATCGCTTGATTCAACGTCCCTCTTAACATGGACAGGTCGCAACAGCGCCCCCCGGTCGGCGCGGTAATACCCCCTGCCCAGCTTCCACGGGCATCATCCCTCCCCGGTCATTGACCGGGGGGGCAGGACCAAATGGAGGCCCTTTACAAGAGCAGCAGGCAACACCTGTCCGCAGCCTCCCTGACGCACCCGGCCCCCTACCCCCCCGCTCCCCTCACCTCTCAATCCGATACCCCCGGATCAGCATCAGCAGCGCCACATACCCCTCCATGGCCAGGGACACCTCAGTCTCCAGGGAGCGCAAACTGCTCCATTCCGCGACCGAGATCTGCAGCGCCTCGCACAGCTCCACCCGCCTGGCCAGCTCCCGCAGTCCGGGCGCCGCCTCGGCATCCTTGAGGATCCCCTCCCGGCCCGCCCCCCGCCCGAGCCCTCCGCCATGCAGCCATCCACCTTCGCCAACAACCTGCGCGTCCAGCGTGTCAATGCCAACCTCAACCAGGCCCAACTGGCCCAAGCCATCTGCTATGCCCAGAATCAGATCTCCAAGTGGAAGGTCGACGCCGCCTCTGGCTTTACCCTTCGTGCCCTAATCAACCCTCCCACCCGGGTAAGACCTGGCCTTCGTCATCCCGACACCCGGTTCACGGACACCCGATTGCGACCGGTCTGTTTGGCGGCGTAGGGCGCCTGGTCGGGGCGCTCGAATTGTTCCTGGCTGATCTGTAATACAGACGGGCTGGCGGCGCCGGGCTTGCCGACCCTGCCCGGCGCAGCCGACTGGCTGCTCCGATGAGGGGTGGTTTGATGGGCAGTGGATTCGTCAGGCCAGCGGAGTGCTCGTCTAGAGGTCCCCAAGGCGGCGACATCTCGCAGGGCCTGCTTGTCGAGGATGAAGATGCGCATGCCCTTGATCCTAATGATGCCACGGTCGCTCAAATCCTTTTCGATGCGGGAGAAGGTTTCGGGCTTAATCGATAGCCGCGAGGCAATGATGCCCTTAGGCACCTCCAGCGCCAGGGTCTGGCTCTGGGGAGGGAGTTTAGCGAGCAGATAACAAGCAAAACGGCTGCTGGCGGAGTGCAGGGTAAGATTGCTGATCTCATGCACCCAGGCATTGAGTCGCTGGCTGAGAACTCCCAGCAGGAGAAAACAGGTTTCGACCGATTCTCTGAGCATGAGCTTGAAATCGTTCAGGTCCATGCTGATGAGTTCAGTCTGGTCGATGGCGGCGGCACCTACGGGGTAACACCCTGCCTCGATGAACATCAAGGCTTCGGCGAACGTCTACCCAGATTCGACGATCTCGATGACCTTTTCATCACCCACCAAAGACAGGCTAAATAGCCGCAGGCGACCCGTCGTGACCAGGTAGAACCGATCAGCCACATCGCCTTGGCTGAAAAGAAGTTGTCCATCATGTAATCGTACTCGAGTGGCATGTCTGGCGACGCGCGCCAAATGCTCTTCCGACAAGCAGGACAACAGCAGCGTCTCACGCAAGACTGTCAGCATGTCAACCCCCCCAAAAAAAACTATCCTCATTCGCATGCCATGGTTAAGTCGGCCGTCCGGCCTTGGCTGGACCGGCAGTTTCAAGCGAGTAAGAACTTGAAAGTGGAGCCTGCCAAGCGTCCCCTTTCAGGGGTTTAAAGGGAAGCATAGACGTAGATCGCGAAATCGGCTATGCGAAAATCAGCGATGCGGATAGCCTTACGGCGGTCTTTCGCCCCTGATGGCCCGTTAGGGCTGCCAGTGGCGCTCCCTCGCCAGCGATACGGTGCAATCGACACAAGGCCCATGATCAGCTTCGCCGTTGCCGGTCTTACCCTGCCCTGGTGGCTGCCGCTGGTGGCGGCCCTGGCCATTACCCTGGTGACCAGCATGATCGGCCTCTCCGGGGCCTTTTTGCTGGTGCCCTTCCAGGTCTCGATCCTGGGCTTCGCGAGCCCCGCCGCCAGCGCCACCACCCTGGTCTTCAATCTGGTGGCCATTCCCGGTGGTCTTTATCGCTATGGGCGCGAGGGTCGGCTGTATTGGCCGCTGGCGCTGGTCATCGCCGCGGGCGGCGCCCCGGGGACCCTGGCGGGGGCCTGGCTGCGAACCCACTGGCTGGCGGAGCGGGCCGCCTTCGAGCCCTTCGCTGCGCTCGTCCTGCTGTACCTGGCCTGGCGGCTGCTGGCCGCCTGGCGGGAAGGGGGCGGGGCGGACGGTGGCGGGGACGCGGCGCGGCCTGAGGCGCGGATCGCCGTTCCCGCTGCTGGGGTCGGGGGGCTGGCCGGCAAGCGCCGATGCCTCCGCCTGGTCCACGCCGGCCAGGAATATGCCATCGGCGTTCCCTCCCTGCTGGGCTTCTCCTTCCTGGTCGGGGTGGTGGGCACGGCCTATGGGATCGGCGGCGGCTCCTTCATGGTCCCCCTCTGCCTGCTCGTCTATCGCCTGCCCATCCATGCCATCGCCGGGGCGACCCTGGCCGCCACCTTCATCACCTCCGCCTTCGCCCTGCTGGCCTATGGGGGATTGCCGGCCCCGCCGGGGGTGAGCACCGGGCCCGACTGGCTACTGGGCCTGACCTTCGGCGGCGGCGGGCTGGTAGGGGCCTACTTGGGGGCCCGGTTACAGCGTTATGTTCCCCAGCGCTGGCTTAAGGGCCTGCTGGGTTTGCTGTTGCTGGGGCTGGCGCTGAGCTACGCCTGGCCGGCGGTGGCGAGCCTCCTCGTCTCCGCCTCCTGGCCCTGACGCGCGGGGCTGATCTAGCGCCAGCGCGACTACAGACCGTGGAAGCCACTTTGGCGTCAAGTTTTCCCTGGCGGTTCGGCCTCGTCGCTGTTCCGCTGGCTGTGACAGAGTGCCGGCCTGGCCGTCGCCTTCAGGTTCGGCCCGACCTTGCCGACAAAGAAGGCGACGCCGATGGCCGCCACCGGGTCGAGGATGGGCCAACCCATGAAGGCACCCGCGATACTGATTAGGGCGGCGAAGAAGGCGATGGCGTCGCTGCGATGTTCGCGGGCTTCGACACGATTTATCACATGGACGATGGCCGCTTGTCGCGCATCGCGGCCGGGGCAGTGGCCACTCCATCTTGGGTCCCGGTTCCAAACCACAACGAGGCACTATAATGAAATGACCCTGGCTCTTGCTATCCCTGGTTTGCGTTGGTTTAGCGTCCAACGTGCTCGGCGCGGAAGATGCCGATGGCCGCATGGATCTGGGACTCACACTAGAGGAGCGGGTGGAGTTCCTCGCGGAGATGCGCCAGATGTTGGCGAGCGTTCAGGGCATTCTCCAGGGCAGCGGAACCGAGGACCGCGACCGGATCGCGGCGGCCGCCCGCCTGTCGGGCAACCGGATGGCGCCCGCCACCCCGGATTCGGTACGCGAGAAGTTGCCGCAATCCTTTCGCGACATCGGCGGCCCGACGCATCTGCAGTTCGAGGAGCTGGCCGTCCGTGCCGAGACCGACGAGACGGACAGCCTGGCCCGCTTCACCGCGGAACTGATGAACCAATGCGTCGCCTGTCATGCGGTCTTTCGGGTTCGGTAAGTCTCCGAGGCGCAGGGCCTGTCAATCGCTGGAAGGTGGGATCTCATGCTAAAAACCTTGCTCTCCCTGCCCCGCACCGTCTGGCTGATTGGCCTGATCAGCCTGCTCAATGACAGCGCCACCGAGATGATCTATCCGCTGGTGCCGCTCTATCTGGCCTCTGTCCTGATGGCCGGCCCCCGCGCCCTGGGGCTGATCGAGGGTATCGCCGAGGCCACCGCCAGCCTCTTGAAACTCTTTTCCGGCGTGATCGTGGATCGCACCCAGCGCGCCAAGCCCTGGGTGGTGATGGGCTATGGCCTGGCCGGCTTCGCGCGGCCCCTGATCGCCTTCACTACCAGTTGGTTTGGGGTGGCCGTGCTGCGCATTGCCGACCGGGTCGGCAAGGGCCTGCGCAGTTCCCCACGCGATGCCCTCCTGGCCGCCAGTGTCGCGCCCGGAGTGCGCGGCCTGGCCTTCGGTCTGCACCGGGCCATGGACAACGCGGGCGCCGTGGTCGGGCCGCTGCTGGCGGCCCTCTTGCTGGGCCTGGGCTGGACGCTGCGGGAGGTCATCCTGTTCGCCTTTGTGCCCGCCGTTGCCTGCTTGATCCTGGCCCTGCTGCTGCGCGAGCCGCCACCGGATGAGGCGCACCTCAAGCCGCCGGCCTTCTCCTGGCGCCTGGCGGGACTGCCGCCCGCCTTCAAACGCTATCTGGTGGTGCTGGGCCTCTTCACCCTGGGCAACTCGTCAAATATGTTCCTGCTGTTGCGTGCCCGGGAACTGGGCCTGCCGGAGGCCCAGGTGCCGCTGGCCTGGGCGGCAGTCTCCTTCATCGCGATGCTGTTTTCGACCCCCCTGTCTGCCCTGTCGGACCGGTTGGGGCGCGTGCGCCTGATCGTAGTCGGCTGGGGGGCCTACGGGTCGTTCTACCTCGGTCTGGGCCTGCTGCCACCCGGAACGCCGCTCGCCCTGTTCGGCCTTTTCGCTTTTTATGGGGTCTTCATGGCCGCCACCGAGGGGGTGGAAAAGGCCCTGGTGGCAGACCTGGCGCCGCCCCAAATGCGCGGTACCGCCTTCGGCTGGTTCAACCTGACCTCCGGACTCATGCTACTCCCCGCCTCGCTGCTGTTCGGCGAGGTCTATCAAAGGGTCGGGGCACTCGCCGCCTTCGGCTTCTCCGCCGCGTGCGCCCTCACGGCAGCATTGTTACTGGGCTTGTGGGCATTGCGCGGAGCCCGGCTTGCTTCCAGGGAGATTGGCCGTAACGGAGCCACATGAACCCTTGACCGACGCGCTCTGGTGGCACTTCTCGGTCTTCGGTGTCGATACCTGGGTCTGGTTGCCGCCCCGTGTGGCAATGCCATCCCCGCGTCGCACTCGCCGGACACCCTGGCCGCATGGCCGGAAACGGTGGCCACTTTGGTCCGGAATCGTTGGCCTGTTTCGCGCCGGAATGGGTGGTCGCTTTCAGCGGAATACTCAGACCTGCAAAACGGCCCCCAACACCATGCCGGCGGGCAGCGCCCCGGGGACGCTGGTAAACCAGGTCGGCGTCAGCGGCGCATCGCCGCGGTCGGCGTTCAGGTCGCCCATCATGATGAGCGGCATCCCCTCCCGCACCGCCTCGGCGGCAATCTGGTTCATCCGGAACGACTCCGCCGCGCGGCGAAATTCATCGAGGTTATCGGTGCCGGACTTGAGATGGGCCGACACCAGGCCCAGCAGATGGCCCTGGCCGGTGACATCGACCCGGATCTCGGGCAGGAAGCGGGTCAGGTCATTGGCTTTGGCATCCCCGGACAGCAGGGCGGCCACTGCCTGATAGGGGGCGCTGCCCGGGGTCCCCACCGTCCCCAGGTTCCAGGTGACCATTCGCAGCGCCTGATCGGCCAGGGCCAGCGAGGCGAGCAGGGCCAGCAGTAGGGCGCCGCTGGCGATGAGGACGGGCGGCAGGGCGGGCGGGGCATGGGGGTGTCTGGGGTTGCAAGGTTAGTAGGCGTTCAGACGCCTAGCCGCATGGGTTGGGTTTGGTAGATCAAGTAGTCTGACAGGTTCGAGGGCAGGGAATATGGTCCGCGCCACTAACGAGCGCGGGGCGTCCGGGCAATTCCCGGGGTCCTGCCCATGGATCAGCCTGTCCGACCAGGGGCGCTACCGGGCCTCGGCAGCGACCCGCTAACGCGTGCTGCGCGGGGCCGACCCACTGGCACGGCGCGGCCAACCCACGGCCCCGCCCGGGCGCGCCCTGCACCCCGGGTGGCCACCGATCCGCACAAAACCGAGCAGCAGACCGCCGCAACGACGGCATGGCCCATGGAGCAACTGCCTTGACACCTACCGCCATCGCTAGGTGTTTCCACAGATAGTCAACTTGACGAATCCCCCCCACCATTAAAGTGCATCGAAACTTCGGCTGCTACAAAAGGCCTTCATCACCCCGGCACAGCCGGTACCAGATGTTTTGAATGGCAATTTGCCCAGTAAGGCGGCAGAAAAAGTCGATAAGCGGGAATCGGTTCGGCTACCCCCTGGCTGATGGCCTAATGGTCACGCGCCTATCCAGCCCCGAGCGGCGATTGAATTGCGAGATCACGCGACGCGGTTGATGCATCGATCAATCGCGAATTTTCAGGCTTCCTCCTTTGCGCTGGGCAAAGATGGGAATGCCCCACAAACCACACGGGGAGAAATTGGATATGAAACCCTTGTCTTTGCCATCCTTACAACGCGCTCCCCGGGGTAAATGGCGCCAAGCGGCGACCGTCGGACCGGGATATGGCCGCTATGAATGGCGATTGGGGCCATGGCGCGATCCTGCTTGGGAGTCAACGGCCCTGGCGGCGGACCTGGACTATGACATCCAGCATGGAGTCTTGTATATCCGTATCAGAGGTCCGCTTGACCTACGCTGCATCTTTCAGCTCATCGCCATCGGCAAAACCGCGGGTGAGGGCATCAGGCACTGTGTGCTCGATCTGACAGGCGTAAACAAAATCTTTGACTCTGGCGTCGCGGCCTTGATCCTGCTTGCCAGGGAGTTGACGGAACGCGGTGTTGGCCGCCTCCATATCCAGGGACCCGATCTGAATCTCACGGCACTATCCCCCTATATAACCGGGTCAATCCCGTCACTCTTACGCAAGGTCTGCTTGCGGTCATCCCCAGGCATCTTCGACTCCGATCCCATGGTGATGCCCATCGAAGTGCAGGCAACAAAATCCCTGAAACTTGAGTGACACCCCGCAGCCGGGGCATGGGTGTCAGGGCAGTTCCGTCAGGAGTTGCCGCAGGTCGGCGGGGTCGACCGGCTTGACCAAATGACCATCGAACCCGGTCTCGCGGGACCGGCGGCGGTCGTCGTCCTGTCCCCGCCCGGTCAAGGCGATGATGCGCATGTCTTTTCCCCAGGGTTGGTCGCGAAGGTGCCGGCAGACGCCATAGCCGTCGAGCCTCGGCAGACCGATATCGAGCAGGATCAGATGAGGTCGAAAAGCCTCGGCGATCTCGATCGCCTCTTGGCCATCGCGCGCCTTGGCCACGGCATACCCGGTCATTTCGAGCAGCATGGCCAGGGATTCGAGGACGTCCGCATTGTCATCCACCACCAGGATGCGGGCCGCCCCAAAGGGTAGCGCGGCGTCGCGCCCCGCGGCGACCCGTGCCGGCTCGGCCGGGGGTGCGGCTAGGGTTGGCAGACGCACGGTAAACTCGGTGCCCTGGCCCGGGCCCGGGCTCCTGACCTCGATATGCCCGCCATGGAGCTCGACCAGCCCCCGCGCCAGAGCGAGCCCGATCCCTAACCCACCCTGGGATTGTCCCGAGCCGGCATTGAGCTGAAAAAACATCTCGAATACCCGGGGCAGGTGCTCCGCCGCGATGCCGATACCGGTGTCGGCGACCCTCACGACCACGGCCCCTCCGTCATACCTGGCGTCGAGGCGGATGGTGCCTCCCCGTCCGGTGTACTTACAGGCATTGTTAAGGAGATTCTGGAATACCTGGGCCAGACGCACCGGATCCGCATCGAGCGTGATGGGCGCCTGGGGCAAGGTTACCCGGAGGGTGAGGCCCGCCTGCTCGGCCTGAGGGCGGAAGATGGCCAACACCTGCTCCAGGAGCACCGCCAGTTCCACCCGTTCGCGTTGCAACCGCAGTTGACCCCGCGTGATGCGGTTCGCCTCCAGGAGGTCATCGATGAGCCGCACCATGTGCCGGATCTGGCGGTCAATGATGTCGTGAGCCGCCTGCAACGCCGGATCAGGCGTGGCCCGCAGCCGCAAGATCTCCGCCGCGTGACGGATAGGGGCGAGGGGGTTTCGTAACTCGTGGGCGAGGGTCGCCAGGAATTCGCTCTTGCGCTCGTCGGACTCTCGTAATCGTTCCTGGGCCTGCTTGACATCCTGGATGTCAGTGGTCGTGCCGATCCACTTGACGATGGCTCCCGCCCCATCGCGCACCGGCTCGGCACGGCTCAAATGCCAGCGCATCGTGCCGTCGGCCATGCGTACCCGGTGCTCGCACGCATAGGAATTCCCGCTGGCGATCGCACCCCGCCAGGCCTCCAGGGTCCGCTGGATATCCTCGGGGTGTAACAGGGGTAACCAATCCAACAGGCCCTCGGTGGTCTGGTGCGTGGCGGCATAGGCCGCAAAATGGATGTTGTTGCGAAAGTTCACGCTGCCATCGGGGTTGGCCGTCCATACCAACTGCGGCATGGCGTCGGCGAGTTGCCGGAAGCGTGCCTCGCTGGCGCGCAGAGCCTCTTCGGCCAGCTTGCGCTCGGTGATGTCCTCCCCGGAGCTGAGAGTACCGATGATCAGGCCGTTATTGTCGGTGAGATTAGCGTTGTGCCAGGCGATCAGGCGCTGCCGCCCATCACGGCACTGAATCGGGTTCTCGAGGTATTCGGCGGCCTCCAGCTCACCGGCCATGATCCTCCGGAAAATCGGGTAGATCTCGTCCATCCCCGCTGGTTGAGGGAGGCAGTTTTCGAACCAGTTGAGCCCCAGCAGCTCCGGCTCGCTATAACCTAGGGTGTCGCGACCCTTACGATTAATCATGCTGATCCGCCCCTCCGCATCCAGGGCCACGATGAGACTCTGCACTGTGTCGAGGTAGTGGCGTTTGAGTTGGACTTGGTGGCGCAACGTCTCTTCCATCCGTTTGCGCTCGGAGATGTCGACAAAGGCGGCGACACTTCCGCGGGGGCGACCCTCGGCATCAAGCAAGGGGGTGGCGTTGCCAAAGAGGGTGCGGACCCTGCCGTCAGCGAGCACGATCTCCATCTCGTAATCATGCACCTCGAGCCCCCGGGCGGCCTGCTGCACCGGCAACTCCTCGCCATGCAAGTCGCGCCCGTACCGCCGGACCGTAAAATGGGTGGGCCGCTCCCCATCCCGGGCGGTCAGGGAGGACTCCGCGCCACTGGGCAAGCGCAGCCAGTCGTCGGCGGTCCGGTTGCCCGTGATATGCTGGCAATCGGCATCGTGAGCGATCCACACCGCCGCTGGCACGGCGTTCAAGACCGCCTCCAGTTCCGCGGCGCGCTGGTCGGCGAGGCGGCGCGCTTGAGCCAGTTCCTCGGCAAACGGCTGAGGGTCACTGATGTCCGACGCCCATGCGACCCTGCCAGGGTCCAGTTTCCCTTTACCCGCCGAGCCAGGTTCGCAGCCTTCGCGGTGCTCGGCGGGTGTCGTCCCGGTCCTCTTGAGCTGGGTAATGTCAGGACTGGGTTGCGCTGGCCTCGGGTCGCTGTCAGCCACGCTGCCGTGGTTCGCTGTTACTGATTTGCGCTTCATCGACCGCCTCGGGATCAGATTAGCCAAAGGCCCTATTTGCACCCGGCGGTTGTCAAGGACTAGAAACGAGAAAGGGGCTCGCGCCCAGTCCCGCGGCTTGCGTGCTGGTGCATCGTTACTTAGATTATGGCCCATATCTGGTGGCGTGGGTCCCACCCCTCATCGCCGCGGATCATGATATCCGACCACCACCGCAGGTCATCCCGCCAGGGCTGGGGAGGCCCTCGACCATGGATCAGCAGGCCATCCTCGACGCGCTGCCCGCCGAAGTCGTGGTGCTCAACCGCACGGGGCATATCGTCGCCGTGAACGAGGCTTGGCGCCGGTTTGCAAAGGAAAATGGGGGCAGCCCCGCCCTCAGTGATGGCCTGGGACTCAACTACGTCGACGCCTGTCGGGGCCTGCAGGGGCAGGACGCCGCGGAAGCGGGGGCAATCGCCGATGGCCTGGTCGCGCTGCTCACCGGGCGCTTACCGGATTTCGTGCGCGAGTACCCTTGTCATGCTCCAGACTGCCAACGCTGGTTCGCGCTGAGAGCCGCACCGCTCCAAGACGCCGCGGGCGGGGCCGTGGTCGTGCATCTCGATATCACCGAGCGGAAGCTCGCAGAGCAGGCCCTGCAACAGGCCCGCAGTCAGGCTGCTCAGGCCGCGCGATTCAACGCGGTGGGTGTCCTCGCCAGCGCTTTGATCCACGAACTCAGTCAGCCCTTGAGCGCGGCAGGCTTCTATAGCGGCACGGCCGTCTCACTGCTGGGGCAGGCAGAGCCAGACCCGGAGCAGCTTTCCCGGGTTATTCATGGCGTCGAGGAGCAGATCCGGCGCGCGGCGACCATCCTGCAGCGCCTCCGGGAGTTCCTGCGGCGGCGGGAAATGCGGATGCGGCCTGTTGCGATCGACGAGGTAGTTGCCCATGCCCTGGAACTTACCCAAGGGTTTGCCGCCGACCGGGCGGTGCGGATTAGCTACCTGCGGCCCGCCCCGGGGGCGGTCGTCATGGCGGACGGCGTCCAGATCGCGCAGATTCTGGTGAATCTTATCGCCAATGGCATCCAGGCCATCGACGCGGCCGAACCAGCTCGACGTAAAATCGACATTCGGGTCGATCCCCGCCCCCGGGAGGTCGAGGTGAGTGTGGTCGATACGGGGCCGGGCCTGTCAACCGAAATGCAAACACCGCTATTCGACATCCTGGCCAGGGCCAAGGGCGCGGGCCTGGGCATGGGGCTTGCCATCAGCCGTGATATCGTCGAGGCTCACGGGGGTAAATTGTGGGTTGACCCGGACGTGATCGAGGGAGCGAGCATCCACTTCACCTTACCCCTAACCCAAACCCTAGAACCTGAATGAACGACGATCAAACCGTTTTCCTGGTGGATGACGACGAAGCCTTACGCGAGTCTCTGGGGTTGTTGCTGGCGCAAGCGGGTCTGCGGGTTAGAGCCTTTAACTCGGCTCGGGCCTTCCTGGAGGCCTATGCCGCGGAGGACTCCGGTTGTCTGGTGCTTGACTTGCGTATGCCGGAAATGACCGGGCTGGAGCTGCAAAAGGTGCTCCGCCAGAAAGGTCTAAGCCTGCCCATCATCTTTCTTTCCGGGTACGGCGACGTGCCCACGTCCGTGCGTGCCATCAAGGGTGGGGCGATTGATTTCCTCGAGAAGCCGGTGGCGAATGAAGTCCTCATCGCTTATGTGCGCGACGCGCTTTTGGAAGATCGCCGGCGTCGCACTAAGCAAGCCGATGCGCGCATGATCCATGGGAATTTCGAGCAACTCAGCCCCCGGGAGCGCGAGATCCTGGTACTCGCGACTAAGGGACTGACCAGCAAGGAGATCGCTCGGCACCTGGGGATCAGCTTTCGCACCGTCGAGAACCACCGCGCCAACGTCATCGAGAAAATGCAGGCAAAGAACATCGCCGAACTCTGCCGCATGGCCGCGCTTTGCCTTGCCACGGACCAACACCCGACGCCCTAACTGCCCATACGGGACTATCGTCAGTCGCTTTCGAGCCGGAAGCCGATCTTCAGGGTGACCTGCTCCTGAAGGTTGGAATTGGAACCGCCCAGATTGTTGGTCGGTGGCATCACCGGGCCCAGTTAACCCTGCCATGGGCTGGGTCAAAACTGTTGGCCGTAGGTGGGTCAGTTTAGTTGGCCGCTAACAGTTAGGGTGCAAGACACCCCTGAGCTCTCCTATGCACATCGCATTTCAATTTTTGGCATCGAAAGGGATGGTTGTTTTTACGGATGGAGGGGGGGGGGGTCATTTTGCTAGATTGCACTATATTGTTAGTAAGGGTAATGATGAGCAGACCCATGACATGAGCAGACCCATGACGACGCAGTACCGTGTCCTTCCGGTAAGCCTGCGTGAATTCCAGCGGCCGGTCCGGTACGGTGTGA
>JADHED010000367.1_pt1 | contig 56405 bp, 54 predicted proteins | sample 8952041 | NCBI WGS metagenome assembly JADHED01 (sample SAMN16124423, study PRJNA663239) | bioreactor sludge metagenome | isolation source: sludge (control) | place: India:Bengaluru | collected 2018-09-08 | reverse complement strand
CGCGTGGTGGACGCCTACCGCCGCATCCGCAACACGCTGCGCTTCCTGCTGGCCAACCTCAGCGATTTCGATCCGGCGCTCGACACCGTTCCCGCCGAGCAGCTGCTGGAGATCGACCGCTACGCGCTGGCGCGCGCCGCGCAGCTGCAGGCCGAGATCCTGCGGCACTTCGACGTCTACGAATTCCACCCGGTGGTCAGCAAGCTGCAGGTGTACTGCTCCGAAGACCTGGGCGCGTTCTACCTCGACGTGTTGAAAGACCGCCTCTACACCAGCGCACCGAACAGCCGCGAGCGCCGCTCGGCCCAGACCGCGCTGTGGCAGATCACGAACGCCATGCTGCGCTGGATGGCGCCGTTCCTGAGCTTCACCGCCGAGGAGGCCTGGGCCGTGTTCTCCGGTGAAAAGAGCCAGGGCTCGGTGTTCTTTGAAACGTTCTGGCCCTTCCCCACGCCCAACGAAGCGCTGCTGGCCAAGTGGGAGCGGCTGCGCGCGATCCGCGACCTGGCCAACAAGGAGATCGAGACGGTGCGCACCGAGGGTCGCGTCGGCTCCTCGCTCCAGGCCACGCTGCACATCACCGCTGGCGCCGACGACGCGGCGCTGCTGCGTTCGCTGGGTGACGACCTGAAATTCGTCACCATCACCTCGGCCGCCACGGTGGCCGACGGCGAGGCCCTGGCCATCGAGGTCACGCCCAGCACGGCGACGAAGTGCGAGCGCTGCTGGCACTGGCGCGACGATGTGGGCCACGACCCCGCCCATCCCACGCTGTGCGCTCGCTGCACCAGCAACCTGTTCGGCGCCGGCGAAACCCGGACGGCTGCCTGATGGGAACGAAGGCGAAGGTCACCCGCGTGCGCGGCAACGCGAGTGGTGGCATGCTGCCCTGGCTGGGCCTGGCGTTCATCCTGCTGCTGGCCGACCAGTTCACCAAGGTGCTGATCGTGGGCCATTACCAGCTCGGCGACAGCACCCCGGTGACGTCCTTCTTCAACATCGTGCGGGTGCACAACACTGGTGCAGCCTTCTCGTTTCTGGCCTCGGCGGGCGGCTGGCAGCGCTGGTTCTTCACCGCGCTGGGCATCGCCGCGGCGGGCTTCATCATCTGGATGCTGCGCGCGCACAGTTCGCAGCGGCTGTTCAGCTTCGCGCTGGCCTGCATTCTGGGCGGCGCGATCGGCAACGTGATCGACCGCCTGGTCCACGGCTATGTGGTCGACTTTCTGGATTTCCACTGGCCCTTCCTCGCAGGCATCTTTCCGGGTGGTCATTTCCCGGCATTCAACATCGCCGACGCCGCGATCACCGTGGGCGCCACCGCGCTGATTCTGGACGAGATCCTGCGAGTTCGCCGGGGGCGATAGGCACTCGCCCCCGCGTCCCGATCGGCCCACGCCATGCGGCGGGGCGTACGGTACGACACCACCCCGTTTCAGTCGCGCAGCGCCGCCTCGATGGTGGCGATATCGATCTTTACCATGGTCATCATGGCCTCGAAGGCCCGCCGGGCCTTGGCGGGGTCCGGGTGGGCGATGGCGTCCATCAGCATCGCGGGCGCGATCTGCCACGAGATGCCCCAGCGGTCCCTGCACCAGCTGCAGGCGATGCCCTGGCCACCGTTGTCCACGATGGCGTTCCAGTAGCGGTCGGTTTCCGCCTGGTCGGCGGTGGCCACCTGGAACGAGAACGCGTCGGTGTGCGGATGTCCCGGCCCGCCGTTCAGCCCCAGGCAGGGAATGCCCAGCACCGTGAATTCCACCGTCAGCACATCACCCTGTTTGCCGGCCGGGTAGTCGCCCGGCGCTCGGTGCACCGCGGTAACGGCCGAGTCCGGGAAGACCGATGCGTAAAACCGCGCCGCCTCTTCGGCATCGCCATCGAACCACAGGCAGACCGTGTTGCGGGCGCGGGGGGTCATGTCGCCCCCACGCTTGTCGCTGCGCGTACTACGCTGCCCCCCAGGGGGGCCTTCGCGCCTTCGGACGGCCGGGCAGCGCTCATGCTGAAAGATCCGAGAGGGTTTCAAACCCGCCGTAGATCATGCGCTTGCCGTCGAAGGGCATCTGCGCGCTGCTCATGCGCGGGTCCTGCATGGCTTTTTCCCAGCCGGCGTCGCGCACCGCCCGGGAGGGCCATTCGATCCAGCCGAAGGCAACCACCTCGCCGTCTTCGCGTTTGACGGCCAGGGGAAACGAGGTCAGTTTGCCCTCCGGCACGTCGTCGCCCCACGCGTCCACCACGCGCAGCGCGCCGTGCGCCTGCAGCACGGCGGCCATGGCTTTGGCGTGCTGCAGGTACGTGTCCCGGTTACCGGCCGGCACGGCAGCCACAAATCCGTCGATGTAGCGCATGAACGGCTCCTTGCAGGTGTGGAGGAATCAGAGCGTCAAGACCGTGCAACCGGTGGTCTGGCGGGCTTCCAGCGCGCGGTGGGCGTCCTGCACCTGTGCCAGCGGGAAACGCTGCTCGATGTGGATCTTCACCGCACCGCTGCGCACCACGGCAAACAGGTCGTCGGCCATGGTCTGGGTGCTTTCGCGGGTGGCGATGTGGGTGAACAGGGTCTGGCGCGTCACATAGAGCGAGCCCTTGTTGCCCAGCAGCCCCGGCGCGAACGGCGGCACCACGCCCGAGGCGTTGCCGAAGCTGGCCATCAGGCCGAAGGGGCGCAGGCAGTCGAGCGAGCCGTCCCAGGTGTCCTTGCCCACCGAGTCGTACACCACCTTGACGCCCCTGCCGCCGGTGATGGCCTTCACGCGTTCGACGAAGTTCTCGGTGCGGTAGTTGATGGCATGGGCGGCGCCGTTGGCCAGCGCCAGGGCGCACTTGGCGTCGGTGCCGGCCGTGGCGATCAGCTGCAGACCCAGCGCCCTGGCCCACTGGCAGGCGATCAGGCCGACACCGCCCGCGGCCGCGTGGAACAGCACGAAATCACCGGGCTCCAGGCCCTCCACCGGTCGCACCTTGCGCAGCAGGTACTGCGCTGTCAGGCCCTTGAGCATCATCGCGGCGCCGGTGTCGAAACCGATGTCGTCGGGCAGCACGCACACGCACTTGGCCGGCATCACCCGCACCTCGCAATAACTGCCCGGCGGCTGGCTGGCGTAGGCGGCGCGGTCGCCCACGCGCAGGTGGGTGACGCCCTCGCCCACGGCTTCCACCACACCGGCAGCTTCCATGCCGAGCTTGAGTGGCATGGCCAGCGGGTAGACGCCGCTGCGCTGGTAGACGTCGATGAAGTTCAGGCCGATGGCGTGGTGGCGGATGCGGATCTCGCCGGGGCCGGGCGCGCCCACCTGCACGTCGACCAGTTTCATCTGCTCCGGGCCACCGGGCTGGTCGATCTGGACGGCAAGGGTCATGAAGAGTCTCCTGATTTGGTTGGAACAAACGATCCCGCATCCTGCCATGTTTCGCCCGACCCTGCCGGCACGACGAACACGGCGAGCCGCTACAGTGCCGGGCATGACCCACAAACTCAGCCCCGGCACGGCGCTCCTGCTGACCATCCCCCCGCTGCTGTGGGCCGGCAACGCGGTGATCGGGCGCCTGATGCAGGGGCTGGTGCCGCCGGTCACGCTCAACTTCCTGCGGTGGGTGCTGGCCTTCGCCATCCTGCTGCCGCTGGCGCCCTGGTTGCTGCGCCGTGGCAGCGGCCTGTGGGCGCACCGGCGGCGCTTCGCGCTGCTGGGCCTGCTCGGCGTGGGCACCTACAACGCGCTCCAATACCTGGCGCTGAAGACCTCGACCCCGCTGAACGTGACGCTGGTGGCCTCCAGCGCGCCGCTGTGGACGATGGCGCTGGGCGCGCTGTTCTTCCAGGCACGGGTGTCGCGCCCACAGCTCCTGGGCGCGCTGCTGTCGATGGCCGGTGTCCTCGTGGTGCTGGCGCGCGGCGATGGCTCGCAACTGGCAGCGCTGCGCCTCGTACCTGGCGATCTGTTCATCCTGCTGGCCACCTTGTCCTGGGCCTGGTACAGCTGGCTGCTGACCCGGCGCGACGAACCCGAACCCATCCGCGCCGACTGGGCCGCCTTTTTGCTGGCGCAGGTGGTGTTCGGGCTCGGCTGGTCGGGCCTGTTCAGCGCCGCCGAGTGGACGCTGACCGATGCACGCATCACCTGGGGCTGGCCGCTGGCTGGGGCGCTGGTGTTCATCGCCGTCGGTCCGGCCGTGCTGGCCTACCGCTGCTGGGGCCTGGGCGTGCAGCGGGCCGGCCCGGCGGTCGCCGCGTTCTTCGCGAACCTGGCCCCGCTGTTCGCGGCCCTGATGTCCGCCGCCTTCCTGGGCGAGGCGCCGCGACCCTACCACGCGCTGGCGTTTGCACTGATCGTGGGTGGTATCGTGGTGTCGTCGCGGCGCTGAACGTGTCCGCCTTTCGCACCAGCACAGGCACAGGCACACGCAGCCCCGAGCCACCGTGGCAACATCCGTCCCATGACCGCTGACACCCTGACCGCCCTCGACGCCCACGCGCTGTCGGACGCCATCCACCGCCGCGACGTGTCGTGCCGCGAGGTGATGGCCACCTACCTGGCACGCATCGCCCGGCTCAACCCCTTGCACACCGCCATCGTCGCGCTGGCACCCGAGGACACCCTGCTGGCCCAGGCCGACGCGTGCGACGCCGAGCTGGCCGCCGGCCGCAGCCGCGGCTGGCTGCACGGCCAGCCGGTGGCCATCAAGGACACCGGGCAGGCCACCGGCTTTGCCACCAGCTTCGGCAGCGCGCTGCTGGCGCGCCAGAGTGCCCGCGAGGACAGCCTGTACGTGAGCCGCATGAAGGCCGCTGGCGCGATCGTGATCGGCAAGACCAACATGTCGGAGTTCGGCCTGGGCTCGCACAGCTACAACCGGCTGTACGGCACCACACTCAACGCGTGGGACCGCACGCTGTCGGCCGGTGGCTCCAGCGGCGGCGCGGCCGTGGCGCTGGCGCTGCGCCTGCTGCCGGTGGCCGACGGCTCGGACTTCATGGGCTCGCTGCGCAACCCGGCGGGCTGGAACCATGTGTTCGGCCTTCGACCCAGCCAGGGCCGTGTGCCCGCCTGGCCGCGGCCGGAGCTGTTCGTGAGCCAGCTGGGCAGCGACGGCCCCATGGCCCGCAGCGTGCGCGACCTGGCCCGCCTGCTGCAGACCCAGGCCGGCTATGACGCCCGCACCCCGCTGGCGCTGGGCGACCCGCCCGGCACGACCATGGTGCCGCCACCCGCGGCATGGGACAGCGGCCTGGCAGGCAAACGCATCGGCTGGCTGGGTGACCTGGGCGGCCACCTGGCGGTGGAGCCCGGCATCCTGCCCGTGTGCGAAAGCGCCCTGGCGCGCATGGCGGCGGCCGGCGCCGTGGTCGAGCCCGCCGCGCTCGACACCGACCTGGACGCGGTCTGGAATGCCTGGCTCACCTGGCGCTGCGCCCTGGTGGCCCCGGTGATCGGCCAGGCGCTGCAGCTGCCCGGCGCGCGCGAGCAGATCAAACCCGAGGCACTGTGGGAGTTCGACCGCGCGCAGGGCCTGCAGCTGGGCGACTTCATGCGCGCCGCCCAGGTGCGCAGCGCCTTCTACACCCGCCTGGCCACGCTGCTGGAGCGCTTTGATGCGCTGGCCCTGCCGGTGGCGCAGGCCTGGCCCTTCGACGCCACCCAGCACTGGCCGAAAACCGTGGCCGGGCGCGCCATGGACACCTACCACCGCTGGATGGAATGCACGCTCTACGCCACCCTGGCAGGCCTGCCCGCGATCAGCCTGCCCGCCGGCTTCAGCCCCGACGGCCGCCTGCCCATGGGCATCCAGCTCATCGGCCGCCCGCGCGGCGACGCCGCACTGCTGGCGCTGGCCGCGGGCTACGAGGCACGGATCGGCGACCTGCTGGCACGCAGGCCTGCGGAGGGGTAGAAAACGCTATTACTTCGGTAGCGCAAAACGATCTTTTTACAATGGATATTGGCACTCTTTGTGCGCTTTTCAGGTCCCGACGCAGAGTGGGCGCGAGCGCGGCAAGGTACGTGGATCGTGCGGGTTGTGGTTTGCCCGCTCCCCGGCACGGGCGAGGAAAAACAGGCATTGGGCAAGGCGCGTTTCGCGCGGAACGTCACGTCATGCCGTCTTGCCGCTGCCGTCAACCATGGCCGCCTTCAGCTCGGCCGCAAAGGCCTCGGAGAGCGAAGCAACCGGACGCGAGCTCGGGTAGATGATCGCGTACCGGGACGCCAGCCGTTCCTTCACCGGCCGCACGGCAATCTGCGGGCCCGCGAAAGGTTCTGCGGTCCATTTCGACACCAGCGTGATGCCCACGCCGGCCGCCACCATCGCGCATGCAATGGATGAACTGGGCGTTTCCGCGACAACCCGAGGAGTCGCCCCCACGGCCGAGAACGCATCGTCGATCTGGTAGCGCACATAGCTTTGCTGCGACAACAGCACCATGCGTTCGCCGTCCAGATCACGCAGCGAGATGCGCTTTTTGGCTGCCAGCGGATGACGCGCAGGCATCACGGCCATGGACTGCACCGGCTCCAGCGGGTGAAAATCGATCGCGGCATGCGACAGCGGCAACTCCACCACGCCGACATCGAACTGGCGCGTTGAGACCAGTTCAGCAATCTGCCGCGACGGCAGGCTCTGAACGAAGATGGTGACGCCGGGGCGCTGCTCGAGAAATCGGGCGATCGCGTGCGGCACCAGCCATTGCGCCAGCGCCGGCAGGGTCGCCACCCGCAACGCGCCGGCTCGCTGGTGGCGAATGTCCTGAGCCACTTGGCCGATGCGCTCGATGCTGTTGTAAATCGGTTCGATCTCGCGATACAGCGCTTCCGCCTCCGGCGTGGCCACCAGCCGCCGCCCGCGCCTCTCGAAAAGCGCATAGCCCAGCCGCAGTTCCAGCAGTCCGATGGTTCGGCTGATTCCGGGCTGTGTGAGGCTCAGCAGCCGTGCCGCGCCCACAACACTGCCAGCCACCATCACCGCGCGAAAGCTTTCGATGTGCCGCAGATTCAGGTTCGATCTCATACATAACATTTCAGCATATGTAGGCCTCGTATTTTGAATTTTCTTTCCGATTGTTCGCTTTTACAGTCGCTTCAGGCTTCAACCAACCTGATAGGAGACTCTGCGATGACCTCAAGCCAACACATCCTCGCCGCCGTCGCGCTGGCACTGTCCGCCGGGTATGCAACGGCCCAGACCACGCTGTACGTCGGCGGCTCGGGCGGTTCCACCGAGACCCTGATGAAGGAAAAGATCATTCCGCCGTTCGAGGCCAAGACCGGTGCCAAGGTTGTCTACATCCCAGGCAATTCGACCGACATCCTGGCCAAGATTCAGGCGCAGAAAGGCAAGCAGGAGATTTCCCTGGCGATCATCGACGACGGCCCGATGTACCAGGCCGTCGGCCAGGGCCTGTGCGCTCCGGTGGAGCAGGCCGGTGCGATCAAGGAGCTTTACGCCAACGCCGAGATGGTGGGTGGCAAGTCGGTGGGCATTGGCTTCATTGCCACGGGCCTGGGCTACAACAAGGATGTCTTCAAGAAGAACGGCTGGGCGCCGCCGACCTCGTGGAACGACCTGGCCGACCCGAAGTACAAAGGCAAGGTCGTCATCCCGCCGATCACCAATGGTTACGGCCTGCTCACGCTGGTCATGCAGGCACGCATCAACGGCGGCAGCGAAGAGAAGATCGACCCCGGCTTCGATGCGATGGTGAAGAAGATTGCGCCGAACGTTCTGGCCTGGGAGCCCTCGCCCGGAAAGATGGCGCAGATGATGCAGACCGGCGAAGCCGCGCTGGTCGTCTGGGGTAACGGCCGCGTCCTTGCCGTCGCCGATCAAGGCGCGCCGGTGGAGTTCGTCTTCCCGAAAGAAGGGGCACCCGTGATCATGGTTGCGGCGTGCGTCACCGACGGCGCACCACAGGCCAAGCTGGGTCAGCAGTTCCTGCAGCACCTGGTGTCCGCCGACATGCAGGCCCATATCGCGCAAGGCGTGGGCTGGGGGCCTGTCAACAAGACCACAAAGATCACCCCTGATGTCGCCAGGAAGGTGGTCTACGGTCCGCAGCAGGTCGCTACGCTGGTGGCCCCGAACTACACCGTGATCAACGCAAAAAGGGCCGAGTGGACGCAGCGCTGGAACCGCGCAGTCGAGAAATAAGCCTGCCCCACCGCATCCGGAGTCCCGCAACATGGCATTTCTCGACATGCAAGGCCTCGTCAAGCGGTATGGTGACTTCACCGCAGTGGCCGAGTGCAGTCTCTCGGTCGAAAAGGGCGAGTTTGTCTGCTTGCTGGGTCCATCGGGCTGCGGCAAGACCACCACCCTGCAAATGGTGGCGGGCTTCACCGAACCCACCGCGGGCCGCGTCGTGCTGGACGGACGTGACATCACCGCTCTGCCGCCCAACCGCCGCGGCCTGGGCATCGTGTTCCAGAGCTACGCACTGTTCCCCCACATGACGGTGGGCGACAACGTGGCGTTCGGCCTGGAGATGCAACGGGTACCGGTCGAAGAACGCCGCCGCCGTGTCGCCGAGACACTGGAACTGGTGCACCTGACGCCCTTTGCGAAGCGCTTCCCGAAGGAACTGTCGGGCGGTCAGCGACAGCGCGTCGCCATGGCACGCGCACTGGTCATTCATCCGCCGGTCTTGCTGCTCGATGAGCCCATGGGCGCACTCGACGCGAAATTGCGCGAAGACATGCAGATCGAACTGCGCGCGCTGCAGCGCCGGCTGGGCATCACCACCCTCATGGTCACCCACGACCAAGCCGAAGCCATGACGCTGGCCGACCGTGTGGTGCTGATGAACAAGGGGCGGATCGAGCAACTGGACAGTCCGTTCGGCATGTACGAGCAACCCAACGGACGCTTCTCGTCGACCTTTCTCGGCAAGGCCAACGTGTTCGAAGGCCGCCTGGACGGCTCCACGGTGCTCGTCGGCACGACCTGCCTGCCGTGCAACACCGCTGCGGCTGCGGGACCGGTGGACTACATCGTGCGGCCGGAAAAAGTGATGTTTACCGGCGCCGACGCACTGGTGCACGGCCGGGTGATGGCCCGGGTCTTCCTCGGCAATCACTGGCTGTTCCAGTTGGATACGCCGCTCGGCCCGGTGCAGGCGACGCAGGTCAATGCAGGGCTCCCCAGCGTGGCCGAGGGCGACTCTGTCGGGTTGACCTGGGCCACAGAGCATGCCCGCGTGGTCCCGCGCAGCCACTGAACCCGGAAGGTTCGTCATGCAAGAACGCCAGAATCTGCTGCCGGTTTGGCTGAGTGCCCCCGGTGCGCTCGCCATGCTCGCCTTTGTGGCCCTTCCGCTGGTGCTGACGCTGTCGCTCAGCCTGTATCCGTTCGTGCCTGGAGTCGGCGTCGGCGAAGGACTGACGGTGGCGAACTTCGCCGACATCGCGAAAGACGACTACTTCCACACCATCTTTGCACGGACTTTCGGCATGGCCTTGCTGGTCACCGCCTTGTGCATCGCCATCGGCGTGCCGGAGGCCTACGTGCTGTCGCGTCTGTCGCCACGCTGGCGCGCGGTCTCGATGGTCGTTGTGCTGGGACCGCTGCTGATCAGCGTCGTGGTCCGCACACTGGGCTGGGCGGTGTTGCTCGGCAACGAGGGCGTGATCAACAAAAGCCTGATGGCGATGGGTCTGATTCAAGAGCCTGTCCGCATGATGTTCACTTTCACCGGGGTGGTCGTCGCACTGGTGCATGTCCTGGTGCCGTTCATGGTCCTCGCGGTCTGGGCGAGTCTCCAGAAGCTCGATGCCACGACCGAACAGGCCGCCGAGTCGCTCGGGGCCGGCCTGCCCACGGTACTGACACGCATCGTGCTTCCGCAGGTCATTCCGGGCGTGCTCTCCGGCGGGCTGATCGTGTTCGCGCTGGCAGCCAGCGCATTTGCCACGCCGGCCATCATCGGTGGACGGCGACTCAAGGTGGTGCCGACCACGATTTACGACGAGTTCCTCGGCAACCTCAACTGGCCCCTGGGAGCCGCGCTGGCGGTGGTGCTGGTGGTGATCGTTCTGGTGGTCAGCCTGGGCGTCAACCGCCTCGTCGAGCGGCACTGGAAGCAGGTGTTCCAATGAATTCCGTGAATCGCACACCCCGTGTACTGCTGGCCTTTCACGGCTTGTTCGTCGTCTTCATGCTCTTGCCCCTGGTGGTGGTGGCGCTGGTCTCGTTCACCGACAAGGGCTACATCGCGATGCCGTTCGACGGGGCATCGTGGCGGTGGTATCGCGCCATCCTCGATGCGCCGGACTTCATCGACGCCTTCTGGCGCAGCGTGGCGCTGGGCGCGGCGGCGGCCACGCTGGCCACCCTACTGGCGGTGCCCGCCGGCATGGCCATCGCCTGGCACCGCTTCGCCGGTCGCGAGGCGCTGCTCGGCCTGCTGCTGTCGCCCTTGATGGTTCCACACGTGGTTCTGGGCATTGCGCTGCTGCGTTTCCTGACCCAAGTTGGCGGCTCCAGCACCTTGTGGGGGCTGACCGCGGCCCACACCGTGCTGGTGCTGCCGTACGTGCTCAGACTGGTGGTGGCCGCGGCCACCGGTTTTGACCGCAGCATCGCCCAGGCCGCCCAGTCGCTCGGCGCGTCGGGATGGACCGTTTTCCGCCGCATCGAACTGCCCTTGATCCTTCCCGGCGTGGCCGGGGGCTGGCTGATCGCCTTCATCAACAGCTTCGATGAACTGACGATGTCGATCTTTGTGGCCAGCGCCTCCACCCAGACCCTGCCCGTCAAGATGTACAACCATATCGCGCACACGATCGATCCGCTTCTCGCGTCAATCTCCACCGTGCTGATCGTCCTGACCCTGGTGCTGATGATGGTGCTGGACCGCTTCTACGGGCTGGACCGCGTGCTGTCGGGCAAGGCATGAACCGCGCCATGGAATCCGACACCCTGGTCATCGGCGGCGGCGTCGTGGGCATGTCCGTGGCCTATGGCCTGGCCCGGGCGGGCGAGCGGGTGCAGTTGCTCGACGAAGGCGACGATGCCTACCGTGCTGCGCGTGGCAACTTCGGGCTCGTCTGGGTCCAGGGAAAGGGCCTGGGGCAGCCGGACTACACCCGCTGGACGCTGCAGGCCGCCGCCGCGTGGCCCGAATTCGCGGCCGAGCTGACGCAGCGCACGGGTGTGGACCTCGAATTGGCCCAGCCAGGCGGCATGACCATGTGCCTGGACGACGCCGAGTTGAGCGAGCGCGGCGCCTTGCTCGAGCGCCTGCGTGACCAGCTCGACGCCGAGTACCCCTTCGCGGTGCTGGGCAGCGCGGAGGTTCGGCGCCTGATCCCTGAAACCGGTCCGGCTGTTGCCGGGGCCGTCATGAGTCCGCTCGATGGCCATGTCAGCCCGCTGCGGCTGCTGCGATCCCTGGTTCAAGCCTTTCACAGTCTGGGCGGGCAACTGTGTGCCGGCACACGGATCGAGGCGGTCGAGCACCAGGGCGGCCAATTCGTGGTGCGGGCCGCAGGGCGCTCGTTCGCCGCCGGAAAGATCGTGCTGGCGGCCGGGCTCGGCAACCGGGTGCTGGCGCCGCTCGTGGGCTTGCGTGCCCCCGTAGAGCCCAGCCGCGGCCAGATCCTCGTGACGGAGCGCGTGCGGCCCTTCCTTCGCTACCCCACCTTGTACGTCAGGCAGACCGGCGAAGGCGTGCTGCAGATTGGTGACTCGAAAGAGGATGTCGGCCTGGACGACGGGACCACGCTGGTCCAGCTGTCGAAAATCGCCGCGCGCGCCGCGCGGTGTTTTCCACTGCTCGACGGGGTCAATATCGTGCGCACCTGGGGTGCGCTGCGGGTGATGAGCCCCGACGGTTTTCCGATCTACCAGGCCTCCAGCGAGTGTCCGGGCGCGTTCGTCGTCACCTGCCACAGCGGCATCACCTTGGCCCCCCAACATGCCGGGCCGCTTGCGGGCTGGATCCGGGGCGGCCTGGAGCCCGCACCCATCCGCAACTTCAAGGCCGAGCGTTTCGATGTTCAGAAAAATTGACGGATTGGCCGCCCGCCCAGCGGTTTCCCTGTTTTTTGAGGACCGGTCGATCCTCGCCCAGGAGGGTGACACGATCGCCATCGCACTCATGAACGCCGGTGCGCGGGCCTTCCGCGAAACGCCGTTGTCAGGCGCGGCGCGCGGGCCACTGTGCCTGATGGGGGTGTGCTTCGACTGCCTGGTCGAGGTGGACGGTACCCCCAACGTGCAGGCCTGCATGGTGGCGGTGCGCGACGGCATGCGCGTGCGCCTGCAACACGGGGCCCGCCGTTTCGAGGGCGGGACATGAGCACGGTTTCGATGACCCACGATTTGATCGTCATCGGTGCCGGCCCGGCTGGCATGGCGGCCGCCGCCAGCGCTGCCGCGCTAGGCCTGAAGACGGTGCTGCTGGACGAACAGGCCCGCATGGGTGGCCAGATCTACCGGAACGTGCAGGCATGTGATCCGAAGGTAGCCGCCCTGCTGGGCCCCGACTACACCCACGGCACCACACTGACCGATGCGGTGAACCGCACCCGCCTGGAAGTCCGCACGGGTGCGCTGATCTGGGACGTGGCACCCGACTTGACCGTGACCGGCCTCCAGGACCGGCAGGCGTTTCAGATTCGCGCGCCGCAGATCATTGCCGCCACGGGCGCGATGGAACGGCCATCGCCCGTCCCCGGCTGGACATTGCCCGGCGTCCTGAATGCCGGCGCCGCGCAGATCGCCCTCAAGTCCGGCGGCGTGGTCCCCCAGGGCCGCATTGTTCTGGCTGGCGCGGGCCCGCTGCTGCTGCTGGTGGCCTGCCAGTTGCTGGACGCAGGGGCCGACGTGGTCGGCGTGGTGGAAACCTCACCCGGACACAACCGAGTCCGGGCGCTGCGTCACCTGCCGGCAGCGCTGGCCGCATGGCCCTATCTGGCAAAGGGGCTGCGGATGATGATGCGCCTTCGCAAATCCGGCATCCTTTGGTTTGCGCAGGCGCAGGCTTTGGAAATCCAAGGCGCTGACTGCGCGCAGGCCCTGGTCTTCCAGGCAGGCGGGCGCACGCAGCGCGTCGATGCCGATTGCGTGCTGCTGCATCACGGCGTCATACCCAACACGCAACTGAGCCGCCTCCTGCGGGTGGACCATCGCTGGGACGACCGACAGCTTGCGTGGCAGGTTGTCACGGACACATTCGGACAAACCTCGCGGCCCGGCCTGCGCGTGGCAGGCGACGGTGCCGCCATTGGCGGAGCACTTGCAGCCGAAGCCAGTGGCGCACTGGCGGCGCTGGGTGCGGCGCACCAGCTCGGACGCCTGACCGACGATGACTTCGCCACACGCGCCAGGCCACTGCATCGGTCTTTGGCCCGACACCTGGCCATTCGCCCGTTCCTGGACGAGCTGTACCGCCCGCCTACCTGGATCGTACAGCCAGCCGACGCCACCATCGTATGCCGCTGCGAGGAAGTGACCGCCGGGCGCGTACGGGAGATGGCCCGCCTGGGCTGCGTGGGTCCCAACCAGACGAAATTCTTCAGTCGCTGTGGCATGGGTCCCTGCCAGGGACGAATTTGCGGCTCCACGGTGACCCAGGTGCTGGCCGCCGAGCTGGACAAAAGCCCGAACGAAGTCGGTGCCTATCGCATTCGGGCACCACTCAAGCCGATTCCATTGGGTGCACTGTCGGCGCTGGCAGTGCCGGCCTCTGCCCATGGCCCGAGCGCGCCGCACTGTGCGCCGCCCAACGTGGAGAAGGAATGAGCATGCAGATCGAACGTTTCCATACCGGCCCGCGCATGAGCAAGATCGTGCGCCATGCGGGCCTGGTCTATCTGTGCGGCCAAACGTCCAGCGGGCGCCCGGATGCACAGGACATCGAATCCCAGACCCGCGAAATGCTGGCCCGCGCCGATGCCTTGCTGACCGAAGCCGGCAGCAGCCGCGAACGTATCCTCGCCGCCACGATCCACCTGCGCGATATGGGCGATTTCGCTGCCATGAACGCGGTTTGGGAAGCGTGGCTCCCAGCAGGCACCGCGCCGGCACGGACGACGGTCGAAGCGCGCCTGGCCACACCCGAGCTACTGGTCGAGATCACGTTGACCGCCGCCGCCTGATGGCGAGTCGCCACCAGATCGCTACAACAACGATAGCTGCTTGTGGCCGGCGGACGCTGGGAAGCAGCCTTTTTGGACACCAAAAACAGCCGTCTGGAGCCCCCTGACGGCCTGCCCAGCGCTCAGTAGGTCCCCGGATACGCCCCGCCATCGGGCAGGATGTTCTGGCCCGTGATGTAGGCGGCCTGCCGGCTGCACAGGAAGGCACAGATGGCGCCGAATTCCTCGGCCGTGCCGTAGCGGCCGGCCGGAATCTGCGCCTGCTGCGCGCGGCGCAGGTCGTCCACGCTCTTGCCGGTCTTGGTGGCGGCTGCCTGCAGCGTGGCGGCGATGCGGTCGGTGTCGAACTTGCCCGGCAGCAGGTTGTTGATGGTGACGCCTTGGGCCGCGATGCCGCTGCGCGCCACGCCGGCCACGAAGCCGGTCAGGCCGCTGCGCGCGCCGTTGGACAGGCCCAGGATGTCGATCGGCGCCTTCACCGCGCTGGAGGTGATGTTGACGATGCGCCCGAAGCCGCGCGCGGCCATGCCGTCCACCGTGGCCTTGATGAGTTCGATGGGGGTGAGCATGTTGGCGTCCACCGCCCGGATCCAGGCCTCGCGGTCCCAGTCGCGGAAGTCGCCGGGTGGCGGTCCGCCGGCGTTGGTGACGACGATGTCGAAGACGGTGCCCGGCCCGCCCGCCACGCCGAACACCGCCGCGCGGCCCTCGGCGGTGGTGATGTCGGCGGCCACGGCCAGCACCTGCGCCGCAGACGCGGCCTGCGCGCGCAGCTCTTGCGCGGTGCGCGCCAGCGCCTCGGCGCCGCGGGCCACGATGACGACGTTGACGCCTTCACGCACCAGCGCCAGCGCGCAGCCCCGGCCCAGCCCCTTGCTCGCGCCGCCCACCAGCGCCCATTTGCCTGCGATTCCCAAATCCATAACAATGCCCGCTTCGCGTCTGTGAAAGAGTCCGAATGATAGGGGCCGCGATCGATCGACGGAAAACACCGGGTCATCGGTGGCTTGCCGTGTCGCTGCTGGCATGGGCGGGCGGTGCGCTGGCCGACGGTGATCCGGGCGTGCTGCGGCGCGCGGCGGACCTGCGTGCTATGCCATCAGCGAGTGCCCCGAGCCTGACCTCGCTGCCAGCGCAGGCTAGCGTCACCCGCCTGGCCGGGCGCGAAGGCGCCTGGATCCAGGTGCGCACCGCCGCGGGCCAGACCGGCTGGCTGCACCTGTTCGATGTCGGCTCGCCCGGCGCGGCCGGCGGCACCGGTTCGGGCGCGGGCCAGGCCGCGAACAGTGGGCTGCGCGGCCTGACCAACCTGCTCTCAGGTGGCAGCGGGGCCGGCGGCACCACCGTGGCCACGACGACCGTCGGCATCCGTGGCCTGAGTGCCGAAGACATCGCCAACGCACAACCCGACGCGGCCGCCGTCGCGCGCATGGAGGGCCTGCGCCAGAGTGAGGCCGAGGCGCGCGCGTTCGCCGCCAGCGCCTCGCTCAAGAGCCAGACGGTCGAAGCCCTGCCCGGCCCGGCCACGGCCGGTGCCGGACCCGCCGGAGGGTCCACCCCATGACGCCCTGGACGGTCGGCCGACGTGGCTTGCGCGTCGCCCTGGCCACGGCCCTGTTGCTGGCGGCCAGCGGCGCGCCGGCCCAGTTCAACGCGCTGCGGCTGCTCGGATCGGTGAACCTCGGCGGACCCGCCGCGGCACCGTCGCCGGGCGGCGCCTCCGGCGGCGACCTGCTGCAATTGCTGTCGCAGTCGCTGGAGCAGATCGACGAGCCGAAAGAGATCGAAATCGGCCGCCAGCTCGCCGCCGTGTTGCTGGGCAGCAAACCCATTCATGGCGACATGGCATTGCAGGCCTACGTGAACCGGCTCGGACGCTGGATCAGCCTGCACAGCACGCGCCCGAACCTGCCCTGGGCGTTCGTGGTGATCGACGACGGCGGCTACAACGCGTTCGCGGCGCCCGGCGGCTTTGTGTTCGTCACCAAGGGGCTGGTCGACCGGGTGCGCGACGAGGCCGAGCTCGCCGGCATCCTGGCCCACGAGATCACCCATGTGACCAGCAAGCACCACCTGGTGGCGTTGCGGGCCAAGGCCCAGGCCGGTTTGCTGACGCAACTGGTGGCCTCGCAACTCAGGAACAACGCCGGTGGCTGGGTGTCGGCGCAGATGCTGGCGCTGGGGCGCAACCTGTACGGCAGCGGCCTGGACCAGCAGGACGAGTTCGACGCCGACCGAAACGGCATCGTGCTGGCGACCCGCGCCGGCTTCGACCCGTACGGACTGGCCGCCGCCTTGCAGCAGCTGCGCACCGCCACGCCCGACGATCCGCTGTTCGCGCTGTCGCTGAGCACGCACCCGGCGCCGCAACTGCGGCTGGACCGCATCGAACTGGCCATGGGCAGCCGCCTCGACGGCTACGCCGGGCAGCCGCCGGTGCCGCTGGCGCTACGCCTGGCGCGCTGAGCGCGAGAACATGAAGATGCCGGCCACTACCAGCACGGTGCCGGCGATGATCCAGCGGTTCAGCGGTTCGCCGAGGATCAGCACCCCCATCAGGATGGTGGCCAGCGGCCCGATCATGCCGGTCTGTGCCGTCAGCGCCGGGCCGATGCGTTCGATGGCCATCATCACCAGCAGCACCGGCAGCGCGGTGCAGGCGATGGCGTTGAGCAGCGACAGCCACAGCACCGGCGGCGCCACCTGCGCGGCCGACAACGGCCGCAGCAGCGCGAACTGCGCGATGCACAGCACACAGGCCACCGACGTGGCCAGCCCGGCCAGGCGCAGCGCGCCCAGGCGGTGCACCAGCTCGCCGCTGTAGCTCAGGTACAGCGCGTAGCTGACGGTGCTCAGGAACACCAGCAGCGTCCCCCAGGCCACCGCGCTGCCGTCCAGCGAGAGCTGATGCCCGAACACGAGCACCACCCCGCTGTAGCTCACCGCCATCGCCACCAGCTGCGGCCGGCGGATGCCCCGCCCGTGCAGCAGCCAGCCCAGCAGCAGCACCAGTGTCGGGTTGAGGTACAGGATCAGCCGTTCCAGCGAGGCGGTGATGTACTGCAGGCCGGCGAAGTCCAGGTAGCTGGCCAGGTAATAGCCGGTGAAGCCCAGCCACAGCACGCCCGCGGCGTCGCGCCGGGTGAGCGCCGGCTGCCCGCGCCCCGCCCACCAGGCCATGAAGGCGAAGAACGGCAGCGCAAACAGCATGCGGTACATCACCAGCGTGACCGCGTCCACGCCGTGCCGATAGGCGAGCTTGACGATGATGGCCTTGCCGCTGAAGGCGATGGAGCCGGCGACGGCCAGCGCCAAGCCGCCTGCCAGGCCGGTGGAATGAGTTGCGGCAGGCCGGCTAGAACCCAACAGCCTGCCCGTCCCGGCGCGCGTCGCTGGCCGCCACATAACCCTCGACCTTCGGGTCGCCGGCACGCCAGATGAACTGGCCGGCGCCGAAGTCCTGGTACGAATCGTTGATGACCTCCATGCGATGGCCGCGCTCGGCCAGCCCTTGAACGGTGGCCGCATCCAGCGCCGACTCCACATTGATTTCCAGGCCGGCGTTGTAGCGCCAGCGCGGCGCATCGCAGGCCGCCTGCGGGTTCTGCCCGTAATCGAGCATGCGCACCAGCGTCTGCATGTGCCCCTGCGGCTGCATGTTTGCGCCCATCACGCCGTAGCTCATCACCGGCTGGCCACCCTTGGTAAGGAAGGCCGGGATGATGGTGTGAAACGGCCGCTTGCCCGGGGCAACCAGGTTTGCGGGGTTGGCGGCCTTCGCATCCACACTGAAGCCGTGGCCGCGGTTCTGCAGGCTGATGCCGAAGGTCGGCTCGACACAACCCGAACCGAAGCCCATGTAGTTGCTCTGGATGAAGCTGACCATCATGCCGTTTTCGTCAGCGGCGGTCAGATAGATCGTGCCGCCCTTGACCGGGTTGCCGGCGCCAAAATCCTGCGCTTTCTTCATGTCAATCAGTTTCGCACGGCTGGCCAGGTAGGCGTCATCGAGCATCTGATCGGCGCTCACCGCCATCGACGAAGGCTCGGCGACATAACGGTAGACGTCGGCAAACGCCAGCTTCATCGCCTCGATCTGCAGATGCTGCGAATCCACGCCGTCTACGGGCAGTGAGGCCACGTCAAACTGGCCGAGGATGCCCAGCGCGATCAGCGCCGCAATACCCTGCCCGTTGGGCGGAATCTCGTGCAGCGTGTAGCCACGGTAGTGCTTCTCGATCGGCTTGACCCATTCGGGGCGGTAGGCCGCGAAGTCGCTGGCCTTCAGGCTGCCGCCATGCTGTGCCGAGAAGTGTTCGATGGCCTGCGCAATCTCGCCGCCGTAATAGGCCTGTCCACGCGTCTCGGCAATGGCCCGCAGGCCGCGCGCGGCCGCCTTGAACTGGAACAGTTCGCCCACCTCGGGTGCGCGCCCCCAGGGCATGAAGCTGTCCGAAAACCCGGGCAAGGACTGCAGTTCGGGAACCGCCGCCGCCCATTTCTGCTGCACCACCACGGGCAGCAGGTAGCCCCGCTCGGCGATCTCGATGGCCGGTTGCATCAGGTCGGCGAACGGCAGCTTGCCGAAACGCTCGCTCAGTGCCACCCAGCTGCTCACGGCGCCCGGCACGGTCACCGCGTCAAACCCGCGCTTGGGCGGCGCCTGGGTGTCTTGGCCGTACTTGCGCCGGAAATACTCCGGCGTCCAGGCCGCCGGCGCGCGGCCGGAGGCATTGAGCCCGTGCAAGGACTGCCCGTCCCACAGGATGCAGAAGGCGTCGCTGCCCAACCCGTTGCTCACCGGTTCACAAATGGTCATGGCGGCTGCGGCCGCCACGGCCGCGTCCACCGCGTTGCCCCCGTTGTACAGCATGCGCAGGCCCGCCTGCGCGGCAAGTGGGTGTGAGGTGGACACCACGTTTCGCGCGAACACGGGCAGCCGGGTGGTTGTGTAGGGATTGGAGAAGTTGAAATTCATGAAATGAGGTCCGTGTGGTTGCCGTTTCAGCGAGTTCCCGAACATTGCCGCGGGATCAGTCCGCGACGATCTTGCGCTCGACGATGATTTTTTTCCACTTGCCGGCGTCCAGTGTGGCCATCTGCGCGAACTGCGCCGGCGTGCCGCCAACCCCCTCGATGCCCAGGCGCGCCAGGCGGTCCTTCACCTCCGGGTCGGCCAGTGCCTGGTTCACGCCGGTGTTGACGCGCGCCACCACGTCAGCGCTCAGACCCCGGGGGCCGTACAGCCCGAACCAGGTGTTGGACTCGAAGCCCGGCAGCAGTTCGGACACCGCCGGCAGGTCCGGCGCCATCGGCGTGCGCTGTGCGGAGGTCACCGCCAGCGCCCGCAGACGGCCATCGCGCACGTGCGGCAGGCCGGTGGGCAAGGAGTCAAACAGCACGTCCACCTTGCCGCTGACCAGATCGGGGATCGCCAGCGCAGTGCCCTTGTAGGGAATGTGCACCAGGTACAGGCCAGCCTGCGACTTGAACAGCTCGGCGGTGAGTTGCACGATGGTGCCATTGCCGCTGGAGGCGTAGTTCAGTTTTCCCGGATTCTTCCGGGCATAGTCCACCCACTCCTTGAGCGTGCGCGCCGGCGATCCGTTGGGCACAAGCATGATGCTGGGCGCATTGCCCACATGGCAGATGGGCGTGAAGTCGCGCACCGCGTCATAGGGCATTTTCGGATTCAGCGCGGGGCCAATCGCATGGGTGCTCGATGTCGCCAGCAGCAGCGTGTAGCCGTCGGCCGGCGCCTTGGCAACCAGGTCGGAGCCGATCGTGCCGCCTGCGCCCGGGCGGTTTTCCACGACCACCGCCACGCCGAGCTTCTCGCCCAGCTTCTGCGACAGGGCGCGGGCGAAGATGTCGGTGGCCCCACCGGCTGGAAACGGCACCACCAGGCGGATCGGCTTGGCCGGCCAGGCCTGGGCCCGCGCAGAAGTGCCCAGCAACAGGCCCAGGCCGGCGCTGGCGCCCAGTACAAGATGACGTCGTTTCATGGAACTCCTGGAGGTTTCAAAGCCATGGCCAATGCACATTGTGCGGCACCCGGCCAGGCGCCGCAGGCCGCGGCCTTTCCGGAAAAAAAAGGCGCCCGAAGGCGCCGTGGTCCGATCCGCGCGGGATGCTCAATCCTCGACGAAGGCTTCCTCGCGTTTGCTCTTGATCGCCGGCATCAGCACAATCACCAGCAACAGCGCAGCGGCCGCCAGCAAGCCCGCCGAAAGCGGTCGGGTGACAAACACGCTCCAGTCGCCACGCGACAGCAGCAGCGCCCGGCGCAGGTTCTCCTCCATCATCGGGCCCAGGATGAAGCCCAGCAGCAACGGAGCCGGCTCGGCACCGAGCTTGATGAACAGATAGCCGATCACACCGAAGATCGCCACCATCCAGATGTCGAAGGTGTTGTTGTTGGTCGAGTACACACCGATGGCGCAGAAAAGCACGATGGCCGGGAACAGCCAGCGATAGGGAACGGTCAATAATTTGATCCACAAGCCGATCATCGGCAGGTTCAAGATGACCAGCATCAGGTTGCCGATCCACATTGAGGCAATCAGGCCCCAGAACAGCTCCGGGTTGCTGGTCATGACCCGCGGCCCGGGCTGGATGTTGTGGATGGTCATGGCTCCCACCATCAGCGCCATCACGGCGTTGGGGGGAATGCCCAGCGTCAGCAGCGGGATGAAGGATGTCTGCGAACCGGCGTTGTTGGCCGACTCGGGTGAGGCCACACCCCGGATGTTGCCCTGGCCGAACGGCACCTCACCGGGCTTGAGCCGGGTTTTCTTCTCGATGGTGTAGGCCGCGAATGCCGCCAGCAGCGCGCCGCCACCTGGCAGGATGCCCAGCAAGGAGCCGATCGTCGTGCCACGCAGCACAGCAGGCACCATGCGCTTGAAGTCCTCGGCCGACGGGTACAGGTGGGTCACCTTGCCGGTGAACACCTCGCGGTGCTCCTCCTTGATCGACAGGTTGGAGATGATCTCACCGTAGCCGAACACGCCCATCGCGATCACGATGAAGCCAATGCCATCGGTCAGTTCGGGGATGTCGAACGAGAAGCGCGCCACGCCGGAGTTCACGTCGGTGCCTACAAGACCCAGCAGCAGCCCCAGCACGATCATGGCAATGGCTTTGAGCAGCGAGCCCGAGGCCAGCACGACCGCGCCGATCAGGCCCAGGATCATCAGCGAGAAGTACTCAGCCGGGCCGAACTTGAAGGCCACCTCGGTCAGCGGCGCTGCAAAGGCCGCCAGGATCAGCGTGCCCACGCAACCGGCGAAGAACGAGCCCAGGCCGGCGGCAGCCAGCGCCGGCCCGGCCCGCCCCTTTCGCGCCATCTGGTAGCCGTCGATCACAGTCACCACCGAGGACGATTCGCCCGGCAGGTTCACCAGGATGGCAGTGGTGGAGCCGCCGTATTGCGCGCCGTAGTAGATGCCGGCCAACATGATCAGCGCCGCCACGGGCGGAAGCGCGTAGGTGGCCGGCAGCAGCATGGCAATGGTCGCCACCGGGCCGATGCCGGGCAGCACGCCAATCAGGGTGCCCAGCAGGCAGCCGACAAACGCGTAGATCAGGTTTTGCGCGGTAAAGGCAACGCCAAAACCGAGGGTCAGGTTGTTGATCAGGTCCATGGAGTGCGTCCTCAGCCGGTGATGAAGGTCGGCCAGACCGGGAACTGCAGCTTGAGCAGCACGATGAAGGCCAGGTAACTGCCAATCGACAGGATGGTCGAGAGGATCAGAACCTCCTTGAGATTGAAGCGCTCACCGGCCAGGCTGGCCACGATGGTCAGCCCGAAGATCGCGGCGATCATGCCCATTGCGGGCACCTTGATCGACGGCAAGCCGCCCAGCAGCACACCGAACAGCAGGTTGGAGGCAATGATGAAGAACAGCGGCTTCCAGGCGAAGGCGCCGATCTTGTCGCCGTCCTGCGTCTCCACGACCAGCGACTTGAACATCACCACCGCCCCCAGAATGGCCAGCAGCACTCCCAGCATCAATGGGAAGTAGCCCGGCCCCATGCGTGCGCCCGTGCCCACGGTGTAGGAGGTGGCCCCAACCGCGAAGGCTGCCCCCACGCCCGTGAACATGAGCCCGGAGAAGAAGTCTTTCTGACTCTTTATTTTCACAAGTGATCTCCTCGAATCGGATTTTTCGAACGCCCGATTCTGGGGGGGTTCACCTGTGCCGGCGATGTGGATTCCACCTATAGGGGTGGCCTGTTTTCCGCGATCCGGAAAACAAGATCAGGGTTAACCCGAAAAAGGCTTCATTCCACCGGCGGTGTAGCCAGCAGCACCTCGTCCAGCGTGGTCAGGCCCTCGGCCACGCGAAGCGCGCCAGCCAGGCGCAGCGGGCGCATGCCATCGGCCACGGCCTGGCGGCGCAGCGCGTCGATGCTGGGCTGCTGGTTGACCCGGTCCTTGAACGCCTCGGACACGGTGAGCAACTCGTACAGGCCCATGCGGCCCATGAAGCCGGTCATGCGGCAATCCACGCAGCCCACCGCCTTGTAGGGCCGGTAGCCGCCGTTGATCTTCCAGGGCCGAACCACCGCCTCGAGGTCAGAGCGGGTGGACTTCTCGTCCTTGACCTTGCAGCGCGGGCACAGCGTGCGCACCAGCCGCTGGGCCAAAACGCCAAGCACCGTGGCGTTGATCAGGTACGGCGGCACGCCGAGTTCCATGGCCCGTGTGATGGCACTGGGCGCATCGTTGGTGTGCAGGGTGCTGAACACCATGTGACCGGTCAGCGCCGCCTGCACCGCCATCTCGGCGGTCTTGAGGTCGCGGATTTCGCCCACCATGATGATGTCCGGATCCTGGCGCATCAGGGCGCGCAGGCCCTCGGTGAAGCCGAAATCGAGCTGGGGCTGCACCTGCGACTGGTTGAACGCCGGCTCGATCATCTCGATGGGATCTTCCACCGTGCTCACGTTGACCTCCTCGGTGGCCAGGCGGCGCAGCGTGGAATACAGCGTGGTGGTCTTGCCGGAGCCGGTGGGCCCGGTCACCAGCACGATGCCGTGCGGCCGCTTGACCAGCGCCTCCCAGCGCGCCGCGTCGTGCGCGCTGAATCCCAGCGCGTCCAGATCCTTCACGGTGGTATCGGGGTCGAAGATGCGCATCACCATCTTCTCGCCGAAGGCGGTGGGCAGCGTGGACAGGCGCATTTCGATCTCGTCACCCTTGGTGTTTCGGGTCTTGATGCGGCCGTCCTGCGGGCGGCGCTTCTCGATCAAGTCCATGCGACCCAGCAGCTTGATGCGCGCGGTCATGGCGTTGAGCACGCCAATCGGCATCTGGTAGACCGGATGCAGCACACCATCGATGCGGAAGCGGATCGTGCCCTGCTCGCGTCGCGGCTCCAGGTGGATGTCGCTGGCACGCTGGTCGAAGGCGTACTGCCACAGCCAGTCGACCACCTGCACCACACCCTGGTCGTTGGCGTCGAGCTGCTTGTTGCTGCGCCCCAGCTCCACCAGCTGTTCAAAGCTGGCGCCGCCCGCGTTGCCGCCCGCCTTCTGGGCCGCGCGCACTGACTTTGCGAGCGCGAAAAACTCCACCGTGTAGCGCTGGATTTCACCGGGGCTGGCGAGCACCCGGCGCACGGTGCGCCGCGACTGGCGCTCCACCTCGGCCACCCAGTCGGTCAGGAACGGCTCCGAGGTGGCCACCACCACCTCGGCGGGCGTGACCTGCACCGGCAGCACCCTGTGGCGCTCGGCGTAACCCGCGCTCATCACATCCGACACCTTGCCCACGTCGACCTTCAGCGGATCGATGCGCAGGTATTCCATGCCAAAGCGCGCAGCCAGCCACTGCGTCAGGGTCTCGATGTCCAGCGGCCGGTCGTCGCTGGCGCGGCGCATGGACACGCTGGCCAGGCGCACCAGCGGGTGCTGCACGCTCTCGGCCTGGGCGCAGCGGGCGATGGTGCGTTGCGCCTCCTCGGGGCTGATCAACCCGTCCTCGCGGGCCCACTCGACCAGGCGACGCCAGTCGATCGGCCCCTGGTGCGCCGTAGTGGGAAGAGGAAGGGGTCGGGTGATGGCCGGTTTCATGGCTTTTTGATCGGTTTGAACACCCGCAGCCATTTGGGAGCGGGCAGGTTCCAGCGAGTCTGGATGGTTTCGGCCTGCGCTGCAAGCCGCTCGCGCGAGGGCCGACTGGCCGTGCGTTGCGCCAGCACCACCGTGTTGCCCTCGCGCGTGGGCTTGAAGGCCCACACCGCCTCCTCGCCAAAGGCGGCGGCAATCTTGCCCAGGCTGCTCTCGTAGCTGGAGGCGCGCCCGAACAGGTTCACCGTCATGCACCCCTCGTCCGTCAGCAGCGCACGGCACTGGGCGTAAAAGGCCTGGTCGTCGAGCACCGGCGCGGCGGCTTCGTGGTCGTACAGGTCCACCTGCAGCGCGTCCACCGTGCCCTGCCATTCGGGCTTGCGGATCTCCAGCGCCGCGTCGGCGATCACCACCTGCAGCTTTGCATCGTCCGGCGGCAGCTTGAACCAGCCCCGGCAGGCCACCAGCACCTGCGGATTGAGTTCGATCACCGTGGTCTTCATGCGCAGCTGGCGGCGGCAGAACTTGGTCAGCGCGCCCGCCCCCAGCCCGAGCTGCATGGCATGGCGCGACGCCACGCTGGGCGCCTCGACAAACAGCAACCAGGCCATCATGCGCTGCACGTACTCCAGATCGATGGCGTAGGGGTCGTCCAGCTTCATCGAGCCCTGCACCCACTCGGTGCCCAGGTGCAGGCAGCGCACGCCGTTGTAGTCGGAGAAATTGACCTCCGGGAGTTCGTCGCCGATGCCGGCTTTCCTGCGTGCCATGGGTTGGGTTTCCTGTCCTCGGGTCAGATCAATCCGTGCTGCTCGAACACCGACCGCCAAGCGGCCAGCTTGCGCTCGAAACGCCAGGACGCGTTGGCCGGACTGGTGGACGGCAGCCGGTGCACCGCCACACCCAGGCCGGCCGTGTGGCGCGCGTGCTTGTAGCTCTCCCCGCCATTGTGGGCGATGCCGCGCAGCGCCGGGCAGCGCCCCGCCAGGCCGACGAAATCATTGACCACCGGATGCCGGATTGCGGCATCCAGGCTGCCCTGGCGCTCGCAACTCGCGTACACATCCCACAGGCCCAGGCCATGCCTGAGCAGGCGATCGATCCTGTTTTCATAGCTGTCGGTGGCCGTCTGGCGCTGGAAAACGGGCCAAATGGCATCCAGAATGCGCCAGAAATGGTTCTGCGGATGCGCGTAGTACTGCCGAGCCGCCAGCGAGGTGGCGCCGGGAAAGCTGCCCAGGATCAACAGCACGGTCCGGTCCGACACCACTGGCGGCAAGCCGGTCAGGCGTGCTTGGCCGGGTGCCGGCGGGCTGGGCGGGGGTGGGGCGGGGTTTGGGGGCATCCGGGGGGGGAAGGGGGGCACTTTCTTTGGGATTATCCCAGCGGGGTATGGGCGTTGGGCGCTATTGAATCAGGAGTTTTTCGATGAAGGCTGCTGGCCGGGATATGCGCCCGGCGGCGCACCGACTTTCTTTGCTTCGCCAAAGAAAGTCGGCAAAGAAAGGCGAGCCGACGTCAGGGCCGCTGCGCGGTGCCTTGCGCTGCTCGCCTCAGGTGGGGGCTGGCTGAACTCGCCCTTCGGGCTCAGACAACGCCAGCCCTGATCCCCCTGCCGCTGCGCTGCTCAGCCCTGCCTCAACGGCGAAAACCCGAATACCCCCGCTTCAACGAGTTTGACCAACATGGCGTTCAGCTGTTCGTGCGAACGCTGTGGCGCCAATCCAGACGCCGAAAGCCAGGCACCAGACCGCGCCGTGGCGGGCCAACCAACACGACGGACAAGGGATGTGCTCACCCAGGTCGAACGCTCCGCGGTTTCCCCGCCGTCATGCGTCGGCGAGTAGCGCAGCGACGGGCGGATCAGGGCTGGCGTTGTCCGAGCGCAGCGAGTTCAGCCAGACCCCGCCCGGCGCGAGCAACGCAGTGTGCCCGTAGCGCAGCGAAGGGACGACGCATCCGGCTCGCCTTTCTTTTGCTTACTTTTCTTTGGCGAAGCAAAGAAAAGTGAGTCGGCCGCCGGGTCGAGACCCGGCCAGCAAGCTCAACCATAAGAACTCCTGATTCCATAGCACCCCGTGGCCACCCAACGCCTGGCATGGGCCAAAAAAGCCCTCAAATCCACCGCCCCAACGCCTCCTGCGCGTTCAGGCCCGTCGCCGCCGCCAGCTCATCCACTGTCATCCCCCGCAACCCCGCCACCACTGCCCCGATGCGTGGCAACTCGGCCGGTTCGTTGGGCTGGCGCGGTTGCCCGGCGGCGCGCTGGCCGGCGGTGACGTAGAGCCAGTGCGGCGGGATGTCCGGTGCATCGGTTTCGAGCACCAGCGCCGACAGCGGCAGCTCGGCTGCGAGCCGACGCAGCTTGAGCGCGCGCTCGTACGTCACCGCGCCGCCGAAGCCGAGCTTGAAGCCCAGCTCGATGAAGGCCATCGCCTGCTGGGCGCTGCCATTGAAGGCGTGCGCGATGCCGCGCCAGCCCCGTGCCGGCGCCAGCTCGCGCAGGGCGCGCAGCAACGCGTCGGCCGAACGGCGCACGTGCAGGATCACCGGCAGCTCGTGGCGGCGCGCAAGTTCGAGCTGCTCGCGGCAGAAGTCTTCCTGGCGCTCCTTAAGCGGGCTGCGCACAAGCTCCGGCACGAAGTAGTCGAGCCCGATCTCGCCCACCGCCACGAGCCGCGGGTCGGCGCGGTGCCGGGTCAGCGCGTCGTCAAGCGCCTGCAGGTCGCGGTCACCGGCCTGCGCGACGTACAACGGGTGGATGCCCAGCGCGTACCAGTCACCGAAGCGGTGCGCCAGCATCCGAACAGCCTCGAAATTCGCCACCTCCACGGCCGGGATCACGCAGCGCGCCACCCCGGCGGCGCTGGCGCGGGCGCGCACCGCATCCGCCGTGTCGCCGAACTCGGGCGCATCGAGGTGGCAGTGGGTGTCGATCCAGGCCGTCATGGCGCGATGATGCCGCAAGCCCGGGTCAAGCACCGCTGCACGATCGCTTCAACCGTGCTAACGTGACGGCTCCATCGTTCACGCTGGCAGGTTCCCGGATGCGAAGAAGCGCGCTCTACAGCCGGTCGACACCCCACCCGGGCAGCACCCTGCCTGCGCCGGACGCGGACGCCGCCGGCCCCGCCACCGAGCCGGCGGTCGCGCCGCGCCCGCCCTGGAAGCAGCGATTGCACGGGTTCGCCACCAGCCCGCGCGCCCTCTGGCTGGCCATCGGGCTGCTCACCCTGGCGCTCGGATTCACGCTCACGCTGGCACTGCGTCCTGCCGCGCGGCCACTGACCCAGGAAGCCATCGACGCCGCCGTGCTGAACACGCTCGAGAACACGCCGCTGCCCTCGCCCGCGGCGCGCGCGGCCGCGCTCGTGAGCCCGTCGGTGGTGCGGGTCACCGGCTACCGCAACGCCCCCAAACCCGGCGCCGACGAGATCGAACACGGTGTGGGCACCGGCGTGGTGATCGTCGACAAGGGTGTGATCCTCACCAACCTGCACGTGGTGCAGACCGCCGACACGATCAAGGTGGTGTTTGCCGACGGTCTGGAAACCACCGCGTCGATCACCGGCGCGCAGCCCGAGAACGACCTGGCCGTGCTGCAGGCCCACAAGATCCCCGACGACCTGATTCCCGCCACCATGCGCTCCACGCACGACCTGCAACCGGGCGACCAGGTGGTGGCGGTGGGCTTTCCGTTCGGCATCGGGCCGTCGTACTCGGCGGGCGTGATCTCGGGCCTGCAGCGGGTGTTCCGCTCGCCCGAGGGCAAGCAGAAACTCAGCAACCTGATCCAGTTCGACGCCGCCGCCAACCCCGGCAACTCCGGCGGGCCGCTGGTCACCATGGACGGCGCGGTGGTCGGCATCGTCACCGCCATCCTGAACCCCACGCCGGCGCGCACCTTCCTGGGCATCGCCTTTGCCGTGCCGATCGAAAACGCCGCCTCCGCCGTCGGCCTGCACCCATTCTGAAACCTTGCGGGACAGACCAAGCGTTACACGCAGTGAACTTTGCTCTGTCCTCAACCAATTAGGATTTGTCATGGACGCCACGACCACCCCACCGCCCGCCGACACCGCCCAGCTCATGGAGCAGATCCTCTACGAGGTCAAGCGCGTGGTGGTCGGGCAGGACCGCTTTCTCGAACGGGTCATGGTGGCCATGCTGGCGCAGGGCCACCTGCTGGTCGAAGGCGTGCCCGGCCTGGCCAAGACCATGACCGTCAAGACCCTGGCCAGCACGGTGCGGGGCCAGTTCAAGCGCATCCAGTTCACGCCCGACCTGGTGCCCTCCGACCTGGTGGGCACGCGCATCTACAACCAGAAGACCGGCGACTTCAGCACCGCGCTGGGCCCGGTGTTCACCAACCTGCTGCTGGCCGACGAGATCAACCGCGCCCCGGCCAAGGTGCAGAGCGCCCTGCTGGAGGTGATGCAGGAGCGCCAGGTCACGATTGCCGGCGAGACCCACCGCGTGCCCTCGCCCTTCCTGGTGATGGCCACGCAGAACCCGATCGAAACCGAAGGCACCTACCCGTTGCCCGAGGCGCAGGTGGACCGCTTCATGATGAAGGTGCTGGTGGACTACCCCACCGACGAGGAGGAGTTCGTCATCGTGCAACGCGTGACCGGCCCGGCGGTGGACGTCACGGCCGTGGCCAGCACCGAGCAGCTCGCGGCGTTGCAGGCCGAATGCCGGCGGGTGTACGTGGACCCGTCGCTGGTGCAATATGCGGTGAAGCTGGTATCGGCCACGCGCACGCCAGCCAGGGCGGGCCTGCCGGAGCTGGCGCGCTACCTCACCTTCGGCGCCAGCCCGCGCGCCACCATCAACCTGACCGAGGGCGCCCGGGCCCTGGCGCTGCTGCGCGGTCGCAGCTACGCGCTGCCCGAAGACCTGAGCGACCTGGTGCCTGACGTGCTGCGCCACCGGCTGGTGCTGTCGTACGAGGCCTTGTCCGACGGGCTCACGGCCGATGCGGTGATCGCCAAGATCATGGCCAAGGTGCCGGCGCCGCCGCGCCCGCTGGAACACGACCGAACGGCGGGCTGAACCGGTGTTCAAGCTGCCGTTTCGCCGCCAGGCCCCCGCAGCCGCGGACGCGCCGACGCCCGCCACCCCGGCCACGCCGGGCGCGGAGAACGTGCTGCGCCGGCTGGAGTGGACCGTCATCCGCCGCCTCGACGGCCTGCTGCAGGGCGACTACCGCACGCTGATGCGCGGCGCGGGTCTCGACCTGGCCGACCTGCGCGAGTACCAGCACCACGACGACGTGCGCCACATCGACTGGAACGTCACCGCGCGGCTGCAGCAGCCGCACGTGCGGGTGTTCACCGAAGACCGCGAGATGGCCGCATGGTTTCTGGTGGACCTGAGCGCCTCGATGGACTTTGGCTCCGGTGCGCAGCGCAAGGGTCAGGTGAGCGCCGAGTTCGTGGCGGTGCTCGCGCGGCTGCTCACGCGCCACGGCAACCGGGTCGGCGCGTTGCTCTACGGCACCGGGGTGGACACGGTACTGCCGGCGCGCGGCGGGCGCCGCCAGGTGCTGCAGCTGCTGCACGCGCTGCAACACCGCCCGGCCGCGCCCAAGGGGGGCGACGGCACCCGCCTGCACGAGCTGCTGGACGCCGCCGCCGGCGTCGTGCGCCGGCGCGCCACGGTGTTCGTGGTGTCCGACTTCATCAGCGCGCCGGGCTGGGAACGACCGCTGGCCCTGCTGGCCCGGCGCCACGAGGTGGTGGCGGTGCGCCTGGCCGACCCGCTGGAGCATGCGCTGCCCGACCTCGGCCTGATCCCGATCCGCGACGCCGAGACCGGCGAGCAGCTGCTGGTGGACACCAGCGACAAGGGCTTTCGCCAGCGCTTCGCCGCCCTGGCCGCGCAGCGCGAGGCCGACCTGCGCACGGCGCTAAGCCGCACGGGTGTGGACACGCTGGAGCTGGCCACCGGCGCCGACCTGGTCGAGACCGTGCTGCGCTTTGCCGACCTGCGCCGCCAGCGCGCGCGGCTGTCGGCGGGTGTGGCCGCCCGCCCGCTGGCCGACCATTTGCGGCCCGCCGCCTGACCTGCGCCATGAGGAGACCCGCATGACCTTTCTCTGGCCCCAGATGATCTGGCTCCTGCTGGCGCTGCCGCTGCTGGTGGCGCTGTACCTGTGGCTGCTGCGGCGGCGCCAGGCGCTGGCCTTGCGCTACGCCAGCCTGTCGCTGGTCAAGGAGGCGATGGGCAAGGGCCCCGGGTTGCGCCGCCACGTACCGCCGGCGCTGTTCCTGCTGGCTCTGGCCGCGATGCTGCTGGCGGCGTCGCGTCCGATGGCCGTGGTCACGCTGCCCTCGCAGCAGGAAACCATCATCCTCGCGATGGACGTATCGGGCAGCATGCGCGCCACCGACGTCAAGCCCAATCGCCTGGTGGCGTCGCAGGCCGCCGCCAAGGCCTTCCTGGCCGAGCTGCCGCGCCACGTGCGCGTGGGCATCGTCTCGTTCGCCGGCACCGCGCAGGTGGTGCAGCCACCCACGCTGAGCCGCGAAGACCTGGTTGCTGCCATCGACAAGTTCCAGATGCAGCGCGCCACCGCGATCGGCAGCGCCATCGTGATCGCGCTGGCCGAGCTGTTCCCCGACCAGGGCATCGATCTGGATGCGGTGGCGCGCGCCAGCGGCCGCCCGCGTGCCGCGCCCATCGACGCCGCGCCCAAAAAGCCGCAGAAGGAGTTCACCCCGGTTGCGCCCGGCTCTTACAACTCGGCGGCCATCATCCTGCTGACCGACGGCCAGCGCACCACCGGCGTGGACACGCTGGAAGCCGCCAAGATGGCCGCCGACCGCGGCGTGCGCATCTACACCGTGGGCATCGGCACGGTGGACGGCGAGACCATCGGCTTCGAAGGCTGGTCCATGCGCGTGCGCCTGGACGAGGAGACGCTCAAGAAAGTCGCCCAACAGACCCAGGGCGAGTACTTCTACGCCGGCACCGCCGAGAACCTGAAAGCCGTCTACGAAAAGCTCGGCTCGCGCCTGACGGTCGAAAAGAAGGAAACCGAAATCTCCGCGCTGCTGGCGTTGGCCGCGGCCGTGCTGGCGCTGCTGGCGGGCGGGCTGTCCCTGTGGTGGTTCAAGCGGGTGCTCTGAGCGAGACGCACGCGTCAACCCACCGCGCGGACCGCGTCGGGCGTGCGGGCCGCGATCTTCAGGAGTGTCCTGGCCGCGCCGGATGGCTCGCGCCGGCCTTGTTCCCAGTCCTGCAGCGTGCGCACCGACACGCCAAGCATCACGGCGAACTCCGATTGCGACACACCGACCTTGGCGCGGGCATCGGCCGCCGGGGTTAGCAGGACCTCGGTGGTCCGCACGGCCTTTCCACGCTTCATCTGCCTCACCGACTCCAGCAAGTCAGCCTTGAACTGTTCCATTTCCTTATCCATGTTCCACCTCATGCTTCAGTTGTGCCAGAAAATCAGCGGGCAGGTTGTCGAACTTCGCTTTGGCGTACACGATCAGCAACCAGATACGCCCTTCGTCCTCGTTGAAGTACACCACACGAACGCCGCCCCGCTTGCCCAGGCCGGCGCGTGACCAGCGAACCTTGCGACACCCGTTGGTACCGGGCACCAGATCACCGGCCAGCGGATTCGCGGCGATCCAGTTGATGAACTCGACTCGCTCCTCGTCGGACCAGACGACCTGCGCATATTTCTTGAAAACCGGGGTTTCAGAGACTGTCCGCATGGCGCAAATTATACGGCAATGCCGTATTGCCGAATCACCACTGCGCCCGCGATTGGCTGCCGCTCTGGCGACGGTACAACCGTGCACGGTAACAATCCTGCTGCGAAACTTGCCAAGGTGCGCTTTCGCAAGGAAACCATCAAGAAGGTGGCCCAACAAACCCAAGGCGAATACTTCTACGCCGGCACCGCCGATAACCTCAAGGCCGTCTACGAAAAGCTCGGCTCGCGCCTGACGGTCGAAAAGAAGGAAACCGAAATCTCCGCGCTGCTGGCGTTGGCCGCCGCCGTGCTGGCGCTGCTGGCGGGCGGGCTGTCGCTGTGGTGGTTCAAGCGGGTGCTGTGAGCGGCTCCGGAAGCGTCCGACTTTCCGGGGGTCGGGCAAACCCTTGCCCGTCGCCTGTCGGGTGATTCCTGCTACGCTTTGTCGAAACACCCCCGCCCGTTGAAGCGGCCAATGCCGGTGCAGCCCCACCGGCGGGCTGCTCTTTGACGCCCCCACCACCGATCCAGCGAACCGCCCCGCCATGACTGTCGCCACCGACCGCCTGCCCGCCTGGACCATCGCCTTGCCCTTTGCCGCGCTGGCCGCCGACATCGCGCTGCTTGGCGCCACCGGGCCCGTTGCCGCCGTGGTGCTGGTCGCCGCGCTGGTCGCGGCGGTGCTTGGCGCGGTGCACCACGCCGAAGTGGTTGCGCTGCGCGTGGGTGAGCCGTTCGGCGCGATCGTGCTGGCGCTGGCCGTCACGGTGATCGAGCTGGGGCTCATCGTCTCCGTCATGCTCGGCGACCAGCCCCAGCCCACGCTGATGCGCGACACCATCCACGCGACCGTGGTGCTGGTGCTGCACGGCGTGGCGGGCCTGTGCATCGTGGTGGGCGCGCTGCACCACCGCGAGCAGGGTTTTCGCGTCGAAGGCGCACACGCCTACCTGATCGTGCTGCTGCCGATGGTGGCGATCACCCTGGTGCTGCCCAACTTCACCACGAGCGCGCCCGGGCCCTTCTACAGCGCCGCGCAGCTGGCGTTTGTCGGCGTGGTCTGCCTGCTGCTGTGGCTGGCCTTCACCTTCGTGCAGACCGTGCGACACCGGGAGCATTTTTTGCCGCAGCAGGGCGTCGTCGCTGCGCCGCCGGCGCGCCCGAGCGGCCGTCTGGCGGCCGCGGCGTTGGGCCTGTTGCTGGTCTCCCTGGTCGCCGTGGTGCTGCTGGCCAAGGGCGCTTCGCCGTTCATCCAGGCCGCGGTGGCCGGCCTCGGCGCGCCACCGGCGCTGGTGGGTGTCATCGTCGCCGCGATCGTGCTGCTGCCCGAGGGACTGACCGCCTTGCGCGCCGCGCGCGACGACCAGCTTCAGACCTCGATCAACCTGGCGCTCGGATCGGGCGTCGCCAGCATCGGTCTGACCGTGCCCATCGTCGCGGCCATCGCCTGGTGGACGAACAGCCCGCTGGCGCTGGGCGTGACGCCGGGCGGCGCCATCCTGCTCGCGCTGTCGTTCATGATGGCGCTGATCACCTACGGCACCGGGCGCGCCACCCTGCTGTCGGGCGTGGTGCATCTGATCATGCTGGCCACCTGGCTGTTCCTGATCGTGGTGCCGTGAAACGGCGGAACCGGGTCGCGCGGCGGCCCGGAAGGCCGTTTGGCGGCTGTTTTAACCGTCAAAATGTCGCCTCTTCAGCGCCGGTTGGCCACCGCCAGCTATCAAAACAGAAGTGTCCGGGACTTGACCGCCGGGCTGGATTTTTGATTGGTTTCACCGTTAGCATGGCTGCATGGACACCACCGCCACGCGCGAGGTCATCTTCCGTGCCGAGGGCCTGACCAAGGTCTACCGCATGGGCGAGGTGGAGGTGCACGCCCTGCGCGGCGTGGATCTGGTGCTGTATGCGGGCGAATTCGTCGTGCTGCTGGGCCCCTCGGGCAGCGGCAAGTCCACGCTGCTCAACATCCTGGGCGGGCTCGACGTGCCCACCGCCGGCCATGTCTGGTACCACGGTGAAGACCTCACCCGAGCCACCGACGCCCAGCTGACCGCGTTCCGGCGCGAGCACGTGGGTTTCGTGTTCCAGTTCTACAACCTGATCCCCAGCCTGACGGCGCAGGAGAACGTGGCGATCGTGACCGAGATCGCGCCCAGCCCCATGCCGCCGGCAGACGCCCTGGCGCTGGTGGGCCTGAAGGAGCGCCTGGACCACTTTCCGGCCCAGCTCTCGGGCGGAGAGCAGCAGCGCGTGGCCATCGCGCGCGCCATCGCCAAGCGGCCGGTGGTGATGCTGTGCGACGAACCCACCGGCGCGCTGGACTCGGCCACCGGGGTGCACGTGCTGGAGGCGCTGGAGCGCGTCAACGCCGAGATGGGCACCACCACGGTGGTCATCACCCACAACGTGGACATCGCGCGCATGGCGCACCGCGTGCTTTACATGGCCGACGGTCGCATCGGGCGCGAACAGATCAACGCCGAGCGGCTGGCCGCGCGCGAACTGCATTGGTGACACGATGAGAGCCCTGCACCGCAAGGCGCTGCGTGACCTCTGGCACATGCGCGGCCAGGCGCTGGCGATCGCGATGGTGATCGCCGCGGGCATCGCGATGCTGGTGATGTCGGCCGCCACGCTCGCCTCGCTGCAGGACACGCGCGACCGGCTCTACCGGGACTACCGCTTCTCCGACGTCTGGGCGCAGGTCAAGCGCGCGCCCGAGGGGCTGTCGCGGCGCGTGGCCGAGATCCCGGGCGTGAACGAGGTCGAGACGCGCCTGATCACCGCCGCCAAGCTGGAGCTGCCGCACTTCGGCGAACCGATCGAGGCGGTGGTGCAGTCGATCCCCGACCAGGGCGAGCCGGCGCAGAACCGGCTGTACCTGCGCAGCGGGCGCATGCTGGCGCCGCACGCCGACAACGAGGTGCTGGTGAGCGACTCGTTCGCCCAGGCCCAGGGCCTGAAACCCGGCGACCGCTTGCGCGCCACGGTGTACGGGCGCAGCCAGTGGTTCACCATCGTCGGCACCGCGCTCTCGCCCGAGTACGTCTACCAGATCAAACCGGGCGCGATGTTCCCCGACTACCAGCGCTACGCCATCGTGTGGACCAGCCGGCGCGCGCTGGAGGCGGCGCTGGACATGAGCGGCGCCTTCAATCAGGTGGTGGCGCGCCTGAGCCCTGGCGCCAACGAACGCGAGGTGATCGCCGCGATGGACCAGATGCTGGCGCGCTACGGCAGCCTGGGCGCACACGGACGCATGGACCAGCTGTCGTACCGCTTCCTGTTTGAAGAATTCCGCCAGCTCGGCACCATGACGCGTGTGTTTCCGACCATCTTCCTGGGCGTGGCCGCCTTCCTGCTGAACGTGGTGTTCACGCGGCTGATCGGCACCCAGCGCGACCAGGTGGCCATCCTGAAGGCCTTCGGCTACACCACCATGGACGTGGCGCTGCACTACGGCCTGATCGTCACGCTGATCTGCGTGCTGGGTTCGGCCATCGGCGTGGCCGGCGGGGTGTGGCTGGGCACGCTGATGGCGGCGATGTACCAGGTGTATTTCCGCTTTCCTTTCCTGGATTTCCACCTGTCGGCTGTGGTGGCGCTGACCGGCATCGGCGTCAGTCTGGCGGCGGCGCTGCTGGGCACCGGGCGCGCCGTCTATGCAGCCGCCGACACGCCGGTGGCCGAGGCCATGCGCCCGCCGGCGCCCGCGCGGTTCACGCGTTCGCTGGCCGAGCGGGCGCTGCCGCCGAGCTGGCTGTCGCAGCCCGTGCGCATCATCCTGCGCCAGATCGAGCGGCGGCCGGTGAAGGCGCTGATGACGGTGCTGGGCCTGGCCTGCGCCGGCGCGATCATGATGATGTCGCGCTTCCAGGACAGCGCGATCAACACCATGGTCGAGCTGCAGTTCCGCCTGTCGCAGCAACACGACCTGTCGGTCGCCTTCATCGAGCCCGGGCCGCGCCGCGCCGTGCATGAGCTGCGCGCCCTGCCCGGCGTGCGCCTGGCCGAGGGCTACCGCTCGGTGCCGGTGCGGCTGCGGCATCAAAACCACACGATGCAGACCAGCATCGAAGGCCTGGATGCCGGCGCCACGCTGCGCCACCCGATCGATGCCCGCTGGCAACCGGTGGCGCTGGCCCCCGAGGGCCTGGTGCTCAACGACTACCTCGCCGCCCGCCTGGGCGTCGGCGTGGGCGACATGGTGGACGTCGAGGTGCTGGACGGCCGGCGCCAGCAGCTGCGCCTGCCGGTTGCGCAACGGGTGACCGAGCACATCGGCGTTCAGGCCTACATGAACCTGGACGCGCTGAACCGCGCGTTGGGCGACGGCGACCTGGTCAGCGGCGCGCTGCTGACGGTGGACGACGGCCAGGAGGCCGCGGTGTTCCGCGCGCTCGACCGCCGGCCGCGGGTGATCGGTTCGGCCTCGCGGCTGGCCTCGGTGGAGGCGCTGTACAAAAGCATTGCCGAAATGACCGGGCTGTTCATGTGGATCTCGGTGCTGATGGGCGCGGTGATCAACTTCGGCGTGGTCTACAACTCGGCGCGCATCGCGCTGGCCGAGCGCGGGCGCGAGCTGGCCAGCTTGCGCGTGCTGGGCTTCACCCAGGGCGAGGTGGCCTTCATCCTGCTGGGCGAGCTGGCACTGCTGGTTGCGGTGTCGATTCCCCTGAGCTTCGGCGTCGGTTACGCCCTGTCGTGGTACCTCGCCCACAACCTGCAGTCCGACCTGTACCGGGTGCCAATGCACATCGCGCCCTCGGCCTACGCGCTGGCGGCGCTCACCACGGTGCTCTCGGCGCTGCTGTCGGCGCTGGCCGTGCGCGAGCGCATCTGGCGCCTCGATCTGATCGGCGTGCTCAAGACGCGCGAATGACGGGCCTCCCTTTCATACCCACATACTGTCCCACCATGACCCCGAACCCCTTCTCCCGCAAGCTCCTGTTCTGGTGCGCCGGTGCGCTCGGCGTGCTGCTGCTGGCCTGGCTGGCCCTGCGCGAGCCGGTGCAGATGGCCAGCGTGGCGCCGGTCACCCGCGGCCCGCTGGAGCAATCGTTCACCGAAGAAGGCAAGACGCGCATCCAGCAGCGTTACGTGATCGCCGCGCCACTGGCCGGCGTGGTGCGCCGCATAACGCTGCAGCCGGGCGACGCGGTGCAGGCGCAGCAGGTGGTGGCAGAGATCGACCCTGCAGGCGCCGCGCTGCTGGACCCGCGCGCGCGCAACCAGGCCCTGGCCGACGTGGCCACCGCCGAGAGCGCCCTGGGCGCGGCGCGCCAGCGGGTGGCCGCCGTCACCACCACCGAATCGGTGGCCCAGGGCGAACTGCGCCGCCTGCAGCAACTGCGCGAACAGGGCATGGCCACGGCCTCGCAGATCGACCAGGCTCGCGCGCAGGTGGCCACCACCGGCGCCGAACTCTCCACCGCCCGCGCCGACGAACAGATCGCCTCGCGCCGGCTGCAGGTGGCCCGGGCCACGCTGGCCGATGAAGGCGCGGCCGGACGCGGGCGCGTGTTGCCGGTGCGCACGCCGGTGGCGGGACGGGTGCTCAAGCGCGCGGTCGAAAGCAGCACGGCGGTCGCCATGGGCCAGCCGCTGATGGAGATCGGCGACCCGGCGCTGCTGGAGATCGAGGTCGAGGTGCTGTCCACCGACGCGGTGCGGCTGGCGCCAGGCCAGAAGGCCCGCGTTCAACGCTGGGGCGGCGACGGCGTGCTGGAGGCCACCGTGACGCGTGTGGAGCCCGGTGGCTTCACCAAGGTATCGGCCCTGGGCGTGGAAGAACAGCGCACCCGCGTGATCCTGGGCTTCGTCTCGCCGCGTGAGCAATGGGCCGCGCTCGGCGACGCCTACCGCGTTGAAGTGGCCTTCATCCTCAAGCAGGAAAAGGACGTGCTGCAGGTGAGCGGCGGCGCGCTGTTCCGCTTGGGCGACGGCTGGGCGGTCTACGTGGTGGAAGACGGCGTCGCGCGGCGTACCGTGGTGAAGATCGGCGCCCGTTCGGCCACCGCGGCGCAGGTGCTCGATGGGCTCAAGGCCGACCAGCGCGTGATCGTGCAGCCCGACGACCGCATCAAGGACGGCACCCGCATCCAGGCGGTGAGCGCTCGCTGACGCGCCACGGGGGCCGGCGCGACCCCCGTGGGTGGTCTGTCAGCCCTAAAAAGCCCGCTTCAGGCACGAAAAGTGGCCCTTCCCAGCGCCCAGGTGCCATCAGGCGCTCACTTTTTTGATACCTTCAGGCTGTCTCCAGATCATCGGCCAGCAGCATTTGCGGCACGGCGACAAAGCGGTAACGCAAGGGCTCGCCGTCCTGGCGCAGCAGCAACCAGATCAGGTCGAAACGCTCGTCGGGCCAATGTTTGGGCACGTCCTCGGGGTTGACCAGCGGGAAGTGGCGGATGATCTTGGCCATCGTGCCGTGGTGCCAGACCACCAGCGTGGGCTCGGCGCGGCCCAGCACCTCGTGGGCCAGTTCGGCCTCGTTGCCGTGGGTGTGACCGTCCTCGATGTCCAGCTTCAGGCGCTTGGCGGTGGGCGCGGCGGTGTGGATCTCGCGCTTGCTCTTGGCCTCTTCGGTGGGGCGGGTGGCGATGATGCGCCCGGGCCGCACCACGTGCGGGTGCGCGCGCGAGGGCGCGTGGGCGAACAGCCCGGCCAGCGCGCCGGCGCGGGTCCAGCCCAGCACCGACAGGGAATGCCCGTCGTGCTCGCCGTGGTGATTGACGCCGTGGGGCTTGGTGCCTTCGCCGGGTTTCTCGCCGTGGCGAACGAACATGATGACTTCAGGAGCTTGGTGGACCGTGTGCTTCGCAGGTTCTGCCATGGGCGCAAACAGGTGGTTCAGTGAACGAAACGGCCCGAACGCGCGCGTCCCGGCCAGCGGTCGCGAAAGTTTACGACACCACGGGCGCTACAGCAGGCCGCTCGCCAGGCCGGCGCCTACCAGCACCATCAGCGTGGCCACCGTGCGTTCCACCCAGCGCAGCGTGACTTTTTTCAGCAGGCGTTTGCCCGCGTAGGCTCCGGCAAAAGCGCTGAGCGTGGCCACCGCCACGGTGAACCGGGCGTGGCTGTCCAGCGCCTGGGCCCCGCTCGCCTGCCAGGCGAGACCGTAGACCAGCAGCCGGGTCACGTCGACCACCACCGCGCACACGGCACTGGTGCCCACATACGCTTCCTTGGACAGCCCGGCCTTGACCAGAAACGCCGATCGCAACGCGCCCTGGTTGCCCGACAGCCCGCCGAAAAAGCCCGAGATCAATCCGCCCACTGCCAGCCAACGCGGCGAAAACGCCAGCCGGGCAAACGTGGGGGAGAGTTCGAGCAGCGCGAAGGCGGCGATCACCACGCCGATGACCGCCTTGACCGGCGTGATCGCGTGGGTCCGGCCCAGCCATTCGTAGACGTGCCACGGCGCCAGGCCCGACACGGTGGCGAGCGCGCTGGCGCCCAGCATGGCGGCCAGCGCGGCGGGCAGGCCGAAGCGCATCACCACGGGCCAGCTGGCGTCGCGGCCCACCAGGCCGATCTTGAACAGGTTGTTGGCCAGGTGCACCACGGCCGTCATGGCCACGGCGGTGGCGACCGGGAAGAAGAGCGCGAAGACCGGGGTCAGGATCGTGCCGAGCCCGAAGCCGGAGAACAGCGTCAGGCCGGACGCGACCAACGCGCTGACCGCGATGACCAGGACATCCATGGCGTTTCCCATCCTGCCCGCTGGCCTGCGGCTGCGCAGGCGCTCAGGCGTCGTCAGGAAGAAATCGGCCTGCGATCACGGATGCTGCCATCACGCCATCGCAGGCCCGGGGGTGACGGTGTCTACTTGCCGAACACCAGGTACATCGGCTCATCCGACGTGGCATGGCGGACCTGCGCGTTGTCGAACGCGGCGAAGCCGAAACCATACCGGGCCGCCAGGTTGGCAAACTGCACGTCGTACTTGCTGCCAGTCACCAGCTTGCGGCTGACCACCGAGGTGTGCATGCCGTTGGCATAGCTGTTGGCCACGCGCACATCGCCGCGGTCGGTGCCGTCGAGCGGGTTGATGATGATCGAGGCCACTTCGTCGCCGGGCTTGAACTTGCTGTCGTCGAAGGGGACGGTTTCACCCTTCTTGATGTAGTAGGTGCCGCCGGCGTTGGCGGGCTTGGCGTCGCGGTTCATGAACTGCGGCTTGCCATTGACAAGCGCGATGTTGGTGTACTCGCCGCCCTGCGGGCCCGGGTCGCCCTTGCGGCCGGCGTTCGGCGCCGTCTTCGGGTCGTAGCGCGTGTCGTCGGTGTACTGGTCGTCCACGAAGCCCAGCGGACCGGTGCGCTGGCCCTTCATGTGCCACATGTCCAGAAGCTGGCCGGGCAGGTTGGTGTACTTGTTGCCGTAGGGTTTGCCCTGGCCTTCGTGGCAGGCCATCGCGCAACCTTCCTTGTCGAACGGCTTGGCCGTGGCTTCGTTCACCGGCCACAGCATGGCCCACTTGTCTTCGTAGTAGACGTTGTCGTCGCCGCCCTTGTCGGCCGGGTCTTTCAACTTCTTCCAGGTGCCATCGGCCTGCTTCTGGAACGGTCCGCGCCGGACCGAATTGGTCGGATCCTTGTACTGGATCAGCATGTAGAGCATGTCGGCGGTGTAGGCCGCCTTCAGCGTGACGGTGGTCTCGCCCTTGTCACCGGGCTTGGCGCCGAAATTGGCGCCGCCGGTCAGTTCGGCCGACAGCGGCTTGGCCTGGGCCCAGACCGGATCGGCTGCGCCAGCAGCCAGGTTGGGCGCGGTCGCCACCTTGACGGCGACCAGCGTGTCCTTGGCGGTCTTGTCCTGCGGCGATTGGCAGCCCATCAAGGCCAGCGTGGCGATCGTGAGGGCGGACAGCGGGAGAAGCATCGATGTTTTCATGACGGGGTCCTAAGGAGTTTGGGTTGGGGGACCGGCCTGCCGTGTGGCGCCACCGGATCTGAACCCTTCTCTGCATACCGCGTGCCAACCCGTGGGAGCACCGATCGGGGTCTGGAATTAGCGCCGGCTCCGAGGGAAGACCCGGCGCTCCACCTGGCCAGGCACCGCCGGCAGGCCGGCCGGTGTCATCACAAAATCGTGACACCTGTCATGGTTTCGTGACAACTTCGGCCCGCTCCAGGTGGCCGTAGATGTTTTGCCGGGCCACCCCGGAAATGCGGGCCGCTTCCGAGACATTGCCGTCGGCCACGCGCATGAGATCGGAAAAGTAGGCGCGGTCAAAGTTCAGCCGCGCCTCGCGGTAGGGCAACAGTTGTCCGGTGGCCTGAACGGCCTCGCTGGCCTTGCCCGGCAGCCCGAGATCGGCCAGCGCCACGGGTCCGCCCGCGTTGATGACCACCGCACGCTCGATCGTGTGCTTGAGTTCGCGCACGTTGCCCGACCAGTGGGCCGCTTCCAGCGCGGCGATCGCATCGCTCTGCAACGGGCCCGCGGCCTTGTGGAACTTGCGGTTGAAGTGGTCCAGGAAAAACAGCGCCAGCGGCAGGATGTCGTCGCGGCGCTCACGCAGCGGCGGCACCCGCAACGGCACGACGTTGATGCGGTAGAACAGGTCGGAACGGAAGCGCCCGGCCGCCACCTCCTGCTCCAGCGGCTTGTTGGTGGCGCAGACCAGGCGGAAGTTGGAGGGGCGCTGCACCGTGCTGCCCAGCCGCACGAAGCTGCCCTCCTGCAGCACGCGCAACAGGCTGACCTGGAGCTTGGGGCTCAGGTCGGCGATCTCGTCGAGCAGGATGGTGCCGTGGTCGGCCTCCTCGAAATAACCCGCCGTGGTCTTGACGGCGCCGGTGAAAGCGCCCTTTTCATACCCGAACAGCGCCGCCTCGGCCAGCGACTCCGACAACGCGCCGCAGTTGAGCGCTTTCATCGGTCCGCTGGCGCGGGCGCTCAGGGAATGGAGCAGCTTGGCGATCACCTCCTTGCCGGTGCCGCTTTCGCCCTCGATCAGCACCGTGGTGTCCAGCGGCGCCGCCTGGCGCAGCTGCGCCAGCAGCCGCTCCATGGCCACCGAATGGCTGACCATCATCGGGTCGCCCGCGCGGGCGTCGATGAGATCGCGCAGGTCGGCGATCTCGCGGTAGGCGCGATCCATCTCCAGCGCCTTGTCGATCACCGCCTCCAGCTCTTCCAGGTTTTCGAAGGGCTTGGTCAGGTAGTCGAACAGGCCGTCGCGGACAGCCCGCATCGCGTCGCGCACCTCCGCGTGGCCGGTGATCATGATGGCGGTCTGGCGCGGCCGCAGCTTGCGCATGTCGGCGAACAGATCCAGGCCGTTGCCGTCGGGCAGGCGCTGGTCGAGGATGGCCAGGTTGAAATCGCCGAGGTCAAAGGCCTTGCGCGCCTCGGCCACGTTGGTGGCTGTCACCAGCTCGACCGATCCGCCGCGAAACAGGCTCTCGAACAACCGCCGGGTGAAGGGGTCGTCGTCGACGAGGAGGATCTTGGACTTCATGGCCGATTCGTCAGGGGCAGCCAGATGGTGAACCGGGCACCGCCCTGGGCCAGATTCTCCGCAAGAATCACGCCACCGTGTTTCATCGCAATGTGCTGCGCCACGTACAGGCCCAGGCCGGTGCCGGTCGCGCGGGTGGTGAAGAAGGGCTTGAACAGCTTGTCGGCCGCATCGGGGCTGATGCCCGGCCCGGCGTCGGTCACGGCCAGCAGCACGCCCGGCGCGCCGTCGCGCTCCGATGGCGCCAGCGTCACCCGCACCGGGGAACCAGGCGCCGCAAGAACCGCGTTGTGGATCAGGTTGAACAGCGCCTGGCGCAGCAGCACCGGGTCCACATCGAGCATGATCGCGCCGTCGGGCGCCGAGAACTCGACCGGCTGGCGCTGGCCGATGCTCTGGTGGCAGAAGGTGATGGTGTCGCGCACGAGGGCCTGCAGATCGGTGGTCTGCAAGGTCGAGCGCGACAGCTGGCTGATGCGCAGGATGCGCTGCACGATGTCGCGGCACTCGGTGCCGGCCTTTCGCACGTCCTGCAGCAATTCGGCGACACGCGCCGGGTCGTGTGCCTCGCGTTCGGCCAGCTGCGCCAGGTTGATCACGCCCACCAGCGGGTTGTTCAGCTGGTGCGCGATCTGGCCGACCAGCTCGCCCATGGCCGACATCTTTTCGATCTGCACGATGCGCTCGTGCTCGCTGGTGAGCTTGCTGAGACTGGACTCCGCCGCCTGCTGCCGGTTGTAGACCAGGCTGAACACCTTGTAGAGCACCCCGAACAGCAGGATGCCGCCGCCGCCGATGGTCGCCCACAGCAGGTACAGGCCCTGTCGCAGCGTCTGGTTCAGGTCGTGCGGATCGCGGTACAGCGACAGCACCCCGATGACGTCGCCGGGGGGCCGGGTCGGGTCGTGGGAGAAGATGGGCACGTAGCACTCGATGGTGCCCTGGGTCGGTTGGCCATGTGGGCTGGTGTCGAACCGATTGCCGCCGGGATTGAACACCGCCTGAACCTCGCCCTGAAACGCGCGCGAGATCTGTTCGCCGTGCCGGGTCCGGTCGGTGCCCGTCAGCGTGGGGTCGTCCGACCAGACGATGATGCGATCGCGATTGAACACCTTGATGCGCGCCGTGCCCGGCAAGTTCTGCAATGTGTCGAAGATGCGACCGAAGCGCATTCGCGCTGCCTCGTCCATGTCGGGGCGAAGATCGGCCACCTTCACCGGCTGCTCGACCGTCAGGGCAAAAACCATGTCCCGCACGATCGCCGCTTCGCGCTCGATCATCGATTGCCGGAAGAACGAAGCCTGGACCAGGCCGGTGCCGATGACCATCGCCACGATCATCAGCAGGCTGATGGTCGCGAACAGGCCGGGTGGGCTGGTCAGTCGGGGCAACTTGAACATGGCGTGGACCGCCATCCTACCGAAGCGGCCGCGCCGGGGATGGATCGTCGGGTTCGTCGCGGTGGCATCCGCGCCAACGGCGGTCGTCAGGCGGGAACGAGACCAACACCCGGCATCTCAGCCGCGCGGCGCGGCATCCAGGCGGGTGTGGCGCAGCAACTGTGCCAGCTCGGGCAGCGCGATGACGCGGATCCCGTTGGCGCTGGCAAAACGGACCGCCTGCGGCGTGAGATCGCCCAGCGCGACCACCAGGCCGTCGCGGGCCTCGGCCTGGTCGATCGCGGCCTTGAGCTCGCGCAGCGGCTCCACGCCCAGGCTGGCGGCCTTCCAGCGCCGCGCGTGCACCAGCGTGGTCGCGCCCGCCTTGCGCAGGGCCAGGTCGGCACCGGCTTCGCCCGAAGCCTTGAGACGTTCGACCTCGAACCCTTGCGCCTGCCAGGCGGCCTCCAGCGCCGCGCTGAACGCGGCCCACGCCATGCCCCGTGTGGCGGCTTCCGTCTGCTCGACGCGCGCCGCGCGCGGTTCGCGCAGCTGCCGTCTCGCGGCCAGTACCGCGATCACCAGAAAGGGGAACCCGCCCATTGCGCCGAACCAGAACAGGTCGGGCGGCAGCAGCAGACGCGCCACCAGCGCGAAGGCCACCGCCAGCGCCAGGCTGATCCACCACGAGGACCGCAGCAGGATCGCGAACAGCGACTTCTCGGCCATGCGGAACTTCATGCGCCGGGCTCCTGCGCCACCGCGGTGAGCCGGCCCAGCGCGAGGCGCAGCTGCCGCCCGCAACGCGCTGCCAGCGCTTCGTCGTGCGTGACCACCACGAAGGCCATGCCCTGCTCGCGCGCAAGATCCAGCATGAGGTCGAACACGCCATCGGCGGTGACGCGGTCCAGGTTGCCGGTGGGCTCGTCGGCCAGCACGCAGGCCGGGCGGGTGACCAGCGCGCGCGCGATCGCCACGCGCTGACGCTCGCCGCCCGACAGCTCGGCCGGGCGGTGGTGGATGCGGTCCTGCAACCCGACGCGGGCGAGCGTCGCCTCGGCCACACCCGCGGCCTCGGCACGCGGCGCGCGCCGGATCCACAGCGGCATGGCCACGTTGTCGAGTGCGCTGAACTCGGGCAGCAGGTGGTGGAACTGGTAGACAAAACCGAGGTGCCGGTTGCGCAGCGCGCCCTGCTCGGCGGCGCTCAGGCCGGCCAGCGGCTGGCCCATCAGCGCCACGCGGCCGCCGCTGGGGGCATCGAGCCCGCCGAGCAGGTGCAGCAGCGTGCTCTTGCCCGATCCCGACGCGCCGACGATGGCCAGCGTTTCGCCGGCACGCACCGACAGGTCCACCCCCTGCAGCACGGTCACGTCGAGCCGCCCCTCGGCGAATCGTTTGGTCAGGCCACTGGCCTGGAGCACGACATCATTCATACCTGAGCGCCTCCGCGGGGTTCACGCGGCTGGCGCGCCAGCTCGGGTAAATCGTGGCCAGAAAGGCCAGCGCCAGCGAAATCACGGCCACGGGCACGATGTCGCTGCGCTGCGGGTCGCTGGGCATGTGGCTGATGAGGTAGATGTCCTTGGGCAGGAAACTGGCGTGGAACAGCCGCTCCAGCGCCGGCACGATGACATCGATGTTGAAGGCCACGCCCAGGCCCAGCAGCAGACCGGCCAACGTGCCGATCACGCCCACCATCGCGCCCTGCACCACGAAGATGCCCATGATGCTACCCGGGCTGGCGCCCAGGGTGCGCAGGATGGCGATGTCGGCGCGTTTGTCGGTCACCGTCATCACCAGTGTCGAGACCAGGTTGAACGCCGCCACCGCCACGATCAGCGTCAGGATGATGAACATCATGCGCTTTTCCAGCTGCACGGCGGCAAACCAGGTTCGGTTCTGGCGCGTCCAGTCGCGGATCAGCAGGTCGCCGCTGAGGCGGCCGGCCAGTTGCCCGGCCACCGTGCGGGCCTGATGCAGGTCGCGCAGCTTCACGCGCACGCCGGTGGGGCCTTCCAGGCGGAAGATGCGCGCGGCGTCGTCCTGGTGCACCAGCGCGAGCGCCGAGTCGTATTCGTAGTGGCCCGAGCTGAACAGGCCCACCACCGTCATCTGCTTGAGTCGCGGCAGCACGCCCGCGGGCGTGACCTGGCCGCTGGGCGCGATCAGGGTGACCGGGTCGCCCTCACGCACGCCCAGGCTGCGCGCCAGGTCGACGCCGAGCACCACGCCGAAACCGCCGGGCGCCAGCCGCTTGAGCGCGTTGTTCTTGAGCTCGCCGGCCAGATCGGTTACGGCGGGTTCCAGCGCCGGGTCGATGCCGCGCACCAGCACGCCCTTCATGTCCTCACCACGCGCCAGCAGCGCCTGCGCGGCGATGAAGGGCGCGGCGCCGACGACCTCCGGATGCGCGCGCACCTCGTCCAGCGTGCGGTTCAGATCGGGCAGCGCCGCGCCGCCCTGGGCGTGGATCTCGATGTGAGAGACCACGCCGAGCATGCGGTCGCGCACCTCCTTCTGGAAGCCGTTCATCACGCTGAGCACGATGATCAGCGCACCCACGCCAAGCGCGATGCCGAGCATCGACACGCCCGAAATGAACGAGATGAAGCCGTTGCGCCGCGTGGCGCGCCCGGCCCGGGTGTAGCGCCAGCCAAGAATCAGTTCGTAGGGGATTTGCATCGGCATCGGAAAGGGGTCACGGGGGGATTGTGGCACCTGCGCGCGACGCGCCCGGCCTTCCGGGACAATAGCCCGGATGCCCGAGCCCACCCACCTGCTGATCGCCTTCGCCGCCGGCTCGACGCCCCAGGCGCGCGAGGCGCTGGGCGCCCTGCGCCTGCCCCGGCTGGAGCGTCTGCTGCGGCGCTTGCGGCCCCTGCCGCCCGAACCGGTGAACGAGCACGCGCCCGAGACGCCGCACGAGCGCGCCCTGGCCCACGCCCTCGGCCTGGTCACGCAGGCCGGCCGCACGCCCTGGGCCGCGCACGCGTTGCACCGCACCGGCGGCGCGCCGGGCCCGCACGCCTGGGCCTGGATCACGCCCTGCCACTGGCAGGCCGGCATGGACCAGGTGCTGATGCAGGACCCGGCCGCCCTGGCGCTGGATGGGGCGCACGAGCGCGCGCTGTTCGAGGCGATGCAGGCCTGGTTCGCCGACGACGGCCTGGAGCTGCGCCTGGACGCGCCCGGGCGCTGGCTGGCGCGCGGCGAGCTGTTTCGCGACCTGGTCAGCACGTCGGTGGACCGGGTCAGCGGGCGCGACGTGGCCGCCTGGATGCCGCAGTCGCCCCAGGCCAGCCGCCTGCACCGGCTGCAAAGTGAGATGCAGATGCTGCTCTACACCCACCCGGTGAACGACGCGCGCGCCGCCCAAGGCCTGGCGCCGGTCAATTCGTTCTGGGTCAGCGGCGCGGGCGCCCTGGATGAAGCCCCGGCGGCTGAACCCGCGCCCGAACTGGACCTGAGCCTGCGCGACAGCGCGCTGCGGCAGGACTGGACCGCCTGGGCCGAGGCCTGGCAACGGCTGGACGCCACGCGCTGCGCCGCGCTCGCCGAGGAACTGGAACGCGGCGCGCCGGTGCGCCTGACGCTGTGCGGCGAACAGGCCTGGCAGACCTTCGAGGCCGCGCCACAAGGCTTTTTTCAACGGTTTTCGGGCTTTTTTGGCGCCTCCCCATCGTCAAAGCGCCTTGAGCAGCTATGAAATTGATAGTCCGTGACGTGCCGCCGCGCGCGGCCTGGGCGCTGGAACAGGCCGGGGTGCACCCGTTGCTGGCGCGCCTCTTCGCGGCCCGCGGCGTGCGCAGCCACGACGAGCTCGACGACGGGCTGGCACGTCTGCTGCCGCCCGACAGCCTCCAAGGCGCCGCAGCCGCGGCGGAGCTGCTTGCCGACGCCATCGCCGCCGATCGGCGCCTGTGCATCGTGGCCGACTACGACTGCGACGGCGCCACCGCCTGCGCCGTGGCCCTGCGCGGCCTGCGCCTGCTGGGCGCACGCCATGTGGACTACCTGGTGCCGGACCGCGTGGTGGACGGCTATGGCCTGACCCCGCCGATCGCGCGGCGCGTGAAGGAACGCGGCGCCGACGTGCTGATCACCGTGGACAACGGCATTGCCAGCGTGGACGGCGTGGCCGAGGCGCGCCGGCTCGGGCTGCAGGTGCTGGTGACCGACCACCACCTGCCGGCCACACCCGAAGCCGGCGTGGTCGCGCTGCCCGATGCCGACGTCATCGTCAACCCCAACCAGCCCGGTTGCCCGTTCGAGAGCAAGGCCCTGGCCGGCGTGGGCGTGATGTTCTACGTGCTGCTGGCGCTGCGGGCCGAGTTGCGGCAGCGCGGGGCATTTGACGACCCGAGCGGCGCCGGGCCGCGCCAAGCCGCGAGCCCTTGCAGGGCGCACGTCGGCGAGACGCCGACCCTCTTCGGCCCGTCCGACCCTGCGCGAGCAGGATCGGAGCCGCAGGCCTCAGCCCCCTCGGGGGGCAGCGAACCACGCGCAGCGGGAAGCGTGGGGGCCCGGCTGCGTCAACCCAAGCTCGACATGCTGTTGCCCCTAGTGGCCCTGGGCACCGTGGCCGACGTGGTCAAGCTCGACGCCAACAACCGCCGCCTGGTCGCCCAGGGGCTGAAGCGCGTGCGCGCCGGCGCGATGCAACCCGGCCTGGCGGCCCTGTTTGCCGCCGCCGGACGCAAGGCCACCGCCGCCACCACCTTCGACTTCGGCTTTGCCCTCGGCCCGCGCATCAATGCCGCCGGGCGCCTGTCGGACATGACGTTGGGCATCGAATGCCTGCTGACCGACGACGCCTCGCGCGCCGACGAACTCGCGCGCCTGCTCGACGGCATCAACCGCGAGCGGCGCGAGATCGAAGGCGGCATGCGCGAGCAGGCCTTTTCGATTGCCGAATCGTTGTTGGCCACCACCGGCGATGGCGCCGTCGAGCCGCCGCCCGCGTTGTGCGTGTTCGACCCCGGCTTTCACGAGGGCGTGGTCGGCATCGTGGCCTCGCGCCTCAAAGACCGGCTGCACCGCCCGACCTTCGTGTTCGCCGCCAGCGCCGCGCCGGGCAAGGGCCACGAGCTCAAAGGCTCGGGCCGGTCGATTGCCGGTTTTCACCTGCGCGACGCGCTCGATCTGGTGGCCAAGCGCCATCCGGGCGTGCTGCTGCGCTTCGGCGGCCACGCGATGGCGGCCGGCTGCACGATCGACGCGACGGCGTTGCCGACCTTCGAAGCCGCGCTGGCCGAAGTGGCGCGCGAATGGCTCGATGCCGCCACGCTGACGCGCCGGCTGGAGACCGACGGCCCGCTGGCGCCCGAGTACCGCCGCGCCGACCTGGTGGACACGCTGCACCGAGAGGTCTGGGGCCAGGGCTTCGCCGCCCCCACGTTCAGCGAGGAGGTGGAGGTGGTGTCGCAACGGCTGGTCGCCGAAAAGCACCTGGCGCTCAAGCTCAAGCACCAGGGCCAGCCGGTGGACGGCATCTGGTTCGGCCGCACCGATCCGCTGCCGGCGCGGGTCAAGCTGGCCTTTCGCCTCGACGCCGACGAGTGGCAGGGCGTGCGTCGGGTGCGCTTCCTGGTGGAAGACGCGGAAACCCCGGTTTGAGGCGTCAGATTGGCCAGACCCCAGCGCGGGACGGCCACCAGCCGCTATCCATAACGAAGCATCACGGCTTGACGCCGTTGCGTGCCTTTTCCTTCAGGCACTCCAGCACATGAGGCGAGACGAACTTGTGCACCTCGCCACCGAGCAGTGCGATCTCGCGCACGAAGGTGCTGCTGACGAACTGGTACTTGTCGCTGGGTGTGAGAAAGACGGTTTCCACGTCGGGCATGAGGGTGCGGTTCATGCCGGCCAGCTGGAACTCGTAGTCGAAGTCGGTCACGGCGCGCAGGCCGCGCACCATGGCCTTGCCGCCGCGCGCCACCACGAAGTCGCGCACCAGGCCCGAAAAACTCTCCACCGTGACCTGCGGGTAGCGCTTCACCGCCTCGCGCGCCATCTCGATGCGTTCGTCCAGGCTGAACAGCGCCTTCTTGTGGTGGCCGGCGGCGACTGCAACGATCACGCGTTCGAACAACTGGGTGGCGCGGCGCACCACGTCTTCATGACCCAGGGTCATGGGGTCGAAGGTGCCGGGGTAGACGGCGAGCACGCTGTGGGTCATGGAAGGTCTCCGGTTTGGGCGCGATGATACGTGGGCGCGGGCCGTTGTGGTGCGAACTCAGGCGCCGCGCTGCAACAGGTGGGCATGCACCGCGCCGGCCTTGAGATGGCGGCGCAGCACCAGGCCCATCGCCTGCAGGCGTTCGTCGCTCCAGGCCTGCGGCGCCTCCAGGTAGACGAAGCCGCCGGGCATCACGGCCTTGGCCGCGGCCGCCAGCGCGGAATCGAACAGGCCGGCATCGAAGGGCGGATCGAGCAGCACCAGGTCCAGGCTGGCCGGCGCAGCGCGGCCCAGCGCCACCAGGCCGTCGCCACGCTGCACCTGCACCGCGGTGGCGTCCAGCCGCTTGCGCGTGGCCTGTAGCTGCGCGACCAGCGTGGAGTCGGACTCCACCAGTAGCACCGATGCGGCACCGCGTGAGGCGGCCTCGAAGCCCAGCGCGCCGGTGCCAGCAAACGCGTCCAGACAAACCCAGCCCGAGAGGTCCTGGACCAGCCAGTTGAACAGCGTCTCGCGCACCCGGTCGGGCGTGGGGCGCAGGCCCGGGCGGTCGGGCACCTTCAGGCGCGTGCGCTTCCACTGCCCGCCGATGATGCGGACTTCATGCGCCGGGTGACCTTTCGAGGGGCTGGGCTTTGCTGCTGCCGCAGCGCCGCGAACCGGGGTCGGATTCTTCATGGCGCCACTGTAATCGCCGCGGGCCTGTCCATCCGTTCAACGACGCGCAAAGCGCCGGCAGGCCCTGCGGTAGTCCCGCAAGGTGCGCTCGGCGCGCGCCAGCACGCCGTCGGGCGCGGCCGGGTCGGCGCTTTGACCGGTCAGCAGCTCGATGCCTTCGCTCACGTGAGTCACCGCATGAACCTGGAACAGGCCGGCCGCGACCGCATCGACGACGTCACGGTCCAGCATCAGGTGGCGCCGGTTGCGCGCAGGGATCAGCACCGCATGGCTGCCGTCCAGCCCGGCGCGCTCGCAGACGCGGAACCAGCCCTCGATCTTCTCGTTGAGCCCGCCGACCGGCAGCACCTCGCCGTGCTGGTTCACCGCGCCAGTCACCGCGATCGCCTGGCGCAGCGGCAGGCCGGACAGGCTCGACAGCAGCGCATAGAGTTCGGCGCACGAGGCCGAGTCGCCCTCCACGCCATGGTATTCCTGTTCGAACACGATGGACGCGCTCAGCGCCAGCGGCGCCAGGTGGCCGAACAGCGCCGACAGGTAGCTGCCGAGGATCAGCACCCCCTTGTCGTGGATCGGGCCGGAGAGCGCGACCTCGCGTTCGATGTTGACCACGCCCTGGTGACCGGCCCAGGTGCGCGCCGTCACCCGCACCGGAAATCCGAAGCGCGTGTCGCCCAGGTCGATCTGGGTCAGCGCGTTGACCTGTCCCACCCGGCCGCCTTGCAGCGTGATCAGGCGGTCGCCCTCGGCCACCGACTCGCGCAGCCGCTCGGCCACCGCGTCATGGCGGGCGTCGCGCGCGGCCAGCGCGGCCTCGACTTCCGCCGCGCCGACCAGCCCGGCGTGGCACAGGGCGGCGGCCTCGGTCACCAGCGCCTCGGTGCGCGCGAAGATCGCGCTCTGGCGGGTGCGGTCGTCGGCCTCGCGGTGCATCTCTTCCACCAGCCGGGCGACACCCGCCGCCGAAAAGTGCGGCAGCGCCAGACGCCGGCAGGCCTGAGCCACGAAGATGCCGGTGGCGCGGCGCGTGGCCTCGGTGGCGATGAAGCTGTCGGCAAAGTCCACCTTGACCCGGAAATGGCGCGCAAACTCGGGATCGCCCTCCTGCAGCTCGTAGAAATGCTCGACCGCGCCGATGAGCACGATCTTCACATCGACGTCCACCGCCTCCGGCTCCAGGGACACCGCACCCATGGCCGAGGCCATCGTGCCAGGTTCTTCGATCTGGAGCCGGCCGTTGCGCAGGAAGCGGCGCAGCTTCTCCCACACCAGGGGATCGGCCACCAGGTCGCGCAGGTGCAGCATCAGAAAGCCGCCGTGGGCCTTGAGCAGGCTGCCGGCGCGGATGCGCGAAAAATCGGTGACCAGCACGTCGTCCTCGGCCTGGTATTCGATGCTCCCGAACAGGGCGCGAAACAGCGGGTTGTTCTCCACGATCACCGGCGCGCCGCTCAGACCGCCGTTGTCCACCACCAGGTTCACGCGGTAACGCGCCAGCGTCGCCTCCAGCGCCTCGCGGCGGGACTCGTCATCGGGCTCGAACACCTCGAACAGCTCGATGTTGTCCAGCACATCGTGCTCAACCTCATCGAGCCAGGCGCCGAGCTTGACCGAGTCCTTGATCTGCTTCTTCAGCCCGAGCCGGATCGCCTGCAGCTCGTGCTCCAGCAGCGGTCGCACCACCTGGCGGCGCAGCTCGGCCCGGGCCTCATTCATGACCCGCTCCATCGCGCCGGTCTTCTCCAGGAAGCGGTTGATCTCGCCGTGCAGCTCGTGTTCGGCGCGGTCGAACTCGGCGCGGCGCTCGCGCGGCAGCTCGGCGGCCTCCTTTTCGGTCAGCGCCTGGCCGTTGTCGCCGCGCAGCGTGAACACCAGGTGGCCGTCCTCGCGGCGCAGCGCGAAGTTGCGCGCCTCGGCAAACGCGGTGAGCGCGGCGTAGGCCTCGGCCTCCTGCGCCAGGTAGGCCTTTTCGACCGACTCGCTGCCGGATTTGAACTCCTGGCCTTGCAGCCGCTTGGGCACCTCGGCCTGCAGCGTTCGGACCAGCGTGGTCATCAGCTGGCGCAGCTGGCGCCCCTGGCCCGCCGGCATGCGCAACGCGCGCGGATGTTCCGGCGTGTCGAAGTTGTGCAGGTAACACAGGTCGGGCGGAACGGCCCGGCCCGCCGCCACGGTCTGCATCAGCTGCTGCAGCAGCGAGGAGCGTCCGCTGCCCACTTCGCCCAGCACGAACAGGTTGTAGCCCGGCTGCTGCAGGGCCAGCCCGAAACGGGCAGCTGTCTCGGCCCGCTCCTGGCCGATCCAGGGCAGGGGCTCATGCAGCAGCTCGGCGGTGTCGGCAAATCCCAGTTGTGCGGGGTCGACGGTGATCCGCAATTCGCCGGGGGTGAGGCTGGAGGTCGGCATGGTGTTTCGCTCGGCAAGGCGCAACGCGCGTTGGACCGAGCTTATACCGCTCGGTCCGGCAGGGCCAGGGTGGCCCGGGCCGCCCGTTTGCGGTTAGGCTAGCGTCATGCACGCCGAAGATGCCCAATCAGCGCCCGCCAGCGCGGCCTCCGATTCACCTCCCGCCTCGACCCTGGCCTTGCGCCGCGTCGCCATCGACACCTGGCACGAAAACGTCGCCTACCTGCACCGTGATTGCGCGGTGTACCGGGCCGAGGGCTTCCAGGCCCTGTCCAAGGTCGAGGTGCGGGCCAACGGGCGGCACATCCTGGCCACGGTCAACGTGGTCGACGACGCCACCATCGTCGGCCACGACGAACTGGGCCTTTCGGAAGACGCGTTCAACCGGCTCGGCGTGCTGAACGGGCACACGGCCTCGATCTCGCAGGCCGAGCCGCCGGCCTCCATGGCCGCGCTGTTCCGCAAGATCGGCGGTGAGCGGCTGGGGCGCGACGATTTCCAAGCCATCGTCCAGGACATCGCCAGCCACCACTATTCCAAGATCGAGCTGACCGCCTTCGTCGTCGCGTGCAACCGGGCCGAGCTCGATCGCGAAGAGGTCTACTTTCTGACCGAGGCCATGGTCGGCAGCGGGCGTCGTCTGGACTGGCACGAGCCGTTGGTCGTGGACAAGCACTGCATCGGCGGCATCCCCGGCAACCGCACCTCGATGCTGGTGGTGCCCATCGTCGCCGCGCACGGCCTGCTGTGCCCCAAGACTTCGTCGCGCGCCATCACCTCACCGGCCGGCACCGCCGACACCATGGCGGTGTTGGCCAACGTGGAGCTGCCCTTTGCCCAGCTGGAGCAGATCGTGCGCCAGCACCGGGGCTGCCTGGCCTGGGGCGGCACCGCCGACCTCTCGCCGGCCGACGACGTGCTGATTTCCGTGGAGCGCCCGCTGTCGATCGATTCGCCCGGCCAGATGGTGGCCTCCATCCTGTCGAAGAAGATCGCCGCCGGATCGACCCACCTGGTGCTGGACATCCCCATCGGGCCCACCGCCAAGGTGCGCTCCATGCCCGAGGCGCAGCGCCTGCGCCGCCTGTTCGAATACGTGGCCGACCGCATGCACCTGGCGCTCGACGTGGTGATCACCGACGGACGCCAGCCCATCGGCAACGGCATCGGGCCGGTGCTCGAAGCACGCGATGTGATGCAGGTCCTGCAGAACGACCCGCGCGCCCCGATCGACCTGCGCCAGAAGGCCCTGCGGCTGGCCGGACGGCTGATCGAATGTGACCCCGACGTGCGCGGTGGCGACGGGTTTGCGATCGCGCGCGACATCCTCGACTCGGGCCGGGCCCTGAGCCGCATGACCGCCATCGTCGAGGCCCAAGGGAGCCGGGTTTTCGACCCCGACGCGCTGCAACTCGGTTCGCTGAGCTTCGACGTGCGGGCGGCGACCGGCGGCGTCGTGGCTGGCATCGACAACCAGCAGATCGCACGCATTGCGCGACTGGCCGGCGCACCCAAGGTTCCGGGCGCGGGCCTGGACCTGATGCGCAAGCTGGGGCACCCGGTGGCCACCGGTGACCTGCTGTATCGGGTGCATGCCGGCTTTCCCGCCGATCTGGAATTTGCGCGCCAGGCCAGCTTGCGCGCCAGCGGTTTCACCATCGGCGGTGCCGACGCGATGCCGCACGTGTTCGTGGAGTTCTGATGCGCGCCGACCTCCTGCTGCATTTCGACGATGAACGGGAGGCCGCGCTGCGCCTGGCGCAGGCGTGCGGCCTGCAAACGGCCACGGTGGTGCGCCACCACTTTCCCGATGGCGAATTGCGCCTGCAACTGCCGACCCCCATTCCGGATCGCGTGGTGGTGCTGCGCACCCTGGACCGCCCGAACGAAAAGCTGGTCGAACTGTTGCTGACAGCCCACACCGCCCGCTCGCTGGGCGCGAAGCACCTGACGCTGGTCGCGCCCTATCTGGCCTACATGCGACAGGACACCGCGTTTCAACCCGGCGAGGCTATCAGCCAGCGCATCGTCGGGCGGTTCCTGGCCGATTTGTTCGACGCCGTGATCACGGTCGATCCGCACCTGCACCGCGTGGCCACGCTGGAGGAGGCCGTGCCGGCCCGCCAGGCCGTGGTGCTCAGTGGCGCGCCGCTGCTGGCCGACCTGATCGCGCTGCGTCGACCCGGCGCACTGCTGTTGGGTCCGGACAGTGAATCGGCCCAATGGGTGTCGCAGGCCGCCAGGCGCCACGGTGGTGCGTACGCCGTCTGCGCCAAGCGCCGCCAGGGCGACCACGCGGTGGACATCGAACTGCCCGACGAACCGGTGGCAGGCCGCGCCGTGGTGCTGCTGGACGATGTAGCCAGCACCGGACATACCCTGGCGCAGGCAGCCCACCTGCTGCGCGCCGCGGGCGCCGCCACGGTGGACGTGGCCGTGACGCACGCACTGTTCGCGGGCGAGGCGGTGCGACGCCTGCGCGAGGCCGGCGTCGGCGAGATCTGGAGCACCGACTGCATCGCCCATCCCAGCAACGCGGTGTTCATGGCCGAAGCCCTGGCGCGCGCGCTCGACAGCCTGGCCTGACATGACCTGCATCAAGAAACCCCGGATTCGTGCCTGCCGGGATCGACCCTTTGCTATATTGAAGCCACCCAGCGGGCGTGGGTTGCCCATGAGCCCGGAGACAAACTTGCCAAGGTAGACACCATGCACCCCACCCCCCCGCCCCCCATGGACGAGCCCGCCGATGCGCCGTTGCTGAACTTCTCCAACTGCCACGCGGGCATCATCAGCCACCTCAATGACTTCGCCGAATTGCCGGCGCTACTGGAGCCCGTGGCGCGCGCGCGGGCGATCGCCGAGGAAACCCTGCGCTTTTTCCGCGCGGCGGTGTTCGAACACCATTCGGAAGAAGAAAGGGAACTGTTTCCCGCCGTGATCGCGAGCGCCGTCAAGGGCGAGGAGCGGGACCGGGTCCGGGTGATGGTGGACCAGCTGACCGCCGAACACCGAACCGTCGAGGCCGCCTGGCAGAAGCTGGAGCCCGAGCTGAAAAAGATGGCCAAGGGACAGTCGACCGAACTCAACGTGGCCGGCGTCGAACACCTGGTCAAGAGCTATCTGGCGCATGCACGCTTCGAGGAAGACCACTTCCTGCCGCTGGCCCACACCATCCTGGCGCGCAATGCCAACCACATGGAGGCGCTCGGGCTGTCGCTGCACATGCGCCACGCGCCAAGGGTCATCGCGCACATCTGAGGGTGGATTCGGGGTGTTATTGGGCAGTTCCCCACCGCGAAATGGCCATGGGGCGCTATTGATTTTGTAGTTATATTGAGGGCGGCTGGCCGGGATATGCGCCCGGCGGCGCACCGACTTTCTTTGCTTCGCCAAAGAA
>JADHED010000366.1_pt1 | contig 56406 bp, 53 predicted proteins | sample 8952041 | NCBI WGS metagenome assembly JADHED01 (sample SAMN16124423, study PRJNA663239) | bioreactor sludge metagenome | isolation source: sludge (control) | place: India:Bengaluru | collected 2018-09-08 | reverse complement strand
AGCGGCGCCGCCGTCCACGTCGTCTTCATGGCGGTCGACGGCTTCCATCACTTCGGCTACGAGGGCCGCACCGGGTGTGGCCAGCGGGTCGAGGAGATCGAGGCCGTTGCCGCCCTGCTGGGCTTCAGCTGGGAAATCCTCTACCGCGACCAGGACCTGATCGAAAAGCTCGACACCCTGCCCAAGCGCGACCTAGTCGAGCACTTCGAGCGGGTGTTCAATGATCGCAAGCCGGATCTGCTCGTCCTGCCCGGCCGCATCGATTACGACCAGGACCACCGCCGAACCTTCGAGACCGCCTTTGCCGCCGCCCGGCCGATTGCACCCCAGTTCGGCAAGTGGCTGATCCCGCACGTAGTTGCGTGCGAGCAGGTGAAGCAGGCGTTTGCCTGGGAGGACCTGCCGCGGCCAGCAATGTTCTGCGACATCACGGCCGTGATCGAGACCAAGCTGGAAGCGATCGCGCTTTACGCCTCCCAGCTCAGGCCGCCGCCGCATGTGCGCAGCCTCGAAGGCGTGCGCGCACTCGCCCGCATCCGCGGCAGCGAGATCGGCTGCGACTACGCCGAAGCCTTTCAGGTCTTCCGCACCGTCATGTGAGCATCGGCGCGGCTCAGGCAAACCACCCCGCCGCAAGCAGCGCGGGCGCGGATTACCGGCTGCCGGCCTCGGTCTCGTTCTTGTTGAAGCGGCCGATGTTGCCCAGGAACTCCTGCACGAGGTTGAGATCGTTGCCGGCGGTCGGCGTCTCACGGCGGACGATGGCGACATCCTGGCCGCGCTCCTGGCCGAACTTCTCGACCGAGCGCACGCGTCCGCTCTCGTCAAACGCGATCACCACCACCTGCCGGTCAAACTCCTCGCGCGGCAGAAAAGCGAAGGTTTCGGTGCGGCTGGAGATGTAGTACCACTTCTCGCCGTCGAACGGGGAGTTGGTGGACGGCGAGCCGAGGATGGCTGCAACGTCGTCGCGGGTGTGGACGCCGGGGACGATGCTGTTGACACGGTCGCGCACCAGCGGATCGCCGTGAGTCCCGGCGCGTGGCGTGCAGGCGCTGACGCCGATGCCGAACAGGAGCGCCACAAGGACAAGGAAGGCAGGTACAGCGGGCAAACCAGACAAGCGCCAGTGATGGGGCTCCGCTTGCCCCCGGCAAGCCTCGCCGCCCAGCGCCTCGGATGCGACCGTGAACCAACGTTCTGATAGCATGGTGTTCGTTCGTCCTGTCAATCGAGCCGGGAAGACAGTTATGCCACCGTCAAGGCGTTTGCGATGAGGGTTCCGCGGATATTCTCCAAGCGCATCGCCGATGATCCGGTGCAAACCCTTTACAGCGCCATCGTCTGCCAAGCGCGGCAACCGACATTCTACCGCGTTTGCGGCGTTGCCGATACCCCCGATGGGCGATTTGACCTGATCGCTCTGCACGCAGCCCTGGTCCTGCGCCGCTTGCGGATGGAGGGCGAGGCGGCGAGGCCGCTTGCGCAGGCGCTGTTCGACCATATGTTTGCCGACATGGATGAGAACTTGCGTGAGATGGGCGTAGGCGACTTAGGTGTCGGCAAGCGGGTCAAGGCGATGGCGCGCGCGTTCTACGGCCGCCTTGCCGCCTACGACGCGGCGATCACCGCCAGCGACCGGGCGCGCGCGGCGGAAGCGCTCCGCCGCAACCTTTACCGCAAGAACACGCCTTCGCCGGACCAGGTAGAATCGATGGCCGACTACCTGTTCGCCGAGGCGGCGCGGCTGGACACGCTCGCATTCGACCGTATGTGCGCAGGGACCGTCGCCTTCGGGCCGCCGCCGCAGCCCGGTACCGGATGAGCCGCACATGAGCGCCAGCGCGCTTGAGTTTTCGCGCCCGATCGACGTTGCCGACCTGCCAGCCGACGGGCGCGCCTTTGCCATCGAAGCGAGCGAGTCCGAATGCGCCCGCGTTGCTGCGCGCCTGGGGGTGCCGGCGGTGGAGAGCCTGCAGGCGAAAGGCTTTGTGCAGCCGCAGGGCCGGGTTGGCGTCGTCCGGCTCGTGGGGACATTTACGGCACGGTTGCGGCAGATCTGCGTCGTGACGCTGGAGCAGTTCGAAGTCACAACCACCGCCGCCCTGGAACGGCTCTACGATGCGTCCATCGGCGATGAATGGGCCGATGCCGAGGACGACCAGGGGCAGATCGTCGCCGAGGTCGGCCCGGATGCCTTCAGCGAACCCCTGGCCGACGCGCGGATCGATGTCGGCGAAGCAGCGGTCGAGCAACTAGCCCTTGAGCTGGATCCGCACCCGCGCAAGCCCGGTGCAACCTTTGCCGTCCCGATCGACGGCAGAGTCGCTGATGCGCTGCCGACGTCATCACCGTTCGCGAAACTTGCAAGTCTTCGGCGCCGGCAACCCGGCGGCCCGCATTGATCTTGCCGAGACAGGGCTTTTTGGCTAAGGATCGGCGCAGCGGGTTTGTGCGGCAACAGCCGGCGCGTCATCGTCATGAACCGAAGAAGGGCCGGTCGCGGCTGTATGGACGGTTGTCGGCGCGAACGGCCATGTGCCTGTTCGGCGGAGGTGCGATCGGCACCGGGTCGACGGGCCCCTCTTGAGGGAACATCCGCAAGGTCGATGGACAGCGCAGGCACCTTCCGGTGATACCGTGTCACAAGCCTTCCCGTTTCAAGCGGTCTTCAACACAGGGACTTACGTGGCAAATCCCGTAATGCTCGCAGTCGATGCCATGGGTGGCGATCGTGCCCCGGCCATGGTCATTGAAGGACTGGACTTGGCGCTCGCGCACCGGCCCAACGTGCGGCTGTTGCTGTTCGGGCGTGCGGTCGAGCTTGCCGGCCTCTTGAAGCGGTATCGGCGAGTGAGCGCGGTAGCCGAAGTCCGCGACACCCAAGATGTGATCGGCGGCGGCGAGCGGCCGTCCAGCGCCTTGCGCTCGGGTCAGAATTCGAGCATGCGCCGGGCGATCGATTCGGTCGCTTCCGGCGAGGCCGATGGGGTCGTTTCCGCCGGTAACACCGGCGCACTGATGGCGATGGCCAAGTTCGTCCTGCGCACGCTGCCGGGCGTCGGTCGGCCGGCGATCGCAAGCGCTTTCCCGACCCTGCGCGGACAATCGGTGATCCTCGACTTAGGTGCCAACGTCGATTGCGGCGCCGACAACCTCGTCCAGTTCGCGGTCATGGGCGAGGTGTTCGCGCGCAAGGTCTTAGGCATCGAGAAGCCTTCGGTGGGCCTCCTCAACGTTGGACAGGAGGAGCTCAAGGGCAACGACGCGGTCAAGAAAGCGGCCGCCATCCTGCAAGGCAGCGCGCTCTCGATCCGCTTTCACGGATTTGTCGAAGGGGATGACATCGCCGCCGGCACCGTCGATGTCGTTGTCACCGACGGTTTCACCGGCAACGTCGCGCTGAAAACGGCGGAAGGAACGGCGAGACTATTGACGCATTTCCTCAAGCAGGCGCTCTTGAGTTCGCCGCGCGCACGGCTTGCCGGCTGGCTCGCGGCGCCGGCGCTCCGGCGCATGGCCAACCGCACCGACCCGCGCCAGCATGACGGCGCGATGTTCCTTGGCCTTAACGGCGTGTGCGTCAAGAGCCACGGCGGCACCGATGCAGTCGGTTTTGCGAGCGCCTGCGGCGTCGCGATCGAGCTGATTGCGGACGGCGTGAACGAGGAGATCAAGCGCGATTTCGCGTACCTGCGCGGCGGCACCGGCCATCCGCCGGAACGGGCCACCGGCTGATGCCTGTCATGCGCTCCCAGATCGTCGGCTGCGGCAGCTATCTGCCGGCTCAGTGCGTGAGCAACGCCGATCTCGCAGTCAAAATCGACACCACAGACGAGTGGATCCTGTCGCGCACCGGCATCCGCCAGCGCTACATCGCCGCCGATGGCGAACTGACTTCCGACCTCGCAGCCGCCGCTGCGCGGCACGCCCTTGGCAATGCTGGCATCGCGGCAGACGAAGTCGATCTGATCCTGGTTGCGACCTCGACGCCCGATGACACGTTCCCTGCCACCGCAACGGCAGTGCAGGCCAAACTTGGCATCACCCGTGGGTTCGCATTCGACGTTCAGGCGGTTTGCTCGGGCTTTGTCTACGCGCTTGCCGTTGCCGACAACTTCATCAAGTCTGGCCAGGTCCGGACCGCGATCGTGATCGGCGCCGAGACCTATTCCCGCATCCTCGACTGGACCGATCGCGGCACCTGCGTCCTGTTCGGAGATGGTGCCGGGGCGGTCATCGTGCGCGCCACGGCCGGGGCTGCGACTGCCTCCGATCCGGACTCGGCCGGCATTCTCTCGACGCACCTGCACGCCGACGGCCGCCATCGCGATATCCTTTATGTCGACGGCGGCCCGTCATCGACGCAAACGGTGGGACACCTGCGCATGACGGGCAAGGAAGTCTTTCGCCATGCCGTCACGTGCCTCGCTGCCGTCGCCGAAGAAGCCGTGCAGGCGAACGGCCTTAGCTTGGCCGACGTCCGGTGGTTCGTTCCGCATCAGGCGAACGTCCGCATCCTTGAGGGTGTGGCACGCAAACTCGCGGTGGGGCCGGATCGGATGATCATGACGGTGCAGCAGCACGCGAATACGTCTGCCGCCTCGATCCCGCTCGCGCTCGACGTCGCGCTCACGGACGGCCGGATCCAGCGCGGCCACCTGGTTCTGTTGGAAGCGATTGGCGGCGGCCTCACGTGGGGTGCTGCGCTGGTGCGCTGGTAAGCCTCAAGGGTCCCCGGTCGGCGCCGGCCGCCACTCGCAGACGCTTCTCCATCCCCTTGATATTGACGGATTTCTACCAGGGCAGTAGGGTACCCAAGGGCGAGCAGAGAGGGCAACGGCGATGTCAGGGCGAACGATTACCCGCGCCTACCTGAGTGAGATCGTGTATCAGGAGGTCGGCCTTTCCCGTAACGAGTCGGCAGAACTCCTGGAATCCGTGCTCGGCGAGATCGGCGACGCGCTGGCGCGTGGCGAGACAGTCAAGCTGTCGTCGTTCGGCAGCTTCTCGATTCGGCAGAAGGGACAGCGCATCGGCCGCAATCCCAAGACTGGGGAAGAGGTGCCGATCCTGCCGCGCAGGGTGCTGGTTTTCCGGCCATCACAGGTGTTGAAGAACCGTATCAACGAAAGCATGCGCGCCACCGCCGGCCGGTAGCCATGGTCGCCGGCGAAGACGCGCAGCTGTCTCTCCGCTTCGGCACCAAATCGCCGCGCGCATTTCGCACAATTGCCGAAGTCGCGGAGGAGTTGGCTGTGCCGCAGCACGTGCTGCGCTTCTGGGAAAGCAAGTTCCCGCAAGTGCGGCCGCTCAAGCGGCGCGGTGGCCGTCGCTATTACCGGCCGGAGGACGTGCTCCTGTTGCGCCGGATCCAGGGGCTCTTGTACGGCGAAGGCTACACCATCCGCGGGGCGCAGAAGCTCCTGCGGGAGAAGAGTGCCCGTGCGGCAACGGCCGAACAGCCTGCAACGCAGGCCACCGCGGCATCGGAGGACGCCGACCTCGCGCCTGAGCCACCGGCACAGGCGCCGGGAGTATCGCTGGAGAACCGGGCCGCCCTGCGCTCGATCCTGGCCGAGCTCGAGGCCGTAAGCGCGGCGCTGCAGGCAATCGTCCGCCGCTGACCGCGTTTCGAGCCGCTCCTTGAGCGGTGCCGCTGTTGCCGGCCGCCGGTGCAAGGCGATATAGTCGATCCCGTACGGAGCGTAGCGCAGCCTGGTAGCGCACTTGACTGGGGGTCAAGAGGTCGCCGGTTCAAGTCCGGCCGCTCCGACCATTTGCTTGCCGAGGCATCGATGCGCTTCCTGGCCAACGAGTCAGCGCGGCCTTGGCAGTTGCCGGCGGCCGTTCTCGCTGTGTGGCTGTTGACTGGCCTGGTAACGGCGGCGTTCGCGGAGAGCGCGACGCCCGCTCTTGAGGCGTTCTTCGGAACCTTCAAAGGTCAGACCATCCTTGAGAACGACGGGGCGATGACGACGCGCGATCTCGATGTCGCGATCGCGCCAACCCGGACCGGCTTTAACATCCGCTGGACGACAACGACACTCGGCCGCGACGGCGCCCTCAAGCGCGAGAGCTCGTCGATCGATTTCGAGCCGACCCGGCGCGCCGGCATCTTTGCTTCACAGATGCGCAGCGACATGTTCGGCAACCGCGTGCCGCTCGATCCCCTCCGCGGCGATCCGTTCGTTTGGGCGCGCCTGATCGACGCGACGCTCACCGTCTACGCGCTCCTGATCACCGATGACGGCGGCTACGAGATGCAGGTTTACCACCGGACGCTTGCCGAAGGCGGCCTCGCGCTCAGGTTCTTCCGTTTTCGTGAGGGCGATGCGCTGCGCTCGGTCACGGCATCGCTCAAGCGGACCAAATCCTGATCCGCTCTTAATAACCGGGATCGGCCGGCTTCTGCCCATCGCGCAGGCACTTGCTTCTTGCCTGAGCCGCCATCGCGCGGGAGCGCCCGCGCCGCCGCCGCGGCCTGGCCGCAAGGATACGGTTGCCAGCGCCTGCCGTTGCGAGGCCGGCCGCCGGCAATAGCCCTTGTTAATGCGCTCACCAGCCCTTGGCACACTGCTTGCTTCTTCAACTGCGGCAACCCGCGCGTATCCCTGACCCTCCGCCGTGTTGCCGGATTGGCGACGGGCTGTTTGCCCGCCCCTCCCCTCAGAGACCCGGAAACCTTGGCCCGCGCACCGTCGCGGGCCATTTTTTTGGGCGTTCGGCAATTTCCCACCGGCTATTGGCAGCAGGAACCTGACTGCTGCGCGGCACGGTTCCTGCGCAACGGCTGCAGCAGGGCGGCGGTATCCTCGACGGCCGCAGGCGGCCGGACGCGCTGGCGCTCGAGTACGATGAGCCGAAACGGCGGTTGACGCGAGAGCAGGCAGCCGCACAATCGGCGCCATGTCGCTGTCACTCCTGCTTCAAGCCGGGACGCCGCCGGCAGTCGGGTTCATCCTCCTGATCGCGCTCACCCTTGATGCCGCTGCCGGCGAGGCGTGGGGACCGTTCAAGTGGTTGCCGCATCCGGTACGCCCGTTGGGCTGGCTGATCGGAAACCTCGATCGCCGCCTGAACCGGGACGGGCGCAGCCCCAGTGATCGCCTCGCCCGCGGCGTGCTGGTCGCTCTGTTCGTGAGTGTGTTCGCGGCCGGAGTCGGCTGGGGGATCACGGCGCTTGCAGCGGCGCTGCCGTTCGGCTGGCTGATCGAGCTCGCGCTCGTCATAGCGCTCCTGGCCCAGCGCAGCCTCTATCGCCACGTATTCGCGGTTGCCGATGCGCTGGAGCGTGGCGGCCTCGACGCCGGGCGGGAAGCGGTCGGGCACATCGTCGGCCGTGACGTCACGCGCCTCGATGGCGCCGGCGTCGCGCGCGCCGCGATCGAATCGTGTGCCGAGAACTTTTCCGACGGTGTGATCGCGCCGGCGTTCTGGTACCTGATCCTCGGCTTGCCGGGCATGCTGGCCTATAAGGCCGTCAACACCATGGACAGCATGATCGGCCACCGGACTCCCAGGCACCAGGCGTTCGGCGCCGCTGCGGCGCGGCTTGACGATCTCCTGAACCTGGTGCCGGCACGGGTGGCAGCGCTGATGATCGGGCTCGCCGCGCTTGCCGTGCCGCGGACCAGCCCTGGAGCCGCTCTCACAATCGCCTGGCGGGATGCCGGCAAGCACCGCTCGCCCAATGCCGGCTGGCCGGAGGCAGCCATGGCAGGTGCGCTCGACTTGGCGCTCGCTGGCCCACGCCGCTACGGCACCGAGGTCGTCGATGATCCCTGGCTTGGTGCCGGCACCGCCCAGGCGACGCCCAAGGACATCCGCCGTGCGCTCGCGGTGTTCGTGATGGCCTGCCTGATCAACGCGCTTGCAGTCCTGGCCGTGAGCGTGGTTGGCTCCGCTGCGTAGAACAGGAAACGGAATCGCCGCTGATGGCCGCGCTCACCCTTGTCATCGCCAACAAAGCGTACTCGTCGTGGTCGTTGCGGGCTTGGCTCGCACTCAAGATGACCGGAGCGGCGTTCGAGGAGATCGTCGTCCCACTCGACCAGCCGACCACGGCTTCCGACATCGCGCGTCATTCACCGACCGGAAGGGTGCCGGTGCTCAAAGATGGCGCGCGCACGGTCTGGGATTCGCTTGCGATCACCGAGTATCTGGCGGAGCGGTTCCCTGCCGCCGGCCTGTGGCCCGTCGCGGCGGATGCACGGGCCCACGCTCGCGCGGTGACAGCGGAAATGCATTCGAGCTTCCAAGCGCTGCGCCAGAACATGCCGATGAATGTGCGTGCCACGAAGCCGGGCCGCGGCCGCATGCCCGAGGTCATGACCGATATCGCCCGCATCGCCGCACTGTGGCAGGACTGCCGTGCCTCCTACGGCGCTGCCGGGCCGTTCCTGTTCGGCCCCTTCAGCGCTGCCGACTGCTTCTTTGCGCCGGTGGTGACACGCTTCGCGACGTACGGCGTGGCGCTGGATCCCGTGTGCGAGGCTTACGCCCAAGCCGTGCGCGCTTGGCCGGCACTGATCGAATGGTGCGCGAGCGCCGCGGCCGAACCCTGGCGGATCGCGAAATACGAACTGGATTAGGTGCGCACCGGCGCTGCCGCGGCGAGGAGGTCAACGGAGGCGTTGATCGTATTCAGCATGGCTGCCGATCCAGAACCAGATGAGGCTGTCCTCGGATTCCACGGCGAGAGCACGATGATAGCGGCCGACGCGCGCTGACCAGTAGTGGCCGACCTTCTTCAGATGCAGCGACGGGTGGCGGGGATCGGACCTTAAGCGCTCGAACGCCCGGTCAGCAGCCTGACGCACATCCCCGGGCAGGCTGGCATAACAGCGCCAGAAGCCGGGATCGGCGTAGTGATTCACAGTTTGGTGGTGTGACCGGCCGCGTGGGCGGCTAGCGCGCGCTCAGCGAGCTCATCCAGCCGGCCGGCAGCCGCATCCGCCTCGATCTCTCGATCCCACGCAGATGCATCAAACTGAGCAAACCAGCGGCGGAACTCGACCAGTTCGGCCGGCGTCATTTCACTCACGAGTCGCTCGACTGTGTCGATGTTCGTCACGGGCTGTTCATCCCAGACAATCTCACCGTCTCGAACAGTTTGACACAAACCATCCTATTCCGCCATCGCTGCGCGCGCTTTGGGCCTGCCACTCGTCGACACGACCCTTTATGTGCGCACCGGCGCTGCCGCGGCGAGAAGGGCGTTCAGGTCAAGATGCGCTTCGAGGTGGCCAGCGAGCGCATCCAGCGTCGCCTCGATCGAGGCTCCGAACGCGATGCCGTTTTCAGGCCGGCGGCGGATGCGGTCGAGAAAGCCATGCCGGAAGGCATCGGCCTGGAACAGGCCGTGCAGGTACGAGCCCATCACCCGGCCGTCAGTGGAAACGGCGCCCTCGGGCCGGGTCGTCCCGTCGCCGTTGCGCAGGCGCAGCAGCGGCCGGCTGAGCCCTGCGCCCGTCGTCCGGCCGATGTGCATCTCGTAGCCCTGCACCGCTTCGCCGCCGTTGCACGCGGTACCTTCCGCCAGCCGCAGCACTTTCTCCCCTTCGAGCACCGTCCTCACGTCGAGCAGACTCAAGCCCGCTGCCTCGCCCGGCGGCCCCTCGATGCCTCCTGGGTCGGCGATCAGCCGGCCCAGCATCTGATAGCCGCCGCAGAGGCCGACAACGAGGCCGCCACGGCGGACGTGCGCTTGCAGGTCGATCTCCCATCCCTGCGCTCGGAAGAAGGCGAGATCGGCGAGCGTTGCCTTGCTGCCCGGCAGCAGCACGACGTCGAGATCGCCCGGCAGCGCCTCGCCCGGCTGGATGAACCGAACGCTCACCCCCGGTTCGGCGATCAGCGGATCGAGGTCGTCGAAGTTGGCGATGCGCGCAAGTCGCGGCACGCCGATGCGGATCACGCCGGCCCGATCATCCGCCGGCTGCGGCCTTTCCAGCGCGACCGCATCCTCGGCCGGCAGTCGCGCCGCACCCTCGAACCACGGCACGACGCCAAACGAGGGCCGGCCCAAATGCTCGGCGATGATTCGCAACCCGCCTGCAAACAGCTTCGGATCGCCGCGGAACTTGTTGATGATCGTGCCGCGGACCAGCGCCCGCTCGGCTTCCGTCAACACCACCCAGGTGCCGATGAGGCTCGCGATAACGCCGCCGCGATCGATATCGCCGACGAGGACCACCGGGACGCTGGCCGCGAGTGCGAAGCCCATGTTGGCAATGTCGCCCTCGCGCAGGTTCACCTCCGCGGCGCTGCCGGCACCCTCGATGACGACCAGATCGGCCTCAGCGGCGAGGCGCCCGAAACTCTCCAGCGCGCGCGGCAGGAGCTGAGGCTTGAGGGTTTGAAACGCCCCGGCCTGGGCGTTGCCGATGCTGCGGCCCTGGACGATCACCTGCGCGCCGACATCGGTCTGCGGCTTCAACAGCACCGGGTTCATGTCGCTCGAGGGGGGGATACCGCAGGCCAGCGCCTGCAGGGCCTGGGCACGGCCGATCTCGCCGCCGTCGGCAGTGACGGCAGCATTGTTCGACATGTTCTGCGGTTTGAACGGCCGCACCCTGAGACCCTGCCGAGTCCAAGCCCGACAGAGCCCGGCCGCCAGCAGCGACTTGCCAACGTCGGAGCCGGTGCCCTGCAGCATCAGCGCACGCACGACGCCGCACGGGACCATCGGCGCTCAGACGTCCGGCTATTCGCTGGCGAGCGCCTGTCGTAACGGATCGGCGTGGAGATTGAAGACACGGTTCTCCAGCACGATCTCGGCCGGCGTCACCTTGCGGGCGTAGTAGGCGGTATTCAGATCGTTGCGCCTGCCGACCGAGCCACCCTGCAGCGCAAAGCCAGCGAACAGACCCTCGGCGATGGCGAAGCCGACGATGTCGGCACCGACGCTGGTCGTGGTCGCCGCCGTGTAGCCGGAGCCGAGGCTGCCAGCGGTCCACTGGACATCGCCACCCAATGCAAACTGATCACGGATGACGGCGCGGACGGCCCCTTCGCTGCGCAGGATGAAAACGAGCTGGGCGGAGGTCGCGCCGAGCTGGAAGCCGACGCTGCCGCCACCCAAGGTGTAGAAAGCGGGATAGCTCCAGCGGCCGCGCGAATCACGGACCAGCAGGATCCCAGAGCCGCCCTGGCCGCCGATGCCGACGGCAGCCTTGAAGACGTCGGGGAAAATCAGGATCCCGCGGGCGTTCCTCAGGTTGGAGCGGAAGGTCGGCCCGGGCTCTGCTTCGCGGCGCTTGAGGATGTCGATGGTGGTGCCAGCGCGCTCGACGATTGCCTCGGCTTCCGTATGCGGCGGCACGCTCGTCGTGCAGCCGTTCATTGCGAGGGTGGCGACGAGCAGAAAAGTCAGGAACGATCGACGGGACAAGGCCAGCACCCTCCACGGCAAGACCGGCCGAATGTTCGGCCGCAGTCGCGGAGTGTGCGGGCAAACGGCGCGCCGCTCAAGCCCGCATGTTTTGAGCTGAGCGGCATCCGAACGGCCGGGACGAGGAAACACGGCAGGCCTCGTGCTAGCGGACGGCGAGCGCCGCCACCAGCGGCTCGGAGCCGGGATTGACGTACTTGCCCTCTTTCAAGATCGATCGCGCGGAAACCGTCTGCGAGCCGTAGTAGGCGGCATTAAGACTGTCCAACCGGTCGATCACGGCTCCCCCGAGCGACATGCCGAAGAACACCCCTTGCGCCTGCGCAAACGCGGTAATGTCGGCGCCGATGTTGGTGGTAGTCGCAGCGCCGAGGCCTGAGCCCCAGTTGCCGAGTGTCATCTGCACTTCACCACCGATAGCGCCGGGGTGCGTCAGCAGTGCATCGAGAGCCTGCGGCGAACGGATCAGCAGCACGACCTGCGCCGACTGCCCACCGAACTGCAGCCCGAAACTGCCGCCTGTGAGACGGGCGAAGGCCGGATCGCTCCAGCTGCCATCCGGCCGCCGCGCCAGGATGACGCCCTGACCGCCGGCAGCGCCGACGAAGAATGCACCCTTGGTGACGGTGGGAAACACTGCAATCGCATGCGCCGTCTTAAGTCCTTGACGGAACAGCACGTTGGCGTCGTCTTGGCGGGTCTGGAAGTGTTCCACCGTCCAGCGTGCGCGGGTGACGAGCGTTTCGGCTTCCGTGCGGCTATCGACACCGCTGGCACAACCGGCGATCCAGATGCCGACAAGTGCGGCGAGAACCGCAAACCGCGATGCGCGCAAGTACTTGGCCATAATCGATCCCTCCCAAACAATGGGGAGGGGATCACGCGTCGGCCAAGCGTGCAAGACCCTAATACTCGATACCGGCCTGGGCCTTAACGCCTGCGCGGAAGGGGTGCTTGACAAGCGCCATCTCGGTGACGAGGTCCGCCGCTTCTATCAATTCTTCCCGTGCATTACGGCCAGTGACCACAACATGCAGTGCCTGCGGCCTGTTTTTCAGGGCGTCCAGGACCGTATCGAAATCGAGGTAAGCGTAGCGGAGGACGATGTTGATTTCGTCCAGAATCACCATCCGAAACGACGAATCGGCTATCATCGCCTGCGCCGCCTGCCAGGCTCCAGCCGCCAGCACCATATCCCGCGCACGGTCCTGTGTTTCCCAAGTGAAGCCTTCGCCGCTCGCCTCGACGACGCAGAGATCAGGAAAACGCGCGAACACGGCGCGCTCGCCGGTCGCACGCGCGCCTTTGACGAACTGGACGATGCCGACCTTCATGCCGTGACCGATGCAGCGCAACGCCATGCCCATGGCCGCCGTCGTCTTGCCCTTTCCCTTGCCGGTATGCACGATGAGAAGGCCGCGCTCTTCGGTCTTGGCAGCGAGGATCTTGTCGCGGACCGCCTTCTTCTTCGCCATTTTGGCCGCGTGGTGGCGGTTGATATCGCTTTCGTCGTCGGTCATCGCATCGTCTCCACACCGAGTTCGCTCAAGGTATCGCGCGCGCTGTTGCGTTTCGGTCGCCACAGCCCGCGGTCCTGGGCTTCCAGCAACCGCTGGCTCATCTCCTTCAGCGCTTCCGGGTTGTTGTCCTCAAGAAAAGTGCGCACCGTGTCGTCCTCAATGTAGGCATCAAAGACCGCATCGAACTGGTGGTCGGCGACGCAATGGGCAGTCGCGGCAAAGGCGAACAGGTAATCAACGGTCGCCGCCATCTCGCAGCCGCCCTTGTAACCGTGCCGCATTGCGCCCGCGATCCATTTCGGATTGACCACACGGGCACGCACGACGCGGGCAAGCTCTTCGGTCAGCGTGCGGATCTTGGGCGTTTCGGGACGGGCATGGTCGGCGTGGTAGACGGAAGGCTGCCGGCCCGAAAGGACGCGGACCGCCGCCGTCATCCCGCCCTCGAACTGGTAATAGTCGTCAGAATCGAGGATATCGTGTTCGCGGTTGTCCTGGTTCTGCACCACTGCCTGCACCGCCTCCAAGCGCTGTGCGAACAGTGCCTCCGCCGGCCGGCCCTTGAGGCCGCCGCCGTAGGCGTAGCCGCCCCAGACCAGGTACGCACGCGCAAGGTCGGCATCGGTCTGCCAGCCCTTCTCGTCGATCAGCGCCTGCAGGCCGGCACCGTACGCCCCTGGTTTCGATCCGAACACACGCGCAGCAGCGAGTTGTCCGGCCGCATCGTCGGCGAGCCCTTCCGCCGCAAGGGTGGCTCGATCGGCGGCGACGCGGGCCGCGATCGGGTTGTGCTGGGCCGGTTCATCGAGGGCAGCGACAGCGCGCACGGCCGAGTCGAACAGGTCGATCAAGCCGGGAAAGGCATCGCGGAAGAAGCCGGAGATGCGCAAGGTGACGTCGACGCGCGGCCGGTCAAGGACGCTCAAAGGCAGGATCTCGAAGCCGTTGACCCGGCGCGAGCCGGCATCCCAGGTCGGCCGGACACCGATCAGCGCCAGCGCCTGGGCGATATCATCGCCGCCGGTGCGCATGTTGCTGGTGCCCCAGGCCGAGATCGCGAGCCGCTGCGGCCAGTCGCCGTTGTCCTGCACGTAGCGCTCCACGAGGAGCGCGGCCGATTTCCACCCCAGCGTCCACGCGGCCGGCGTTGGTATCGTGCGGGTATCGACGGAATAGAAGTTGCGCCCCGTCGGCAGCACGTCGGGCCGGCCGCGCGTCGGCGCGCCGGAAGGCCCCGGCGGCACGAAGCGGCCATCGAGGCCGGTCAGCAGGCCCGCAAGCTCGCTCCCCGAGCAGGCGTCCACGGCAGGGCGGATGCGGGTTTCAATCTCCGCCAGCACGGAAGCCGTCGCCGTCCAGCCGGCAGCCACCTCCACGTCGCCCGCAACCAGCTTCACCGCCAGCGCTTCGAGCCGCTCAACCGTATCGCCCGCCGTGCGCCAGGGATCCGCGCTCGCGAGCGGTTCTGGCCGCGGTCCCTCCCAAACGCGCGCGAGATCGGCATCGAGCGGATCGAAGCCCAAGCCGAGATCGGCCGCGAGCGCACGCAGGAGCGAGGCATCACCGCCGTTACCACTGCCGCGCGGGACACGGGCAAGCGCCACCAGCAGGTCGGCTAGCATCGGCCCCGTCGGCGAGACGCCGAATACATGCAGGCCGTCGCGGATCTGCAGCTCTTTCAGCTCGCACAGGTAGCGATCGAGCTTGGCCAGCGCGTCATCGGTGCCGTCGACCGGGGCGATGCCACACTCGCGATCGAGGCCGATCGACTGGCTCAGCGACAAGATCTCGTCCGCCAGCACCTTCAGCCGGCGGGGATCGGTGCCGGAAGCCTCGTAGTACTCATCGACAAGCTGTTCCAGATTGCGCAGTGGCCCATAGCTTTCCGCCCGCGTCAAAGGCGGCGTCAGGTGATCGATGATGACCGCCTGCGCGCGCCGTTTCGCCTGCGTCCCCTCACCGGGATCGTTGACGATGAAGGGGTAAAGGTTCGGCAGCGGCCCCAACACGGCTTCCGGGAAACAGCGTTCCGATAGCGCGACCGCCTTGCCCGGCAGCCATTCGAGATTGCCGTGCTTGCCGAGGTGGACCACCGCGTGCGCCCCGAACTGGCGGCGGATCCAGGCGTAGAACGCGAAGTAGTTGTGCGGCGGCACCAGGTCGGGATCGTGGTAGCTCGCCTGCGGATCGATGTTGTAGCCGCGTGCCGGCTGCAGGCCCAGCGCGACCGACCCGAAGCGGACAACGGCCAGCGCGAAGCTGCCCTCCCCCCCGGCCGGCGTGCTCGGAATAAAGAACGGATCGTCCTCAGGCGCGCCCCAGCGCTCGCTGACCCGCGCCTGCACATCCGAAGGCAGCCCGGCGAAGAAGGCGTGGTATTCGCCAAGCGGCAGCGTCTCGCGGATGGTCCGCTCACCGAGCCTTCGCCAGTCGTTGGTCGGCCCGGCGCTCAAACGCTCAACCAGCGCGTTACCGTCCGCCGGTACGTCCGCGACGGCATAGCCGGCTGCCAGCAACGCGTTGAGGATGACCACGGCGCTCGCAGGCGTATCGAGGCCGACACCGTTGCCGAGCCGGCCATCGCGGTTCGGGTAGTTGGCGAGCACGAGCGCGATCCGGCGCTTAGCCGCCGGCGTGGTTTTGAGCGCGACCCAGGCCGCAGCCAGCCGGGCGACAAAGGCGATGCGGTCCGCGACCGGCTCGTAGCTGACGATCGTCGTCTCGGTCGCGCGGTCGTGGCGGGCAGCGCCCTTGAACGAGACGGCGCGGCTGATCACCCGGCCGTCGACCTCCGGCAAGGCGACGTTCATGGCGATATCGCGGGCACTCAGGCCTGGGCTGCCGTCGCGCCACTGCGCCTCGTCGGACCCGGAAAAGATCACCTGCAGAACCACGCCGTCGCAGCCCGCAAACACGGGCGCGGGCGCGCCAGCCGATGGTGCTGAAACGGCGAAACCGGTGCCGTTGAGGACGATCGCCGGCTGCGTCTCAGCGAACAGGCGTTCGATCGTCGCCGCCGCCACCGGGTCCTTGAGGCTTGCGGCGAACACCGGCAGCGGATTCAGGCCCTCTGCCATGAGTGCCGTGATCAGGGCATCGATCGCCTTGAGGTTGCCGGCTTGAACCAGCGCCCGGTAGAACACCAGTGCCGCCACCGGCCGTGCGGGCTCGGGCCACACGCCGCGGATGTCGGCCAACGTCGCCTGTTCGCGGCCTGGCCAGTAGAGGCCAGCGCGCAGCAAGGGCCGCGGCTCCAACCAAGCGCCGCCGTACCCCGTCAAGGTTGCGGCGTAGCGGAGGAACTCGACCGCATTGGCGATGCCACCATGGACGAGGTACTGCCACAGCCGGTGGCAGGCTTCCTTGGGCAGCGTCGAGAAGCTCGTGAGTTCCGGATCGGGCTGGTCGTCGCCGGCGAGCACGGCAAGGCCGATCCCCCGCTCTGCGCACGCCCGCGCCACTTGCTCGATGCCGTAAGACCAGTAGGGATAGCCGCCGAGCACGCGGGCGACGATCAGCCGCGCCTGGCTCAGCGTCTTTTCGAGATAGAGATCGACCGACAGCGGATGGCCAAGCGCCAACAGGCTCGCAAGCCTCAAGCTTGGGAAACCTGTCTCGGTGATCCGTGCGTGCGCCGCGGCGAGGCAGGCAAGCTCGCTGTCTGCGGCCGAAAGCACGACGATGTCGGCCGGGCTCTGCTTGAGGTCGACCGCTTGGCCGCCGTCCGCAATGGCCCCCGGCTTGGCGGCAAGGAGGTGCATGGATGCCCGCTAGCGGCCTTCGGCGTCCGCTGCGCAGCCGAGGTCGGCGAGCACGGCTGCACGGTCGACGTCGCTCGCGGCGATGATGACAAGGCGGCTCTGGCGCGTCTCGTTCGGCCGCCACGGCCGGTCATAGTAGCGGTCCGTCCGGCTGCCGACGGCCTGCAGCACACAGCGCATCGGCCGCTCCGGCACGTCGAGGAAGCCCTTCACGCGCAGAACGTCGTGGCGCGCGATCACCGCCGCCAGCGTTGCCGCAAAGGCGTCGACGTCCGCGACCGGTCCGGCATCGACGATGAAGCTGGTGAAGTCGTCATGATCGTGTTCCGCGCCTTCAGCGTCGTGATTGGAACGGCGGCCGGCGAGATCGGCCTCTGCCGCGGCGCCGAGGCCCAGCGCCACCTCAGGGTCAAGGGCGCCGAACGCCGTCGCGATCACCTTGGTCGCGGGCCGCGCGACGGCTGCAACGCTGGCGCGCACCGCCGCCAACGCTTCAGCCGCAATGCCATCGGTCTTGTTGAGGATAACCAGATCGGCGCACATGAGCTGATCCTCGAACAGCTCCTTCAACGGCGCGTCGTGAACGATGGCCGGATCAGCATCGGCCTCGGCGGCAATCGCCTCGGCATCGTCGGCGAAGCGGCCTTCCGCCACCGCGTGCGCGTCGATCACCGCCAGCACGCCGTCGACCGTCACCTTGGAGCGGATGTCCGGCCACTGGAAGGCCTTCACCAGCGGCTTCGGCAGCGCCAAGCCCGAAGTCTCGATGACGATATGATCCGGCGGGTCGGGCCGCTCGATGAGCCGCGCCATGGTCGGCAGGAACTCGTCCGCGACCGTGCAGCACAGGCAGCCGTTGGCAAGCTCGACGATCTCGCTGTCGCCGCAGCCGGTGATCCCGCATCCCTCAAGGATGTCGCGATCGATGCCGAGCGTGCCGAACTCGTTGATGACAAGCGCCAAGCGAGCGCCGTTGGCGTTGGCGAGCAGGTGGCGGATGAGGGTGGTCTTGCCGGCACCGAGGAAGCCGGTAATGACTGTGGCGGGAATTTTCATGAGACGTGCGCAGCCGTATCCTTAAGCACCAGCGGCAGTGCCGCCACGACGAAAACAACCCGGTCCGCGACGCTCGCCACCGCCTGGTTCAGCCGCCCGGCGTGGTCACGGAAATCGCGGCCCAGCGACGTTGCGGGAACGATGCCGAGGCCGACCTCGTTCGCGACCAGCACGACCGGCCCGGCCAGAGCCGGCAGGGTTTCGACCAGGCACGCGGTTTCCTCAGCGACGTCGCGGCCGGCGGCCATCAGATTGCTGAGCCAGAGCGTCAGGCAATCGACCACGACCGGCCGATCGGGCCGCGCGTGCTGCTTCAGCGCCGGCACGAGCGCGATCGGCTCTTCCACCGTCACCCAGCGCGGCCCGCGCCGCTCCCGATGGCGGCGGATGCGCTCGGCCATCTCGGCATCGTGCGCTTCCGCCGTCGCGAGGTAGAGCGCCGATGTCGAGCCTGCAACCAGAGCCTCCGCGTAGGCGCTCTTGCCGGACCGGGCACCGCCCAGGACAAGCGTCACGGCAGGTCGCAGCGCAGGCGGCAGCTCGGTCAGCATGATCCCGGTCGCGTTCGTGTTGTTGAAAAGCGCAAGGAGCGCCCTTGCGCGGACCCTAGCACGCCGGTCTCGCCGATGACCAGTCGGCAAGGCCGCGGCCGGGCTGGTTGACGGTCCGCACCCGCCAGCTGCCGCCGTGGCTGTGCAACAAGCCATCCGCGACGAACTCAAGCCGGGTGATCGAGAGGTTGTCGATCACGAGCGCCAATGCCGTCTCCGGCGTCAGGTTCAGCGCCAGCGCGACGGCACTGCGGATCGTCCCGGCGTGCGCAATGCAGACAAGGTCGGTCTCCGCGGTAGTCGCCGAGAGCCGGGTAATGGCGCGCTCGGTGCGGCGCATCTGGGCGAGAAAGCTCTCGCCCCCCGGCGGCGCGGTGCGGGTCGGATTGCGCCAGAATGCCTCGTAGAGGGCGGGATCGGCGGCCTGCATTTCCGGCCAGCTCCGCCCCTGCCAGCGGCCGAAGTGCTGCTCCGCGAACGCAGGCTCGACACGCGCCGTGGGCACGGGCGAGGCACGCAGCGCACCGATCGCGGCCAGCGTCTGCTGCGTGCGCCGCAAGGGGCTGACGAACCATGCCGCCTCCCGCGGCAGGGCAGCTGCGAGCGCACGAAAGGCATCGCCATCGCCGGTCTCGCAGGCTACGTCCAACTGACCATAAAGGCGCCCGTCGGCGCCCGCGACGGGGGCGTGGCGCACCCACCACCAGCGCTTCGGCACGACCGTCATTCAGCGGCCGCGATCGCCGCCAGGATCAAGATCTCAGACACTTGCTGGGCAGCGCCAAGCACATCGCCGGTATGTCCACCCAGCCGTTTGCGGGCAATTAAGGCCACCACCGCAGCACCGGCTGCTCCTGCCAGAAGCGCCGCCACGGCAGCGACGATCGAGAACGTCAGGAACAACGCGACCAGCGTGAGCGCAAGCGCGATCGTGAGCTCGGTCGGCTGCGGCCGGCCGGCGCCAAACGCGAACCCGTCGCTGCGGGCGGGCGGCGTCCAGCGCATCACGGCTGGAATAACGGCGCGCGACGCCAGCGCTGCGACAATCACCGCCGCCACCGCGAGCTGGAGGGAGGCCAACTGGCTGATGAAGGTCGCCCTGAGCTCGACATCGATGATGAGTGCCAGCGTTCCGAAGGCGCCGATACGACTGTCGCGCATGATGTTCAGGCGCTCTTCTACCCGCGTGCCGCCACCTAAGCCGTCGACAAAATCGGCGAGGCCGTCCTCGTGCAGACCGCCGGTCAGGATCGCCATGGCGGCAACGGCGAGGAGTGCGGATGCGATGGGGTGGAGGCCGATCGCATGGGTGATGGCAAGCACGAGTGCGCCGACCGCACCGATCACGAAGCCTACGACCGGGAACATCGCGGTCGCACCCGCCAGATAGTCAGCCGGCTTGTCCGCCTGCTCGCCTGCCACCGTGTCGTCGTTGGCCGGCAGCAGCGGCGGCTGCACCGGGAGCCGGGTGAGGAAGGCAGTCGCGACGCGCAGATCACGCCAGCAGCGGTCGATCAGATGCGAGGCGCCGGTAAAATCGATGTGCATCTCAGCTCGCTCGCGGCAGTATGCTCGAAGGGACGGTGAGGCTTGCAGCCCGCGCCGCCGCATGTGCATACAGGACAAGCCGCAGGGGACGCAATCTTGGCCTACGATCCGACCCGTGAGCAACCGCTGCCGCGATCGCTTGATGACGTCCGCGCGCTCCTGGCCAGCTTGCCGGCGGCGGACGAGGCGGCCGCTGCGGCTGTTGCCGCCCGCGAAGCCGTCCTGACCAAGCCGGCCGGCGCACTCGGGCGGCTGGAGGACCTGACCGCCTGGCTCGCCCGCTGGCAGGGCCGGCCGCGCCCGTCCCTCGATCGCGTGTGCGCGCTCGTCTTCGCCGGCAACCACGGCATCGCGGCGGCCGGCGTTTCCGCCTATCCGGCCGCCGTTACAGAGCAGATGGTTGCCAACTTCGCTGCCGGCGGTGCGGCCGTGAACCAGCTTTGTGCGCGCTTCGGCGTCGAGCTGACGGTGCGGCCGATCGCCCTCGATCAGCCGACCCGCGATTTTACCGCCGCCGCGGCGATGGACGAGAACGCTTTCGTCGAGGCACTGCAGATCGGCATGGCGGCGGTTGAGCGGGACTGCGATCTCATTTGCCTCGGCGAGATGGGCATCGGCAACACCACCGCCGCCGCTGCCCTGGCGCTGGCGCTGTTCGGCGGTGTGGCTGCGGCATGGACCGGGCGCGGAACCGGCGTTGACGGTGCCGCCCTGGAGCGCAAGCGTGCCGTGGTTGCCCGCGCCGTCCGCCGGCACGGCGACCAGGCGGCCGACGGGCTTGAACTCCTGCGGCGGCTGGGCGGCCGTGAACTGGCGGCACTTGCCGGCACGGTGCTGGCGGCACGGCTCAAGCAGGTGCCGGTGCTTCTGGACGGCTACGTCGTCGGTGCGGCCGCAGCCACGCTTGCCGCGGTGCGCGCCGACGCGCTTGCCCACTGCCTGGCCGCGCACGTCTCGGCGGAGCCAGGGCACCGCCTGCTCTTGGCGCGTCTCAAGCTCACGCCGCTGCTCGACCTTGGTTTGCGGCTGGGCGAGGCAAGCGGCGCTGTGCTCGCGGTCGGGTTGGTGCGGGCTGCGCTCGCGTGCCATACCGGCATGGCGAGCTTCACCGAAGCCGGTGTCTCGGGGCACAGCCCCGGCGCGTAACCTTCAAGCAGGAAGCGTGAACAACGCGCGGAGAAACGCCGCTGCCTCCTCATGGATGCCGGGCGCGCTGCTCTCCCGTGGCCCGGCGACGTTCAAGACCCGAACCTGCCGTTCGCGCAGCCAGGCCTGCACCGTTGACGGAGAGGCATCCGCGGCGAGATCGGCGACAAGGCACGGCCGGCCCAGCTCTTGGGCGGTGCGAAGGGTGAGCGCCGTGCCGCCGGTCGGGCTGCCGCGGGTCAGGATCAGCGTTGCGTCGGAGTCGCGGACGTTGCGGACCGTGCGCTCGGCATAGCCGCGGCTCGGGATCTCGCGTACGGGGTAGCGGTGCGGTACGCGGCCGTCCTCTGCCAGCCGACCACGCGGCACCCAGCCGCCGCAGGCAAACCCGAGGTCGAGGGCGACATCGAGGGCGGCCCGGTCGACGCCGGTCTGGGCGCCGGAAACGATCTTCAGGAGTGGCATTGCCGGGCGGGCACTCAGACTTCGATGCGATCGACAAGCGCGCCGGTTGCATCAAAGGCGCCGGCGACAAGCTGGCCACCGAAGCCGCAGCCGCCGTCGAGCGTCACCGCGACCGGCGTTTCGGTGACGCCGCGATGGCTGCCGTCGAACCCACGGACGACCCGTGCGAAGCCGGCGTACGGAGAATCGAGCCGGGAGAAACCGGCATCATTCCACCAGAAGTTATCGTCCTGGCTGGCCGGCGGCAGGTTCGGATCGAGCCCGGCGCTCACGAACAAGAGGCTGTTGTCGGCCGTGTAGGCGGCCCGCTTGAGCGCGCTCAGAAGCTGCCGATGGCCGTCATGCGCCTGCATCGCGACCCGCAAGCGGCTGACATAGCGGGACAGCGCCAGCGAGCCGCCGTTGGCGGCGACCACCGCTTCGGGCACCCGCCCGCCGTAGGCCTCCAGCGTTGCACCAACGCCTTGGGCCAGCATCCAGTCCAGCACCTCGCGCGGCCGGGCAGCAAGATGCAGCTGCAGCAGCTTGAGCCACATGTGCTCCTGGCTGCCACGCACGAACGCGATCGCGCCGGCGTCCTCGCCGCAACGGTCCGCCAGCAGCCGGCACCGGAACAAGAGCAGTTCGCGCACCGTCCCAAGGACGTCGCGGCCGCCGCCCAAGATGTTGCCGAGATAGACGAGGTTATCGGCCGGCGAAATCCGGTCTGCGAGACGGGCCTGAAGCGCCGCAAGACGGGGGCGGTCGGCAAAGACAGCACCGACCGCCCATGTCATGCGTCCGGCTGGCAAGCGGGCGAACAAGGCATCGTCAAGATCCGCGCCCTGCGCCCCCGCCCCCGCGGCCATAGTCAGCGCCAACGGCCGGCCACTCAGCTTCCCGTCATCCTCAGGCCGCCGTTAGCATCTCCTCGAGTTTCTCCGTCGCGGTCTGCTTGTCGATGCTTTCAAGCGCAGCAAACTCGCACGCCAGCCGATCGAACGCGGCCTCGTAGATCTGCCGCTCGCTGAATGACTGATCGGGCTGGCCCACGTTGGGGTGAAGATCGCGCACGACCTCGGCAATAGAGACCGGATCGCCGGAATTGATCTTCGCTTCGTACTCCTGAGCCCTCCGGCTCCACATCGTTTTCTTGATCCGCGCGCGGCCCTTCAGCTTAACAAGGGCGGTTTCCATCACTTTGCGCGTGCTGAGCCGACGCAGCCCGGCATGGCCTGCCTTCCCGACCGGAACCCTCAGCGTCATGCGATCGCGGTCAAAGCTGATGACAAACAGTTCGAGCTCCTGACCGGCAATCTCGCGCATCTCGACGCCGATGACCTTCCCGACGCCGTGGGTCGGATAGACGACATAATCACCCGTTCCGAAGACTTGCTCTTCCCGCATTTATCTTTTTCTCTCTCCGCTCGCTCAAGTCAAACGCCTCTCTGCCCGTACACACAGCACTCCTCCTTCCCTTCAGCGCGGTGACGGAGCAGGTTGACGAGACGACTGACTCTCAACGTGATAAGGTTGTATTCCCCACTCGGTGCTGGCGCGGCTTCGCCCCTCCTGACGAGGACCGCGGGGGAGATCCATAGATCAGCATTCCGTACTATAGCATCAATGATGGCGTTCGTACACGTCCCATTCGTGCTATCCGGCCATGTTCAAGGGCGCGCACACGCGCGCTGCGGCCCTCTCGCAGGCCGCACGCGGCGGGCGGCGAAGCCGATCATTGACCGCCGGGATTGCGGCTCAAGAGCCCTTCCTTATCGGGCTTGCCGTTCCATTCATCGGCGTCTGCAGGCGGCGTGCCCTTGCGCGTGATGTTGGGCCAGATCTTGGCCAAGTCCGTGTTGAGGGTGAGCCACTTCTCCAGGTTCGGTTCGGTATCGGGAACGATGGCTTCGGCCGGGCACTCCGGTTCACACACACCGCAGTCGATGCACTCGTCGGGGTGGATCACCAGCATGTTCTCGCCTTCATAGAAACAGTCGACGGGACACACCTCAACGCAGTCCATGTACTTGCACTTGATGCAATTTTCCGTGACGATGTAAGTCATCGATCCTCTCCGTAAGCAGAACGGGTGACCCGGCGGTAGTTTTCTAGTCGGAAACGGGCGGATCCGCCCGCCGACGCTCAAGCACCCTGCGGCGCGCGGCGCCGCTGTCGTGATCGCTCACATGTAATAGTCCAGCCACGCGCCGGACCAGGTTCGCCTCATAGTCGTGCAGCGTGCCGTCGGCGTAGGCGACCTCCCACAGCATTTCGACGATCGCGGCGCGATCCTCGAACGCCACTTGAGCGGTGATGTCCCGGGTCAGGCCAAACAGGTCGGTCGAGGCTGCAGCAGCAGCCCCCGCCTCCGCAACGAGTCGTTCGGCGGCGGCGCGCGGCAGATCGTACTTGCTGCTGAGAATCCCCAGCACGGTTTCCCGTTCCTGATATCCGAATTGGCCGTCGAGTTCCGCTGCGAGGACCATCAACGCTGCTGCCGACCGCTGCACTGCCTGCGCACCGCCCACCTCCGGCTGCGGCGGCCGGAGATCGCCAAACAGGGCAAGCAAACGATCGAGCATTCTATCCAGCTCCTAGCACACCCTGCGGCCGGCGCTCAACCCCGGCCGTTTTCGGCCGTTGCCGGAACGGCTTCAACAGCAAGGTCGGTGTAGAGTTTTCTTGCCTCGGCAGCGCCCACACGGCGCGGTACGCAGGCAACAATTTCGATCGAGCGGACGCCTGACGGGTGCGCAAAGACCAGCACGTCGCCCGGCCGGACCGGAGCGTGCGGCTTGGTGGTCGGCCGGCCGTTGATGCGCACCCGGCCTTCCGTGCACAACGCGCTCGCGAGCGTGCGGCTTTTGGCGAAGCGGGCGACCCAGAGCCACTTGTCGAGCCGCATGCCGGCTTCGCTCATTGCGCTGCGACCATCTGCTTGAGCCGCGCGAATGGGGAATCGGGGGCGCTCCGCTCGCCCTCGGGCTTCCGGCGCGTCCGTTTGCGGTTGCCCTGCCGCGGCATCAACAGGTGCACGCCACCCGCGCGGTGCTCGATGCGGCAGCCCAGCGCGGCCAGGACGGCTGGCAACTCGTGGGCAGTGCAGCCGGCAAGGGCGCTGAGCGTGCCTGGTGCGAACGCGGCTTCCGTCCGCGCCAGCGCACGCGCCTTCGCGAACAGCCGCTCGCAGATGTCGATCCGGACCGCGCGCGGCCCAAGCCGCAGGTAGCCCAGCGCTTCGGCGAGCGGCCAGTCGTCCGGGCTGGTGACCGGCACCGAGGTCCGTTCCGGTGTCACCGGCGGCGGCCGGCCGACGAACACCGACCATGCGAGCGCCCGCATCGTGAGTGCGCGCGCCTTCATCAGCGCCGGAAAGAAAACGCAGACACCGCCGATCCGCAGCCCGAGCGCCTTGAGCGCCTGGTGGTCGGCGCCCGAGAGCCCGCGCAGCTGCGCCTCGACCGCGCGTTTCGGGATCGAGCCCAGACTCTCGCTGACCTGAAAGAGGAGCCCGCGCACCGCCGCCGAGAGCGCTTCGGGCCGCGCCGCGAACAGGGGCGCGAGCGTATGGCGGAGCCGGTTGCCAACGAAATCATCGAGGCGGCGGCGCAGGCGCTCGCGCTCGGCCGGCTCCAAGAGCTCGCTCGCCAGCGGCAGTGCGCGCGGCTTGAGGATATCGGCACCCGCCACCAGGCGGCCGACCGCTGCGTCCTGCCAGTGGATCACGCCGTTGCCATCGAGCGCAAACGCCTCATCATCGGCTTCCTCCAGGCGGCGGACGCGCGCGGCAACTTCGGAGCGCAGCGCCTTCAGCGCCGCAGCATTGACAACGCGCTGGGCGTTGCCGGCGGCGCCGCCGACACTCGCATCGGCAGCGAAGCGAAAGCCGGCAAGCGTGCCGACGAAATGCCCCTCGACGAGGACGTCGTCCGCCGCCGTCACGCTCGCCACCAGCTGCTGCCGGTCCTTGAGCCGGCCGTAAAGGGAGGCCGTGCGGCGATCGACAAACCGCTGCACCAGGCGCTCGTGCAGGGCGTCGGACAGGGCGTCCTCGATGGCGCGCGTCCGCTCCTGCCAGTGGGCGGCATCGGCGAGCCAGTCCGGCCGCTGGGCGACATAGGTCCAGATGCGGATGTTGGCGATCCGTTGCATCAGCGTCTCGAGATCGCCGTCCGTGCGGTTGATCCGCTCGACTTGGCGGGCGAGCCAGTCGGTCGGCAACCGGCCGGGCGGGGCGGCGAGAGAGCGGTAGATCCGGCCCACCAGCCGCGCGTGCGCATCGCTCGCGACCTTGCCGAAGTCGGGGATCTGGCAGACCTCCCACAACAGCCGTACGGCCTGGTCTCCGTGGGCAAGCGCGCAGATCTCCGGGTCGCGCGCGAGTGCCGCCAGCACGAACTCATCATCGGCGGTACGCGCGCGGACCAGGCCCGGCCGCTGCGGCGGCTGTGCCAGGCTCGTCTTCAGGGCCGCAAGCGAGCGGAACGACAGCGCGCTCGACCGCCAGGAGAGCGCCTGCAGCGGCTCGAAGCGGTGGTTCTCGATCCGCTCCGTCGTTTCGGCGTCGAGCGCTCCGATGCCGCCGGTGGTGCCGAACGTCCCGTCGCGGGTGTAGCGGCCGGCACGGCCGGCGATCTGCGCCAGTTCGGCCGCCGTGAGTGCGCGCGCCGTGCGACCGTCGAACTTGCGGGTCGAGGCAAAGGCGATGTGATCGATCAGCATGTTGAGGCCCATGCCGATCGCATCCGTCGCGACCAGGTAGTCGACATCGCCGGCCTGATAGAGCGCCACCTGGGCATTGCGCGTGCGCGGGCTGAGCGCGCCCAGCACAATCGCCGCACCACCCCGCTCGCGGCGGATCAGCTCGGCAATCGCGTAAACATCGGCGGCGCTGAAGGCGACGATCGCCGAGCGCGGCGGCAGCCGCGAGAGCTTCGCCGTGCCGGCCGCAGCGAGGCGTGAGAAGCGCGGCCGCTCGACGATCTCGACCTCCGGCAGCAGCCGGCGCAGGAGCGGGCGGATCGTCTCCGCGCCCATGAACATCGTCTCCTCGCTGCCGCGGGCATGCAGCAGGCGATCGGTGAAGATGTGACCACGCTCCGGATCGGCGCACATCTGAATTTCGTCGACAGCAAGGAACGCGACCTCGCGCGAGAGCGGCATCGATTCAACGGTGCACAGGAGATAGCGGGCGGCCGGAGGGCAGATCTTCTCTTCGCCGGTGATGAGCGCGACCGCCTCTTGCCCCTTGATCGCCACCGCTCGGTCGTAATTTTCGCGCGCGAGCAGGCGCAAGGGAAAGCCGATCATGCCGGAGCGGAAGCCCAGCATCCGCTCCATGGCGAGGTAGGTCTTGCCGGTATTGGTCGGCCCGAGCACGGCAATCACGCGTCCGGACGGGCGCGAAGGCGGTACAAACGGCTTGCTGGCGGGCAGGTGCATGGTCGCGCGCTCAGGTTCTCGCTGCGAAGGCGTCAGTTCGGCCGGATCATCGGCACGAACGCGACCGGCAGCTTCTCCTCCATCGCCAGCGTGCCGTCGGCGCGCTTGACGCAGCGGTAAAGCGTTTGCGTGTCGTAACGGGGGCCGATCGGGATGACGAGTCGGCCGCCCGGCTTCAACTGCTTCGCCAGTTCAGCCGGCACCTCGGTTGGCGCCGCGGTGACGATGATGGCGTCAAACGGCGCCGCTTCCGGCCAGCCGCGCCAGCCATCGCCGGCGCGTGTCTCGACGTTCTCGTAGCCGAGCTGGGCGAGCCGCCGGCGCGCCGCGGCGGCAAGCTCGGGCACGACCTCGATCGTGTAGACCCGCGCCGCCAGCAGTGCCAGCACCGCCGCCTGATAGCCGCAGCCGGTGCCGATTTCGAGCACGCGGTCATCCGCCGTCAAATCAAGCAGATCGGTCATCAAGGCGACGATATAGGGTTGGGAGATCGTCTGGCCATGGCCGATGCCAAGCGGCCGGTTGTCGTAGGCGAACGGCCATTCGGCGGGCAAGACGAACGCGTCGCGCCGGACCCTGGCCAGCGCCGCCATCACCGGTACGGAAAAGTGCTGCCGGCCGGTCCAGCTCGCGGTCGCCGCCGCTTCGGCCGCGATCTCATCGAGCAGGCGCTGATGCGCCCGTTGCCGCTCCGGCGTATCGGGCATCAGCTCGGCAGCATCGGCGGTGGTCATTCCGGCGCCCCTTCTTCGCGCAGCAGCTTGCGAAGGCGGCGCCGGCTGGTCAAGCTTGGAATGGGGGCTATCCCGGCCGCAGACCGGGACGAGGCGCGCAACGAAGGAAGGAGGACGCGATGACGCTGACGTTAACCAGCCCGGCATTCCGGCACGGCGAACGGATCCCGGCGTTCTACACCTGCGAGGGCAAGGACCTTTCGCCGCCGCTGAAGTGGTCCGGCGCACCGGCCGGCACCCGCAGCTTCGCGCTCGTCTGCAGCGATCCCGATGCGCCGGTGGGCACCTGGTATCACTGGGCGATCTTCGATCTTCCGGCCGAAGCAACGCATCTGGACGCGGGCTATCCGCGTAACGCCCGCACCGGTGCGGTCCGCCAGGCGATCAGCGACTTTAACCGGGCCGGCTACGGCGGCCCGTGCCCGCCCAAGGGGCACGGCGCGCACCATTATCACTTCCAGCTGTTCGCGCTGGGCGTCGCCAGCCTGAAGCTCGGCGAAGCCCCGCACTGCCGCGATGTCGAGCGCGCCTGCGCGCAGCAAGTGTTAGCCGAGGCGACGCTGACCGGGCTCTACGAGCGCTGATGCGTAGCACCGCCGGGCTGCCTTAGCGGGTCGCCCGGACGGAGCCTTGCCGCCTCTCACACTCGTCATGCGCGCCCGCTTCCCTGCCGCCCCTCACGCTCGTCATGCACGCCCGCACCACATACCGTCATACGCGTGCTTGTCACGCGTATCCACTCCCTCAGCCATCACCGGCTCCAACGCGTGGATGGCCGGCCTTCGCCGGCCATGACGGGGAAGGGAGGGTGCACGCCTCCTAATCCCCGCCGTCATGCGCGCCCGCACCACATACCGTCATACGCGTGCTTGTCACGCGTATCCACTCCCTCAGCCATCACCGGCCCCAACGCATGGATGGCCGGCCTTCGCCGGCCATGACGATGAAAAGGGGTTAGTCCTCGTCCTCGCGTAAGCTCGGTTGGTTCCGCCATTCTTCCGGGACGTTCTTCGCGCCGCGGAGATTGGTGTCCTCGGACAACCGGGCAAGGTCTACCCGCGCGCCGCTGAGGTTCGCGCCGAAGAGTATCGCGCCGCGAAGGTCTGCGTCGCTGAGGTAAGCGTCGCTGAGGTTCGCGCCGCGAAGGTTCGCGTCGCCGAGGTTCGCGCCGAAGAGTATCGCGCCGCGAAGGTCTGCGCCGCTAAGATCCGCGCCGCTGAGGTAAGCGTCGCTGAGGTTCGCGCCGCGAAGGTCCGCACCGCTAAGGTTCGCGTCGCTAAGGTTCGCGTCGCTGAGGTCCGCGCCGCTGAGGTCCGCGCCGCCGAGGTCCGCGCGGCCGAGGTCCGCGCCGCTGAGGTAAGCGCCGCTGAGGTCCGCGCCGCCGAGGTCCGCGCCGCCGAGGTCCGCGCGGAAGAGGTCCGCGCCGCTGAGGACCGCGTCGCTAAGGTCCGCGCCGCTGAGCTCGGCGAACCAGAGAGCGGCTCCTCTGAGGAATTGCTTCGCGAGGGACAGGCGGCTGAGGCTCGACACAACAGGCTCCCACGCGAGTGAACCTTCAACGCGCCGTAGGAGCGCCTGAGCGCCGCTTTTGCCCTGCCAGTCGATCGCAAGCGTCTCGCCTTCACCGAGGCTCGTCTGGGCGCAACTCATGAGTGCTACGAACAATGCTGCTTCCGCGTTCGCAGCACGGCGCTCCGCCTCGCGAAAGGTTGGCGCTTCCTTGTAGCCCGGCATGCCGTCCTTGAGGTTGGTTTCGAACAGGGCTTTCAACGTGTCACGCCAATCGGCGACCGGGGCACCGGCCGCCGTGCGCGCTGCAATCTCCTCCTCGAGGAACGCCCGCAGATCTTCATCGATCGACACCGGTGCGGTGAGTGCGTACCAGTCGGCGAGTGCCTGGTCTTGGGTGTAACGGCGAGCCTTCCTTAGTTGATCTTCGATTTCCTCAACCTCGCGGACGATCCGCGCGGCGGTGAGGTATTCGCGGAAGCTCTTGTGGGTAAAGGTGTAGTGGCCGAAGGTGCCGCCTTCCGGCGCGACGAAGAAGGTGCTGAGGACGGCGAACAGGCCAGGTTTCAGGGAACCGTAAAACTGTCTAAGCGGCTCCCGCAGGCGCTTATCGCACGCATCGAATCGTTTCTCGATCGCATCGCTGCTAACGGCGCGATCGCCGCCGGAATGCCAGGCGGCAATCGCCACCTCCTCCAAGAAACGCCTGTAATCGCTGAAGTCAAAGCGATCCTCGACTGCGCCGCGATGGGCGAGCTGCCCCTTCTTGCGCTTGTAGAGGAGTTCGAACACCTCGCCGTAGAGTGCGTGCACGGAATCGATCGCGGTCGGCTGGCCTTTCCTTAACCGCTCTGTTCGCACCAGCGCCAGGAGGTAATTGAGCAGCGGTTGGGCCGTGATGTCGTCCATCCGCCGCTTCTTGTTTTCATCTTCAGGCTGGCATTCCTCCGGCATGCCGGTGCCCGGCTGCGCAGTCGCTCGGAAGTAGTTCTGCCACCAGTGATCGCGCCGGTCCTCAGGCAAGTCCTCCTTCTTCGTTCTCGGGAACTCTGCTTCCTGGACGCGCAAGCGGAGGATCTCCACCCGCTGACCCGGCTTGTTCAGTACCGCGGCACCTTCGTGGATAGCGAGCGGCCGGCCGATCAGTAGCGCCAGCACACGCGCTTTGGTATGGCTGACATTTCTCTGCGCTAGGTTCAGGTTCAGGCTTTCGACAAACGTCCGTGCCACTTGGCCACCGGTCTCGCTGACGCGCGAGAGTTCATCGAGGCCATCGAGGATCAGGATGACGGGATCGCCGGAGGCAAGTCCCTCGAAGGGGTCGCCGCCGAGCTGCGAGTCGAGTCTTGCGAATGCTTGCACGGCCGCAAAGGCGTCGCGCTCAAAATCCAGCATGTGCAGCGGGATATAGAGCACCCGTCCTGCACGCGCCTGCGCGGCCGCCCACATTGCCGCAAACGAGGACTTGCCGCAGCCCGGCTCGCCGCTCACGACGCGGATCGCATCGGTCGCGTCGGCTGCGTTGAGCCACGCATCGATATGCTTTCGCAGATCGACGAAGACCGGCCGTTCGCGGTCTGAAGACCGCTCCCACGCGTCGCCCTTGGCTGCCGCACGCTCCCCTTCAGATGCCTTGTCGCGCGGTGCCGGATACCAGGCCCGCAAGGGAACGAAGATCTCCTCCAGGCAGACCGCGCCGGGATCACCGCTAGCGAGATTGAGCAGCGGCTTGCGGATCGCTGTAACGAGACTGGCGCTGTAGCGTCGCCACTTCCGTGCGCGTATGGCCGCAGCGCCAGCCAGCGTCGCCTGGAAATAGGTCTCGAGAATGGCGTAGTCGGCCCGCCGCGCGCGCATCTCCAGATCGAGCTGGATCGGGAATTCGTCGGCAAGGCGCCGGCCGACGGCATCCCGGTCCTCATAACTTGCGCCGATGACCTTGAACCAACCCGCCATCCCGGCCTGGATGCGCTCAAAGAACGGCGTGTTCGCCGGCCGATCGAGGAAGTCGAGCGTGATCGGGACCGGCTCTACGCTTTGCGCGCCAGTGACGAACGCTTCCAACTCCTTTTCATCGTTGCCGAGGCGATCGATCAGCGTCGGGCTGGAGCGGATCGTCCACGCGAGTGCGCTGAACGCGGCGCGGTGCACCCACAGCCAAGCCTGCTCCCCCACCGTCGGCGGTTGGCCCGCCCGAACGCCAATAGCATCCAGCGCTTCGAGGCCTTCCGCGATCGCCTTGTCGTAGGCACCGAAGCCGCGAAAGACGATGCCTTTCGCCAGCGCCTTCGCCAGCTTGCGAGCGTCAAGCTTCAGGCGAAGGGGTTTGCCGTCATCGGGTGCCTCGCACGCGATCGCCGGTTCGCCGGGCTCAACCATCCTGGCAACTCCGCCTTCAATGGTCGCCCTATTGTGGCACGCTCCCCTCAAAAAACAAAACCGCACCTGCCGCCCCTAAACCGCCTCCGCTGCCGCTTCTTCGTGCGCGGCACGCCGTGGACCGAACGGACGGCCGAAGCGTAGTGGTGAAGCTTGATGTTTGCTACGTGCTGGTCCTCCGCATCCTATGCGGATTAATCTCATCATTGTTGCGCTGCATTGGCCGGAAAGAAGCGAGCTGCGAAGGTTCCATACGTTCGTTCCCCGAGCTTAGGGAGAAGAGGAAATGACGGCGTTTTGCAAACTGCGGATAGGGATGGCTGTGACAGCCCTTGTCGCCAGCGTTGTCACGGCTGCTTCGGCCCAGACCTTCAAGATGACGACGCCGATCGCTGCGGGCGTGGCCACGTCCAACCAGCTTGATACCTCGATCGGCACGCTGAACTTGTCCGACGGCTTCCCGACGCCTGAGACCATCGAGAAGATTTACGACAACCTGGACCGCTCGCGTGCGTTGCAGGCCTATCTGTTGGCCATCCCGATCGTCAACCAGGCAGGCATGCGCGATTCACTGCGCAAGTTCGGGCCCGACAACCAGACCAACGTGATCTGGGAGAACCTGGTCGATGCGAAGACCGTGGAGCTGACGGCCAACGACAACACGATCTACAGCTTCATCTGGATCGATACGAAGAAGGGACCGCTGGTCGTCGAAATCCCGCCCATGGTTCTGGGAGCCATCGATGACTTCTGGTATCGCTGGGTGGCCGACATCGGCATCACAGGTGCCGACAAGGGCAAGGGCGGCAAGTACCTCATTCTTCCGCCGGGGTACCAGGGCGCGATCCCGGAGGGCTATTTCGTCGTACGACCGCAGACCTACGGCAGCTGGATGCCCTTCCGGTCCTTCCTCGTTGACGGTTCAACCAAGCCGGGGGTGGAGTCGGTCAAGCAACACCTGAAGATCTACCAACTGGCCGATGCGGCCAACCCGCCGCCGATAACGTTTGCCAATGCGTCGGGTGTACCGGCCAACTTCGTCGCCCCGGGTGACTATTCGTTCTGGACCCTGCTCAACCAGGTGATCCAGGAAGAACCGTCTGAGGGCTCCGACCCCACCACGCTCGGACTGTTCGCTTCGATCGGCATCGTCAAGGGCGAGCCCTTCAATCCCGACGAACGCATGAAAAAGATCCTCACCGACGCCGCCAACATCGGTGCGGTGACGGCGCGAACGCTCGCCTTCAAAATTCGCGAGCCGGAGGCCTTCTTCTACCCGAACAGCTCGTGGCGCCTGCCGTTCTTCGGTGGCTACAAGTTCGAAGTCGCCCCCGGCGTTGCCAACCTGGATGGGGCTGCCTTCTTCTACTATTTCGCCACCGGCGTGACGCCGGCGATGGAAGCGAAGATGGTCGGCCAGGGCTCACAGTACCCGTGGGCTTCCCTGGACTCCAAAGGCAACCCATTCGACGGCGGAAAGACCTATAGGTTGCGCCTGCCGCCGAACATCCCGGTGAAGGACTTCTGGTCGGTGATCGTCTACGACAACCAGACGCGCTCGATGCTGCAGACCGACCAGCCCGCGCCAAGCGTGAGCAGCCAGGACAAGGACTTCAAGACCAATGCGGACGGCTCGGTGGACGTCTGGTTCGGCCCTAAGGCCCCGCCCGGCATGGAGAAGAACTGGGTGCAGACCATTCCGGGCAAGGGCTGGTTCATGATCCTGCGCCTCTACGGTCCGTTGGAGCCTTGGTTCAACAAGACTTGGCGGCCAGGAGAGATCGAACTCCAGCCATGACCTGCGGTCGTGCTCGTTTGGTCGGGCCGCACCGCCGATGGAGCGGCCCAACCGCCGGTTCCAGGGGACGGCGTTGACGCGCCGCCGCTGAACCCTGGCACGCCGGTCAGTGCGGCGGCTAAAAAAAAAGTGGCCGCGACGGCACGACGGGTTGAGGGCCTGTCGCCGCGGCCAAAGTGCCTACGGGGCAAAATCGGAAATCGTTGGCGGCAGCGTCCTGCCGTGGCAGGGCCGCCTGGCCCGGAAAGTTGGATTGATCTAGTGAAACGCCGTCGAGCGCGGCGAAATCCGCAGGAGGTTTGCCAAAGTCGCCGCACGGCCTTCGCAAAGCTTTGCAAAGCCGTCGCATTTCAGCGCTTTGCCGCGTGCCTGCCGGGCTTCGGCCAGGCACTCGAGAAGGCCGCGGGGATCGTCTTTGGCCCGCGCCATACGCGCTGCATGGACGTGCAGGCGCGCTTCCTTCCAGTGTTGATCGGCCAGCGCGCGCAGATTGACAGCGCTGCGGATCAGGCTCGGCAACCGCCGCTGCGGATCCCAGGGTTTGCCGGATGTGGGCGCCAGCGAGTCTGCCAACGCCATCTGCTCGCCAAAGTCGTCCGCGGGGAGGGCCAGATCGTAACCGTCTGCGGTCCTTCGGACCTTCGGATCGTCGTTTCGCCAGCCGTTCATCATGTCCTCCGTCCGGGAGAGCCGTTTTCGTCGCAACACGATGCGGATGCTAGCCGCTCGCAGCCGGACCAACCTACCTGCCGAATCGGGTAGGTTTTCGTTTCGCGGCGGCGGGCGCAAGGCGCTGCCGCTGCCGGCCCTGCCCGCAAAGGCACGGCTGGCCACGCGTGGTAAGGCGGGCCGAACGTGGCCCGCCTCCCTGGCAGCGCGCAGGTGCGTGACGCTTCAGGCAATGTGGACGAAGGCGGCAGGGTCGTGCGTTGGGACGAGTTCCTGGGCCAGCTCGCCTTCGGTCGTCGTTGTGGTCGTCGCGGCGGCCGCTGCCTCCGGAGCCGGAGCGGCCGGGTTCGCATCATCGGCTGCCGGCGCCGCCTGCGCGTTTTCGGCGGCTTCGGCCGCAAGCAGCGCGGCCTGCAGGGCTGCCTCGCTGCCAGCCGACACTTCTTGTTGCTGCCCTTCGGCCGCGGCAGCGGCGTCGGTCGTGGTGTCGGCCTGTGCCACCGCAACCTCCTCGCTCGCCGCCGCCTGCGCATCGTGGGTCGTGGCTGCCGTCGTCGCTGCCACTTCGGTAGCCGCGGTCGCGCTCAGGTAATCAGACGTGCCTTGCGCATCCGCCGCGCCTTTCGCATCCGCGGTCACGATAAGAGACGAGTGCGTGGCATCGTCGGGATCAAATTTATCGTGTGCGGCGGCCTCGCCGAACGCCGCCTTGGCGCTATTGACGTCCGTCGTATGGTCCACCGAGGCTACCGCCTCGTCACCGGTCGGCGGGTCGTCGTAGATCCGCATGTTCTTGATGTAGAAGGATTCGGTCTTGGCGGAGACGTACTTGTCGCCGGCGCCGCCCCACATCCACGTGCCCATGAAGCCGTGCAGCTTCCAGCCATAGCGGGCGCCGCCGAGATCGAGGTTGTTCAGCTCGGCGATCAGCTGGCCATCCTGATACAGCCGCGCGATGCCGTTGTGGCCGTTGGTGTCGATCTGGGCATAGCCCTCAAGGCGCACCCACTTGCCTTTCGGGATGGCAATTTTCGAGTCGATCTTGGTTTCCAAGCCGACCGTACTCCGGGTGAAATCGGTCGTGCCGATGTTGAAGCGCAGATTGTTGCCGCCGTAGCCGTCACTACCGAAAACCGCATTCTGCTTGAAGCCGAACTCGACCCAGGTCGCATTCTGGTTGCTCGTCGATGGCTGCAGCAGCGTACCGCCGGGCTTTCCGACCCCTTTCGCCGAGGCATAGAGCCCGAACATGTTCTTGGCGTCGATGGGCGCGCCGGGCTGGGTCAGGCTTGCCATCTTGTATGAGGTCGGAAAGTAGAAGTCCGCCGCCACCGACATCTTGTCGTAGCCGGTGTCGAAGTAGCTGGACGCATTCGAAAAAGCGTTATAGCCGCCCTCAACGCCCTTATTCACGGTGAGCGCCATCGCGGCGTACTTGCCCATGTTCGGCCGGTCGGCGGCGTCAGAGGTCCAGACCAAGCTCTTGGACGTGGCGTTGGACTCGCCGCTGTTGCTGCTATCCCAGTTATTGTTGCCGGGAACGGGATCGAAGAAGCCGCTCTTATCAAGGTCGCCGCGCGCCAGCTTGCCGGCCCAATCATCCTGCCAGATCTTGAGCATATTGTTGCGGGCAGAGATCGAGTTGTCGCCGCTGGATGTCGATGTACTCCCGCCCGAGCTGCTACCGCTGGTGCTGCCACTGGTGCTGCCGGTACCGCTGCCAAGGTTGATGAAATCGGCCGTCGTCACCTGGCTCGGCGTGATGTATTTCAACCCCAGTATGCGGTCGCCGTTGTAGTCGGAAATCCAGGTGTACTTCCATTCCGAGTCATAGGAGATCCCGAGCCGGTTGAAGGCCATCCCTTGGGCGTCGATCTTGTCGATCCCGTCCTGGAAATCCCACCACTTGACGGGGTCCTGGCCGGCCGCAATCTTGATGACGTCGGTGCCTGAGCTCCCATAAACAAAGCCGTTACTGCCCGTTGGCGCGCTGGCTCCAGACGTGGACGTACCGGTACTGCCGCTGGTACTACCGCTGGTGCTGCCGCTGGTGCCGCCGCTGGTGCCGCCGCTGCCAAGGTTCACGAAATCGGCCGACGTCACCTTATCAGGCGTGACGTTCTTGAGACCGACCGTCCGGGCGCCGTTCGGATCCAACACCCAGGTGTATTTCCACACCGAATCATACTCAAACCGGAGCTGGCTGAAGGCCAGCCCTTGTGCGTCTACCTTATCGATCCCGTCCTCGAAATCGTACAACTTGGCCGTGTCTTTGCCGGATTCAAGCTTGATGACGTCGCTGCCGGCGCCCCCCCAAAAAAAGTCATCGCCGAGACCGCCCGCGAAAGTGTCGTTACCGGCCAAGCCATAATAGTTGTCGACGGAACTCGTGCCGACGAGGTTGTCGTTGCCGTTTGTGCCGTACCGATCGGCCATGGTTCCTCTCCTTTCGAATGCGGCCGCCCCCCACGCCAGCGCACGATGAACAGTCTCGGGCCGCGCTCTCCTCGCTTCGGCTCAATCAAGCATCGAGCCATAAGCAGATGAAAGTCACGTCACCCGCCGGATCGGGTTAGAAAGCCCGCGAATGTGGCAAAAAGATGGACTGCTTCGCAGCATCTCACCGCGTTACCGCCAACGTGAACTTTCAATAGCCGGCGATCGTCTTTTCATCACGCTTGTCTAATCTATGGAACTTGGCTGTGTTTAAATTGCCTCTTTAAGTTTATCAGTGACCTCCTTTTCCCGCCTGTGGCGCGTAGGCCGCACGCTCGACGCTGCCGGAAAAACCGAGTAAAATGCTTGGGCTTTGTTGGCCTTGCGTCTCGCCCCCGACGGCGAGCGGCCTCTCACGCGGGAGCGGCGGATGGCGGGCTGGACGAACGACGGCAATGGCGGCCGGATCGGCAAGGCGGCGATCCTGGAGCTCACGCTTGATGCGATGGAGCAGGGCATCAGTGTCGTTGACGCCGACCTCAACGTCGTCGTCTTTAATCGCCGCTTTCTTGATATCCTTGGCCTGCCGACCGGCCGCTTTCAGCCGGGCGATCCATTTGAAGCGTTCGTCCGCTTTAACGCCGAGCGCGGAGACTACGGTCCCGGCGTGATCGAGGAGCAGGTACAAGCCCGGCTCGCCCTCGCCCGCTCGCCCGCACCGCATTGTTTCGAGCGTATCCGGCCGGACGGGACGGTGATCGAGATCCGCGGAACGCCGATCCCGGGCGGCGGATTCCTCACCACCTACACCGACGTGACGGAGCGCCGGCAAACCGAGAAGAAGGCGCTCATGGAAGCGCTGGATGCCGCCCACGCACAGTTGCACGCGACGCTCGAAACCGTATCCGCCGGCATCGGCCTTTTCGATCGCGACGATCGCCTGGTGCTGTTCAACAGCCACTACCGGGAAGTTTACCCCGGCCTCGCCGATGTGATCGAGCGCGGCAGCACATTCGAACAGATCCTGCGGACCGCCGCCGACCGCGGCATCGTCGCCGAAGCGGGCGGCCGGCGTGAGAGCTGGTACCAGGAGCGTGTCCAGCGCCACCGCCATCCGGGCGGCCCATTCCAGCAAAAGCAGGCGGACGGCCGTTGGGTCCAGATCGACGAGCGGCGAACAGCGGACGGTGGCATCGTCGCGGTCTTCACCGACGTCTCGGAACTGAAACGCCGCGAAGAGGAACTCGCGGCGGCGCTCCGCGACAAGGACGCGCTGTTGGCCGAGTTCAACACCGTCTTGGACACCATCGAATACGGCGTCCTGTTCCTGGGGCCAGATCTGCGCATGCGCCTCGCCAATCGCGCCTTCAGTGAGATGTGGCACTTTCCTCATGAACTCGTTTCCGGCCACGCCGAGATGCTTGAGCTGATGAGGTTCGTTGCGTCCCAGGGCATGTATCCGGTGCCCGCGAGCGAACTCGAAGACTATTTCGAGCGGAGGCTGGCAGCACTGCGCCAGGGAGACATTCCGCCGACAGATCTGCGCGTAACGGATGGTCGGGTGTTCGAATATCAATGCAAGAGCCTGCCGGACGGCGGCCGCATGTTGACCTATTTCGACATCACCGCCTACCGGCGCGTCGAAGAAGCGTTGAAGGAAAGCGAGCAGCGCTTTCGGGATTTTGCATCCTCTTCGTCGGACTGGGTGTGGGAGATGGGGCCCGACCTCCGCTTTTCATTTGCTTCCGAGCGCATGCTATCGGTGTTTCACATTGCGCCGGAGGACGTCATCGGCAAGACCCGCGAGGAGGTCGGCCGTGGCAGCCTCGACAAAGAGGCGTGGGATCGCCACCTGGACGATCTGAGAGCGCACCGGCCGTTCAAGAATTTTCGCTATGGCATCACCTCCGGAAGCGGTGAGCAACGCTGGATCACGACCAGCGGTCTGCCGCTGTTTGCCGACGATGGAACGTTCCGCGGATACCGTGGAACCTCATCGGACATCACCGAGGAGATGCGGCGCGAATACGAGCTGAAGGCGGCCAAGGAACGGGCCGAGCGGGCGCTCGCCGAGCTCAAGCAGGCGCAAACCAACCTGGTTCACGCAGAGAAATTGGCGTTGCTTGGCCAGCTCGTTGCCGGCATCGCCCATGAAATCAAGAACCCGCTGAACTTCGTCAACAACTTCGCAGGACTCTCGATCGAGCTGTTGGACGAAATGCGCGACGAACTCGCGAGCTGGCTCGCCGGCCGTGATCCGGATCAGCGCGCCCAGATCGAGGACCTGTTCGCAACGCTCACAAGCAACCTCGGCAAGATCCGCGAGCATGGCAGCCGCGCCGATGGCATCGTCAAGAGCATGTTGGCGCACTCGCGCGAAGGCCCGGGCGAAAAGCGGCCGATCGACATCAACGCGCTCGTCGAGGAGAGCCTCGGCCTCGCCTACCACGGCGCCCGCGCCCAGGACTCTGCCTTCAACGCGACGCTGGAGCGCAGTCTCGATCCCGCAGCCGGCATGATCGATGTCGTTCCGCAGGACTTGAGCCGCGTGCTCCTCAACCTTTTTGCCAACGCCTTCTATGCGATGCAGGAACGGATGCAGCGCAAGGCCGGCCCCGGCTACCGGCCTGCCTTGCACGTTGCGACCCGGCGCCTCGACGGCGCGGTCGAGATCCGCGTCCGCGACAACGGCGTTGGCATCGCCGCGCCCGTGCTGGAGAAGATCTTCACTCCCTTCTACACCACCAAGCCGGCTGGCCAGGGAACGGGGCTTGGCCTGTCGCTCAGCTACGACATCGTCGTGCACCAGCACGGCGGCGTATTCGAGGTCGACACGCGTGCCGGCGAATACGCGGAGTTCGTGGTCCGGCTGCCCTGCCGCCCGCGCGATCAACTTGCCGCGGCGGCCCCCCGATGACGTACCGGCTCCTGGTCGTCGACGACGAGCCGGACGTCATTGAACTGTTCCGCCAGTCTTTCCGGCGGGAGATCCGCTCAGGAGTCTACGACCTCCGGTTTGCCGCATCCGGCGCCGACGCGCTCCGGCTTCTCAGCCACTGCGCCGGCACCGAGAGCATTCTGCTCCTATGCGACATCAACATGCCGGGGATGAGCGGCCTTGAGCTCTTGAGCGACGTGCGCGGACGATGGCCCGAGCTGCCGGTCATCATGATCACCGCCTATGGCGATCCGGCCAACCGCACGCGTGCCCTCGCCCAAGGCGCTGCCGACGTCATGACCAAGCCGATCGACTTTGGCGAGCTGAAGCGCAGGCTGGCGCACGTTGCCGCCGGAGACGCTCCGTGATGCCGGCGCAGATTCTGGTCGTCGATGACGAGCCGGACCTCGAACCGCTGATCCGGCAGAAGTTCCGCCGGCAGATCGGCGCCGGTGACTACGCCTTCTCGTTTGCGCGCGACGGCGAGGAGGCGCTGGCACGGATCGCCGCCGATGCCGGCATCGACCTCGTGCTGTCCGACATCAACATGCCGGGCATGGACGGCCTCACGCTCCTCTCGCGTTTACAGCAGATGCCGGCGCGCCTGTGGGCGGTGATCATCTCCGCATATGGCGACATGAAAAACATACGCACGGCCATGAACCGCGGCGCCTTCGACTTCATCACCAAGCCGATCGACTTCGACGATCTGGCGCTGACGATCGCCCGCACGCTTGCCGATCTGCAGGCGGTGCGCGCGGCGGAGCGGCAGCGGGTGGCTGCCGAGCGCGCCCACACCAACCTTGCGCGCTACTTCTCGCCCAATCTTGCCCGTCATCTGGCGGAGCACCCGGACGTCCTCGAACTCGGCGGCGACCGGCGGGATCTCAGTTTCCTTTTCACTGATCTCGCTGACTTTACGCCGCTCGCGGAGGCGCTCGATGCGGCCGTCATCGTCAAGCTGATGAACGACTACATCGGCGGCATTGCGAGCGCTGTGTTCGAGCACGGCGGCACCGTGCACACCGTCGTCGGCGATGCTGTCTATGCATTGTTCGGCGCCCCGCTCGCGCAGACCGATCATGCCGACCGCGCGGTTGCCTGTGCGCTTGCGATCGATGCGTTCGCCCAGGCCTTCGCCCGGGCCAGGAACGCGGACGGCATTGCCGTCGGCGTCACCCGCATCGGCGTCAACTCCGGCCCGGCCATCGTCGGCAACGTCGGCGGTGAGCGCTTTTTCCACTACACCGCCTACGGCGACGCCATCAACACCGCCGCGCGGCTGGAAAGCGCCAACAAGGTGCTGGGGACGCGCATTTGCATCAGCGGCGAGACGGTGCGCCGGATAACCGATTTTGCCGGCCGGCCGATCGGCACGCTGGTGCTTAAAGGCAAGGACGTCGGCATCGACACCTACGAACCCCTGAACAGCATCGGCTCCAGCACGCGCTGTGCCACGTCCTACCGGCGCGCCTTCGAAAAGCTCGTAGCCGGCGATCCGCAAGCCGTCCGCGCCTTTGCCGCACACGTCGGCCGTTACCAAGGCGATGCGCTCGCCGCCTTTCACCTAAAGCGCCTGCTCGCCGGGGAGGCCGGAACCCGCATCGACCTCACCCATGCACCGGCCTGAGGGCCACCGCAATGCGCCGCTTGTGTTGCCGGCCCGCGCATGGAATTCTCCTGTGCAACGAGACCGTTAACGGGAGGCGGCGGCAATGAACCTGGAGAAGGTCGTCTTCGGCTTCTTTATCATCCTGGCGATGACGCTGAACTTTAGCTTCGTCTACGGGACGATCGACGATCCCCGTCATCACAGCCTGATCGAGTTCTTTGTCGTCGTTGTCGTCAACGTCATTGCGACCACCCTCAAATTGGGCGACCGCACCCAGATCGGCGCGCTGTTGCTGGCGACCAGCCTGGTTGCCGATCTGCAACTGATCGCTGCGGCGCTGATCTGGACCCATGGCGCACACATTGCCGAAGGCGGCCTCAGTTACCATGCCTTCGTCCTCGTCATCTCGCTGTCGGCAGGCGCTATGCTCGCCAACGTCGTCTCGGTGATCATCGTCGTCAGCGAGACGCTGATGTTGCGGCGCTAGAGCTTCGGGCGTGGCCGGCAGCGGGCAGCGGGTCACCTTCATCGTTCTCCGCTTCATGCGGGGGCCGCTCCTGGTGCTGACCACCGTCTACGCCGTCTCAATGCTGGGCTGGGCTTTGATCCCGGGCGCGGCAACGGACGATGGCACGGAGCCGCCGCTCAGCCTGTTCCACGCCTTCTACTTCCTTGCCTACACCGCGACCACGACCGGCTTCGGCGAACTGCCGCACCCGTTTACCGACGCGCAGCGGATGTGGGCGACGACCTCGCTTTATGCCGGCGTCATCGCCTGGCTGTATGCGATCGGCGCCATCGTGCGGCTGGTCCAGAACCCGCATTTCCAGAGCGTCCTGGCCGAACGGCGGTTCACCGGGGCGGTGGTGCGGCTGCCTGGGAGCTTCGTCATCGTCTGCGGCTTTGGCAACACCGGAAGCTTGTTGACGCGCGGCCTGAGCGATGCCGGCATCGACACCGTTATACTTGACCGCGACCCCGACCGGATCGCCGCGGTGTTGTTGCGCGACTACCGTGTGGCAACGCCGGCGCTGTGCGCCGATGCCCGCATTCCCGATCACCTGATCGGGGCCGGCCTGATGCGGCCGAACTGCCGCGCCATCGTCGCGCTCACAAGCGAGGAGGAAGTCAACGTCAAGGTCGCGATCGCCGCACGGCTGCTCAATCCGAATGTGCAGGTCATCACCCTGGCCACCCGGCCCGAATTCGTCGAGATCCTGACGACGTTCGGCCCGGACGTGCGCGTCATCGATCCTTTCCAGACCTTCGCCCGCTATCTCGGCATCACTGTTCGCGGCCCTGTCATCCACATGCTGAACGAGTGGCTTGTCGGCGCACCACAGGCCAACCTGGCGATGTACCCGGAAGTGCCAGAGGGACGGTGGATCATCTGCGGCTTCGGCCGCATGGGCCGCTGCCTGCGCGATGCTTTCGCGGCGCTCGGTATCCGCACCGTCGTCATCGATCCCACGATCAGTGAAACGGAGGCCAAAGCCCCCGACATGGTGCGCGGCCGCGCCAATCAAACGACGTTGCAGCAGGCGGGCATCGAACACGCAGCGGGGATCGTCGCCGGCACCGACTCGGACCCCGAGAACCTCGGCATCGTCCTCAATGCGCGCGCGGTTAACCCCGACATCTTTCTCGTCGTGCGCCAGAATCGCTACCGCAACCAGGTTCTTTTCAACGCTGCCGCCGCCGACCTGATCATGCAGCCCAATCTGGTCAGCGCGCGCCGGATTCACCTGCTCCTCATCGCGCCGCAGCTGCGGACGTTCTTCCGCGACGTTCGCGGTTGCCAGCTCCGCGGCGAGCACGAGGCGTTGCATGCGATCGTGACCCTCCTGCACGACCGCATCGGCACCGCGACGCCGCGGCTGTGGACCGTGGTGCTCGACGCCGGACGCGCGCGCAGTGCCGTCGAACTGCTGCAACAGGGGCTGCCAGTCACCCTGGGTGACATCCTGCGCGATCCATCCGACCGGTCAGGCACACTGGCTTGTGTCGCGCTCGTTCTGCGCTCGGGCGCGGAGGTCGTGGCGGTGCCGCCGGAGCAGCGGCGCCTGGCTGAGGGTGACGAGATTCTCGTTTGCGGTTCGGACTCGGCTCATCGGCTCCTTGATGCCACGCTCAACAACCCCTACACGCTCCGATTCCTCGTTACCGGCACCGACAGTCCGCGCGGGACCGTAATGCGCTGGCTGATGGCGGACAGCCGCAGGGATACGCCGCGTTCCTCCGCTGCCTGTCAGTAATCCTTTGCCAACAAAGAATACTTAGGCTCGCGCACACAGCTCCTTGAACGCCTGAGCAATAACGAAGCGAGCTGAGAGCACGATCATAACCAAGCACCAATAGCCCCAAATGGAGGACGTTACTCAAGATCGCCTTGCCAGCGCCTGTCCTGCGTCCGCGTCTTCAGCCCCTTTTGGGGCTGTCGTTTTTTCCGCCAATGCCGAGGATGACGGCCGATTGTGGTTGGGACGGAGGTGGCGTCCGGCCGCGCCGCAACTTCAGGTGCGACGCAACGCGCCACGCGGACAATAACGGGGAGCGATCGATGGACGGCTGGGGTACCCCATCTCTGGACGCGTCCGAGCGCCTTGGCCGACCACTGCGCCGTGACGCGCCGCTGAACAAGCTGATCGTGTGCGGCTCGGTCCTCGCCGGCGATGCGCTCGCACTCGCCGTCGCCGCCAGGGCCGCCTTTTGGGGCCGCTTTATCGGTGAAGACCCGCCGCTTCAGCCTTACCTGATGACGTTTGGCGGCGCAGCCCTCTTGCTCTTCCTCGCCTTTCGCCGCGCCGGCCTCTACCGGTTCGAGGTGGTTGCATCCTGGCCGCGGTGGACCGGGCGGCTGTTAGCCATGGTCGGCGCCGCGGCTGTGCTGTTGATCGCCTCGCTCTACCTCATGAAGCGCGGCGAGGATGTTTCGCGGGTCTGGCTGCTGACGACCTTTGCCGGCACGGCGGCGCTGATGCTGCTGCAGCGAGGAGTGCTGGCGTCGTTCGTGGCGCGGCGGGTGGAACGCGGCACGTTCACGCGTTCGGTCGCGGTCGTCGGCGCCGGTGTGCAGGGACGGCAGTTCCTCGATCATCTGCAAACCGAAGGTACCTTGTGGAAGCGTGTCGTCGGCGTGTTCGACGACCGCCGCACGCGGCTTGAGGCGGCGCGCGGCACGCCCTTCCGCGGCGATCTCGGCGTTCTTGAAGACGATGTTCGGGCCGGCCGCATTGACGAGGTGATCATCACGCTGCCATGGAGCGCACGCAGCCGCATTGTCGCCATCGTCAACCGGCTGCGCGATCTGCCGGTCGATATCTACCTCGGCTCCGATCTGATCGCCTATGCGTTGCCCGCGCACCAGCCAGGCCTGATCGCCGGCGTGCCGACCTTTCACATGGTGCGGGTGCCGCTGTCGGGCCTGCGGTTGGCAGTCAAGTGGATCGAAGACAAGGTCCTTGCCCTCCTACTATTGATGCTGGTGTCGCCGGTTCTGCTGGCAATCGCGATCGCAATCCGGATCGACAGCCCGGGCCCGATCCTGTTTCGCCAGAAGCGCTACGGCTTCAACAACGGTCCGATCACCGTGCTCAAGTTCCGCTCCATGCGGCACGAGGGCAAGAGGGCCCGCTTTCGCCAGGCGACTCGCGGCGATGACCGGGTGACACGGGTCGGCCGGCTCTTGCGCCAGTCGAGCCTGGATGAATTGCCGCAGCTCCTCAATGTGCTGAATGGATCGATGTCGCTGGTCGGCCCGCGGCCGCATCCGGTCGAGCTGAACGAGCAGTTTGCAGCCCTGATCGACGGCTACAACGGCCGTCACCGCGTCAAGCCGGGGATCACCGGCTGGGCCCAGGTCAACGGCTTCCGCGGCGAGACGGACACCATCGAGAAGATGCAGGCGCGGATCGAACACGACGTCTGGTACATCGAGAACTGGTCACTCTGGCTCGACCTGCGCATCCTCTTGATGACCGTCGCCAAGGGTCTCGTCCACCCGCACGCGTACTGAGCCGATGACCGAGCCTGCCGCGATCCCGGTCCGTCCTGGCGACGACATCCAAGCCATTGTCGAAGCGCACCCCGCCGGTACGACGTACAGCCTGGCGCCGGGAGTGTACCGCAACCAGGCGATCAGCCCGAAAGCGGGCGACGTGTTCGAGGGACCTTCCGGCGACGACAAGGGCAGCGCCGTCCTTACGGGTGCGGTCGTCCTGACCGAGTTCACCCGCCGCGACGGTTGGTGGGTGGCGACGGACCAGACTCAGGACGGCCAGGTACACGGCGAATGCGATCCCGAGCATCCGCGCGCCGCCTACCCTGAGGACGTGTTCTTCGACGACGTTCCGCTCCTGCATGTGGCGGCCAAGGAAGATCTCAAGCCCGGCGCGTTCTTCTTCGACTATGAAGCCGACACGATTTACTTCGGCGACGATCCACACGGCCGCGAGGTCGAGGTGTCGACGACGCGCACGGCCTTCCTGCCGACGGCCGAGAATGTCACCATCCGCAACCTGACGATCGAGAAGTACGCCATCCCCGCGCAAATGGGCGCGATCGGCGATCAGTATCCGGCCGCCGGCTGGGTCATCGAGAACAACGAGATCCGCTACAACCATGGCATGGGCGTCGCCTTCGCCTCAAACGCGATCGTTCGCAACAATCACATCCATCACAACGGCCAGTCGGGCCTCGGCGGCAACGGCGAGAACGCCCTGATTGAGGGGAACGAACTTTCCTACAACAATTACGCGGGCTTCTCGCGCGATTGGGAGTGCGGCAACAAGCTGAGCAATCAGATCGGCACGTCCGTGATCGGAAATTACATTCATCACAACGATTGTACGGGCCTGTGGATCGATATTGACAATATTGATATGAAAATTGAGCGCAACATTATTGAGTACAACGCTGGCAATGGCATCCAGTACGAGATCAGCTACCGGGGAAGCATTATAGACAACGTCGTACGGTATAACACAGATAACAAAAAAGGCTGGCTGTGGAACTCTCAAATCCTCATTCAGAACTCACAGGACATAGAGGTCCGCGGCAACACGGTGATCGTCCCGGAAACGGGCGGCAATGCCATCGGCCTGATCGAACAGGAGCGCGGCAGCGGACTGTTCGGCGAATACATCGTCAAGAACGTGCATGTGCACGATAACAATGTGACCTTCACGTCTCCGCTCGGCATGGTCGGCGCTGGGGAAGATTCGGGCGACAGCGCCATTTTCACCGGCGAGAGAGGCAACGTTTTCTCGGACAACACATACAACGTTTCCGATCGCGATGCACTGCACTGGTCGTGGGACGACCATGACCTGTCCCTTTCCTCTCTAATTTACCTGTACGGCCAGGAAAGTGGGTCGGTGTTCGTTGATACACTTGCCTACTGAAGGAACGAACGCAAGGCAGCCCCTAAAGCGGGGCGCGCGCGACGCCTCTTGCGAGGAACGGCGGCGCGCCTGCAGCCGCTTGAGGCGGTCGTCAATGACCCATGTGGTCAATGCGCCGCACGGCCGGCCGTGCCACGATCGCGTCACGGGGGCGGTTGGCGGCTGGGGAACTTCTGCGCCAAAGCGCGAGGCTGGGGCAGAAGCTTAGACGATCGCGGGCGGTCGGGAACGGCGCTCGCCATCATGGGGAGATGCGGCCGGTTTCGCTTCGGGACCGCCGATTTCGGTGTCAACAGATAGGGTTGCCGGCATGGGGCAGCACGCAGACGCACTCAACACCGCCACCGCAGCGATCGCCAAGGGAACGCTCACCGACAGGCCGCTCACCGACGGGCCGCCGCCAACCGTCAACGTCCTGGGCGTCGGCGTCAGCGCGATCAACATGGCGATCGCGGTCGCTGCGATCGAAGGCTGGATCGCGCGCCGGGAACGTCATTACGTCACCATCACGGGTGTCCACGGCATCATGGAATGCCAAGACGACGCCGAGCTCCGCGCCATCCACAATCGCGCCGGACTGGTCACGCCGGACGGCATGCCGCTGGTCTGGTTGAGCTGGCTGAACGGCCGCGCGCATGTCGATCGGGTGTATGGGCCGGACCTGATGCTGGCTCTGTGCGAGCGCTCCTGCGAGCGCGGCTACCGGCACTTCTTCTATGGCGGCAATGACGGCGTGGCAGCGCAGCTTCGCGACCGGCTGGTTGCCCGCTATCCTTCCCTCAACGTTGCAGGCATCTACACGCCGCCATTCCGGCCACTGACGGAGGAGGAGGATGAGGCCGTGATCGCACGCATCAACGCATCGGGCGCCGATCTGGTCTGGGTCGGCCTCAGCACGCCGAAGCAGGAGCGCTGGATGGCTGGGCATTTGGGCCGCTTGCACGCAAGCGCAATGATTGGCGTCGGCGCCGCCTTCGACTTTCATGCCGGCCTCAAGCCGCAGGCGCCGCGCTGGATGCAGCGGGCGGGGCTCGAGTGGCTGTTCCGCGTCGTCTGCGAGCCGCGCCGGCTGGGCACCCGCTATCTCAAGAACAATCCGCGCTTCCTCGGGCTCATCGCGCTGCAGCTTCTCGGGCTCAAGCGCTATGCCGTAACGCGCTAGCCAGCGTCGTCGGATTGTCCATGCGCGTGCTTCTTGCCCATAATTCCTACCAGCAGAGCGGCGGTGAGGACGCTGTCGTCGCCAACGAGAGGGCCTTATTGGCCAACGCAGGCTGTGACGTCGATCTGCTCCACATCCATAATGATGAGATCCAAAGCTTCTGGCACAAACTCTCGACGACGATCAATCTGACCCGGAGTGCCCGCGGCAAGAAGCTTATGGCGCACGCAATCGAGCGCTTTCGGCCCGATGTCGTCCATGTGCACAACTTCTTTCCTTTGCTGACTGCATCCATCTACGACGCCTGCCGCGACGCAGGCGTCCCAGTCGTGCAAACCCTGCACAATTACCGACTGACCTGTGCGGGCGCGATGCTCTTTCGCGACGGCGGACCGTGCGAGGATTGCGTCCACGGTTCGCCCTACCAAGCGGCGCTGCACGGCTGTTACCGCGGCTCGCGCGCCGGCTCGCTGGCGGTCGCGCGGATGATCGACGTTCACCGGCGCAACAATACGTGGAACGCGCGGGTCGACCGCTTCATCGCGCTGACACGCTTCGCCAAGGGGCGCTACGTTGCCGCCGGCATCGAGCCGGCGCGGATCGCGGTCAAACCGAATTTCGTGCCGGACCCGGGTCGGATGCTACCGGGCGCACACCCGCGGCGCGCTGGCGCCCTGTTCGTCGCCAGGCTTGCACCGGAGAAGGGCCTGGGCACGCTGCTGAAGGCCTGGCAGGGACTCGCGGTGCCGCTGACCATCATCGGCGACGGCCCGCTCAAGGACGTTGCGGTTGCCGGCAGCGGCGGGTCGATCACGTACCGCGGCAGACAGCCGGCGCTCGAAGTCCAGGCAGCGATGCGCAGGGCGGCGTTCCTGGTCATGCCGTCGGAATCCTACGAGACCTTTGGCATGGTAAGCGTTGAGGCCTTTGCCAACGGCCTTCCCGTGATCGCGTCCCGTCTCGGCGCGATGGCGGAAATCATCGAGGACGGAAAGAACGGCCTTCTGTTCAGGCCGGGCGATGCCGCTGATCTGGCCGACAAGGTAAGGTTCGTTGCCAGCCGCCCGGACGTTCTCAGGACCTTAAGCGAAGGGGCTCGGGCAACCTACAAAGCCCAGTACACACCGGAGGTCAACCTCCGCGCCCTGCTGGCAATCTACGAAGGCGTCCTCAAGGAGCGCCACGGCCTCAATCCTGCCCAGGACTCCGTCGCCACGGCGAGGACGCGGCTTGCCGCATCCTGAGACCGGCCGCAAGCGCAACGCCACCACTGCAGCCGCCCGGCTTGCGCCTTCGGCTCATTGGCTACGGGCGCGAAAACGCAAGCGAACATAGTCGGCCTGCCAAGTATCGCCGGCCGCATTCAGCGTGGAGCTTGCCAGCTCGGCAATGCGCGCGCGCAGCCGCAACGCCTGCGCGGCGGACACGGCGTTGAGGAAGGGGCCGGCGAAGGTATCGAGCCATCCTTCAATGCCGGTCGGCAGCGGCGTCGGGCGCGCAAAGAGCACGATCGTGTCGACAACGAAGCCCGCAGCTTCAAGCTTGCGGCGGTACTCTTCGGCGGACGGGAAATACCAGGGGTCGAGCGCGGCGGCATCGATGCCCTCCCCGGCCAGCGCCGCCGTGATCGCCGCGCGGACGGCAGCGACGTTGCCCTGCCCGCCCATTTCACCGACGAAGCGGCCACCGGGGCGCAACGCCCGATGGACGCCGACGAGCACGCGATCAGGCTCTCGCATCCAGTGCAGCGCCGCGTTCGAGAACACCGCATCGAACGCGTGCGAAAAGTCGAGAGCGTGCCCATCCGCCACGCGTGCGTCCACGCCACGCCGCCGGGCGGCCGCAACCATGTCGGCCGACGCATCGACACCGATCACGCGTGCCCCGGCAGCGGCGATCTGCTCGCTCAGCACGCCGTCGCCACAGCCGAGATCGAGGATGTCCTCGCCGGGCTTTGGATCGAGCAACGCCAGAACGTCAGCGCCGAAGGCCGGAACGTAAGCGGCATTTTCGGCGTAGGTAGCGGCTGACCACTGCTGTGACATCGAAGCCTCTCTGCGCAATGGCCCGAACGCCGTCACCCCGCCGCTGAGCACGCCATTGCAAGCCCAAAGAAACGGCCGCGCGCTCCGCGACAGCGCGAACGAGGCGTCAGGGGCGGGCGTCGCCCAGCCAGCGGGCGCGGATCTCCTGATGGTGGAGCTGGAACCACTGCAAGCCGATGAGCGCGGTGGCGTTGTTGATCCGCCCTTCCTCCAGCCAGCGAAACGCATCTGCGCTGGGCACGACGAGGACACGGATGTCCTCGTGCTCGTGCGCCAGGCCGTGCACACTGCCGCTCGCAGGCGCGCGGACACGCCCGCAGTAAAGCCAGATGGTTTCGCTGCTGACGCCCGGCGTCAGGACGAAGTGGCAGACCGGGATCAGATCGGTGATCTCGCACCCCGCCTCCTCGACCGCTTCCCGCGTCGCCACCTCGTCCGGCGCCTCGTCCGTATCGATGATGCCGGCGACGATCTCGATCAGCCACGGATCGATCGCGGTGTTGACTTGGCTCGATTGCCGGGCCGCCAGCGCGCCGACGCGGAACTGCTCGATCAGCACCAGCACATCGCGCTCGGGATCGTAGAGAATGACGGCAACCGCGTGCCCGCGGTCGAACACCTCGCGCATGAACGGCTGGCTCCAGCCACCGCCGAACAGGCGATGGCGGAGCCGGTAGCGGTCGACGCGGAAATAGCCCTGGAACACGGGCACCTGCTCCAGGACCTCGATGTCGCTCTCGTTCATGCCCGAAAGGGCATCCGTCATGATCAACGGCCCTTTTCTTTCAGGATATCGCGGATTTCTTCCAGCAGCACTTGTTCGGCCGGCGGCGGCGGTGCGGCTTCGGCCTCGTCGGCACCACCAAATTCCTTCAAGCGGTTGATCCACTTGATGAGCAAGAACACGGCAAAGGCGACGATGGTGAAGTGGATGCAGGCGTTGACAAACACACCGTAGCCGATGACAGGGGCGCCCGCATCCTTCGCCGCCTGCAACGTCGCGTAAGGTTCACCAGTGAGGTTGATGAACAGGCCGGAAAAGTCAACCTTCCCCAGCATCCAGCCGATCGGCGGCATGATGACGTCCTCCACCAGGGACGCAACGATCTTGCCGAAGGCGGCGCCGATGATAATGCCGACCGCCATGTCGACGACATTGCCCTTCATGGCAAACTGACGGAACTCGGTCAAGAACCCGGCCATTGCCAGTGCTCCTTGCTGCTGCGATGAAAGCCCTTACCCCTCCGGACAGACCGCAGAGTCACGCCGCATGCGTGTGCTGCCCGGAAAGCGCACGCTGGGAACGGAAACGCCGAAGCCCCCACAACGCGACTGACGTGCCCGCCGCGGCGGGATTGAGGCCCGCGTCAGGCAGTGCACATCGTAAGGGCTCCGCGCGCCCTCGTACAAGCGTTCTGCCGTCTGCGGCGACCCCCAGGAGGGCTACGACGGCGGGAGGGTTACGGTCTGGGCTTCAGCGCGTCGCCCGCCCGCCGCGCACGGAACGCTGTTGGCGATGGGGCAGGAAACCGCTAGTGTCCGCCGGCCCCTGACAGGGGGGAACGGCGCCGGGTCGGCAGGGGAACGAACCGACTAAGGAGATCGCGCGATGGCGAAGTGGGTACGGCTGCTCCTCGGTCTTGCCTTGGTGATGGTGCTGGCGTCACCCCTGTTCGCAAAAGAGCAGGTGGTGCGGGTCTACAATTGGTCCGACTACATTGATGAGACCGTTCTCGACGACTTCACGCGCGAGACCGGCATCAAGGTCGTCTACGATGTCTACGATTCCAATGAGATCCTCGAAACCAAGCTGCTGACGGGCAAGTCGGGCTACGATGTCGTCTTCCCCAGCGGCAACTTCCTTGCCCGCCAGATCAAGGCCGGCGTGTTTCAGAAGCTTGACCGCGCCCAACTGCCGAACTGGAAGAACCTCGATCCGCAAATCATGAAACGGGTCGAAGGCTATGATCCGGGGAACCTTTACGGCGTCGTCTACATGTGGGGCACGACCGGGATCGCGTATAACGACAAGCTCGTCAAGGCGCGCATGGCCGACGCACCGGTCAATTCCTGGTCGCTCGTTTTCGATCCTGCGATCACCAAGACCTTCGCCGACTGCGGCATCTTCATGCTCGATGCGCCCGACGAGATGGTGCCCGCCGTCCTCAACATCCTCGGCGAAAACCCGGATTCCAAGGACCCCAAGGTGCTCGCCAAGGCCGAGCCGGTGTTGATGGGGGTCCGGCCGTACGTGCGCAAGTTCCATTCGTCGGAAACGATCAACGCGATCGCCAACGGCGACATCTGCCTCGCCGTCATGTGGTCCGGCGATGCCGGGATCGCCGCCAGCCGGGCCGAAGAGGCGGGTAAGGACTATAAAGTGCGTTTCTCGATCCCGAAGGAGGGGGCGCAGATGTGGTTCGATCTGATGGCGATCCCGAAGGACGCCCCGAACCCACAGGCCGCGCATGCCTTCATCAACTTCCTGATGCGCCCGGAGATCATCGCCCGCGCCAGCAACGTCGTCACCTACGCGAACGCGAACGCCGCCGCCAAGCCGTTCATGAACAAGGAAATCGTCGACAATCCGGTGGTCTACCCGCCCCCGGACGTGCAGGCGAAGCTGTTCGTCATCACGCCCTTCGATCAGGCGTCGCAGCGGACGCTGACGCGGCTGTGGCAGAAAGTGAAGTCCGGCCGGTGAGCCGCCGTTACTGCGCGTGCACCGTCGGCCGGCCGCGTGCCGGGCGCGCCTAGGGGCTTGAGCCATGCCCGCGCCTGATCCGCCGCCGGCACCCGCTTCCGAGGCACGGCTGCCGGCCGAGCCCTGGAACGATCCGAAGGCGACGCCGCTCATCAAGATCCGCAACGTGATCAAGCGGTTCGACGGCTTCGTCGCCGTCGATGACGTCTGGCTCGACATCTACAAGGGCGAGTTTTTCTCTCTCCTCGGGCCGTCGGGGTGCGGCAAGACGACGCTGTTGCGGCTGCTGGCCGGTTTCGAGCAACCGACCTCCGGCACGATCGAAATCGACGGCGTCGACATGGCCGGCGTGCCGCCGCACCGGCGGCCCGTGAACATGATGTTCCAATCCTACGCCCTGTTCCCGCATATGACGGTCGAGCAGAACGTCGGCTTCGGGCTGAAGCAGGAGCACGTGCCCCGGCGCGAGATCAGCCGCCGGGTGGGCGAGATGCTGGAACTCGTCCAGCTTGCCGATCTCGGCCGCAGGCGGCCGCATCAGCTCTCCGGTGGCCAGAAGCAGCGCGTCGCCCTTGCCCGCGCGCTGATCAAGCGGCCGAAGCTGCTGCTGTTGGATGAGCCGCTCGGAGCGCTCGACCGCCGCCTGCGCGAGCAGACGCAGTTCGAACTGGTCAACATCCAAGAGACCCTGGGCCTCACCTTCATCATCGTCACCCACGACCAGGACGAGGCGATGACCGTCTCGACCCGGATCGCCATCATGGACCGCGGCCGCACGGTCCAGGTCGGCACGCCGGGCGAGATCTACGAATATCCGAACAGCCTCTACGTGGCCGGCTTCGTCGGCGACGTGAACGTGTTCGAGGGCCGGGTCGTCGAGGCCGGCAAGGATCACGTGACGGTCCGCTCGCCGGAGAGCGGCTGCGACATCTACACCGACCGCGGCATCGATGCCGTCCCCGGCCAGGAGGCGTATGCCGCAATCCGGCCGGAGAAGATCGAGATCGGCAAGGCACCGCCGGCCGACGCCCGCTTCAACTGTGTCACCGGCCGCGTGTTCGATATCGCCTACCTCGGCAGCCTCTCCACCTACCACGTCCGGCTTGCCACTGGCGAAGTGGTCAAGGTGTCGGCAGCCAACCGCTCGCGCCTGGTCGAACGGCCGATCACCTGGGAGGACCAGGTTTGGCTGTGGTGGCCGCCTTCGGCCAGCGTGGTCCTGCTGTCATGAGCGGACACCTCCCGGCATGAGCGGACAGCCGGCCCAGACGCCTGCGCCCTACGTCTCGCCGGGGCCGCAGACGACGGCGTTCGAGGTGCTGGAACGGACGACCTCAGCCTTCTCCTTCTATGGAGTGCTGGCGCGCTTCGTTCAGTGGCTGGAGCGTTCGGGCCGCACCCTCGTGATCGCGCTGCCCTTCTTGTGGCTCGGCCTCTTTTTCCTGGCGCCGTTCCTGATCGTCCTCAAGCTCAGCTTCTCAGAGACGGTGCTCGCCGTGCCGCCCTACGCACCGCTCGTCGCGTGGCTGGAGGAGAACGGCCTCAGCTATCTCACGGTGCGCCTCAATCTCTCGAATTACATCTTGCTGTTCGAGGACTCGCTCTACGTCCGCGCCTTTCTCAACTCGCTCCGAATCTCTGCGGTCGCGACGTTCCTCACCTTGTGCGTGGCGCTGCCGCTCGCCAACGCCATGAGCCGGGCGCCGGAGCGGTGGCGGGCACTCTTGTTGATGATGGTGATCCTGCCGTTCTGGACCTCGTTTCTGATCCGCGTCTACGCCTGGATCGGCATCTTGAAGCCGGAAGGCATTCTCAACGCTGTCCTGATCGGCTTAGGTGTGATCTCCGAACCGCTCACCATCCTCAACACCGACATCGCGGTCTACATCGGCATCGTCTACTCGTACCTGCCGTTCATGGTGCTGCCGATCTACGCCAGCTTCGAAAAGATGGATCCGAGCCTGATCGAAGCCGCGGTCGATCTCGGCAGTCCGCCCATCAAGGCGTTCTGGACCATCACGGTGCGGATCGCGCTGCCCGGCATCATCGCCGGCTGCCTGTTGGTGTTCATCCCGGCCGCGGGCGAGTTCGTGATCCCGGACCTGCTCGGCGGTTCGGAGACGCTGATGATCGGCCGGACGCTGTGGCTTGAGTTCTTCAACAACCGCGACTGGCCGCTCGCGAGCGCGGTCGCGATCGTGCTGTTGGCGGCGCTCACGGTGCCGATCGTGCTGTTTCAGCGGCACCAAGCGCGCCGCGGCGGCGAGGACGGCGCGGCATGAAGAGCGGCTTCACGCCCGCGACGGTGCTGGCCCTCACCTGCGGCTTCGCCTTCCTCTACCTGCCCATCCTGCTGCTGGTCGCCTTCTCCTTCAACGAGTCACGCCTGGTCACAGTCTGGGGCGGCTTTTCGCTGAAATGGTACGGCGAGATGCTGCGCAATCGGCAGCTGATGGATGCTGCCTGGGTCACGGTGCGGATCGGGCTGGTATCGGCGAGCCTGGCCCTCGTGCTGGGTACGCTGGCAGGCGTCACGCTCGCCCGCTTCACCCGCTTTCCCGGCCGGACGGTCTTCTCCGGCCTGGTCTTTGCCCCGCTGGTAATGCCGGAAGTCATCACCGGCCTGTCGCTGTTGCTCTTGTTCGTGAGCCTCGGCTGGGCGCGCGGGTTCTGGACCGTGGCCGTTGCGCACACGACGTTTGCCAGCGCCTACGTGGCGGTCATCGTGCAGTCGCGGCTGTTGACCTTCGACATCATCCTTGAGGAAGCAGCGATGGACTTGGGCGCCTCACCGCTCAAGACGTTCTTCGTTATCACGCTGCCGGTGATCGCGCCGGCCCTCATCTCCGGCTGGCTGCTCGCGTTCACGCTGTCGCTAGACGACCTCGTGATTGCGAGCTTCACCACCGGGCCGGGCGCGACGACGCTGCCGATGCGCATCTACAGCCAGGTTCGACTCGGCGTGACGCCGGAGATCAATGCCGTCTCGACCGTCCTGATCGGCTTCGTCACGCTCGGCGTCATCACCGCAACGCTGATCCAGAAGCGGCGCTTCGCCGAGGGCCAGAAACGGAAGGTTTAGGCGCCGGACCAGCGCGGGATCAGCTGATGCTCGATGCCGAGGTGATCGAGCGCCCGGCCGACCGTCTGCTGGACGATTTCCCCGATCGTCTGCGGCCGCGTGTAGAACGCCGGCAACGGCGGCATGATGACCGCCCCCATCTCCGTCGCCCGCAGCATCAGCCGCAGATGCCCGACATGCAGCGGCGTCTCCCGGAACAGGAGCACGAGCGGCCGGCGTTCCTTCAGCGTCACGTCGGCAGCCCGGATCATCAGGTTGGCAGAAAAGCTGTTGGCGATGCCGGACAGCGTCTTCACCGAGCACGGCGCGATGACCATGCCCGCCGTGCGGAAGGAGCCGCCGGAAACAGCGGCCGCCAGATCCTTGTTGCTGTAGGTCACGTCGGCAAGGCCGCGCAGGTCGTCCAGGCTCAGGTCGGTTTCAATCGCAAGCGTGCGGGCGCCCATCTCCGAGACGATCAGATGGACCGGTTGCCCGAGCTGTTTCAGCGCCCGCAGCAGTTCGACAGCGTAGATCACGCCGCTCGCACCGCTGATGCCGACAAGCACGGGAAGAGGCATGGGGCCGAGGTTCCTTGTTCTGCGCCGGGCCGGCTGCAGGCTGCATCTTCATAGTGCGGGTGTGCGCGCGCGGAAACAAGCGCGGTGGCGCGAGCGGATGTTTACCGCTAGAACCTGGGGCCGCGATGACACGAAGCGCCCGACGTTGCCTTGTCCTGCTCCTCATCCTCGCCGCTGGCCTTCAAGGCTGCGGGGCGATGGATCCTTACGTCTACACGGCGGACGAGTTCAACCGCAACGCGCCGACCTTCCGCAAAGTGCCGGCTGACCTCAACCAGGTGACCGTCTGCTTCAGCGGCTTGGCCGCGAGCAAGGCCGGGGTCGAGGCGCTAGCCGCGGCAGCGTGCGAAAAGTATGGCAAGGAAGCGCGCAACCGCCGGGACAGCATCGGCAGCTGCCCGCTGTTGACGCCGTGGGAGGCGCATTTCGACTGCGTTGCCGCCGCGCCGGGCGGCTAGTGCAGCGACCCAATCGGGCGATTCACGCCCGAGCAAGGTTGTCGCTGCACAA